>Ga0182018_10001475_pt1 | contig 26602 bp, 19 predicted proteins | sample 812P2MmetaG_FD_120490 | JGI IMG/M metagenome (GOLD analysis project Ga0182018, IMG submission 120490) | Permafrost microbial communities from Stordalen Mire, Sweden - 812P2M metaG | ecosystem: Environmental > Terrestrial > Soil > Wetlands > Permafrost | place: Sweden: Stordalen | collected...
ACCTCCACGGCCGGCGACTTGAACCGCCACGGCGAATTCAGGCGGACGGAGCTACAGCCATGGGTTGAATGACCCTGGTGTCGATCAGAGAACTCAAGAGTGAACTGCCGGATTTAGGTTGAAGATTTTCAGATGGCTGGCAACACCGTTGTGACCGCCGCTTGCCGAGCGCACAGACCGCCTACCGGCGGGATCCCCTTTCTCGTGAATGCATTGGCCGCACCGCCCGCGAACCCCGACGCACAATTCCGAAGCCGCTTTGAAGCATTCTCCTCACCGAAGGATAGGCGACAAGAACCGCTGTGACACGTGTCATAATACGCCAGGTTGTACTGCCATGGATCGAGTCAATTATACCCTGAGCATGAGCCGCTTCGAACTCGGCATGCTCCGCCCTTGCCACCGCTTCCGCCAATTCCCGTGTTCGCGATTCGGATTCAAACCGCAATCGCGCTCGCAGCGACGCATCCGACATCTTCATGCCAATCAACCGTTCCTCAAGGGCAGCCAACCTGGCGCGATCAAGGAATGAAAGTAATTCAAGTGCGCAGACCGTCTCTCGGCTTCGAGACGGCGCCTCCTCGGACGAGACTGATCCATGTTTCCCCTGATCGGCCCTATCGTTCACGGCAAACTTCCATTCGTTTCAATATGCCTGGCCTACCTTATCATGTAGATTGGCCACCCTGAGAGACGATAAGATGAGGCCCGGGATATTCCAAGCCGAATCGGATCAAGTCAATTTGAAATAAGTGCTATGCTTTTATGAGTGCCCGACTTTCAATTGACACATGCTGCCCCTCGAGCCGTGCGAGCGCGCCGAAGCCCCGTTGGCGGTACCGCCAACGGTCGACGCCACTCTGGAACACAGCAATCATGGAGGATATCGCGACCGCGAGAAATACAAACACAAAGATGCCGTGCCAGATAGTCATATGGGTCTTGTTAGTTATTGAAAGGCAGAGAATGTGATCCAGGAAAAGTGGATAGGCCAGGTTGCCTAAGATGCGATCATATCTGCTGCGTCCATTGAACTTCCTAAGCACAACGTAGGCAATCGGCACTAACAGAATCATAGCAGACGCAACCTCAAGGGCGGATGGATTCCGAAAGGCCAATCCGATCTCCGCGGCGAGAAACACACAGCTTTGGGCTGCGATTGCTACCGTGAGCGGCCAGGGAATTAAACGACCACTCGCCTGCTGGGCGAGTACCACGCCCAACAAGAACGGAGTCATAGCTATCGGCAGCCATCGATAAACCAATAGGTCCGACACCGGAAAATAACAAAAGTAGGGCCCGATCGCCTTGCACCAGGGAGCGTACGTCAAAATCGGCCCCGGTACCGCGAGGAATGCCACCTGTGCCGCGAGTAATGCTATGAGGAGCGCCGCTCGCGCACGCCTCCCAAGCATCATGATCAGCGGTAAGAACACGTAGAATTGGAACTCCGCTCCGAGGGACCATGTCGGTGGATTGGCCGCGGCGGCGGGCGGAAGCGGCAGCGCCAGCAATGTGTAATTCGCCGGAATGATAAGGACTTCCGAGACCCACTCGAACGACGAGAATATGTTTATCCCAAGTCCGAAAAAAAGCCACAGTGACGCTGCCCCGTACGCAACGAAATATGGAGGACAGAGCCGAATCAGGCGATCGAAATAGAACGCCCGGGTTGGGTATTGAGCCCGCTCGCGAAAGCGTTCGAACGAGAGGCACATCAAAAAGCCACTAATGAAGTAGAAGCAGACAACTGCCGCGGCTCCGAAATTGATGCTGGGCAACTCGATCCCATAATTAGGCAGCAAATGACTCAGTGCGACAAGCACGGCGAGAATAAGGCGGAAACATCCTAACATCGCGATCCTCTGGCCAATCCTCTCGACCGGCGATAATCCAAAGCCGCCTCGATCCCCGGCGCGAGGACCGAATATTGTGCACGCCACGCCAGCGGAACCGCCTACTCCTCTAACATCGGCATCCTCCGGATCAAGCAAGCCCGGACCATGCTGGCTCTATACCGGTTAACAGCCATGGTAAACGTCCCAGGCACGACCAGCCAGCCTCGTGCGCGAATTGAACGGCACAAATCTTGATCTCAACCGGAGAGTGTAGCCTCCTTGCCCGAGCGTAGCTGACACTGATAAGGTCGGTCTCGGCTACGCCCGGAAAATGATCTTGATGACGAAATTACAATGATCCTGCTGGAAGAATTGATTGGCCGGCTGTCACCCGCACTGGCGCTACGGCATGGTTTGCGCCTCCTTGATCAAGGTCAACCGAAGCGAGCATTTCCGCTGCTGTCCCGCGCGGCGAACGCCGGCAACGCGGAAGCGGCGTATCGTGTCGGTCACTGCTACATGACGCAGACAGGGACACCAGGCTCGCGTCCGGCATCGCTGCGGTGGTTGACGCGTGCCGCGACGCTTGGCCACGTCGAGGCGCAATCGCTGCTGGCGAAACTCTATTTGAACGGTCAGCTGCCACGCAATGCCGAACTTGGTACCGTGCCGGATTCGGGGCTGTTCGATTACCCAGCGGCATCTCTGGTTCCGGACCTCTATGCCGCGTTGCACTGGGCGCGTCTCGCGGCGGAAGCTGATTCGGCTGAGGCCCAGGCAGTGGCCGGCGCCATTCTGGCCATGGGACCGCCGGAGTTGCGCGATGTGGCGCAAGCGAAGCGTTGGTATCAGCGATCGGCCGCCAGCAACTGGCCGCCGGGCCATTTGGGTTATGCGATGTTGCTCGCCAACGAGCCGAACGCGGCCGAACAGCCGGCCGAGCTGGTTCATCACATGCGTCTGGCGGCCGAAGCCAATCTGCCGATGGCGCTGTATCGGTACGGACTGCTTATCGAGCAGGGAGTGGGCGCACCGGCCGATCCCGCCGCGGCGGTAACATATTTCCGGCGGGCGGCGGAGCAAGGCGAGGCCGCGGCACAGCTCCGCCTGGGCCTCGCGCTGTTGCGTGGAGACGGCGTGGCGCAGAATCTGCTTGAAGCCGAATCCTGGCTGCGCCGCGCCGCGCTCGCCGGTGATCCGCACGCCGCCGCTCTTGTGGGCGACATCTATGCCCAGTCCGGCGCCGGCGCACTGCCGCCCAATTATGCCGAGGCGGCCAACTGGTTTCGGCGTGCCGCCGAGGGGGGTCATGTCGGTGCGGCCAGGGCACTCGGAAAGATGCATCTCGACGGAGCCGGGGTGCCCCCCGATCCGCGGGAGGCTGCCCGTTGGCTCCGCATGGCTGGTGAGGCTGGCGATGAGGAAGCGCGGCAGCGGCTTGCCAACCAGGTGCTGCACGGCGCCGCCGGGGGAGAAAATGCGGCGCTCACTCGCGAGTGGCTGCGGGTCGCGGCCGAGGCGGGCGACCAGGTTTCGGCATACAAGTATGCGGTCTGTCTCGCCAACGGGATCGGTGGCCCGCGTGACGATGCCGCGGCGGTCGAATGGGTGAGACGTGCCGCTGAAACCGTCCCTCTCGCGCAACTGTTATATGGGCAATGGCTGCTGGAAGGCCGCGGTCTGTTTCAGGACCCGGCGCATGCGCGCGCCTGGATCGCCCGCGCCGCCGATAGCGGATTGCATGCGGCCCAGGTGCCGCTGGCCGATCTGATGGTAAACGGCACCGGTGGGGCAAAGGATCCAGCCGGCGCGCTCGCGCTGTACGAGCAGGCGGCCGAGCGAGGGCATGTTGGCGCCATGTTCGCGGCGGGTGCGTTGCGCGGTGGCGGGCATGGGGTCGATGCCGATCGGCCCGCGGCCCAGAAGTGGTATCGTCTGGCGGCGGAGCGCGGCCATGCGCTGGCGCAACTGATGCTGGCTCGTTATCTCGCGCACGGGGCGACCGGAGATCCCGATCCCGAATCCGCGGGGCGCTGGTTCCGGGAAGCGGCCGCGCAGGGGTTGGCGGAGGCCGAGGCCGAACTTGCCGCGGTGGAAACCATTGCGTGAGGTTCGGGTTCGCACCGATGTAATGAGACGTTGGAGCCAGTGTTGCACAAAAATGCCGGGTGTGTCGCATGGCATGGTTCGCCAGGGGCAAAAGGCGGTTATGCCAAAGGCTTAACGCCGTGACTTCGGGTGTTGCCGAAACGCCACACCGCGGGGCGAATAACAGATTCGAAAGCTACGGCCCGGGATTCACTTTGACTCACCGGGGGGCCGGGCGGGGATGAGAACCGTCAATTTTCGCGGATTTACGGTCCATTTCGCGCGTAGGCTTCCCGGGACCGCGCACCCACATCACTTTATTGCTTGAAACCTAACAATGAGTTGACGTTCCCGAAAGGGGCTGAGATAAGGGCGACACTAAAAATAACGCACGGCGCAGCAGGGGGTAAGTTTGGACAGGCTGGGGCATACCCGGAAAGACAGTCGGCCCATGGCCGGGTTCTGGGTGGTCCACTCAGAGTCACGGAACTCTGTCCAATCAACCAGTTCGCGGCGGGTGCGGGAGGAGTCCGGTCATCCCCATGGATGGTTGACAGCGTCAGAACGTCCCCATAAGGTCACTATGATCGCGCAACGGATTGTCGGCAATCCGAAGCGTGACGTGGTTAGCACCGCGGCAATAGCAGCTACAGCATCGGCAAGAGGAGCCTAATGAGATGACTATCCAGACAATCGAGGGACTTTATGTTGGCTACTTCGGCCGTGCGGCGGATCCTGCGGGCCTGAACTACTGGCTTGGGCAGGAAACCACGAATAGCCCGCCCGGTCTCCTGACCGACACGCAGATTGCGTCGTCGTTCGCGGTCCAGGCGGAGACGATGGCGCTGTATCCGTCCCTCGCCACGCCCGCCCTGCTCGACGGGAGCCCGGCGGCGGAAGCGAACTTCATCAACTCCATCTACCAGAACTTGTTCGGGCACGCGGCCGATACGGCTGGCTTGTCATACTGGCAGGGCCAGCTGACCGCGGGCGTCAGTCCCGGCATCATGATCTCTCAGATCATCAGCGGCGCGCAGGGGACCGACTCCACCGCGTTCTCCAGCAAGGTGGGCGTGGCGACCACCTACACGACCGCGGTGCTGAACGCCTCGCCGGCGGTCGCCTGGAGCAAGAATGACGCCACGGCATCGAAGTCGATCCTGGCGACTGTCACCACGGCAGCGACCGCGTCGGCGACCAGCGCGTCGATCACGGCCGCGATCACCGCTGACCAGAGCGGCAACAGCGGCACCGCTGGCGTAACCCTGACGCTACCGAGCACGGGTGGGACACTATCCTCCGGGGGAACCACTATCCAAACGGTGGTTATTTCGCCGACGGCGACCGGGACGGGTACCCAACAAACCATCAACGGCGCCAATAACACAATCCGCGCCTTGCAGATTGGCGATCTGAACAGTTCGGTGTTTATCAATGGCGGCACCGGCGGCCTCAACACGCTGAACGCCGTGATCGGTGTGCAAGCCTCCGTCACCAACCCGGTCAATCCGATTCTGCAGAACGTGCAGATGGTTAACCTGGATCCGGAATTTGGAACATATGCACCGGGAACCGGAGTCGCTCCTGCTGCCAGTGTCACGTTCAGCGCCACGGGCGATAGCGGACTTGGGACCATCACCGAAGCGGCTGGCTCCATCGCCAGTGCAGTCTCAAACAATATGGCATTGACTGTATCCGGCATCGCCACCACCGTTTCTCTCGGGATGTCGGACGTGGCCGCCGCGAACACTGATAGCCTGTTCGGCTCATTTACTGGTCTAACGGCGTCGGGCAGCAACTCGGCGACGCTGGTGCTCAGCGGAAACGCCGGCGGCACTTTCGACACGCTCGTGAGTTCCGGCAACGGCGTCAACACCTACAACATCCAGTCGACCGGGAAATCGAACACTGTGACGATTGGTGGTGCCCAGGATACAGCGTTGCAGTCGATGGTGATTACCGGTTCCACCGCGCTGACTCTTATAAACACAAACCTCAACGCCGGTCTCACCACGATCAACGGCAGTGCCGCGACCGGCTCCCTGAACATCACGACGGGTGCGCTGCTCGGGAAAGCGACGATCAGCGGCGGGTCCGGTGCCCTCGATATCATCAATGCAGGTGCCGCCACGTTGGCGGTCAATCTTTCTGACGGAGGGGGTGCCGATACATTAACGTATAACGGTTCGGTCGCCGGTAACGTAATAAACGCCGGCAGCGGCGCGGATACGATCCAGACCGTCAGTGGTGTGGGCCTCGCCAACCTCACCAAGGCGGGGGATCTGACAACGAACGGAACAACCGCCGGCACGATTGGCGGCGACATCGAAACACTCAACAACTACGTCGCCGGCACAACCACGATCTACCTGCCGGGAATTAATGGCACCAATCCCGTGGCTAGCACTTCCGTCGAAAACAACATCGCGAGTGCGGTTGGGGCAGTTGCCGCTGGCAATCTACTTGCCGCGGTCTCGGCCGCAGCGAAGCAGGTGGCAGCGAAATCGGTCGCGTGGTTTAGCTACGGCGGTAATGAATATGTCTACCAGGCGAACGCAGGCGGAGGGTTGGCCACCGGCGATGGATTGCTGCAAGTTACCAACGCCGGGTCGGCATCGTTCAAGCTGACCACTGCCAACATCACGTAACCACTTCGGTTCGCGACAAACAGTCTACCGACCCCGTGATGGCTACCGCCATCACGGGGTTTCCTGTTTTCATGGATGGATGTTCCCGCCATTACCTTGATACCCGATAGGTTCGCCGGATCGCAGCCGTCGATGCCACGTCACACGCGAAAATGGATAGCCGTCCGTGACCTGACCGCGCCGCTGCTAACCGCCGCGCCGTTTGTGATCCTGTGGAGCTTAATGCTCCACTTCTTACCGACACAGGACAACAGCGACGGTCTGCTGCAAACCATCATCTCGTTACAGAAGCTCACCGTATACTTCTGGGGTCAAGATCGCTTCGGCAACCTGCTGCCGGCCCTGACCGCGTGGATTCACGATCCGCTGGAGAACGCGTGGGTTCAGATGGCGCTGCGCGTGCTGACAGGATTGCTGGCGCCGGTCTTCTTCTGTTCGTTGGCGTTTCGGAGGCCCCTCGATGCCTGGCGGGCGACGCTAGCGACAGACTGCCTTTTCGCCCTCGTCATCAACCCCGCCTTGGGGTGGGAGATCTATATTGAAGCGAGTCCTTATGGACCATCCCTGACATGCTGCGGATTGGCCACACTCGCGGCACGGGCGGCATCGCTGAGTCACGGCACGACACGGTTATGGACGAATCTTCTATGCCTCGGTCTCCTGTTAATCGCTTATGTCGTTAATTTCGCCCTGGTGCTGCTGACCCTACCTCTGATCGGATTGCTCGCTCTCGGTTCGGAATCGACCATCGCGCGCCGCCTGTTGATGCAGCACTCTGTCGCCGCGGTTGCAGGGTTCATGCTCCCGCGCGTGGTCGCGGCCAGCGGTCACACGGCGCTTGGCGCAAACATCGCCATTGGGAGCTACGTACGGTATCTGGACGTGATTTGGGCCAACACCCATTGGACGTTCGTCCTGGCGGTTGGCTTGCCATTTTTGTTGTCTCTGGCAACAGTCCGTGGGCTACCGCGTGGCGAAAGTGTTTTCTGGGCCCAGGCCGCGATGCTGGCGGCGGCGGCAGTGCTTTTCATCGCGGTTGCTTCCTCGCAATGGCTCGTCACAAATCAATTCCATCAACGCTATTTTATCCCCGGCTACCTGCTGCTGATATCGATCGGCGGGATTTCGGTGTGGCAGCTCCTGCGACAATCAGGGCAAGAACTGGCCACACGGAATGCCGTGTTCGCAGGCGTCGCATCTCTCCTGCTGCTTTGCGGATTCGAAAGGCTGCGAGAACTCAACATGGTGACGCATGGGATCATCGGCGACGGGAAAGCGCCCTTGGCCGAAGCAGTCGGCCATCGCTCCCTTTCACTCTCGCTGGATGGCGTCGCCGGCGACTATTGGCTCGTGTGGCCATCGGTGTTCATGGCGGAGCAATACCGCTACGAGTCCAATAGTGAGAGACCAGATGTCCTGGGAATCACGTTTCGCGGTGATGCCAAACGCAAGGAATTCACCGGTCGTCTCGCGAAACGTGGCGCGTTGCGCGTCGGCTGCATCGACATCGAAGTCTCTCTGTGTGCCGGTTTTGTCGCCTCGTACATGGAAATCCCGGGATTACGAGGGACGCGGTTCGCTCCGGAAGAGCAATTGCCGGACCACCATGTTCTGAGTTTTATTACGGTCACGCAGCCGTAAAACGAGATGATCGCGAAGTGATCCCACCGTGCGACCCGAGGCCTTGTGCCCTCTCCAGACGACCCGCTATGCTCTGACCATGACGCGCGGCAGGCTGGCAATCTTTACCATCTGCTCCAACAATTACCTGCCAATGGCGAAGGTGTTGTTCGCGAGCGCGGAACGTTACTGCCCGCAAGCAGAACTCTTCCTCTGCCTGGGCGATGAGCGGCTGTCCGAATCCACGCACTATCCGGCGAACGCCAGCGTCGTGACCGCCGAGGAACTGGCCATCCCAGACTTTCGCGACTTCGCCTTCCGTTACTCCATCATGGAATTCAACACGGCATTGAAGCCGTTCATGATTCGCCATTTGCTGGAACAGGGCTTCGACGCGGTGCTGTATTTTGACCCGGATATCGAGATATTCGCACCGCTGGACGTCGTTATCGACCCACTGCGGGATGGTTTCAATTTCGTGCTGACGCCACATCTGTGCCAGCCCGCCGAGGGTGATGCTTATCCGGACGATTTCGGTATCATGCGCGCGGGAGTCTATAATCTCGGTTTCATCGGCGTTGGCGCTGGCACGGATACCGAACGTTTACTCCGCTGGTGGTCTCGCCGTCTCCGCTATCATTGCATCAGCGACCAGGACCACGGCGTCTTCGTCGATCAGAAGTTCATTGATCTGCTGCCGGGATTCACCGACTCCGTTCGCATCGTGCGAGACAGCGGATGCAACGTTGCTTACTGGAACCTACAGCAGAGACATCTGACACAAGACGGGGACCGCTGGCTGGTAGACGGACAACCTCTGCGATTTTTCCATTTCAGTGCCATTAATATCGGCGATCTTAGTTACCTGTCGAAGTGGACGCAGGCATTCAGAGGGGCGGAGATCTCTCCTGCCTTACGTGCCCTTATGTCCCACTATGCGGCTCGGGTTATCGCGGCGGGAAATGGCTCCCGCGCCTTGCCAGAATACAGTTATGCCCACTTCGCCTCCGGTACACCCATTACGGACCCCGTCCGCCGCATGTTCCGAGAGCGGCACCTTTCCTGGCTCGGTGATCCATTCGAAACCTACGAAGAGTATCTCCACCTGCCTGTACCTGGCCAATGGGCCGGATCGTCAGCGTGCATCATTACCAATCTCATGGACGACCTGTGGCGACGGACGCCATGGCTGGCCGCCCGCTTTGATCCGGCGACGCGAGAGGGCGTTGAGGGTTACACTGACTGGTTTTTACGGAATGGCCAGGCTCTGCTGGGAGACGCCCGACTGATGGAACCCGTGGCTGCACGCATCGCGGGGCGGAAACCGAACACATCGACCGGTGAAACAATTGGAGCGTGACCAAGCCGTGCCCAACGAACCACAGGCCGGCATCAACTCAGCACTGAAGCAGGCGCCCGGATACGAAACGGATGACTTGCTGGCGGAAAACCGCCGCCTGCGTTCCGGATTGGAACAGATGCGCGAGGAGGTACTGCGACTTGGGCGGGCGCTTGAAACGCTGCATCAGCTACAAGAGGAGGTATTACACCTGAGAGGTGAGGTTGACAGGCTACGGGCCAACTCGCGAATCGATCACGAAAGGGCGGACCAGCTAGCCGCGCTCGTAGAGGCGACCGCCCGGATGGAACGCGACTCCTCCGACCAACTCACGGCCGTCTACGCCTCCTCATCCTGGCGCATTACAGGTCCCTTGCGATGGGTTATGCGATGCATACGCCGATGAATCGGCAATGGCTCCTGCAAAGGTGACCAGCGACGCCATACTGTCAGACGAGGCCTTTGTCCGCACGGTGATCGCGCCTGTCTTCGATACGAAATTTTACCGGCAACGTTATCCGGAGGTAGCCGCCAACGACGACGATGCACTCAGTCACTACATCACGTCGGGATGGCGTGAAGGCCGATGGCCCAATGCCGAATTCGACAGCGCCTTCTACCTCACGGAAAACCCAGATGTCCTAAAGGATGGACTCAATCCGTTCGCGCATTTCCTGGTTCGGGGAGCGTACGAAGGCAGAAAATTCCGCCGGCCCCCCGAGAACGCGGCACGGCAGGCCATAGCGTCGGCCCGGCCGTTGCGCGAACAGTCCCGCGGCGCGGAAGTGCTAACTGACCTTGCCACTCTAACGCGCGATGACCTGGTCAATGAGCTACAGGCCGCCCGCGGAATGGTCATCTCGCTCAGTCACGATCAATATTGGCGTGTCGGCGGCGGCGTCCAAAACGCCGTGGCGGATGAACAGCGAATCGCGGCGGCGCTAGGATGGAACTACTTACATTTGTGTCCGGTGCGGCAACTACCGATGCTCGCCGATCCGACACGTGCCGAACTATTTGAGGTCGCCGTCACGCTAAACGGTCAGTCCCTCGGCGCCACGGCATTTGCCAATGTTATCGCGATCGCCGAAGCCGAAGCCGCGAAGCCTGGCGAGGTAAAGTGTGTGATACACCAACTTCTTGGGCACGCACCGGAACTCGTGGAGGAGCTGATCTTCGCATGCCAGACTCCTTCGCCGTTCGTCTGGACCCATGATCATTTCACGTTGTGCCCGAGCTTCGCCATGCAGCGCAACAACGTCGCAGATTGTGGCGGACCACCGGTCAATTCACCGGCCTGCCAAATTTGCAACAGTGGCGCTGAACGCCCAGGTCATGTCGCGCGAATGAGCAAACTCTTCGGGATGGTTCGGCCGGTGGTGTTGTCTCCATCAGCGACATTTTTGAAGTTCTGGCAGGCCCACACGACCATGGAATACGCGCGCGGCATGGTCGTACCGTACTGTCGGATCGAGTTAGATCCAAACGTGCCAACGGCGGAACCAGCCGGCAAGATCAGGGTTGGTTTCCTTGGCGCGCCGACGTATCGCAAGGGCTGGGACGCATTCGCAACCCTGGCGGCCCGCCATATGGGCGACCCCCGCTATGAATTCGTTCAGCTGGGTTGGGCCGATCCATGCGCCACGAATGTCACTCATGTTTATGTCAAGGTATCGCCTGACGACCGCGATGCCATGGTGAACGCCATCATGGCCGAGGATATCGATGTGACGATCAATTGGTCCTTATTTTATGAAAGCTTTTCGTTCGCGACCATCGAGGCGGTCGCCGCCGGCGCCTTCATTATCGCCCGGCGCGGCGCTGGCAACATTTGGCCGCTGGTGTCCGGCATCAGCGCCCACAGGGGTTACGCGATCGATTCGGAATACGAATTACAGGCGTTATTCGCGAGCGGGCGTATACTGGACATGGTCTTAAATGCCGACAGGCGCCGAGGCAGGCTGATCATTGGATCAGCAATCGCACGGGTTCTTTTCGGACAGGACATCGACCGGGAATGACCGCGCTTCGAATTCACTGCTTCACCAGCATCTCGTTGACCTATCTGGCTCGCGCGCGAGTCCTCGCGGACACAGTACGGCGACACCATCCGGAGTGGATCTTATGGCTTCTTGTGTCGGATGAAGATCCGCCAAAGTTTTCAATGGAATCATCCTTCGACCACATCGTCCGTATCACGGACCTGGAAATTCCTGGTCTTAAATCCTGGGCGTTCGGTCATGATCTTATCGAACTATGTACAGCAGTCAAAGGCGCGATGCTCGCTCGACTACTACCCGACAGTGACGCGGTCATTTACCTGGATCCCGATATCGCGCTTTTCGCCCCTCTTACGGACGTCATGACGTTGATCACCCGACACTCCATTATCCTGACTCCGCATGTTCTTGCGCCGGAATCAGATTTCGAATCGATCCCTCATAACGAGATAGGGACGCTTAAGTTCGGCACCTACAACCTGGGTTTTTTGGCCGTCCAAAATTCCGCGGAGGGCGCCCGTTTCGCCACCTGGTGGCGCGATCGCCTGATGCATTTTTGCCGCGACGATGTCGCCGCTGGTCTGTTTGTCGATCAGAAGTGGTGCGACCTCGTGCCGACACTATTCAACGAGGTCTGCATTCTGCTGGATCCCGGCTATAATGTCGCGAGTTGGAACATCGGCCAACGTCGTATTGAAATCCGCGATGATGGCCGCATCCTGGCAGCCGGACATGTCTTGCGGTTCTTCCACTTCACGAAGATCAGCACGATTGGCGAGAGCGCGCTCGAGCGCTTTGCCTATGGCCGGACTGAGGTATTTGAACTTGTTCGCTGGTATCGCGAGCGGCTCTCCGAGTACGCATCCCCCGGTCTACCAAACGACTGGTGGGCTTATGGACATTACGCGGATCAGACTCTCATTCCGAAGTCACACCGCATCGCCTGGCGCGAGCACAATGAGCTCCATGATAAGTTCAGCGACCCTTTCGCCAGCGGCCCAGGAACCTTTCAGGAGTGGTGCGCGACGGTGGTTGCCGGATGAACAGTCTCGACGCGGCGGTCCGGAAAACGAGGATCGTCCGGGGTGAGGTCACCAGCGAAATCCAGCGGGTTTACAAGCATTCCTGTAGCGGGTAAGGGAGCGTCACATTCTCGCGAATTGGTATTATAGAGTGGAAGGTGGTGTGGTCGCAACATGTTCCATGAATTCGACCCCGGCACGAACCAAGAGGGTTCCGCACTGGCAAAATCGGCCGGCGACAGACTCTTAGCGCTCAGCAAAGCTACGGCCAAGGATGACACGAGAGTGAAGCCTGGCGAGCCACGGCCAAACCCCATGAGACGACGCGCCGAACAGCAATGGGAACGGCTGAATGACGAAATAACGCGCGCCGCGGTTCTGGCTGACAGGCTTAAAAATCGGGAAGATCTGCTTGAAGAGATTTATCGCAGCCGATCCTGGCGACTTACCGCGCCGTTGCGGGCACTAACCGATCATTTCCGTAGGCACGACAACCACCGCATCGCGGCAAATATATCAAACATTCCGGTGAGGAACATGGGGCCCGATCAGCCCACCATTTTTATCGAGTGTACCCACACTTTCCACACCGAATTGAATACCGGAATTCAGCGCGTCGTCCGCAACATCGTTCGACACGCGAATGCCGTTGCCGCGGAACATCGATACGCTGTTGTACCCGTTATCGTGGAAGACGGACGGTTTGTCGCCGCGAACATCGATGTCGTCTTGAGCGATAAACTCCGAATGCAATCGATCGCGGCATCGCCCGAACCAGCTTCTGAGCCGATTGAACCCGAGCATGTTCCGGTCGCACGTAAGCTTCGTTTGATAATACGTCCATTGTGGCGTGGCTTCTTGAGATCCACCGATATCCTGCTTCCGTTCGCGCCGGTCCGCCGCTTTCTTCGCGCACCGTCGGATCAACGCGGGCTTGCACGCGGCATACTGGCGGTCTGGTACGGAATCAGATTCAAGGCCATGCCGCTTGCCCCAGTCCCTACTGGGCCGATGACACTCGATGATCGTCCATCTTGTGCCGCAGACGTCCTGTTGTTGCTCGATTCGTCGTGGCCGGTTCCACTCTGGCCGGCGGTTGAACGCTTTAAGCGAAGAGGGGGTCGGATCGCCGGCGTGATCTACGATATCATTCCAATCTCACATTCCTATACCTGCGTCCCGGAACTGGTGGTTGCCTTCAGAGACTGGATCGACAGCCATGCCCGAAATACCGACGTCTTTGTCGCGATTTCCAAGACAATCGCCGAGCAACTCGAACACTACCTGCGATCCGAATCCCCGGAACATGGCCCACTCACCCTCGCGCCAGTATCGCATTTCCATTTAGGCTCGGAACTGGACTTCATCGTTGACGCCAGCGATGTCCGTCCCGCCATCATCGCGATGTTCGACCAGCCTGAGCATGTGTTCCTGATGGTTGGCTCGATTGAACCACGCAAGAATCATGCTTTCGTGCTGGACGCGTTCGACCACCTGTGGCGGTCGGGCAAGCGAGCCTCGCTGGTGATTATCGGCCGCCATGGCTGGAAGACAGAAGACGTGTTTGACCGCGTCGCCGAGCATCCACAACTTGGCCAGCAGTTGTTCTTTCTTCGCGACGCGACTGATTCCGAGCTTGATCACGCTTACCGGAACGCCTCCGCACTGGTCATCGCGTCCGCCGTCGAAGGCTTCGGCCTGCCGGTTGTAGAGGCCTTCCAGCGTGGCCTGCCCGTGCTCTGCAGCGACATTCCGGTCTTTCGTGAGATCGCCGATGGACGAGCGACATTCTTTGGCCTGGATGATCCTGAGCAACTCACCACGGCGCTTATCTCTTATTGCCAAACGCATGACCCGGCCGCGCGGCGCGATCGCACACCCCAGCGCTGGCTGACCTGGCGGGAGAGCACCGAACAGTTGCTCACCACCGTGCTGACCGCGCTGGATGGGCCTGATAGTAAGCCACCGCCCGCGGATACGCGGCGATGACCATGCGCGCGCGTTGGGGCCGGTGGCTGCTAATGCTGCGTGTCATCGTCCTCGATCGCGAATACGCGGCCGACCCGTATTCGCCAGAATACCTGTATCTCATCCAGCAACAAAAGCGCCTCGGTCTGTCGCGGACGGTTGGACGGTTGCGCCCACGCAATCTCCCGGCGTTCCCGCTGATCATCCTGATTGTCCTGATAAAGGCCATGGATCTGTTCGTGACCAATCAAATCGTTCAATCGCTGATCAACGAACGGTTACTGACCAGCCACGTCACACATCCTCGTCAGGATGAACCGTGACCTCCGGTGTCGCCATCCTGAAGCCGGATCATCTGGGTGATCTGGTGCTTTCAGTTCCCGCGATCAGAGCGATCCGAGCACGCCACGAGGACACCGCCTTATTTGTGGCATCACGATCCCGTGCACTGGCCCGCTTTCTGTTCCCGGACATCCACGACATCAGGGGCGTCGATCTGCGTCACCTGTCGCGACACGCCGAAGAGGGATTGTCGCCCGCCGCGCTCGCCTGCCAACTGAATCATTTTGATCACGTCATATGCCTGCGGGACGATCCGGTCATACGCGATATCGCGTCACGACTCACGGTGCCACACACGATCGCGTCCGGCGGTCACCTTGTACACGAGACTTCAATTCAAAAGCAGGCCATAGAGTGGATGACCGGCCGCTATTCGCGGACGCGACTCTTTTCAGGCCTGTCGCATGCCTGGCCAGTCGCACCAAGGCACATCGCCTTGTGCGTCGCCGCGGGATTTCCAACCAACCGCTGGGCCAACGCTCTTTGGAAAGAGCTGGCGGTTCTACTCGACCAAAAGGATATTCAACTCACGCTGGTGGGCGGCCCGCTGGAGCGGGAGGACCTTCAGATGCTCTCCCGCCTGCTGCGCCGGGTGCGCCACGATATACTGATCGGCGGGGACGATTTCGCGGACTTCCTGGAGGCGTTGGAACCCGTCGATCTGGTCGTCGCCACAGACGGTGGCACGGCGCATATCTGTTCGTTGCGTAAGCCTGTTTGCTCGATCTTTGGTTCCAGTCCCTGGCGGCGCTATGCTCCTTTTGGTCAATACAATGTTGTGATCACCCGCGATGAGCCATGCTCTCCCTGCGTACAGTTCAGCAGCAACGAGATCAATGGTTGCGTCACAAGGGAGTGTATGGCGCGCATCAGCTCGGCCTCCGTCAGCCGAGTGATATTTTCCAACGGTCTGGACTTTTCGGCTTCCAGGCGGGTCTGGGCTGAACGGGGCATCAGTCATAGGTACGAGGTGACGCCGCGCGCCGGCCCGCCGGCGGCGAACCTGGATTCCGGCCTGGAACTGAACAGACCCGATCAGACCCAAAAAGGCCATCGCGGCCGCGCGCACAACGACATTCACCTTACCGGACGTACCTCCGGCGCGGTCGATATCACGGACCCGCGCGCCATGAGTGATTTCATGACCCGGTCGGACCAACTCGGCGGGCCGGACGCGCCAGCAACAATCGCCTGGTGGCGCGATCTTCCATTTACCATGCCGGAAGAACTACGCCGAAAGACATTGGAAGCGCACCCGTTGTCCGTCGATTACGCCGACTTGCAGGATGTGATTTACCGGCACATCACCGGCAAATCGTACAACGATCTTGAATCAGAACAAACGTATTACGACAAAGATGTGATGGTGTCCGGTCCGCTCGCCTATCCGGGCAGAACGCCCCGCGATCTGAACCGATATTTTCACGCGATGGCCAAGCTGATGGATGAATTTCATCTCGACGAGCCCAGTACTGTCCTAGATCTGGGCAGCGGGTGGGGATTTACCAGCGAATATATGGCTCGACTTGGCCATCATGTGGTGGGGGTCGATATCAACCCCGATTTCGTCGAGACCGGAAACCTCCGCAGCGACCGGAACCATCTGGGCATCGATTATAGGATCGGAACGTTCGACAATCTCCCATTGGCGGACAATGAGCAATTCGATGTCATCATGTCATTCGAGTCATTCCATCACTGCCGTGATCCGCTGGCGGCCCTGCGCGGCGCGGTGAGCCGCCTACGCGATGGCGGGCAGGTCATTCTGGCCGGCGAACCGTTTATTCCAGCCAGCATGTGGCCGGCATGGGGACTGCGGCTCGACGCACTTTCCGTCTGGTGCATCGCGAAGTCGGGCTGGTGGGAAACCGGTTGGACTCGCGAATACATGGGATTCTTGTTCCGAGGCGTCGGGCTGCGAGCCTCCTTCGTGGACCACCACGCCGACATGGAGCGGTACCTGATCGGTAAGCCAGGCTCAGTGTTTCAAACGGACCAACTCGCCTGGGACGCGGAGCGGCTGGGATGGCGTCGTGACCGGCATTACCTGATTTCGACTGGCCGATCGAGGCTGGAGTTTCTCCGGCCGCTACGATCCGCTGTCCTTTTGATCGAAAATTTCTCCCCGAACGATCTCAGTCTTCTGATATCCAGCCCCGTAATGGACAGCGCAACGTCCGTTGCGCTGAGACCAGGCGCAAACCGCGTCGAAGTTCCATTCGACTCAACACCAGAAACGCCGGTATGGTCATTACATCTAAGCTGCGAAACCTGGAGTCCGCACGCCGCGTTGGGTAACGGCGATACATCGCAAACCGCTTATCATTTATCTGGCATTGAAGAGATCGTTTAATGCCAGGCGCCCAAACGACTGACTCTTGCCCTACCTCGTCACCCCCCGGCTTGACCGGGGGGTGACGTTGAGGCGTGTCGCGATGGGTCAGTCGTTTGGGCGCCTTGTATAAGTTCCGAACGATCATTCTAACTCAGCGCGTATTCACTCGGGACAAGGCGTTGGATTCCGCCAACCCTGAACCCCATCAACGATGAGCAACGGCGCATCACCCTCGAATGAAAAAATGGCGGGACGCTCGATCTCCAGCTTCCATCCGGCCCGCGACAGCGTGTCCGTGATTCGGCCCTCGATCTGGCGAGAATGTGTGCCAATCAGGAGATAAGCGACCTTCGCATCACAAACCGGCAGACAACCGGCGATGAAGTCGGCCTCTCCACCTTGGATATCGATATGCAAAAGGTCGATCCGGTCGTGTGGCGCGGTAACTTCATCCAGCGCGATCATCGGCAATTCGTCGTATCGGCCGGATTGGATGGCGTCGCGGCGTTGTGCCTCTGTCGCGCCAAAGATCGGCTCCAACCCCCAGTGCTCGCCACCCTGTTCCTGGCGAGGGAACAACGCGACGCCACTGGCGGAAGCCGCGATACCGCGGTGCAAAGTTACCTGGTTCAGAGCGAAACCGTTGGCGAGGCAAGCCTGCCGGGCGAAGGCCACGTGTGCCGCGTCCCCTTCAACACCGATCAAATGCACGTCGAGGCCGGCTCGCCGTGCGGCCACACCGGTATTATTCATCCAACAACCCCAGCCGCAGCCAAGTTCAACGATCGTAAACCGGCCGCGCGCCAGATCCACGGCGCGCAGCGCGGCGCCCCATTCAGCGATATCAGCGTGCCAGTTCGCTGGGATTGGCAAGCCTTCGACCTGTCCCTCGCGATCTTTCAGAAAGGCTGGAAAGAACGCGGGGTCGATCCGCACGCCCAGGAAATTGGTGAAATACCCGTCTGACGGATGCAAGTCCGGGACGGCGTGGCGGCGGATCACCTCCTGGGGATCGAAGGCCGCATTGTAGTGGTAGAACGGACTGTGGGGTGGCGGAATCACGCGCCCCTCGCACTCGGCCAACCGCGCGGCCAGATCGTCTCGTTCGTTGAGCAAGGCATCGCGCGCGTCACGCAAGCGCCGCACCGGAGGAATACTCAGACCGATACCGCGAAGAATGTTCATGCCGGCATTATTACCATGCCGCACCAGCTCGGCAATCTTGCCGACGCGGATCGCTTCAGGGATCAACTCTGTCAAACGTCTCCCCCGCGCACGCGGTCTGGATCAGCGTCACAAGTAACGATGCTCACGGAGTTCTATAGACATAGTGATCAGACTGGGTAATCTCGATTCCAGATGTCTCGTTTACGAATACGAGCCTGAGAGGATTATCCGTGTTACGATCGAGTGTTTGCCGTTATGAAGACTTTCTGTCTCCCTGGTATCGCGAGTGGGCGGCCAGATTGGACTTGCCGCCAGTCACTCCAGACTCCGAGAAAGCCGGCTTCATCGTCCACCGTAAACATTGGGAGTTTTGCATCATCGCTGAAGCCTTGCGGGAGCGGGGCTTGTTGGAGGCCGGCCGCACCGGTTGCGGCTTCGCGGTCGGACGAGAATTGCTACCGTCGGCCTTCGCCGCCATGGGCGTACAAATATTGGCGACCGACCAGCCACCGGAAGGCGCCGCCGACGTATGGACTACCACTGGGCAACACGCCACGTCTTTGGAAAGCGCATACTGGCCGGGACTGATCAACCGGGAAGATTTTGATGCACGAGTCCGCTTCAGGCATGTCGACATGCGCGATCTTCAGCTTCCATGGCCGGAGAAATTCGATTTCCTGTGGAGTTCTTGCGCGATCGAACATCTGGGCAGCCTGGAAGCTGGCTGGAATTTCGTTCTGCAATCAATGGCTCTCGTGAAGCCGGGCGGCCTGGCTGTTCACACAACCGAATTCAATGTCACCTCGAATGACGAGACCCTGGAATTGGCGGAAAGTGTCGTCTACAGGCGAAGGGACATCGAGGAATTAGACCAGCGGCTTCGTGCGATCGCTTGCGGACTTAGCAGATGCGATTTTTTCGCCGGCGACGATACCCATGACGTAATCTTCGATCATATCCCATATTACCAAAACGACCGGCCGCACGTAAAAGCGTTGATTGGCGGTCACGTCGCTACGTCGTTCCTACTGATCATCCGTAAAGGTGTTGACCAGACCGACATTACTGTTCGGAACACGCCCATCCATGACGCCTTGGCTTCGACAACTACGCCTCCCCGCGAGACGGTCGCTGAACCGTCAGCCGACCTTGCAGCCCGAACGATCGCCAACCTTCAGGCCCAATTGTCCGCGATGCAGAATTCCACGTCGTGGAAAATAACCGCGCCTCTGCGTGGACTGAAGCATCAGATGGCGCGGGCAATTCGGACTGCCCGCGAACAACACTAGCCGCCAAAAGGCTTTAATCCGCCGCCGCCTCCTGAGCCAGGGGAGCGACCGCACATTGCCGCGCCCGCAATTCTCCACGTATCAAACTGTCGAGCCGCGTGGACAGCAAAGCCCAGGAGTGCGCGTCTACCCAGGCGCGTTGACGATTGGCGAGGTCGGCGAGGCAGGCTTTGTCGGCCAGCAACGCCTCCACCCCACGGGCGATATCCGCTGGCGATATGCCTGGCAAAGTGTGGCTGACCGTCGCGATATCCGCGAAGATCGGCAACGGAGTCACCGCCACGGGCGTGAGCGATGCGATCCCCATCTTGACCGCGGCGCTCGCGGATTCCTGTGTCTGCTGATACGGAAAAACGATCACATCCGCCGAGGCCAGCCGGGCGATGACCTCTCGTTCATTCAGAAACGCGGTCATGATCGTGACGTCAGCCTCAATACCCAATCGAACGATTTCCTGCTGACAGGCGCGATGCTCCTCATCAGAGTCCGGCACGGGATAAAGCGCGTTGACCATAAGCAGATGGGCATTGGGAACGGCCTCGCGCAGCAATGCGAAGGCCTGGATCAGTTCGCGCAATCCTTTATGCGGCAGCAAATAGCCGAAACTCGCCACGACCTTGCGATCCTCCAGGCCCAGCATGCGGCGGACGGCGACGCGATCGCCGGAGAAGGGGTCTGGCATGCCCATGGGAAATAGCGCGGTGTTGTTTACCGCTCCGACCGCCTTGAGCCGGTTCAGATCGTGCACGGAATGAACCAGCAGCCTGCAAACACGCCCCAACGCCGGCTGCAACTCACCAAGGCGAGCGATGAGATCGGAGCGGACGACGTCCGTGGTGGCGTGCATGATCATGAATACCAGAACGCCCCGCTCATGCAGCCGGTCGAGTAAACGCCGCAACGCCGGCAACGCGAAAAATCCGAAATTAAACTGGATGATTACCGCGTCGAAACTGGCGGATGTGACTTCTTGTTCCAGTTCATCCAACGGATCGTGCCAGCCTTGGATCCAGCAGCGCCGCACGAAGGACTCATCTTGCCGCAGCACCTCGGTCACTTTGCTCGCGAACACCGTCAATCGTTCCGGCTGGATCGCGCAAGCCAACGACTGGGCATAAGCGGCGATGCCACAGCGGCTGTTCCAGGTGCTGATCAGACCGATCCGAGGCAAACGAAAATCGTCCAACGGTGTTTGCTGAACCGCGGCGACCGCGGCCTGGGTGCGTGCCGCGACATGGTCCCAGGTATGCCGCGACAGAATAAGGTCCCGGCCCGCGGCGGCTCGCTTCAAACGTGCATCGGCGGGCGTCCCGAACATCTCACGCATCACCCTGCTTAGGTCCGCGGTATTCGGTTCGACCCAGACCGAATCCGGGACATTCAGATGGGTTCGCGCGTAATCGAAGCTATAATCGCAAAGCCACGCGGTATCCGGATTACAAAAATCGGTCTGACCGCCATACGCCGTGACGATCACCGGCTTGCCGAGAGCCATCGCTTCGGCGACCGGCAGACCAAAACCCTCGCCGCGCGACGGGAACACCAATGCATCCGCGTTGAGATACAATTCGTGCAGCGCGGCCGGGCTAAGATCCTGGTTGATCAAAGTGACCGGCGCGGCATCGGGAAACCGTGCGCGGAAGTCTCGCAAGTCCGTTTCCACCTGATTATGGACATTCGGGAAAGTCTTGATGATCAGCTCGGCGGGGTCAGACCCCACGAACGTTTCACCCCAGGCTCGCAGTAAAAGGTCGATGCCTTTGCGAGGGAAACCGGACGACAGGTGAACGAACCGGAACGCGCGGCCGGCTCGCTCCGCCACCGGATGCAAACCGCCACTGGCGAACATTGGATCGACACCATTACCGACGACCGCGATCGGAATGTCGACGCCGTTGTCGCGCAGAATTCTCGCGACATAGGAACTGGTGACGGTGATCAGGTTGAGCGAAGCATTCAACTGACGCACCCACTCGGCCGGAAAACCGCTTTCCTCCCAGGCGTAGTTGGCCAGCACCAACAATGTGCCCCGCATATCCGACACGTCGGGTGGAAATTGATTGCGCAGGCAAACATGGGGCGGGACCGCTGTTCTGGCGCGCGCGGCCATCTCGGCCAGATCGGGATTCGCGTGCAGAAAGGCCGCGGCCGGTGGATAACGCCCAGGTCCATCGCGTGACACCAAAGCGACCGTTTCGCCAGCGCGACCAAGTGCTCGTGCCAGATTTCGGTTCACCACGGCCAGGCTGTACGAACTGTCGAACGGGCCCTCGATCGACCAAACCGGCGCGGCGGGCTCGGTCAGCCGGGTCAGTTGGCGCTGGTGAAACAACGACTCACGCTCGACAACCGCCAGTTGTTCGGACAGCCCACTGGCCCGGGTGAACAATTCAGACGTCTGCACCACCAGATCGGAGATAATGACATCGAAACTTTGTCCCTGGGCCCTCAGCCCGGCGATCTGTCCGCCCGCACTGTCTGACCTGGCGACCATGTCCGCCTGCAACCCATCAATCCTGGTGGCCATGTCCACGCGCAGTTCGTCAATCCGGGTCGCAAGGACGCGAGCCTGGTCCTCGGCCGCTTGCATGCGGCCGCGCATCTCCCGCACTGCTTCTTCCAACAGAGCCGCGCGCGCCTGGGCGTCTTCGGCCGAGAAGACAGCCCTGACCACGCGCCGTGCGACCGCGGGGAAGTTCCGAACGCCCCAAAGCAGCAGCGACAGGATGCGCCTGATCGACCGGCCGGAAGCGGGCTGAGTAGTCGACGTCATGCGTGGCCTGGCCTCCGCCTGTTGGGACGAGGCCGGTGCCTACGCCCGGCCTGGTGGTCTCGCGATGGTTTATGCCGCTTGCGAGAACAAGTGGGAAGCACGTCGGGTCCGACGTCCCGTGCCGGCTCAGGGGGACTTGCAACGCACGGCAAACCTGTCACTTTTCCCTCCATAACAAGGAGAAATGACCATGGAATTCGGTATGTTCCACGAATTTCAGCGCCGGCCAGGACAGACCGAAGCCGAAGCTTTCACCGAGTCGTTCGAGCAAGTCGACGAAGCGGAGCGCGCTGGCCTCGATGTCATGTGGCTGGCCGAATTGCACTGCGCGCCGGAACGCTCCGTACTGGCGGCGCCATTGAATATCGCCACCGCGATCGCGACCCGCACCAAGCGGATGAAAGTCGGCATCGCCGTGCAGGTGCTGCCGCTGTGCCATCCGCTGCGTGTCGCCGAGGAAGCGACGACCGTGGATCACATCAGCCACGGAAGGTTGATCATGGGCGTTGGCCGCAGCGGGTTTCCTCGCACGTATCAGGCCTATGGCATTTCCTACGCGGAAAGCCGCGAACGGTTCGCCGAGGTCATGGAAATCCTGAAGCGCGCCTGGACGCAGGATAGTTTCTCGTTCCATGGCAAATACTACGACTTCGAGAACGTGTCCTGCGTGCCGAAGCCGTTCGCGCCGCCCTATCCGGAAATCCGTGTGGCGGTGAACAGCCCCGATACGTTCCAGGAACAAGGCGAACGCGGCAATCCCATCTTCGTTGCCACGCGACTGGGCAATCTGGACGAGCTGGTTCCCAACCTCCAGGTCTATCGCGACGCATGGAAAGCGGCCGGTCATCCGGGCAACGGCAAAGTGTATCTGCGCGTTCCGGTCTACATCGCCGAGACTGAGAAGCAGGCGCGCGAAGAGCCGATGGAAAGCGTGATGTACTTCTATAAATACCTTGGCCAGCGGATCGAGGCCTCGGCCGCCATGGAAGGCGCGCGCGCGATCGAGAATCGGGCCGAGCGCGGCGCCCGGCTGCAAAACATCGATTACGATGAAGCGCTGCGCAGCAAAATCATCGTCGGCACGCCAGCGATGGTGGTGGATCGGTTGGGCAAGGTGAAAGAAGAGCTCGGCCTGGACGGGATCCTGGCGGAGTTAAACTGCGGGATGCGGATTCCGAACCACCAGGTGCTCAACTCGCTGAACCTGCTGTGCCAGGAAGTGCGGCCGAAGTTCCAGAACTGATGCCGGCCGCCGATTTTCGCCATGACGGACTGGGGTAGCCATGCGTCGCAGGGATTTGCTGAAGGCTTTCCCACTTCTCGCGACGCCGGCTCTGGCGCGGGGCAGTGCGAAAACGTTGCGGTTCGTACCGGAAGCGAATCTGTCGACGCTCGACCCGGTGTGGACCACCGCGACGGTGGCGATCATCCACGCCTACACCGTTTTCGACACGCTTTATGGTATCAACACCGCGGGCGAGTGTCTGCCGCAGATGTGCGCGGGTCATGAGGTCTCACCTGACGAACTGACCTGGACTTTCACCCTTCGCGACGGCCTGGTGTTTCATGATAAGGAGAAAGTAACAGCCCAGGACTGCGTGATGTCAGTCAGGCGGTGGACGACAAGGGATCCGTTTGGACAGCAGATGATGCTGAACGCCAACGAGATCGCGGCGCTGGACGACCGCCGGTTTCAGGTCCGGCTGAAGAAACCGTTCCGGCAAATGTTGTACGGGTTCGGTGCGAGAAACTGCTTCGTGATGCCTGAGCGGATGGCTCGCACGCCAGCGTCGGAGCAGATCAAGGAAGCGATCGGCTCCGGTCCGTACCGGTTTCTGCCGGAGGAATGGTTGTCGGGCGCCCGCGCCGCTTATGCGCGCTTCGACGGTTACGTACCTCGAAACGAAAGGCCCGACTATTTCGCCGGTGGCAAAGTGGTGAATTTCGACCGCATCGAATCGGTCGTGCAGCCCGATCCGGCTACCGCCGCCGCCGCGCTGCAGAAAGGCGAAACCGACTGGGTCGAGCTGCCCTTGATCGACCTCTGCCCGATGTTGCGAAAATCGCCGGGTATCCTGGTCAAGGTGAACGACCCCTATGGCTGGCAACCGATCCTGGCGATGAACCACCTCTATCCGCCGTTCGACAATCCAAAGCTGCGGCGCGCGTTGCTGCCCGCGATCGATCAGCACGCCTTCGTTGAGGCGATGATCGGCGACCAGGCCGATCTGGGCCATGTCCCGGCCGGATATTTCACTGAAGGCCAGGCGATGGCGACCCACGCGGGGCTGGAGGCGCTGAGCGGACCGCGCGACCTCGGGTTGGCGAAGAAGTTGGTGGCGGAATCGGGATACAATGGCGAGACGGTGCTGTTGATCGCGCCCAGTGATCAGCCGGCGATCATGCAGATCGCGCAGGTGACGCGGGAGTTGTTTCTGAACCTGGGGTTGAAGGTGGACTATCAGGTCATGGACTGGGGCTCGCTGGTGACTCGGCGAGCTAATCAAAATCCGCCGGACCAGGGTGGGTGGAACGCGTTCAACACCCTTTGGGGCGGACTGACGGTGTCCAATCCGGGCAGTTCCTATCCCTTGCGCGGGTCCGGGAAAAAGGCCTGGTTCGGCTGGCCGACCGATGAGCGGTTGGAAGCGTTGCGCGATGCCTGGTTCGACGCGCCCGATCTGGCCGCGCAGAAGGCGATCGCCGCGCAAATCCAGCTTCGGGCGTTCGAAACGGTGCCTTACATCCCGCTCGGTCAGATCTTTCAGCCGACGGCCTATCGCTCCGACATCTCAGACATCGTGCCGGCGGCGATCCCGCTATTCTGGGGCGTGCGGCGGGCATAACGCCGGTTCCGATTTGCGCTCGCGCGGAAATCCGCTACAGCCCGCGGGTGCAACCAAGAGGAGACAGCGCCGATGCGATTCACCGTCGACCGCATCGACCACATTGTCCTCAATGTCACCGATGTGGATATCGCCGCCGCCTGGTACCAGCGCGTGCTCGGCATGGAACGAGAGGATTTCGGCCCCAATAGTCGCACCGCGCTGAAATTTGGCGGCCAGAAGATCAACCTCCGGCCGCACGACCATGACGTTTACTCCTGGCCCACCGGGGCGACGCATGAGGCGGGGGCGGGCGATGTGTGTTTCATCACGGCCGTGCCGCCGGATGAGGTGGTCGGTCACCTGCACGACTGCGGCGTGGCGATCGTACAAGGCCCGGTTGAGCGGGCCGGCGCTTTGGGTCCGATCCAGTCAGTGTATTGCCGCGATCCGGACGGCAACCTCGTCGAGATTTCGTCTTACCAGAGCCATTGATGGACAACTCTCAGCGAACCCGGGCAGGCGTCGCCGCGTTCGTGGCGTTTCTGGCCTGCGTCCCGGCGGCGAACTGGCTGATCGTACATGTTGGAACGGTCTGCGTGCCGGAGGGTCCGTGCCTTGTGCCGGTGGCACCGGGCATCCTGGCGCCATCCGGTGTGCTGACCGTCGGTGTCGCCCTGGTGCTGCGCGACGTGGTGCAACGATGTCTGGGTCTGCGATTCGGCCTGCTCGCGATCGCGGCCGGCACGGCACTTTCGGTTTTCGTGGCGCCGGGCTCGTTGGTCGCCGCCTCGGGCATCGCCTTCGCGCTGAGTGAACTGGCGGATTTCGCCGTCTACACGCCGCTGCAGCGGAGACGGTTGATGGCCGCCGTGGTGGCGTCGTCGCTGGCGGGGCTGGTCGTTGATTCGATCGTGTTCCTGTCGCTGGCGTTTGGCAGCCTTGAGTTCCTCCCCGGTCAGATCATCGGCAAGGCCTGGGCCCTGCTGATCGCGATCCCTCTGGTGCGGTTGCTGCGCCGGGTCGCTCCGACGCCCGCCTGATGGTGGTCAGTCTCGCGGATTTCGATTTCGAGTTGCCGCCTGACCGTATCGCGCAAAGCCCGGCCCGGCCGCGGGATGTGGCGCGGTTGCTGTGCGTGCGGCCCCTGCCTTCTCGTCATGGCCCGGCTCCCCTACCCCGTGGCCCGGCCTTCCTACCCGGTCATGGCCCGGCCTCCATAACCCGTCATGGCCCGGCTCGTCCCTACCAAATGCACACATCTTTTGCTTGCGCCGCGGTCATTTCTCTGAATCGCTGCCTCCCTCACGACGGCAGGTGATTCGCAGTGGACAATTCTCTCGGCTGC
>Ga0182018_10001476_pt1 | contig 26600 bp, 22 predicted proteins | sample 812P2MmetaG_FD_120490 | JGI IMG/M metagenome (GOLD analysis project Ga0182018, IMG submission 120490) | Permafrost microbial communities from Stordalen Mire, Sweden - 812P2M metaG | ecosystem: Environmental > Terrestrial > Soil > Wetlands > Permafrost | place: Sweden: Stordalen | collected...
GGCATGGTGGCCGAGGGCAAGCCGATCAAGGCGATCGCGGCGACCCGCGGGCTTCCGGCCGAGGCGGTCGATGCCGAAGTCGAAGCGGTCTTCGTGAAGCTGGCCGAGGGGGTATCAGCGGGGACACAGGGTGCCCTGCAGCGCCTGCGGCTGCTCCACAAGGCCATTGTCGACCGGGAGGAGCAGGGCGAGACGCTCTCCCGCTTGCTTCCGGGCGGCTTGGCGGAGAAGCTTCGGCGTGATGGGCGGAACATCGGTGAGACAGAGCGCGTCGTGGTGACCGTACTGATGAGCGATATCCGGTCCTACTCCACCATCGCCGAGCACGCCGACCCCAGTCAGCTGGCGGGCCAGCTGAACGTCCATCGCGCTGCCATGAACGATGCCATCCTCGGGGAGGACGGCACAGTCATGCAGTTCGTCGGCGATGCCGTGATGGCGGTGTTCGGCGCGCCCTTCGCCCAGGAAGATCACGCAGACCGCGCCGTGGCGGCGGCGCTGGGCATGCACGCCAAGCAACTCGCCATCAACTCGCGGTGGGAAGCCGAGGGGTTGCCCGCTTTCGGACTGGGCTTGGGACTGTCGACAGGCGAGGCCGCCGCCGCGCTCTTGGGCTCCGAGGAGCGACTGGAGTACACGCTGGTCGGTGACACCGTGAACATGTCACAGCGGCTCCAGCAATTGGCGGCAGCGGGAGAGACGGTGCTCTCGGAGGGAACGCTGAAGGCCTTACGGCAGCCGGTGCAGACCGTTGCGCTCGATCCGCAACTGGTGAAGGGTCGTGACACTCCGGTGGTCGCGTTCAGGTTGGTCGAAGAGCCTCGCGGCGCGATGGCCCCAAGTGAAAGGCAATGACATGGACGCCCTGGTGGTAGAGAAGGTCCGCAAGACGTTCGAGGCTGAGAACGCACCGGTGCGCGCGCTGCGCGGCGCTGATCTCGTGGTTCCCTCTGGTGACTTCGTCGCGTTGATGGGTCCCTCCGGTTGCGGGAAGTCGACCCTCTTGAACCTTGTCGCGGGTCTGGACGTCGCTGATGAGGGGACGATCACCGTCGCCGGCGAGCTGGTGACCGGGCGCAGCGAGGACGAGCTCTCCCAGCTGCGGCGCAAGCACATCGGCATCGTCTTCCAGTTCTTCAACCTCCTGGAGGGCATGACTGTCCTGGAGAACGTCGCCCTGCCCGCGGTGATCGCCGGGCGCAAGCGCCGCATGGCAGAAACCAGGGCGCGTGACCTGCTCGACCTGCTCGGCATCGGGGACAAGGCGTCGACCGTGCCCGGGATGCTCTCGGGTGGGCAGCGCCAGCGCCTGGCCATCGCCCGCGCCCTGGCCAACGAGCCCACGCTGCTCCTGGCCGACGAGCCGACGGGCGCGCTCGACTCCGAGGGTGGTCAGGAGGTTATTGAGCTGCTGAGCCGCCTCCACACTGGCGGGCAGACCATCGTTCTGGTCACGCACGATCCGAGCGTGGCAGCGGCCGCGGCCCGCGTGGTCCGCATGCGTGACGGCCGGATCGTCGAGGAGAGCGCGGATGTTCCGGCCGGAGTGCACTAACGGTGGGGCGGGCTGCCCTCAGGGTGGCCGCGTACCGCTTCCGCTCCACCTTTAGGCGGCGGTGGGGCGGCTACTTCGCCCTCGTCCTGTTGATCGGGCTGGTGGGCGGCCTGGCCATGGGCTCGGTGGCGGCCGCCCGGCGCACACAGTCTTCCTTCCCGACCTTTGTAGCCAGCACCGATCCTCCGGATCTGGAAGGCATCACGTCGTTCGTCAACCCGACGCCCGGGGCGGCCGGCCGGGGCTACAACCCGACCGTCTTGGCCAAGATCGCCCACCTCCCGCACGTGAGCCAGTTCTCGTTCTTCGCGGGGGTCAACACCATCCCCCTCGGTCGGGGCGGGCACCCGGAGAGCCCGGCGGCCTTCCCCGCGCTGGCCGGACAAGGTTCGGGCCTCGGCAACTCGGCGGCCAGTCGAGGCGCCGCCACCGCGGTCGAGGGGCGAAATGTGAATCCGGCGCGTGCCGACGAGTTCGTGGCCACCGTCGCAGTCGCGCAAGCCTTCCGCTGGCACGTGGGGGAGGTGGTGCATTTCGGCGCCTACACCAACGCGCAGTCCGCACTCCGGGCGTTCGGCACCACCCGGGTGCCGCCATACCGGCGCTTCACCGCCAAGCTGGTCGGGATCGTGATCCAGAGTCAGGAGGTGGTCGAGGACCAGGTGGACGTCCCGAGCAATGCAGACCTGATGCTCTTCACCCCGCCCGTAACCAGATCGCTCCTGCAGTGCTGCACGTACTACACCGGTGCATCGGTCCAAGTGGCCGACGCCAGCCGCAATGTCCACACCGTTGCGGCGGCGATCCAGCACGTCCTGCCCGCCGGTTTCAGCCCATTCGCGGTGGAGCCGACGGCCGTCATAGTGGCGAAGGCCGAAAGGGCGATCAAGCCGGAGTCCATCGCCCTCGGGGTCTTCGGCGGCATCGCCGGACTCGCTGCACTGCTGATCGCCGCCCAGCTGATCGGTCGCCAGCTGCACCTGGGCGCTTCAGATCTCGACACGCTGCGCGCCCTGGGGGCGGATCCGGCCATGAGCATGACGGACGGACTGCTGGGCATCATCGGCGCCGTGGTCCTGGGTTCGATAGTGGCCGCGGGTATTGCCATCGGCCTGTCCCCGCTTTCCCCCCTCGGCCCGGTGCGGACCGTGTACCCGACACCCGGAGTGGCGTTCGACTGGACCGTGCTCGGCCTCGGCACGGCCACGCTGCTCTGCGGGTTGGGGGCGCTCGCCCTCCTATTCGCCTACCGCGCGTCACCGCGCTCGGGCCAGCAGCGCGCCGCGCTGATCGCCGAGCGACGTTCGCGCGTAGTCGGCGCAGCGGTATCGTCGGGCCTGCCTCCGACCGCCGTGACCGGGCTCCGGTTCGCCCTCGAGCCCGGATCGGGCCGCAGCTCGGTGCCGGTGCGGTCGGCCATTCTCGGCACCGTCTTGGCCCTGATCGTCGGGGTGGCAACCGTCATCTTCGGTTCCAGCCTCAACTCGTTGGTCTCCCACCCCGCCCTCTACGGGTGGAACTGGAGCTACGAGCTGAGCGCCAACGGGGGCGGTGTCATGCCGGGTGCCCATTCCGCTGAGCTCCTGTCCCAGGATCGCTCCGTCGCCGCGTGGTCGGGGGTCTTCTTCGGCACCATGCGGATCGACGGGCAAATCGTCGCGGTGCTCGCCGAGCGGCCGGGGACGGCCGTGGCGCCCCCGTTGCTCTCGGGGCAAGGGGTCGAGGTCAGGGACCAGATCGTCCTGGGCACGATCACGCTGGCCCAGCTGCACAAGCACGTGGGCGACACCGTGGTCGTGAACAACGGGTCGGGTGTGACCAAGAAGCTCCGGATCGTGGGGACGGCCACTCTGCCCACCATCGGCACCGGGGGGAATCTGCATCTGGAGATGGGGACGGGTGCGGTGGTACCCGACCAGCTCCTCCCCCCGCACGCGGACACCGGCTATCAACTGTCCGGTGCCGCACCGGGCCCGGACGCCATCCTGGTGCGCCTCAAAGACGGGGGCGGGACGGCCGGGCTCCATTCTCTGCAGCGGATCGCACGGGCCACGAGCACACCGGCCGACTACGGGATATCGGTGCTCGCCGTACAGCGCCCGGCCGAGATCGTGAACTACCGCTCCATGGGCACGACACCGGCGATCCTCGGTGCCGCCTTGGCGGCCGGAGCCGTTGTCGCACTGGGTCTCACGCTCGTGGCCTCGGTCCGCCGGCGACAACGGGACCTCGCCCTCCTCAAGACCCTCGGATTCACGCGCCGGCAGCTCGCCGTCTCGGTGGCCTGGCAGGCCAGCGTCGCCATCGTCATCGGCATCGTCGTGGGCGTGCCGCTGGGAATCGTGCTCGGCCGGTTCTTGTGGAACCTCTTCGCTCATGAGATCAGCGTGGTGCCTTCACCCAGCGTTCCCGTCACCGTGGTCGTGCTCATCGCCCTCGGCGCGGCCGTGCTGGGGAACATGGTCGCAGCGCTCCCGGCGCGCATGGCCGCCCGTACACCGACCGCACACATGTTGCGGTCCGAATGAGGATGTGGAGAAGATGGAAGTAATCGTGAGCGATACCGGCGTCGAGATCAGCACGCCGCGGCCCAAGCCGGAATCGGCACAACTCGTGCTCAACGGGTTGCTCTTCGTCGTCACCCTGGCGGTGGTCATCATTGGCGTACGGGCCCACGTCACCGAGGGCATCACCGCGGTGAACGGGGTCGCCTTCGGTCTGACGCTGGTGTGGGCCGTCGCCGGCGTGGTGGCCGCCCGCTACTCGGACCGCACGTCGACGCCCGCGGATCTGCAGGCCCTTCTCATCGGGGCCGACGCGCTCCTGGCAGCAATCGCCCTGACCTTCGGGCGGCTGGCCCAGGGCGAGTCCGTGCACTCCTACGGTGCCGCCCGATCGATCGCCACCGTCACCGCGCTGTTGGTGACGGCCGTGTCGTTCCATTTCTTGTTGGCGCTCCCGAACGGCCAGCTGCCGGGGACGGGGCGACGCACGGCAGTGATCGTCGTCTACGCCGCCGCCCTGGGAATCGGGCTGTCTTACGTGATCGAAAAGGACACGTTCTCGCTCCTGGCGGGCGGGATCGGGTGGTCCATCGCTGCACTCATGGCACTCCTGCCCACCCGGCTTCGCTATGTGAGCGCCATCGGGCACGCGCGGGAGCGCTTGCAGTGGTTCGCCGTCGGAACGGTGCTGGCTTCCTCAATGGCCCTGGTCGTCGCCGTGCTCCATGTCCTGATTGACAAGCCGGGCGCGCTGGGCGCCTATGCGGCCGGCAGTACTGTGCTCATACCGATTTCCCTGATGGCCGGCGAAGCGAGGGGGTTGGCGCCGCAGGGCGGCCGCATGCTCGTGCGATCCTTCACGGTGTTGGGGTTCGTCTCCATGGTGTCGGCCATCTACCTGGTCGTGGTTCTCGGACTGGGGCACAAGCCGAGTAACGAGACGGATCGCACCACGCTCGGGCTCTCCTTGCTGGCGACGGGCATCGCCGCGCTGGCTTTCGTCCCGGCTCGGGAGCGTTTCATGGGCTCGGCGACGCGCTTCGTCTACGGCGCCCGTCAGGCCCCCGACGAGGTGCTCCGCACCTTCGGCAGCCGCCTCACACGGGCCATCCCCATGGACGAGCTCCTGCTCCAGCTGGCCGAGTCTCTGCGCAAGACCATGGGTCTGGTGAGCGCCGAGGTGTACACCGGGATGGGCGAGGTGCTGGAGCGGGCGGCGTCCGTGCCCGATTCGGGCCCGCTCTCCCTCGTGGTCACCAGCCGGGAGCGTCCGGTCGTCACCCGGGCCGGCGTCTCGGGGAGCGCCTGGGCGTCGGTGTGGTTGCCGGCGCTGCTCAACGGGCGGGAGAAGGCCCAGTTGCGGGTGGCGCCTGTCAGCCATGCCGGGGAGCTGCTTGGCCTGGTGGTCGTCGAACGCCTGGCGGCGGACACGGCCTTCTCGGAAGAGGACGACCGCGTGCTCACCGACCTGGCCCGGCAGGTCGGGCTGGCGTTCCACAATTCGCAACTCGACACCGCCCTGCAGACGACGCTCGACGAGTTGCGCAAGCAGGCGGACGCGCTGCGCGAATCCCGGGCCCGAATAGTGGCCAGCGGTGACGCCGAGCGCCGGCGCGTCGAGCGGAACCTGCACGACGGGGCGCAGCAGCACCTGGTCGCCCTGGCCGTCAATCTCCGTCTGGCGCGGGACATCATCGTCGATGACCCGGCCGCCGGCACCGAGATGCTTGACGGGCTCGCCGTGGAGGTGCAGGAGACGATCCAGGAGCTCCGTGAGCTGGCCCACGGCATCTACCCGCCGCTGCTCGTCGACAGCGGCCTGGTGGAGGCCCTGCGCGCCGCGGCCAATCGCAACCCTCTGTCGGTCGAGGTGGTGGCCGACGGTATCGGGCGCTACTCGTCCGAAACCGAGGCGGCGGTGTACTTCTGCTGCCTCGAGGCACTCCAAAACGCCGCCAAGCACGCCGTCGGTGCGGAGGTTGACGTGCATCTGTGGGAGGAGTCGGGAGGACTCCTCTTCTCCGTCAGCGACGATGGCCCCGGATTCGACGTGGAGAAGGCCCAGCGGGGGCATGGCTACGTCAACATGGCCGACCGGCTGGGCGCGATCGGCGGCACGGTCCGCTGGGAGTCCGAGCCCGGCAAAGGTTCCCGGGTGACCGGATCGGTCCCGTTGATCTGATCGGAGGCCCTGAGGCCGGCGGACCGAGCCGGCCCTCAGCCGGTGACGAATTCTCCCGAATCGCGCGCTTCCCACAACCGGCGCAGGGTGTCAGCGCCGAGGTGTTCCTTGTTGATGTAGGCCCGGGCACCGCTGGTGGCGGCGTCCGGTGGCAGGTCGCCCACCTCGTAGGTCGAGCACAGGACCACCACCACCTCGGGGTGGGACGAGACGATGCGTCGTGTGGCCTCGATTCCGTTCATCTCGGGCATGTTGATGTCCATGAGGACCAGCACCGGGTGCAGCTCGTCGGTCATGGCCACGGCTTCCGCCCCGCTGGCGGCCTCCCCGGCCAGGTCGAACTCGGGCGAGCGGCGTAGGACGGCCTTCATGGCCATGCGGAACGGCGCCTGGTCGTCTACCACGAGCACGGGGAGCGGCTCACTCATCGAGTCATCATCTCATGGTGTCGAGCCCGTAAGGGTGGTGCTGGCACACCTGGGACGGTGGGGTCAGCTTCCCCCCGGCTCGCTCAGGTAAACCAGGACGGCTTTGACGCGCCGGTTGACCTCTTTTTCCTCCGTCAGGCCCAACTTGGAGAAGATGGAGTTGGTGTGCTTCTCGACGGCGCGCTCCGATACCTGCAACGAAGCGGCGATGGCGGCGTTGCTCTTGCCTTGGGCCATCTCGCCGAGGATCTCGGACTCGCGGGGGGTGAGCCATGACAGGTCCGAGGTCCGGCGCGTCGAGCGGGCCTCGATGAGCTCGTCGACCACCATCGGATCGATCATCGACCCCGACTGTGCGACCGTGTGGATAGCTTGGGCCAGCTCGTCGCTGCCGGCGACCCGTTCCTTGAGCAGATAGGCCCGGCCGGCCGACCCGGTCTCCAAGAGTGCCAACGCATAGGCCGGGGCGGTGAATTGGCTCAGGACCACGACGCCGACCTCCGGCCGATTCTCGCGCAGCCACGAGGCGGCCTGTATGCCCTCGTCCGTGCCGGTCGGGGGCATCCGGATATCGGTGACGACGACGTCCGGCTCCTCTCTTTCGATGAGCTCGAGCAGTTGTGGCAGATCGCAGGCGGTTCCCACCAGTTCGAGGTCCGCGCGGGCGTCGATGATCCGCGAGATGCCCTCTCGGAGCAGCACGTTGTCCTCGGCCAGCGCGACGCGGAGAACTGCCATCAGGGGGATCACGGTAGCGCGACCGGAGTGACGGCACATTCGAGCGGTCCCTGGCTCTCACGCTCGCCGCGTCGGTCCGCCGCCGACGCCGGGAGTGGCACCTCTTGCGGACCCTCGGCTCAACCCGGCGCCAGTTGGCGGCGGCGGTCGCCTGGCAGCCGTCGGTGGCGGCAGTTGCCGGCGTCGTGATCGGCATCCACGGCCTTGATGTTGCGGGCCGAGTAGGAGTTCAAGGTCCCCGGCGGAGCCCTTCTACGTGGTCGTCGTCGTCGTGCTCGGAGCCGTCGGGGGCGCGGTCTTCGTCGACTTGAAGTAAGCCCGGATCTGTTGCACGTCGGACCGTGCCTTGGCGATGCCCGCCACGGCAGTGTGCACCGAGCCGGCGGCCGGTGCGAGGATCGCGTGGTTGGCGTTCCACTGCGCCGGAGTGTCGCCCAGGACGCTGGTGGCCAGGCCGGAGGTGGCGTTGGTGGCCGCGGCGATCTGGGCGTTGAGGTCGTCGATCAGGGGCTGCAGCGCAGCCTGATTGGCGGGGTTCACCTTCGATTGCGCCTTCGTCGAGAACGTCGTCAAAGTGGGGATGGCCGTGACGTCGATGCCGTCCGCCACAGCGGCCACGCCCGCGGCCGGAAGGACAAGAGCCAGGACGCGGAAGTTGATGTAGATGGTGGCGGCGTCGGCTTGCGCCTCGGCGACGGTCGTGTCGGCGGCGATCTTTTGGCCGAGCGCCTGGAGAGGATCGATGTCAGCTTGCAGGTAGCTCGCCAGTTGGGGGGCGTCCGCGCCGAGGTCCTTGCCCGCGTTGACCTTGGCGATCGCTGCGTTGAGATCGTTGACGCGCAGTGTGATGGCAGCCGCCGCTTTGGCCTGAATGGTCGAGAGGCTCGCCGGGCTGGTGGCGGGAGTGCCGGCCGAGGCGGATGCGCCGCCGGCGCCGAGTACCGCTGCTGAGGTGAGGACGAGCGTGCCGAGCCGGAGAGCGTTCTTCGACATGTGTACTCCTTCCATCGGGATCAGCCTGCGCTGTCCTGGTCTGCTTCTCCTCACAGACTGAGCCGATCGCGTCATCGATGTATGGGACAAACATGAGGGTTTTGTAAGGGATCTCCTGTTTCCCCCAATCGGACCCCGCGAAGTGCCAGGCTGGTGCGCGTGAACCCGCAGAACGGCACCGTGGTGGTGATAGAGGACGACCCGCACATCGCGGACCTCGTCGATCTCTACCTCCGCCGCGACGGGTTCCGGGTGCTGCTCGCCCGGGACGGCGACCAGGGTCTGAACCTGATAAAGGAATCAGACCCCTGGATCGTCATCCTCGATGTGGGTCTGCCGGGAAAGTTGGACGGCTTCGACGTGTGCCGCGAGATTCGGGCCAAGGGGATCATCCCCGTCCTGTTCCTGACCGCTCGCGACGACGAGGTGGATCGTATCCTCGGGCTGGAGCTGGGAGCAGACGACTACCTGGTGAAGCCCTTCTCACCACGCGAGCTTGTCGCGCGCGTGCGCGCCATCTTGCGGCGGACGAGGGAGACCCCCGTCGTGCACGAGATCGTGAGCGTCGGCGACCTCGAGGTCGACCTGCGCCGCCGGGAGGCGCGACGGGGCGGCGAGGTGGTGGCGCTGACGACCCGTGAATTCGATCTGCTGGCGTTTCTTGCCGCCAATTTGGGTCTCGCCCTCTCGCGCCAGCAGCTCCTCGATGGCGTGTGGGGCGCCGACTGGTACGGCGACGAGCGCACGGTCGACGTCCACGTCGCCCAGTTGCGGAAGAAGTTGGGCGAAAGCCTTCCCCTGGCCACGGTCTGGGGTGTCGGGTACCGGCTCGGCTGAGGCGGTGATGGTGTGCGCCGCAGATTGATGCTGGCCTTCGTCGGCCTGGTAGCCGGCGTGCTGGTCATCGCCGGTGCCGGCAGCATCATCCTGACCCACAATGCGGCGCGCACGCAGGCGACCCAGCAGCTGGTGACCGAAGCCCAGTCGCTGTCGGCGGGAACTAGCTACACGCGAAGCCTGAAGGTACTGGCGGCAGTGAGGAAGGTGCTGCAACTGGAGGATGCCCGGATCATCCAGATCACCCTGCTCGGCAAGGTCCCTGCCTCCCTCCCGCAGGGATTGACGGCGGGCGATCTTCGCCCGCAGGATCTGCTGGCCGGCGACACCGTGTCGGGGCAGGACGGCAATCTCGTCTACGCGGCGGTCCCGATAACGCTTACTCCGAGTGAGCGGATACGGCTGGGGCGGCTGGAGCGGCACAGCGTCGATGGCCAGTTCGTCATCGTCCTGACGCGCGAGGTGGGCGATCTGGGCCCGAGCTGGAGCTACTTCCTCATTTCGGGCGTGATCGCGCTCTTCGTCGCCGGGCTGGTGGCGTGGCAGCTCAGCAGGCGGATGTCGCGTCCACTGGTCGAGGCCATGCACGCCACGGCGCGCATAGCTTCTGGCGACCTCCAGAGCCGCGTGCCCCAACGGGCCAATGACTACGCCGAGTCGTCCTCGCTGGCCCGGTCCATCAACGAGATGGCGCAGAGCCTCGAGGACGGCCGGGCCCGGGAGCGCCATCTCCTCCTCTCGGTCTCGCACGACCTGCGGACACCGCTGACCTCAATCCGTGGCTTCGCGGAAGCCATCACCGACGGCGCGGTGGAAGACACGGCCCAAGCGGCAGAGGTGATCATCGCCGAGTCGCGTCGACTGGAGCGGTTGGTCGGAGACCTGCTCGAATTGAGCAAACTCGAGGCGAAACAGCTCTCCATCTCTGTCCGGCCCACGAACGTGGCCGAAGTGGTGAGCACGACAGCGGAGGGCTTCCGCCCGCTGGCCTCCAAAAGTGGCATCGCGCTCTATGTCCACGTGCCCTCGCACCCGTTGCCGCCGGGGCTGGCCGATCCCGATCGGCTGGCCCAGATATTGGCGAACCTCATGGAGAACGCCCTGACCTTTGCACGCAGCAGTGTCTCGGTGGCCCTGGCGTCCGGCGGCCCATCGGGGGATCCGGTGAGGCAGACCATCACGGTCGAGGACGATGGTCCTGGTATCGCAGCGGGCGACTTGACCCGGGTGTTCGAACGCTTCTACCAAGCCGATCACGGGCCGAACCGGAAATTCGGCTCAGGGCTCGGGTTGGCCATTGTGTCCGAACTGGCGGCCGCCATGGGGGCGACGGTACGGGCCGAATCCCCGATAGACGCCAATGGCGGCTCGCGCCTCGAGGTGACGCTGCAACGATGGGACGACGCCGCGCGGACCTAGCGGCGCCAACGCGGAGACAGGGATGACGGTCAGGCCGCGGCGGGAACCTCGCTGGCGCAGAACTTGCACTTCGTGGCGGCCACCGGCAGTCCGTCCGAGAGGCAGCTGGGGCAGGTCTTGGTCGGTGCAGGATCCCCGAAGACCGTCGATCCTCGCTTCTTCATGTACGCGCGATAGGGCACGACGAGCACGGAGTAAATGACGGCCATGAAGATGATGAAGTAGACGATGGCCGAGATGAAGGCGCCCAAATTGATGCGCTGTCCATGCACGGTCCAGCCGAGTCCCCCCGCGCCGGAACCCGCACCCGCCGCGTTGACGAGCGGCGTGATCACGTTGTCGGTGAAGGCTTTGATGAGGGTGCTGAAGCCCAGAGCAACGACCAGGCCGACGGCGATGATGATGAGGTCACCTTGCATCAGGAAGTTCTTGAAGCCCTTGATCATGTCTTCGCCTCCCGCTACGACTGGACAAACCGGCGCTCCCAAACGTAATCGAGTGCGGGATCTCCGGCTGTGGTTCCCCGGCCGAGCCGGATGTACCGCCTCGGGGCTTTGCGGTGCTCATTGGCTCGGCCGTGGCAGGTGAACGCTGCGGGAGGTGATCTTCGGGTTCGCTCCGAGATAGTTGAGCGGCCCGGCCGAAAATGGTGAGGGTGATCGTCTCGGCTGCGCGCAGCCGCGGTAGACCCGCGGTGGTGTGCCGCTGTAGCCCCGCGGGCGCCGACGATGAAGCCGATGTTGAAGAGCGACGACAGCATTCGCTTGTGGATACCCCTCGTTGCCGTCGTAAGACGCCCAGGTTCCGAGCGCCCTGGGGAGCCGGTTTCGCCCACCGGCGCGCGGGTACGTGTGTGCCAGGAAGGAGGTGATGGCAATGCTTGGGGCAAGGCCGATCGAGTGTACCGTGGCAGCGGTCGTTCGCCCTTATCTGTCATTCGTGTGAACGCCAGGGTGTTGAGGCCCCTGTCTCGGTTGGGCGTGCGGGTAGGCGCTGTACTTTGTGGAGATGTGGTTTCGCCGTAGGTCCTCGTCGAAGAGGCGCCCGCTCGCCTGGTACCAGCGCTCTGAGCTCTACGAGGCCCAGCCACAAGCGCCCGAGCCACAGACACAAGAGCCCGAGCCCCACACACAAGAGCCCGAGCCCCCGACACAAGAGCACGAGCCACTAGGGCATCAGCGACAGCCAGAAAGCGAGGAGACGATGACGGAACAAGAGGCTGCCACTTATGAAGAAGCGCATCAGCACCAGGAGGCGGAGCATCGACACGATCCGATCGTGCACTCCCACCTCCATTTTCACGTCACCCATAATCACAACCCGCAGACCGGCGGCTTCGAACATCTGAGCTCCTCACATACCCACCAGCACGATCACGCCGGCCTGACCCACACGCATCGACCGCACGAGAGCTTCGAGTCTGAGCATCAAGGCGAGGCTCACGTTCACGACCACGAGGAGCCGGTATCGGGCGGGAGCTGGGAATGATGGCGACGCCAGACTGATTTCTTGCCGCGCCGAGGTCTAGGGAAGATTCGGGAGAGGAATCGGCAGAGTTATCGGCAGAATCGGCAACGTCACAGACACTGTGGTGGTCGTCGCTGCCGGAACGGTGGTTGTCGTCGTAGGGTCCGTTGTCGTGGGAGGGGGAGCAGCAGTGGTCGACGTCGAGGTGGACGACGTGGTGGTGCTCGTCGTGGGTGTCGGCCCGTGGTGACCGCCACCACCTCCGCCGCCTTTCCGGTCAGTGGTCGTCGTGGTGGAAGGAGCGGTCCTTTTCGTCGTCGTCGTGGTCACGGGTTCGGTCGTCGTTGTGGCCGGAGCTGAAGGATGCGGCGATGGTGCGGATGAAGTCGGCACAGACGTAGTCACGGAGGGCGCCCCTGGAGCAGCGGAGGGGCCGATGTCGGACGCGGTCGGCGAAGTTGGCGACGTGATCGTCGATGCTGCCGTGCGGACCTTCGTCGTGGTTGAGGAACTCACGCCATTCTGTGCTGGGTGTGTCGCAGCTGCCGTGTTGGAGGTGTCAGGGGATGGTGGGGGCAGCGGGACCGGCGGTGGAATGGTGGGTGTGGTTGCGTGCGTGCTGTGCCCATCGCCCTTCGGAAGCGGAATTGTGCCGACCGCATCCTGGCGGACGACGAACGATGCCGGCTCGTCGCGATACGCCACGAGCGCGATGGCCAATGCAACGGCGAGCAGCACAACCACCAGAGAAACCCGCTCGAGACGGGCCCGACGCTCCCCGGGATATCGCCGTGCGACGCGCACATAGCTCTTCGCGGCAGGGTCTCTTCCACCATCGGCTGGTGGCGGCGTGCGCCGGAAACGCGGAGCCATTGCAGCACCCTATCGAGCCGTGCGAGCGTGCGTTCCCGCAATGGCCCGTTGCAAGCCGGACGATCCGGCGCCGAAGGATCGCTCCACTGAGACCGTGCCCATCCTCAACGGATCTGCGTCCATATTGCAAGGAGGGTTGAGCATTGCTCGGGTGCAATGCCCCAGCCGCGCCTCTCCTCGCTGGGGGTCCGGGGAACGTTGCGAGGGTGCCGCCCCGGTACCGGCTGTGCTGGTTGAGGTTCCGGGGGCTCCGCAGGAGCGGGTTGATCAGGAATGGTCATGCCGGCCACCTACCCGAACGCACGTGGTCGAAACCGCCGCCTCTCCACCGGCGCACCGGGTCGTCTGTCCTGATCAGGATGCGTGAAACCCGGCGGTGTCTGCCGGGCGCAAGGTACTGTGACACCGAAAGTCAGGAGGGGCGCTGTGGCGGACGGGATGTTCTCGCTTGATGGTCGGGTGGCGATCGTGACGGGCAGTGGGACCGGAATAGGCCGCGCCACGGCTCTGTTGCTCGCCGAGCACGGAGCCGACATCGTTCTCGCGGCGCGCCGCGTTGCGTTGCTCGAGAATACGGCGGCGAGCATCAGAGAGATCGGACGACGCGCCTTGGTGGTACCCACCGATGTCACGGACTTCGGTGCCTGTGAACATCTCGTCGGGACCGCTCTTGAAGAATTCGGGCACGTGGATGTACTTGTGAACAATTCCGGAGGCAGCATCAACAAGGCACCCGAGAGTTGGACGGTTGATGAATGGCACCAGATCGTCAACTTGAATTTGTCCAGCGTTTGGTTCATGTCGCAGGTGGTCGCGACACCCATGCTCGCGCAAGGCCGTGGAGCCATCGTCAACATCTCATCAGGTGCCAGCTTTTTGGCATTGCCGACCGTCGCGCCGTATGGCGCGGCGAAGGCCGGCATCAACAGCCTCACGCGCGCCCTCGCTGCTGCGTGGACCGGCCAAGGGGTCCGGGTGAATGCGGTGGCGTGCGGCGCCATCAAGACAGAGGGCTACAACAAGTCGACGAAACGCGCGCAGCAGACCGATGATTCGATACTCGGACCTGGGAACGCAATCGGACGAGTGGGAAGGCCTGAAGAGATCGCGTATCCAGTGCTGTTCTTTGCCTCTGATGCCTCGAGCTACTGCTCGGGCCAGACCCTCTGGGTCAACGGCGGGGTGAAAGCTCCATCCACGATGTAGCCCCGAGGAGCACTCGGCAAAAGGGCCGCTGCCTCCCGATAGCCCGGGGTCGACTCCCAGTGCGAGAACGAGCCGTTCTGTAGGGAGATCTTTGCTCTGGGCCGGCTGAGACCGATTAGTTCAGTCCCCGCGGGGCGTCGTAATGGCGTGGACGAGTGGACAGACCAAGTGGGTGAGCTCATGAGGGTGCGCGCAGACAGACCGTCGTGCGGAGGGGTGGAGGGCGAATTACCCTGTCACAGCGATCCACTAGCTTCGTCCGGCATGCCCAGCGCCATTCTCACCGAAGGACTCGTGCGGCGTTTCGGCGAGTCACTGGCGGTGGACCACGTCGACCTCAATGTGGCATCCGGGGAGATCTATGGATTCCTCGGTCCCAATGGCGCCGGCAAGTCCACCACCGTCCTCATGTTGTGCACACTGCTGGCGCCCACAGAGGGCCGGGCCGTCGTCGCCGGCTTCGACGTCGTTCAGGATCCCGGGCAGGTGCGTCTGCACATCGGGGTGGCGCTCCAGGAAGCGGCCCTGGACCCGGGCCAGACGGGATTGGAACTCCTCCGTCTGCAGGGCCAGCTCTACGGCCTCTCCAAGCGTTCCATCGATCGGCGCCTGGCCGATCTTTCGGATCTGATCGATATCGGCGACGCGATGGGACGCCGCGTCGGCACCTATTCGGGGGGCATGAAACGCCGGCTCGACCTGGCCGCGGCGCTGGTGCACAATCCCGACGTCCTCTTTCTCGACGAGCCGACCACCGGCCTTGATCCGGTCAGCCGGATCAGCGTGTGGGCCGAGGTGCGACGTCTGAACACTGAGCTGGGCATGACGATCTTCTTGACCACCCAATACCTCGAGGAGGCGGATGAACTGGCCGACCGCGTGGGGATCATCGACCAGGGGCGGATCGTGGCCGAGGGCACGCCCGCCGACCTGAAACGGTCGATTGGCACCGATGTGATCATCGCGCGCGTCGACGGCGAAGCCAGCGCTGTGCGGGGCCTGGTGCGTTCGATCCCGGGCATTATCGGGGTGGAGGCGCACGGCCACGAGCTGGTTATCGCCACAGAGAATGGTTCTGAGGCCATCAGCCCGGTTGCTGTTGCGCTGGCCGGCGGTGACGTGCGGGTCCAGGAGCTGACCCTGCGTACGCCGACGCTGGACGACGTTTTCCTCGAGCTCACCGGCACGCACATCGAACGGACCGAGAACGAGGAGATGCCCGCATGACCGCCGTGACCGTCCCTATCAGCATCGAAGAAATCCGGGCCCAGCCCGCCGGCTTCCTGCATGACCTCAGCTCCATCGCCGGGCGGGCGTTGCGGGCCGTGCCTCGTGACGTCGCCACTGTTCTGCCCCCCGTGTTCATTTCACTGTTCTTCTTCATCGTGAACGTGGCCACGCTCAAGAAGGTGGTTGACCACATCCCAGGGCTGAACTACACGGCCTTCCAGATGGGCACCGCGATCCTGCTCGGCGTGACCGGCGTCTCACGAGCCCCCGCTCTCGTGCTCGATATTCAGAACCGTTACTTCGACCGCCTCCTCTTGACCCCAGTGCGGCGCACCGCCATCCTTCTGGGGCACATAGCGGCCGACATGGCGGTGGCCGCCGTCCTGACGCTGCCGATTTTGGCGCTCGGTCTGACACTGGGCGTCCACTTCCAGGACGGTCCGCTCGGCGTGCTCGTGTTCATCGCCCTGGCAGCGCTCTGGAGCCTCGCCTTCGCCGGCTTTGGATACGCAATCGCGCTCAAGACGGGGAACCCGGCTGCCGTGAACTCGACGTTCCTTCTCTTCTTCCCGTTCCTGTTCCTTACGTCCGCCTACGTTCCGCGCAGCCAACTGTCGGGCTGGCTCGGGAAGGTGGCCACCGTGAATCCTGTGACGTATCTTCTCGGTGGCCTGCGCTCAATCGTCCTGCAATCTGGCTGGCAGTGGACCGAGCTCGGACAGGCACTCCTCGCCATCGTCGCCCTCGGCGCGGTCTCCATGGCGCTCTGCTTCGGCGCTCTGAGAGGCCGGATCAAGCGGGGTGCGTGACGAATCGGTCGACGCTGGACTTGGGCGCAACCGGGTGAGATCCTGGAAGGCATGTTCGAGCGTTTCACCGACCGGGCCCGACGAGTCCTGGTGTTGGCTCAGGAAGAGGCTCGCCTCCTGAACCATTCATTTATCGGAACTGAACATATTCTGCTCGGCCTGATTCACGAGGGCGAGGGAGTTGGTGCTCAGGCACTCGCCTCCTTGGGAGTCACACTGGAGTCCGCACGACGCACGGTGAAGGAGATATTGGATAGCGACATCTCGCTCGGACCCAGCGGATCACCGCCGTTCACGCCACGAGCCAAGAAGGTCCTCGAACTGTCCCTGCGGGAAGCTCTGCAGTTGCAGCACAACCACATCGGTACCGAGCACTTGTTGCTCGGGCTGCTGAGGGAGGGCGGAGGCGTCGCCGTCCAGGTACTGGTGAGTCTGGGGATTGATCTGAATCAGCTTCGCCAGCTCACCCTCGACCTGATCCCAGAAGAACTGGCGCACAAGGAGGAATTCCGGAGGCGGGAGCGCGTACATGTCTTGGAAGGATTGATTCGTGCCGTTGAGGACATCGACCGAGTCACCGACCTGGTGAAGGGCCGTCCCGATCGTTCAGCCGCGGTGGCCTCCCTGATGGACTCGCCGCTGCAGTTCAGCGAAATCCAGGCCGAGCGAGTTCTAGATCTTCACGTTGGCTCCCTGACCGCTGATCGTATTCAGGCTCTCCGTCATGAGCTTGCCATGTGGCAGGAAACCGAAGGGGACGAGGATTCGGGGAGTTGACCACGGTGAAGTGACCACCGTTCGTATTCGGAAGTACTTCCATCGCGTACCACGCATACTCTGCTTCGGCTCGGGTGCCACAATGCTGGAACTGCGAGCGAGGAGATGCATGCGGACGCGTCAGTCGGGCCATTTTGAGCTATTGGCGAGGAGGTGTCGTGCATGGAGGTCAATACCCGAGCACCGGTAGTGGCCTCAAGTGAAATAGTGGTGGGCGCGAGTCCCGAAGTGGTGTGGGCGGTGCTATCCGACGTCGACGGTTGGCCGGATTGGAACCCCGGCGTGAAGACAGCGTCGATGGACGGTCTCCTGACGGTGGGGACATCGTTTCGATGGAGGGCAGGCTCCATGATGATCAACTCCGTAATGCGCGAGATCGACACTCCTCGCACGATTGGGTGGTCGGGCCAGACTCTGCGCCTACCGGCGATTCATGTGTACCGGATCGAACCTTGCGCCGACGGCTCCTTGGTGCGAACGACTGAGTCGTGGGATGGGCTACTCGCTGTTCTCTTCAAGAAGGCATTGACGAGGTATTTGCAACGATCACTCGACGCCGGGCTCGAGTATCTGAAGGTCGAGTCAGAAAGCAGAACCGCTGGTCAAAAGTCGTAAGGAGGATGCCGGGCGCGAGTGAGGTAGCGAGTGCGACCGGGCTGCATATAAGCGCTGGCAGATCTATGCCTGATCCTCGGGAATCGCATCCCACCACTGGCACCACCATTCGCTGCCCACCAGGATCCGTAGCTTCGGGTGCCAGCAATAGGAGACGTCGTTGTACGGCTCGAGCTAGTACCGACAATTCTCACACTTCTCGTCGCCGGACGTCTTGCCTTTTTGGAACCGCATTTGCTGAAAGGTGCCGGAGCTCCATCGAGAGCTTTTCGTCGATTTCCTTGGGTTCCGGTTCGGGGATCACTTAGTCGGAACACCCGAAAAAAGTAGTGGCGCGTCGAGCCGGATCGCAAAGTTCCCTCCGTTTCTTTAGGCCCGCCGGCGAGAGCCTCGCGTTCGCCTGACGGCGTTGACCACCGGGGGAGAGCGATCGCGTGCGTTGTAGGCGGGGTCATTTCTCGCCATCCGAGTCAGATGCTGCTCAATGATCTACAGGCACGCTGACTAGGGATTATCGGTAAGCCAGGCCAGCAATTGGAGACCAGTCACAAGTGAATGCACAGGGACGTCTGTTGGTACGTTCGGCGAGCAGCCGTGACCTGCGGTCGTCCGTTCCGATCTGCCCCGTGCGAGCGACAGCGGAATGAGATACCGTCGGCCTGGGGAACTAGGAATGGCGTGTGGCCTCAATCAGAGGTGGAGCCGGCTAGACGGGAAGCGGTAGTCATGCATGCGCGGGCGGAAGCATCCTCAGGTGCGTAGGGCCTCGAGAATCGTTGGCGTGGCGACGATTCTCGGAATGATGGCCTTGGCGGCCCCGATCGGCACCAGCCCTGCGGAATCTCTTCCGGCGCCGGCCTGGACGGTCTACGTGGCGGACGGCAGCAACGTCACTCCTATCGACTCCGCCACCAATACCGCCGGAACCACGATCCCGGTAGCCGCGCAAACGGTATTGCCATCACGCCCAATGGAGCCACCGCGTACGTGACAGACCCCGGCGTCAAGGCGGTTACGCCGATCAACCTCGCGACCAACACGGCCGGAACCCCGATAACGCTCACAGGGCCGATTTCAGATTCTCCCACCTCCATCGCCATCACGCCCAACGGGACCGCCGCCTACGTGGCGGGGAACATGGTCGTGTGGCCGATCAACCTCGCGACCAAAACGGCCGGAACCCCCATTCCGGTCGACTATGCCGATGACCTTGCCATCACGCCCAACGGGGCCACCGCCTACGTGACGGACCCATTCGACAACCTCGTCACGCCGATCAACCTCGCCACCAACACTCCCGAGACCCCGATCACGGGCGTCATCTTCCCCGAAGCCATTGCCATCACGCCCAACGGTGCCACGGCGTTCGTGTCCTCGGGAGGAGGCGGCACGGTCACGCCGATCAACCTCGCCACCAACACTCCGGGGACGCCAATCACCCTCGCAGGGGTTCCCGCCAACGGACCGATCAACACCATCGCCATCACACCCAACGGAACCACTGCCTATGTGACACAGGGCCAGGGCTTTTCCAATGGCACAGGGGACGTCATACCAATCAACACGTCCACGGACACCGCCGGAACCCCGATCCCGGTCGACACGAATCCCAACGGCATCGCCATCACGCCCAATGGGGCCACCGCCTACGTCACGATCCACGGGTGCATATCTCCGCCCCCGCCGGCCATGTCCACCTGCTCCAGCCCTCCACCCCCGGACAACATCGTCACGCCGATCAACCTCTCTACCAACGTGGTTGGTGCCCCAATCACGGTCGGTCTCCAACCAGGCGCTCTTGCCATCACCCCCGATCAGGCCCCGGTGGCGCACCTTTCGGTCACCCCGGCCCAGGCGGGCCAGCCCACAGGCTTTGACGCCTCAGCCTCGACCGTTGCCGTCGGTACCATCACCACGTACGCCTGGAAATTCGGTGATGGATCGATGGCCACCACGTCGACACCCACCACCACCCACGCGTACCTCGCCGCCGGCCCCTATAAAGCCACGGTCACCGAGACGGACTCGGCGGGAACCTCGACGACGCAGACTTTCACCGGTCAGACCATGAGCAACAACGGGGGACCGTCAGCCGCGGCCTCCCAGAGCTTCACCGTCAGCAGCCCTCCCACCACGAGCGTGCTCCTCCCTCCGGCTGGGGCGACGCTGTCGGGATCGACCGCCCTTGATGCTTCCGCCTCGAACGCCACCAGCGTCGAATTCCGGCTCTTTGGCGGCATCTACGGCTATGACGCCCCGGTGATCTGCACGGCAACTCCGACGTATTACGGATGGTTGTGCAGCTGGAACACAACGGCTGTTCCTAACGGTACGTACTACCTGATGTCTGAGGGCTTCAACCCGGGTGGGAGCGCATTCAGTTCGGGCGTCGAAGTCACCCTCAGCAATCCCCCGACCACGAGCGTGGTCCTTCCTTCGAACGGAGCGACGCTGACCGGATCGACCACCCTTGATGCTTCCGCCACGAACGCAACCATCGTGGAGTTCGAGCTCTTCGGTGGCATCTACGGCTATGACGCTCCGGTGCTCTGCACTGCCACGCTGACCGACTACGGATGGTCGTGCAGCTGGAACACGAGCACAGTCCCCAACGGCTCGTATGTCCTCGTGTCTGAGGCCTTCAACTCGGCGGGGAGCGCATTCAGTTCGGGCGTCGACGTCACCGTTACTCACCCGGTGAACCTTACCGACCTCGCTGGTTCGTTCACGGGCACCCAATCGCCCACATTTGGTGGGAATGGATGCGAGATCCTAAACCTGGTCTTCGACGCCACCTATCCGGGGAGCTCCGCCGTGGGATCGGTGACGCTCCAGCTGAGTGGCTGTGTCGAACCCACTACCTACACGGGGACGTTCAGCATCACGACGAGCGTCGGCACACTGAGCGGCGATGTGGCTGGAACCATCCTCAACGTACTTGGCCCACCCCCGATGGAATTTGAGCTGGGGCTTAGCGTCCTCTCAGGCACCGGCGCGTTCGCAGATGCGTCAGGCACGCTCGATGTGAACATTCTGGCAGGCAGTTCGGTCACAGGGACGGTCACGGTCCCATAGATGAGGCCCCATCCGTCAGGACGAGTTTCCTCACCTCGTCGTCCTACTGGCCAAGTGTTCTAAGGACGGTCAGTTGCTCGCACGACGATTGATCCCGCATCTTTCGTGTGAGACCATTCGCCGGGGGCTTGACGTGAGAAAACGGGGGTTGGCGTGAGAGGGATCAGCCGTTCCATGTCGTGCGCCGGAATGAAGAGGATTGGGCTGATAACTGCTCTCGCGGCAGCGATGACCGTACCGGTCACAGCGGTGTTTGCCGGCCCTGTCACACCAGCCGCAGCCGCCACATCCTCCGCCGGCCAACTCAACGGTGTGTCCTGCGCTAGTGCGACCTTCTGCATGGCGGTGGGGACAAGCGCGGGTTACGCAACGACTTTGACGGAGTCTTGGAACGGCTCAGTCTGGTCCGTTGTTCCGAGCCCAAACCCGAGCAGCGGCGCGAACGACCTGGCCAGCGTTTCGTGTCTGAGTGCGGTGGACTGCGTGGCAGTTGGCAGCTCTTCGGAATTGGCGGGCGATCCGAATTTCCCTAATCAGAACCCTCAGAGCCTGGCCGAGACCTGGAATGGTTCCAACTGGTCCGTCGTGTCCACCACGAGCCCCTTGTTAAGCGGCGACGACACCACCTTCGAGAGCGTGTCGTGCACTGACTCAAGCTCCATCTACTGCGTCGCCGTCGGCGCCATCGAAGGTTCCGGTAATCCTCCTCCGCTTGACCAACCGCTTGTCGAGTCCTGGGACGGGACGAACTGGTCGCTGATGTCGACACCTCCTCCCGATACTGACAACGGCTTGCTCACGAGCGTGTCCTGTGCCAGCTCGAGCAGTTGCAAGACGGTGGGACAGACCGAAGTGTGCATAGAGAACTACCAAGGGCGCGGCGGTATCGTGTGCCCGTCGAGCCAGATCCTGGTCGAATCCTGGGACGGTACGACCTGGTCGATCGAGACCGTGCCGAATGAGGACGGCACCGACAACCTTGTCAGCGTGTCGTGTTCCGGCTCGACGAACTGTGTGGGCATGGGAAGTTCCTCGACGGGGACCTTGGCCGAGTCGTGGGACGGCATGAACTGGACGTTGGCGTACGGTCCTAATCCCGGATCCGGGAGCGAGGCCGGCAACGTGTCATGCATCAGCTTCACGAATTGCATGGGGGTGGGCGAATACGTCGACCCCAGCCCAAGCATTACGGAGCAGACTTTCGCTCTGTCATGGAACGGTACGGCCTTGTCCGTAGTGCCCAGCGCGGATCCGAGCAGCACGTTCGATGAATTCGACGGAGTCTCCTGCGTCAATGCCACGTTCTGCGTCGCCGTCGGTTCCACGCAGTCACCGTTCCCTTCGTCTCCCCAGCCGCTGCTCGAGACGTGGAACGGCACCGCCTGGTCGGTTGCACCGCTCGCCAATACCGCGATCATCATCCCCTCGTCTTCTGGGACGGCCGTAGGCGGCACCAGCGCCGTTCTCGATGCAACGGCTTCCGCGAGCGCCGGGGTCTCCAAGGTCCAGTTCGCTCTTACTGGCGGGTCCTATAGCCAGACAGTCATCGGCACGGCTGTGCCGACCCTCTACGGCTATATCCTCGTCTGGAACACCACGGGTGTCCCCGGCGGCACGTACACCCTGCAGAGCCTGGTGACTGACGACGACGGTGACACTGCATCCAGCCCCGGGGTCATGATCACCGTGGACAACACGCCACCGACCACGACGGTCATTGTCCCCTCAACCGGGGCGCGCCTCAAGGGTACGAGCGCCGTGCTCGACGCCACGGCATCAGCCTCCGGCGGGGTCTCGATCGTCAAGGTCGTGTTCGTGTTGAGCGGCAGGTCCTACAGTAAGACCGTCATCGGCACGGCCACGCCGACACTCTACGGCTACCTCTTCAGCTGGAACACCACCGGCGTCCCGGACGGTAGGTACACGCTGCAAAGCATGGCAACGGACGCAGCGGGCAACACCGCCTACAGTCCGGGAATCACCATCAGGATCGCCAATCACCATCACTAGTTGAGGTTCGGCGTAGTGGGGAGATCACGGGCGGATCCCCAACGGGACCTACGCCCTCCAGAGCGTGGCCACCGACACCGAAGGCCTTCAGACCTCGAGCGCCCCGATCATCGTCACCGTGAACAACCCGTCACCCACAACGGCGGTGCTCATCCCCTCGAACGGCGCCAGCCAATCGGGAGGATCCGCGCTCTTGGACGCCAGCGCCTCGGCCGACGTGACGAACGTCAGCTTCGAGACAAGCGGAGGGACGTTGAACGACCGGGTGATCTCGGGCGGCTTCCCCACCATCTACGGCTGGCTCGGGGAATGGAACTCGACCGCAGTCCCCAACGGGACCTACAACCTCCGGGACGTCGCCTCCTAGGTCGGTGGGGTCAGCGCCACGAGCGCGCCGATCACCATCACCGTCGCGAACTAGGAGCGGAAAATCGCGTCCGAGTGGGGTGCGTGACGGTGTGCCGGCCTGCGAGCGGATTTTGCTAGCCGTCCGAGCCGGATGATGCTCCCAGACCCGGCCGTTCAGCGGCGCGGGAATTGTTCGCGGTCAGCCCTGGGCCGTCGCCGTACCGGCGATGTAGGTCCCGCACACCGGCTGGGTGGAAAGCGGTACGAACCCGTTTTTGCGCGCCTGCAGATACCACGCGCACTGCTTGGGCAGGTTATGGCCGAAGATGGTCGAGAAGTTGATGGACTCTGGTAGCAGTCCGTTGCCGTTGTACGACTTGATACCTCGTAGGGCCTTGATGACCGAGGCCGAGCTGGGATTGCGACCAGCAAGCTGCAGCCCCTTGATCATCAGGTCGGCGCCCACCCAGGCCTCGTCCACGACGTAGGTCGGAAAGTTGGCAGGCGAGCGGTGCTGGTACTTCTGCAGGGCGCTCACCAGTTCGCGAGTGCCGGCATTGGGCAGGACCGTGGGCCGGAACTCGGCGCTGAAGTACATTCCTTGCAACTCCTGCCAGGCCGGCGTGTGGATCACGTCAGCCTCGTAGCCCGTGGGGAACACCACCGCTTTGAGTTTGACTCCGGCTTGCTTGAAGGCGGTGGCCAAAGCGAAGTTCTGGTTGTCTCCCATGCCGGCGAACACGGCGTTGACGTTCTTGGATCGGGCCGTCAGTGCGGCTGAGGTGAAGTCGACCGAGCCGTACTGCACGGTCGTGTCGAGCACCCCCACCTTGCCGCCGGCGTGGGTGAATGAGATCCCGGTGCTGATAGCCGAGGAGACCGACGAGGGCGAGATGCTGATCCCGTAGGTGCCGATGATCGTTCCGCCGTGGGCTTTGAGGAACGCGCCGATGGCGGTGTTGGCCGGGTACTTGGGGTCGACGCTGCCGGTGTCGGAGGCGAACATGTTGGTGTTGGGCTGCTCGCCCCACTCCGGACCGTCGAGGCTACTTCCGGTGACCGGCACCCCGGCCTGCTGGGCGAACTTGTAGCCGCCGTAGAAGAGGGAGCTGTCGGACACAATGCCGATGGCGCCGCGCGAGATTGCCAATTGCACGCCGGTGGCGTCCAGGCTCGGGTTGGTCTGGTCGTTGATGACGAGGGGCACCAGTTTGTGGCCGTTCACCCCGCCTTCGGCGTTCTGGAGGTCGATGCGGGCCAGGAACCCCTGAGGCGCCTCCTGGAACAGCGGGGCGGCCAGGCCGGTCACGGAGGTGATGAAGGCGATCGTGATTGGGGCGCCCGTGAAACGGTACCCGCCAACCGACCCGGCCGCACCGGCAGTCATCGGGGCTCCGGCGAGGGCCGCCGTCGCCGCTAGTACTCCGGCCATCACGCCCACTGCTCTGCGCATGTCCACCCCCCGAATTGGCCGGCGTCGTTGTCCGGAGCCGGGTCGACGATGACGTTGAGAATCGAGGGAACTCTACTCTCGGAGGCCTGAGCCAGCACCGGAGAGATTTGCATCTCCATAGCGGGGAGTAGGTCTTGAAGACATCGACCGTACTTGGCAGTCCGGTCTTGCTACGAGCAGACCGGGTGGCGGTCACGACGGCTACCGCCGATGAACTCCATGACCCCAAAGGTCGATGAGCGACGGTGAGCCGGCCTGTAGGCGCGAAATTGCTTATTGGTCTTTAGAGGAACCACGGAGTGATAGGAGTACCACCACCTGCACTTTCGCGATGCGACAGCGGGCTCTCCCTGCTGAAATAACGGAGATATTGAGACGCTTGCCAATATTCGGATTACCGTCCGGCCACCCGATCAGCTGCAGATTCTTTGTTGCCCCGATCATCGCGGGCCATCTCTGGCTCGACGTAACCTGCCTCCGTAACACGGAGCAGACGTCTCACTCCCTACCTGCTCCTTGGCGCACTGGCCCTCGGTGCCGGACTCGGCGCTGGACTGAGGTTGTCACAGGGGCCGATGACCTATGACGCTGGTCATTCCGCCTCTGCCGTCGGCGTACCGTGTGCCGCCTCCGGCGGCCGTGACGAGGCGATTGTCTCCTGTAGCAGCAAAGTAAGTTCGGCCTATTCGAGCACAATCACGTTCGAGTTCATTCGCACCCCTAGGGGACAATCCTGTGTGACGGAAGCAATGAATGCCACGTTGACGGCGAAGCCAAGAAGTGAAGCTGCCTTCCGAAGACTGGTAAAGACGGTCAGCAATAGCCCACTGCCGACGACGAGTGTTCTTGTACCCGCCACCGGAGCGACGGTAGCGGGCAGCAACACCACCCTGGATGCCTCCGCCACAAATGCCAGCAGCGTCGAGTTCTGGCTTTTTGGTGCTCGTACGGCTATGCGGGCAAGATGCTCTGCGCGGCCACGCTGACCTATTACGGATGGGTGTGCAACTGGAACACGACAACCGTTCCGAATGGCTCCTACGTGCTGGTCTCTGAGGCGACCAACACCAGCGGCTCAAACTTCAGTTCAGGCGTGAGCATCACGGTGAAGAACTGACCGGAGCCTCGGTGGATGTGTCTCAACGCGGAGTGAGCCGAAGCGCACAGATCCAATGCCATCCGTTGTGGCCACACAATCATCAAATCGACCCAGAACCTGGGTCTCGACCTAAGAGTAGGTTTGCCCACTGGCGAGTGTGTTATTCGCAGCGACGATCTTGCGGGAGTTGCCGTCCAGATCGCTGCCCGAGTTTGTGCCTCCGCTGGTGCGGGGGAGGTTCTCGTATCAGCGACGGTCAGGGATTCCGTCGCTGGTTCCGGGATCGAGTTTGTCGAGCGAGGCGAATACGAGCTGAAAGGCGTATCGCCTGAGCCGTGGAAGTTGTTCACCGTCCGGTAATGCGCAACGTTAATCGCCACCCTTGCATGAACTTCTGGCAATGATCAGCAATCCTCAACTGGGAGTCGGCTGCGCCAAGGTCCACACGGTCAGCAGGAGGTGCCCCCGCCGTATTGGGAGGTTGGACCCCGTCCGAATGACCAGGTCGTGTGGTTTACTTGAAGCACCGATAGAGGTGTTGTCCTTGCGAAACGGTGGGGGTGGAATGTGGCTGGTCGTCGATTTGAATCCCCGATTTCGTGCAGAGTCGTGTCAGGCCACAGACGATTAGGAGGACCGCAGAGAAGTTGCGTTCGAGCGCGCGAGGCACGCGCCCGGCGATCTCGGACGTAATCGGTCTGTTTGTTGCTCCCTTCTCCTGTTCGGCGCACTTGGCGTCATGCTCCTAGATACGGGAGTGGCTGGGGCACAGACTGCAACTTGGTCCATTTATCCCAGTCCCGACCAGGGAAGCCGCGACGTCCTCAACAACGTGTCATGCACCAGCTCGACCAACTGCGTGGCGGTTGGCGAGTACTACTCGACCACCACCTCGCCCCTCCAGACCTTGGTTGAGTCGTGGAACGGGACCTCCTGGTCGATCATTTCCAGTCCCAATGAGGGGAACTCCGACGGACTCGAC
>Ga0182018_10001477_pt1 | contig 26578 bp, 25 predicted proteins | sample 812P2MmetaG_FD_120490 | JGI IMG/M metagenome (GOLD analysis project Ga0182018, IMG submission 120490) | Permafrost microbial communities from Stordalen Mire, Sweden - 812P2M metaG | ecosystem: Environmental > Terrestrial > Soil > Wetlands > Permafrost | place: Sweden: Stordalen | collected...
CGGTCGGCTTGCTCGATGCCTCTTTGCACTCCTGCGATGAAGCGGTTCTGATTTTCGAGCATGCGGGCAACAGTGTCTTTCACCAGTTGCTCGGCGTCCTTGCCATTGGCAAGGGCCACTTGCTGGAGCTGCGTTTCAACGTCGGGCGAGAAATGTACTTCCATGCCTTCAAGGTACGCGAAAACCGGCATTGAGGCAACACGGGAAACGAAAGCGCCGGGAAATCCGCCCCTTGGCGGATCGCCCGGCGCGGGCAGGGAAGGGGAGTACGGCGGTACAATCACGGGAAATATGCCGTCAAAGCTCTTTGCGCTGTTGCTGTTGATTCGCCGCCGCTGCCTTCGGTCAAGATGTAATCCTTTCCCAACTGCCCGGGGGCCTCAAGGGTGAAATCATCATGCTCGCGAAAAACAAGAATTTCCTGTCGATAGCGGTGAGGATCACGAACGAGGCCGGAAGCCGGGGCGATGCTCGTATTCTCATGTTCGGCCCAACCTCGGCGTTTGATGACGTGGGCAACCGCTACGAACAACGCAACATAACCGGCGTTGCCTACTGTCCGGGGCCGGATACCAACCCGCCATCCTTCCGCCTCTGCGTCGGCGTGCTCGGTCGGCTACACAAAGCGGCGCTCGGTCGGCTCTTTCTCAATCGCGGCGTTTGTAAGCGCGTCGGCCCATTGGCGCTCATAGTCGGCTATCGCCTTCTGTAGGTGCTATGCAGGCCGCGCTTCAGCAGGCTCCAGAAGTTCTCCATGCCGTTGGTATGGATTTCACCGTCCACATACGCCACATCGTGATTGATAGCTTCATGCTGAAACTCGTCAAGGCCATCATACGATTTCAGTTCATCCGTGAAAATCGCAGACCCGGCCAGCACATGATTCCGAATCTCGCTTTGCAGCGCGCCCTTCTTACGATTCGGCGGATGCACTGAAGCATGAACCACGCGGACCTCCCGGCAAGGCCAGGAATATGCACTCCGATAAGCGCAAGGCCAAAATCACTGACCATGATGCCTTCGGGCTTGAGGAGCGTCCTGGCCAGCATCACAGGCGCTTTTTCGTCATCGATAACCATTTGGTGGCGGAAGCTGTCCGTCTTGTCCACGTGGTCGTTGTTATATTTCCAGTCCCGCGCGCCCGGGTTATAAGGCGGATCGATGTAGATGACGTCGACCTTGCCCTGGTAGCAGTAAAGGAGGAGTTGCAGCGCGTGGAAATCGCCAGCGTTAATCAGCGTGTGGTACGGTTTGCCCGGCGCGCGCGTAATTAATAACCCGGTCAACCGGAACTAAAGCGGGGTACATCGGCTCCCCGAACCGCTTGACAAGGACCAGCTCGTCTTTTGCGGCCGTCTTTTGCGGCCGTCTTTTGCGGCCGTCTCTTCCGGTCCGCCCCGCTCCGGCACGATGGACACTTTCTTTCCGTTGACGGCGGCCATTACGACAAAGAAGCCGCCCGCGGCAGAAAATTTAAGGGCGGCGGTAGAATCGAGATGTGCGTATCCTTTTATTCAGCGGCAAAGGAGGCGTCGGGAAGACCAGCCTGGCAGCCGCCTCCGGCCTGCAACTCGCCCGGCTGGGTTATCGGACGCTGGTGATGAGCGTCGACCCGGCCCACAGCCTGGCGGATGCCTTCGACCTCGAAACCGGTCTGTTCCACGGCAAGACCGGCGACCCGTACCCGATTGACGAGCGTTTGGCGATCCACGAGGTCAACATCCAGAGGGAAATCAAGCGGCACTGGCGGGAGATTTCGTCCTACGTGGTCTCGGTGTTGCGCACCACCGGAATCAGCGATGTGGAGGCCGAAGAACTGGCCATTCTGCCGGGGATGGAAGAGTTGAGCGCCATGATGTACGTCAACCAATTCCGGCGCGAGCAGCGGTACGACGTGATCGTTCTGGATTGCGCACCCACCGCGGAATCGATGCGCTTCGTCAGCATGCCGACCACGCTCGATTGGTACATGAAGCACATTTTTCCGTTTCAGCGCGGATTCCTGAAGGCTGTGCGGCCGATCGCCAACCGGGTTTCGCCGGTGGAACTGCCCACCGACAGCTACTTCGCCAATATCCAGGAACTATTCGGAAGACTGGACGGCATCGACGTTCTGCTGGAAGATCCCAACACCACCAGCGTGCGCCTGGTGACCAATCCCGAGCGCATGGTGCTGCGCGAAACCCAGCGGGCCTTTGTGTACTTTACGCTGCATGGGCTGGCAGTGGATTCGGTGATTGTGAACCGCGTGTTGCCGAGCGTGGTAACCGACTCCTATTTCGAGGAGTGGCGGGTTTCCCAGGCCAAGATTCTGGACGAGATCGACGCCTACTTCGCGCCCGTGCCGGTGAAACGCGTGCCGCTATTCACCCACGAGGTTGTGGGCCGCGGGCGTCTGGAGGAGCTATCGCGAAGCTTGTACGCGGAACAGGAGGATCCGGCGGCGGTGACGCGCACCGAGGCGCCCTATACCTTCACCAAGCGCGACGGCCATTACGAAATCCTGCTGCGTCTGCCGTTCGCCGAGAAGGGCGAAGTGGGGCTATTCAAAAAGGGCGATGAGTTAGTGGTCGAGGTAGGCACGCTGCGGCGGCACATCGGTTTGCCGGCCTCGATGGCGGACCTTTCGCCGACGCGTGCAAAGTTGGAGAATGGGATATTGACGGTAGAGATGAAGGAGGCATGAAATGGAAGAAAAGTCCGCCAACGCCGGGACCGGTTCCGAGAGAGCCGCTTCCGGATGCTTTATCTGCGAAACAGCGCTGCCCATGATCGAGCGGTGCCTGGGTACGGAGACAGTCGGCCACTTCCGCAACTCGCGCATTGAATTTCTGAAGGGCGTACGAAGCCTGATCGACGAGCGAATCGCCTGCTTGTCGAAAGAGACGGAGCACAAAGGGACGCACGTAACGGTGGAGTAAAGGCTCGGGAGCGCCGGCGGACTCATGGAACGCCAACTCCGCAGGCGGGACCGTCGGGTTGGCCCCGAAGACGCCGCCTTCGCCTCTCGACTGTCCACGGTGGTTCCCCGAAGCGGCTCCGGACAGCCGGCCGGTTCTCGCGCTCCAGCTTTGGTCCACGGTTTGAGTGCGTCTAACGCGCACATCGTATGGCGCCGAGGTTCGAGCAGGGGCTCGTCAAGAAATAACCGCTCCCTTTGGCCGCGGCTCGGAAACTGGCCGCGGTCCGGAAACGCAAGGCACCGATCCTGAGCCACGACCAGAGCGGTGGCCGCGAACCGACACGGTCAATTCCTTTAGCGAAGCTTGGATTCACGCCACAGGATGTGCTGCGGCCGGCAACCATGGTGGGCGCCGAACTGATGGGGATGCAGGAAAGCATCGGCAGTCTTGAAGCGGGAAAACTTGCCGACGTCGCCGCCGTGGAGGGCGATCCCCTGCATGACATCTCCGCGTTACAGCATGTGGTCTTCGCGATGAAGGGCGGAGTGAAGGCGACTCGATGAATTCGATATGGCGGTAACGCTGAGCCGGGTATTCCAGAGACTTTCGGCGGCACAAATACGTTTGGGTTTTTGGCCCCCCGGCCGACGTTTTTCGCCCCCACGCCCGCCCATTTCCTGGGATGGGGAGGGTAATCGCCCGCGCGGCTTGAGGTATGGAGCAGCGACGCTGCCCCCTTGCGGCCAACTGAAATCTCTGTCAAACGGAATGTGGCTACACCAGCCGGCAATTACACACGCCTTCGCCGTTCTAAGCCGCTCTTTCCGATGAATCGTATACGCTAAACTGGAATCAAACTAGCTATCTGGTCCATGCATTGGGGAGTATCCATGAAACTGTCTAAATTCCCGGGAGTCTTCCCGATCGCATTGCTCGCAGGCCTGGCGGGTTGCGGGTCGAAGGGGCCCGGGCAAGTCTCGGCGCAGGCGCCCCCACCCACGGTGGAGATTACCCAGGTTGCGGCATCCGATGCCGATATCTATGTCGAGTACCCGGCACAGACTTACGCCAGAAACATGGTGGATGTCCGCGGACGGGTAGAGGGCTACATCGAAAAATGGCTCTTCCGGCCGGGGCAGGAGGTTACCGCCGGCCAACCTCTCTATATCCTGGACCTGCGGCCGTTCCAGGCCCAGGTGCAGCAAGCGCAGGGAACGCTGCAACAGACCCAAGCCGACCTGAGCTTTGCGCAGCGACAGGTCTCCTTGCGGCAGGCCGAGGCCAATCTGGCCGCGGCGCAATCGAACCTTGTGAAGGCCCAGCAGGATTACGATCGTCTGAAGCCTTTGGTGGAACAGGACGCGGCCGCCAAGCAGGATCTCGACGCCGCGGTGGCCGCACTCCGCTCCTCCGAGGCCAGCGTCCGGGCCAACCAGGCCAACGTGGAACAGACGCGGCTCACCACCGAGACGCAGGTCGAATCCACACAAGGCAAAGTGGAGGCGCAGCGCGGCACGCTCGAGACCGCCAAGCTCAACGTTCAATATGGCACCATCGCGGCGCCGATTAGCGGACTGATCGGCGACACCCTGGTGCCGGTGGGCGGCCTGGTCAATCCGAATGCCACGCAGCCGCTCACCACCATCGTGCCGCTGGACCCGATTTGGGTTCGTTTCAAAGTCAGCGAGGCGCAATACCTGGCCTTTCAGGGAAAGGACGGGCCGGTGAAGCAAGGTCCGGAACTGCACCTGTTGCTGGCCGATAATTCGACCTTTCCGCAGCCAGGCAAAGTGGCCAACACGCTGAATGAAGTGGACCCGCGGACGGGAACGCTGGAGATGCAGGCGGAATTTCCCAATCCGCTCCACCGGCTGCTTCCCGGCCAGTTCGGGCGGGTCCGTTACGTGGCCGAGCATCGCACCGGGGTGATCCTGGCGCCGCAGCGCGCGGTGCAGCAGAATCAGAGCATCCAGACGGTCTTCGTGGTGGGAGACGGCGACAAAATCGAAGCCCGCGGGGTGAAGACCGGCGCCCGCATCGGCGACGCCTGGCTGATCGAACAGGGACTTGAGCCCGGAGATCGCGTGGTGGTGGAAGGCCTTCTCACGGTGCGCCCGGGGATGGTGGTGCATCCGGTTCCTTATAAGGAAAAGGCCGCGCCGGCCGAGCCAAGAAAGACCAACTAAGCCATGGCGCGGTTCTTCATCGATCGTCCGGTGTTCGCGATGGTGATCGCCATCGTGATCGTCATCCTGGGCTCGGTGGCGATCCCCGGCTTGCCGATTTCGGCCTATCCGCAAGTGGTGCCGCCTTCGGTTCAAGTCTCGGCCACCTATTTGGGCGGCAACGCGCAGGATCTGGAAAAAACCGTCGCGCAACCCATCGAAGAGCAACTGGTGGGACTGGACGGCATGCTGTACTACCAGTCGACCAGCGCCAATAACGGCCAACTCGTCATCACCATCACCTTCAAGCTGGGCACCAATCCGGATATCGCGGCGGTGCAGACACAGAACCGGGTGAACGTCGCGCTGCCCCGCCTGCCGCCCGAAGTGCAGCAACAGGGCGTGATCGTCAAGAAGGTTTCGACGGCGTTCCTGATGGCGGTCAGCCTGGTGGCGAGCGACGACCGCTATAACGCGCTCTTCCTCACGAACTACGCGCAGATCCACCTGGTGAACCAGATCGGCAGCCTGGCGGGGGTGGGCGAATCGCGGCTGAGTTCGCAGCAGGTCTACTCCATGCGGGTCTGGTTGAACCCGGACAAGATGACCAAGCTGGGCATCACCGCAACCGACGTCTCCGACGCGGTGAAGGCGCAGAACCGGCAGAATCCCGCCGGCGCGATCGGCCAGGCGCCGTCGCCGCGCGGCACCGACTTCCAATATTCGGTGACCGCGCCCGGCCGCCTCACCGACCCCAGCGAGTTCGCGGATATCGTGGTGCGCGCGCAGCCCGACGCGTCTCTGGTGCGGATTCGCGATATCGGCCGCGTGGAACTGGGCGCGCAGACGTATAGCGGCTACAGCCGGCTGAACGGCAAGCCTTCGGCCAACGTGATTGTGTATCTGGCTCCCGGCGCCAACGCGGTGGCGACCGCCGACCAAGTGATCAAGTACATGGAGAGCGTGAAAGCGAGCTTCCCCAAGGGAGTGGGCTACGTGGTGCCGTACAACTCCACGATGTTCGTGCGCGCCGCCATCAAAGACGTGCTGCGGACCTTGATGGAAGCCATCGGGCTGGTGATCCTGGTGGTCTTCATTTTCCTGCAGAACTGGCGCGCCACGCTGATTCCGCTGCTGACGGTCCCGGTGGCGGTGATCGGCACGTTCGGAGTCTTCCCGCTGCTAGGCTTTTCGATCAACATCACCAGCATGTTCGGACTGGTGCTGGCGATCGGCATCGTGGTGGACGACGCCATCGTGGTGGTGGAAGCGGTGCAGCGGCATATCGACGACGGGATGAGTCCCAAGGATGCCACGGCGCAAGCGATGGCGGAAGTTTCGGCGCCGGTAGTGGCCATCGCGTTCATTCTGGCGGCGGTGTTCATCCCGGTGGCGTTCATCGGCGGCATCAGCGGCGAAATCTACAAGCAGTTCGCGCTCACGATCGCGGTGTCGGTGCTGCTCTCGGCCTTCAGCGCGCTTTCGCTGAGCCCCGCGCTGTCGGCGCTGCTGCTCAAGCCGCACAAGAAATCCACTTCGTGGATCTCGCGCCCCTTCGCATGGTTCAACAGCGGGTTCGGCTGGACCACTAACCGCTATCTTAGCGGCGTGGTGTTGTTGATCCGGCGGTCGGCATTGCCGGTGCTGGTGCTGTGCGCGGTGTCGCTGCTCACGTACGGACTGTTCAAGCGGCTGCCCGCGGGCTTCCTGCCGAGTGAAGATCAGGGCGCGTTCTTCGTCTCGATGCGGCTGCCCGATGGCGCTTCCACGGATCGCGCCGACGCGGCCGCGCGCAAGATCGAAGCGGTCATCGACAAACTGCCCGGAGTGGACAAGTACTTCGTACTGGGCGGACTCGATATCGCGACCGGCACCTCGAACTCCAACGTGGCGACAATCATCACGACTTTGAAACCGTGGGAAGATCGCGAGACCAAGGAGACGCAGCTCGACGCCATTCTGGGCGCGGCGCAGCGCGGCTTCGCACAGGTTCCCGAGGCCTTTACGTTTGCCTTCGGGCTGCCGCCGATTCTCGGGCTCAGCCCCACGGGCGGATTCCAATTCATGCTGGAAGATCGCGCGGGCGGGGATATCGCCACGCTGGCGGCCGCCGCGGATACCCTGGTCGCCGCGGCGCACAAGCGGCCGGAACTGGGGACGGTGATCAGCACCTTCCGCCCGTCGGTGCCGGGGTACTCCATCGACATGGACACCGACAAACTGCAGACCATGGGGATCTCGCTGACCGACGCCTACAATACGCTGCAAACTTTCTTGGGCGGCCTGTATGTGAACGACTTCAACCAGTTCGGGCATACCTGGCAGGTGCTGCTGCAGGCCGAGCCCGAGTTCCGCGATCAGCCCTCTTCGGTGGGGCGCTTCTACGTGCGCAATTCGAGCGGCGGCATGGTGCCGCTCTCCACCTTGGCCACCATCACTCCTTCGGGCGGGCCCGACGTGGTCTATCGCTACAACCGTTTCCGCGCGATCCAACTGCTGGGGACTCCGGCGCCGGGTTATTCCAGCGGGCAGGCGAGCGCCGCGATGGAAGAGGTAGCGGCGGCTTCGCTGCCGCAAGGTTACGGCTACGAATGGACCGGCACCACATACCAGGAGAAACAGGCACAGGGCAACGAGGGCGCGATTTTCGGGTTCGCGGCAGTGCTGGTGTTTCTGTTCCTGGCCGCGCTGTACGAAAGCTGGTCGATTCCATTCGCGGTGTTATTGGCGCTGCCGTTGGGGATGTTCGGCGCGCTGGGCTTCGTTTTTCTGCGCGCCTATCCTTATGACATCTACACGCAGATCGGCATCGTCACGTTGATCGGTCTGGCGGCCAAGAACGCGATCCTGATCGTGGAGTTCGCCAAGGACAGCCACGAGCACGGCAAGAGCGTTCGCGACGCGGCCATCGAAGCGGCGCATCTGAGACTGCGTCCCATTCTGATGACGTCGTTCGCGTTCATCCTGGGCGTTTTGCCGCTGGTGCTGGCGAGCGGCGCGAGTTCGGCCGCGCGCCGTTCGCTGGGCACGGCGGTCTTCGGCGGAATGTTGACGGCGACCTTGCTCGGGATCTTTATCGTGCCGGTGCTTTATGTGATTATCGAAAGCTTCGTGGAGCGGCGCCGTCCCGCAGGCGCGTCGGCGCAGGCTCCGGAGGCAGCCCAATGAAGCGGACCATTCTGGCGGCCGGCGTTCTGGCGTTGTGCGGTTGCACGATGGGGCCGAATTACAAGCGTCCGCAACTGGCATTGCCGGCCGAGTTTCGCGGCGCGCCCGCGGCAGGGTCCAGGCCCGCGGCGTCGATCGCCGACACTAAGTGGCAGGATCTGTTTCCGGACGCGATCCTCAAGCAGATGGTCGCCACCGCGCTCGAGCATAACTTCGATCTGCGAATCGCCGCGGAACGGGTGCAGGAAGCGCGGGCGCAACTGGGAATCACGCGCGCCAATCAGTATCCTTTCGTGGATGCCCAGGCGGGTTTTACCGCGCAGCGCACTTCCACCATCGGGGCAACTCCCCTGGTGCCCGCCGGCTACAATCTCAGTAATTCCTACACTACGCTGGGCGCGGCGCTTTCCTGGGAAGTGGACCTCTGGGGACGCTTGCGGAGGCTGACGGAAGCGGCGCGCGCCAATTACCTGGCGAGCGAAGAAGGCCGACGGGCGGTGGGCGTCTCGCTGGTCTCCGACGTGATGGAAGGCTACTTCCAACTGCTGGAACAGGATTCGGAACTGGAGATCAGCCACGAGACCCAGATCATCGCCAAGGATAGTCTGGATCTGGTGGAACTGCGGCACGATCGCGGTGCGGCTTCGGCGCTCGATGTCCGCCAGGCGGAGCAATTGCTCTACATTTCGGGCGCGCAGAGTGCGGCGACGGAACGTGCGATCGCGCAGAGTGAAAATCTGCTGAGCCTGCTCGAAGGCAGCGCCCCCGCGGCCCAAGCGCGCGGGCGAAAGCTGGAAGAAATCCCGATTCCCGCGCAGATGCCCGCCGGTCTGCCATCCGACCTGCTGGAGCGCCGGCCCGATATCCGCGAGGCCGAGCAGAACCTGGTGGCGGCCAACGCCGAAATCGGGGCGGCGCGCGCGCTGTACTTTCCGCAGTTGTCGCTGAGCGCGTTCGTGGGCGGGCAGAGCCGCTCGCTGCTGGAACTGGCCACCGCGCCGGCGCGGATGTACAGCATCGCTCCGGGCGCGGTCGAATCCATCTTTCACGCCGGGCAGATCCGCAACCAGGTACGCTTCAGCGAGGCTCAGGAACGGGAGCTGCTGATTACCTATCAGCGCTCGATTTATACCGCGCTGCGCGAGGTGGCCGACGCGCTGGTGGGGTTCGACCGTCTGCGGGAACAGCGCAGCCAGGAGGAGAAACTGGTGAACACGCTGGAAGAGACGGTGCGGCTCTCCGAGCTTCGCTATCGCGGCGGGCTGGATAGCTACCTGCAGGTGCTGGACGCGCAGCGGAATCTCTTCAGCGGCCAACTGGTGCTGGCGCAATTGCGTTTCGAGGAGCGGGTGTCGGTAGTACAACTGTATCGGGCGCTGGGCGGGGGGTGGAGTTAAAAGGGTCTCGCATCGGCGGAAAGGGAGCCTGCGATCCCATTTCTCTCATTCCGGCCCTACCGCATCTTAAGGTAGGGTATTATCAGTCTGGATGTGAGGCTGGCGACCCGTGCGCCGCCCGCCTCGACAGGGCCCACGATGGCCCGAGAGGAAGAGCATGCAATATACAAGACGAGATTTGGGAAAGATCGCGCTGGTGTCAATACCGCTCAGCCGCGCGTTTGGCGCGAAGATGATCGATTCGAAGATCGATGGCGTTCAGATCGGCGCCATCACCTATAGCTTCAATACGATCGCCAGCCCCGATCCGGAAGCCATCATCAAGGCGTATGTCGAGATCGGCCTGGGCGAAGCGGAGCTGATGTCGAACCATTGCGAAGTATTGGCGGGCGCGCCCGCGATGCCGAACTTCGGCCGCGGAGGCGGAAGCGGCCGAAGGGCCGGGGGCGCTCCACCGGCTGGAGCAGCCGGCAACCAGGCAACAATCGGCCCACCGCCCGCCGGAGCCCCACCCGCGGGCGCGCCGCCACAACCGGGCGGACAGCGGGGCGGACGGACGCCGTTGACGCCCGAGCAGCAGGCCGAGCGGCAAGCCGCCACGGAAAAACTGGCGCAATGGCGCGCCTCGGCGAACGCCGGTACGTGGAAGGTCGTCACCAAGAAATTCAACGACTCCGGCGTCGACGTCGCGCTGCTCTGCTACAACATGCAGGACGCCATGAAAGACGAGGACATCGAGTACGGGTTCGCGATGGCCAAGGGACTGGGCGTGAAAGCCATCAGCACAAGCACCACTCTCACCATGGCCAAACGCATCGCGCCGGTGGCGGACAAGCACAAATTGATGGTGGGGTATCACGGCCACGACCAGACCAACGACGCCAACCAGACGGCCACGCTCGAAAGCTACGACACGCTGATGGGCTATGGCAAATACAACGGCATCAATCTCGATATCGGCCACTTCACGGCGGCCAATTACGACGCCGTCGCCTTCATCAAGCAGCACCACGATAAGATCACCAACCTGCACCTGAAGGATCGCAAGAAAGACCATGGACCCAACGTGGCCGTGTGGGGCACGGGCGACACTCCCATGAAAGACGTGCTGCAACTCCTGAAGAAGGAGAAGTACGGGTTCCCGGCGAACATGGAGTTGGAATATGGGATTCCAGAGGGTTCGACGATTGTCGCCGAGGGCAAGAAGTGCTTCGCTTACGTCAAGAGTTGTCTGGCGTAATCCGCCGATCCGATCCCGTTTCGCGCAGTGTCCGCCTAGGATGTGGAACGCGGTAGGTGACGAACACTCCGATCGCGGTTTCAGAGGACGCGATGCAAGCGGCAGCCGGATAGATGTCTTTGGGGGGAAACGTAAGAGGTTGCCGGAACGGCCCGGCATTTCCATGAAGGGAACGGGCCATTCCGATCGTAGAAAGGATGGTTGCCTGAAAGCTAACACCGGCGTGCCAGTCCGGACAATGTGTCTTTCGACAGCAATGGTGATGCTATCCTGCCCGATAGGGCCGTGGGAACCGTTGCGGGCGCTACGGATTCCATACCAAACTGAGTCATGTGGCAACTTCTGAAACGCGCCGAAATTCCGTTGCGCGTCGGGGCGATCCTCGCGGCGGTTTACCTGGGCTACGTTTTTCTGGCTCGCCATACTACCGACCAGCGGTGGGCCGACGGCCAGAAGCGCGCGGAATCCGCCCCCGATCCCAAGTCTCAGGCGACCTACGGCGGCACGGGCCTCAAGATCTTGCAATTCTACGCCCGCGAGGGCACGATCACGGAAGATCAGGGAACGGTGATCTGCTACGGCGTATTGAACGCCAACTCGGTGCGCATCGAGCCGCCGGTAGAGGGAGTGTACCCCGCCTTCAACAAATGCGTGGCGATCCAGCCGGAGCATGAGACGAAGTACACACTGACGGCCGAAGGCAGCGATGGGCAAACCGCTACCGCGGCCTTTACCGTGGCCGTGAAGCCCGATGTCGCGAGCCTTCCCAGGATCACCGCGTTTCAGGTGGTGAAGCACAGCCTGGAGCTCGGCCACCACTATTTCACGATCGCCTTCCGGTTTGAAAATGCGCGGACGGTGAGCATCGATCCCCCGGCTTTCTCGACCATCGAGGATTCGGCGCCGTTCGGCCAGTTCATGGTGGCGCCGGAAGCGACCACCACATACACTCTCACGGTGGTGGGCAAGAAAGGGCGCAAGGCCCAGAAGCAGTTAACGGTGGACGTGCCGAAAGGGTAGGCACTCCCGCCGTCGCTTTATCCTGTATAAGCCCGCAAGACAAAGAACACCACCACGCCCGTCACCGAGACATACATCCAGACCGGGAACGTCCAACGCGCCACTTTGCGATGAAAGTGGAACTGCGAGCCCAGCCCGAAATACAGGGTCGCGAAGATTAGCGGCAAGGCCACCATCGAGAGTCCGATATGGCTGATCAGCAGGGCGAAGTACGCCGGGCGCACCCATCCATGCCCGGGAAAACGCGTATCGCCGTGGAACGAATGATAGGTGATATAGCTCACCAGGAACAGCGCCGAAAAACCGGTTGCCGCCAGCATGAATCGCTTGTGAGCGGCTTTATCCTTGCGGCGAATGCGCCGATAGCCGGCCAGCAGACACATCGCGCTCAGCGAATTGAAGGCGGCATTCGCGGCGGGCAGCGAGGCCACCCACTCCGGGGCGGCGGCGCGACCTTTGAAGTAGATCAGCCAGATGAGGAACGCGGCCACCAGAACGCTCAGCGCACCGATCGCATACAGCACACCTTTGGGCGGCGCGGATTCACTGGTGGGCGTGGAGACCGAGGGCATACTTACACTATCTTAGCGACGATCCGCGGCCGGCGCTGAGCTTGCCCGGCCCGGTTCTACTTGGCCGGGATCATGGTCAGCTTTACGTTCACGGGGCTCGCTTCTTTCGCCGACACCGATTCGCCCTTGCCCTCGTAGGCCTTCATGAAATCGGGATCGAACCATTGGCCGAATTGCACATCCTCCCAGGCGTAGATCATATATTCTCCCGGCGTCACGCGATTGAAGGTGAAGTTGCCGTACTGATCGGAGTTCGTCGTCGAATAGAAGTAGTTCTGGTTCTGCCGTTCCTTCTCGCGTGGCATGAGAACCACGGTGACGGCCGCGGCGGGCTGCTGGGTGGCCGGATTCAACACCGAGCCGCCAACCTGCGGGGGATTCGTGCCCAGCAGAATATCCAAGGATCCCGCGCCATTGCCGAGGTCCAGACCGGAAACCATGGCGTCGGAGCTGCCGGCGCGCATCGATTTCAGATAGAGGCTTTGCGGTGTGTTGATGTTGACGTTATAAAGCTCGGGGTTGATGTCGTCGAAGCGGAAATTGCCATCGGCGTCGACTTTGGCGGGCTGCGGCGCGGGCACGCCGGGCAGAGTTTCCCGCGGCGTCAGACGAACGGTGAGCGACGGCAGCGGCTGGGGAGCATCGCCGTCGTAGCGCACGTGGCCGGAGACCGTGACGCCGGGGTTGATGGCCAAATTAATTCCTTCGATGTTGGCGTTGCCCACGTCGAGCGATTGCCGGGTTGCGTGCGCCTTATTCCCCGGGTTGACCACGGCGATCAGGTTGTAGGCTCCGGGGGCAACGCTGGGGAATTCGAAAGTGCCGTCCGGGCGGGATGTGGTGGTGACGTTGTTGGCCGTTGGGCTCAAGGAACTGCGTGGCTGCAGGTGGACCTGGTTCGGAGCGCCGGTGTTGAAGACTTGGCCGTCTGGGGTGGTGTACGTCGATTCCCGTCCACCGGGCGGCGGGAGTTGGGAATTGTTGACCACTCGCCCCTTGACTTGCACGGTGTGGGTCTTGGTCAGACGGAGATTGAGCCCCTGCATCTGGTCGCCGGGCCCCATCTCGATGGGCGCAGCGGCGGAAATGTCGGTGACTCCCGGGAAGAACGTGGGGACGTAATCCTCGTGCTCGACGCCTGCGCCTGCCGGCATGATGCCCATCCGCTGGTTGCTGTTTGCAGCACAGAGATAGTACTTGCCGGGGATCACTCCGGAGAACCGGAACTCACCCAAATCGTTGGTGGCCTGGTTGTTGGTTTGTTGGAGTTGTTTGTGGCCCTGGACATAAACAACGTGCATGAGCTGCATTTGCACGCGTTCGAGAGGGTCGCCATCTTCGTCGGTGATCTTGCCGGAGATCACACCGTGGGGCGTGAGGCGAAAGTCCACGCCGGTCATCTTCTGCGCGCGGCCAAGGTCGAGGGAGGTGCCGGGTCCGCCCGGGCGGCGGGCGTTGTACTCCATGCTCAGGAAACCGGTATGGTTGGCGTTGACGCGGTAGGTACCCGGCTCGACGCCGGAGATGGAAAAGCGGCCGGAAGCGTCGCTGGTGGCCGAGTAGTTGCCCCGCGAGCCAGGCGCCATGGGGCCGCTATTCTGGCGGTTCATGGTGATGTTGACCTTGCGCAGGGGAGTGCCGCCAAGGGCATTGAAAACCTGGCCTTCCAGGGTAGCCAGGTCCTGAGCCGGTGTCGGAGGTGGCGGTGGCGCGGCCGTTCCAAAGCGGCCGGGTTGTGGGTTGGCGCCGCGGCCGGCTGGTACCAACTGAGCGGATAAAGCCAGCGGGATCAGCAGAAGCAGGACAAAATAGCGCATCTTTACTCTCCAGCCTGGTATTGAGACGTTCGCCGAGAGTTAGACGTAACGTGCGGGCCAGACGTTGGCTACTTCTTCAGCAGCGCATTGACCCACCAGAGGACGGGCCATGCGCATGTAAACCTAGTGGACCCGAAGGTCGCAGTAGGGTACGAATAGAGTGTGCTGATTGTTTTCGCGGGGCCGGCCTGTTCCGGCAAGAGTACGCTGGCGGAGGCCGTGGCGCGACACCGCGGCTTGCCGCATTTGTCCATGGATGCCACGCGGCAGCGCTTGATGCCCGAGGCCGGCCACACACGGGCCGACCGCGAGATTGCGTACCGGGCGATGCTGTTGGCGGCCGAACTGCTGCTGGCGGCTGGAGCCGGCGCGGTCCTCGATGCGCCCTACGGGCACGCGGAAGACCGCGCGGAGCTGGCGCGCGTGGCTGCGGGCAAGTGGAAGCTGATCGAATGCCGGGTATCGCCGGAGACGGCTGCCGCGCGTTTGCGCGCCCGAGGGATTCCGGACGCGTCGCGGCCGGACCTCACCGAAGAGCGGGTCGCCCGTCTCAATCGCGAATACCAATATACGGGCGAAGGACTGCTGCTCGATACCGATAAGGTGTCGGTGGCTGAATGCCTGGCGAGGATCGAGAGCTATTTGGCGTAGAGGGAGGGCAATACAGTGCAACGCCTCTCGGAGGCTCCTTTGCAGATGTTCGCCCTTTTATGCCCACCGGCTATCGAAACCGAACATGCAAGAGGCAGGACAAGGAGCAGCGCCGTTCCCCGACACGGGACCGGGCGGAACGGAAAATCCGGTTTGATCGCGGCCCAAGATAAGGCCGGTACGTCGCCCGCTGGTGCGCGGGCTCGTTTCTTTTCAAATCGCAAGGTTGACCGACACCTGCCCTCCCATAAGCTTGTTGGGGAATTGCGTTTTCGATCAAAACCCAGGACTATTAGGAGAGAAGCATAGGTTTCAGTGCGCGCAAACCAGTCCACGATTCGCGCGACGCGCGGTATGCAGTTGCCGCTCATCGCTCCACCCCGCCAGCCCCGGCCGTTGACGCACCTTGAAGCCAAGGGCGTTGTCTACACCAAGCGGTGGGTGGTGGAACTCCTGCTGGACCTGGCAGGTTACCGCGCAGAGAACAATCTCATGGACGCTGTTGCCGTGGAACCGGCAGCCGGTGATGGCGCATTTCTCGTTCCCATGGTTGAGCGCCTCGTCCAATGCTGCAAACGGCTGGGCCGGCCGTTATCCGAGTGCCAAGGGTCGCTGATTGCCTATGAACTTGACGCCGAGAGTGCCGATCGGGCGCGCGCCCTTGCCGTGGGGGTCCTGACCGATTGCGGCGTGGAGTACCCGGTCGCCGAGCGGCTGGCAGCGACCTGGGTACGTGCCGGGGATTACCTGTTTGAGTCTACAAGCATTGAGGCGGACTTCGTGATTGGCAATCCGCCCTACATCAGGCTCGAGGATATCCCCGAAGAGACCGCGACGCTATACCGGGATGCCTACCCCACCATGCGTGGACGGGCGGATCTATACGTGGCTTTCTTTGAGGCCGCGCTCTACCAGCTCAAAGAAGGCGGCGCGTGCGCCTTCATTTGCGCGGATCGGTGGATGCGCAACCAGTACGGCGGAGATCTGCGCGAGCTCATTACATCGAAATACGGGGTCGAGGTCGTGATTGAAATGCACAACGCCGATGCATTTTGCGACGCAGTGGACGCGTATCCCGCCATCACCGTGATCCGCCGCCAGAATCAGGGGCCGGCCGTAATAGCGAGTGCGGGGCCGGAAGCGGAGAAGATTGCATCCGAAGCGCTTCTTGCGACGATTCAAGCGACGGCGCGCAATGAAGCCGTGGCCTTTGCTCAAGGATTTCGCACCGCTCGTGTGGAGAACTGGTTCAACGGCGCAGACCCGTGGTCTTGTCATTCTCCGGAACAACTGACGCTCCTCCGCCACCTGGAAGAACGTTTTCCCGCGCTCGAAACAAACGCGCGGGTGGGGATTGGCGTAGCGACTGGAAACGATGGCCTGTTCATCACGAAGGATCCGAGCCTAGTCGAGCCGTCGCGGTTGCTGAAGCTTGCGCTCGCCAAGGATCTGTGGGACGGTACGATGAAATGGTCCGGCCACTATCTGGTTGACCCGTGGAACAGCGACGGATTGGTTGCGTTGGACAAATACCCCCGGCTGCGCGCCTATTTCGAAAAACATGCTGTCGCCCTAAGGAAACGTCACACCGCGACAATGAACGTGGCTGGATGGTATAAGACCATAGACCGCGTCACGCATTCTCTAACTTACACGCCCAAACTCTACATCGCCGACATCAAGAATGTGCTCGATCCGGTTTTGGACCGCGGCGAAACCTATCCGCATCACAATCTCTATTTCATCCAGTCTGATCTGTGGGACCTTGAAGTTCTCGGCGGGTTGCTAATGTCGGCTGTCGGGCAATTCTTTGTCGAATCGTACGGAGTCCGCATGCGTGGCGGTTACTGGCGGTTTCAGGCGCAGTATCTGCGACGGATTCGCGTGCCCAGTCCGAACGCCCTGTCCGTAAGTCAAGCCGCAGCCCTGACGGAAGCCTTCCGCAAGCGGGATCGAGAATGCGCAACGCAAGTTGCTCTTGAAGTTTACGGAATCGACGAACACGAGATGGAGACGGCGCTTGGATATTGACAAACGATTGCAGGAAGCTGTGCAAAGCTACTGGGACGCTCGCGCAAAGAACAAAGAGAAACAGGTCCAGTCCGGCAGAATCGACGCCGGGACGCGCGGCGAAGTGACCGGTGGCACCCAGATGGGCGCGTTGGAAGTCCTCGTCGCCGAGATCCTTTGCGAAGCCGGGTTAAAGAAACTCGACGTTCGCACCCGGACGTCGCTGGAGTTGCCTGGATATTTCAGGGCCACGAAGAAATGGGATCTCATTGTCGTTTCGGAAGGGCAACTGGTACTTGCGATGGAGTTTAAGTCCCAGGCGGGCAAATCAATCGGCAACAATGTCAACAATCGCTCCGAAGAGGCGGTGGGAAGTGCCAAGGACATCTGGACGGCATTCCGAGAGGGACGTTTCGGAAACTCCCCTACGCCGTTCCTTGGTTACTTCTTTCTGCTGGAAGATCGCGATAACGTAAGGACGCCTGTCGGCAACAAAGAACCATACTTTCCAGTTGATCCAGCATTCCGCGGCGAGGCCAAGAAGGCGCGAAAAGGGGAGGAACGATACTCCGGCGTCTCCTACGGCAAACGGTACGAACTGCTCTGCCGACGACTGGTCTTGGAGCGTCTGTACAATTCTGCCTGCTTTGTCATGGCGACGAATTCGAGAGCGACCCGAATAACTCAGCCTGCCGAAGATCTGACCTTTCAGCGTTTGGCCGCCGCCTTGCGTGGGCACGCGGTCGGCTTCTTGGGCAGCCGGAGCAAATAGATCAGCGTAGTGCGCCGCCGCGGTTTGCCGCATTTGTCCATCAATGCCACGCGGCCTCGCTTGATTTGACGGCTGAGGCCAGCCACGCCGAGCCCTACGGGCACGCCGAAGACCGTGCGGAGCTGGCGCGCGTGGCCGCGGGCAAGTGGAAGCTGATCGAATGCCGCGTATCGCCGGAGACGGCTGCCGCGCGTCTGCGCGCCCGAGGGATTCCGGACCTGTCGCGGCCGGACCTTACCGAAGAGCGGGTCGCCCGTCTCAATCTTGAGTACCAATATACGGGCGAAGGACTGGTGGTCGATACCGATAAGGTGTCGGTGGCTGAATGCCTGGCGAGGATCGAGAGCTATTTGGCGTAGAGGGCGCTCCGCTCCTTGACGGTCGCGGCTCAGCGAGGAGGCTCCCGACACTGCGCCGCGACGCGCGGACCTATCCCGATATCCCCACTCCCAGCCGCGGCCGGTCGGTACGCACCAGGCGGGTGTCCTGATGCGGCTCGCCGTCGCACTCGATGGCGATGGTGGTCACCGGATCGTCGGGCGCCTTTTCCGGAAGGCCGGTGAAACGCACGCGGAATTTGTCCTGGTCGAACTTGATGTCCTTGGCCCCCACCAACAGCCGCGCGGACTTCACCTGGTTGGTCAATCCGCCCAAAGCCACGGTCGACCCCGGCCAGAAATGCACGTGCATATACAAAGTGTTGCCTTTGCGCGAGAACTTGGCGAATTCGGAACTGCCCGGCTGGCACTTTTCCGACTGGTAAATGGTGCTGCCGTTGCGCTCCATCCACTTGCCGACGGCGGTCAGGATGCGCACCGATTCCTCGGGGATGGAGCCATCCGCCTTAGGACCGATATTCAAGAGATAGTTGCCCGTGTCGTGCGCGCAGGTAATCAGGTTGCGGACAATCGTTTTCGGGGTTTTCCAATCGTCGTCGGCTTTCTGATAGCCCCAACTGCCGTTCATGGTCATGCAGGATTCCCAGGCGCGCGGGTTGGCGCGAATGGTCTGCTCGGGAGTTTCGAAATCGCCCGGCAGCCCGGTGCGGTTGTTGACGATGATTTCGGGTTGCAGCTTGAACACCATGTCGTTTAACTTGCCGGCTTCCCACTCCTCGGCGGTGAGCGGCCAGTTGACGTCGTACCACAGCACGTCCACCTTACCGTAATTGGTCATCAGTTCGCGGACAAGGCCGTGAGTGTAGTCGACGAACCGGCGGCGCGCTTCCTCATCGGTTTTGCAGCGGGCGCCGTCGGGATGGTGCCAGTCCATCAGGGAATAGTAGAATCCCACGCGCAGCCCTTCGGCGCGGGCGGCTTCCACGTACTCCTTCACCAGGTCGCGGCCGGGACCTTGCTTGGTCGCGCAGTAGTTGGTCAGCTTGGTGTCGAAATTGCAGAAGCCTTCATGGTGTTTTGTGGTCATCACCATGTACTTCTGTCCGGCCTGCTTGGCGAGCTTCGCCCAATCGCGCGCGGCGTTCGGTTTGGGCTTGAAGAGTTTGGCCTGCTGTTCGTATTCCGCGACGGGAATACCTTCTTCCTCCATGGCCCATTCATGGCGGCCCAGGGTGCTGTACAAGCCCCAGTGAATGAACATGCCGAAGCGGGCTTCGTGCCACCACTTCATGCGGACTTCCCGGTCAGCGTCGCCGGCGGCGGGCGCGGCGTTGGCGGCTTGCGTGGAAACGGCGGTGGCCGCTCCGGCAGCCATCAGTTGCAGAGATTCGCGTCTGGTCATGGACGAGGCTCCTGGGTCATTAGCGTAACATGTCTACACCACTGGCAGCCGTACCCGAAATTCGGGGCTATCATGGAGCATGCGGTACTTGGTGGCGATCTGCTGTGCGGGCCTGCTGTTTGGCCAGGGCACCGAACCCAAGCAGAAGGCGGAAGATTACGAAGTCCACGCCCAGGGGCAAAATGCGGCCCTCGGCGCCGAGTTCATGGTGCACAGCTTTTCCCGCGGCGAACAGACTTTCATCGCCCAGGATTACCTGGTGGTGGAGGTCGCTGTATTTCCGCCCAAGGGCGAGACCTTCGTGATCGAAAATGCCAACTTCTCTCTGCGAATCAATGGCAAGAAGCAACTGGTACAGCCGCATCCGCCGACCATGGTCGCGGCGTCGCTGCAGCATCCCGAATGGGAGCAGCCCGGCGGAGTTCGTCCCGAAGTGGGAGGATCGGTGGGAAACGTGGGGGTGATGACGGGCGGACCGCCGCGCAATAACAACCCGTTTCCCGGCAGCCAGCCGCCGGGCAGCCAGCTTCCGCCACGCGTGGAGGTGCCGGAGTACAATCCTACGGGCATCCATAAGGAGCCGGTGAAGGCCGACGTGCTGGTGATCGAAACCGCCCTGGTGGAAGGGCCGCACCATTCGGCGATCAGCGGCTTTCTCTATTTTCCGTTCCGAGGCAAAATCGGCTCCATTAAGAGCTTGGAACTCCTGTATCGGGACGCGGTACTGAAACTGCGCTAAGGAGTCGCCAAGAATGAACCATGCCGGTTCACGGCAACCGGTCCCTCAAGTCGCGGCTCGGTATCGGTGCCTTGCGTTTCAGGCCCGGGCACACAGGGCACGCCATTGGGAGCGGTTATTTCCCGACAGGCACGGAGCACTCGCGCGCGGGGCGCGGCATGTCGTAAACTGGGGCGGGGGTAGCGAACTTATGGCTTTTTGCACCACATGCGGCGCCAACGTAACGGGCACCTTTTGCAGTCAATGCGGCACGCCCGCCGGTGCGGCCGCCCAAGCGCAACCGGCGGCGGCGTCCGCTCCTTATGGGCAGCCGGTGGCTGCCGGCGGTCTGGCGATGGCCCGGAAGACCAGTCCGATCGTGTGGATTCTGATCGTCGTTTTGGGACTTTTCGTGCTCGGCGGCATCGGCGTGGTCGGGGTAATCGGATACGTCGCCCATCGCGCGCGGCAGGCGGGCCTGGCTTTTGACCGTGGGCGCGACGGCAACGTTACGTTTCACGCGCGTGGCGCCGACGGCAAGGATGCCACCGTCGAGTTCGGCGCTTCGGCGGGCAAGCTGCCTGCCTGGATCCCGGTGTACCCGGGATCGGACGGGCGCGCCACCTTCACGGTGAGAGGAACCGCGGACGGAGCCGAAGGTGGCAACTTCACTTTCACGACGCCCGACGATGGATCGAAGGTGAAGTCCTTTTACGCGGACAAGTGCAAAGATCTGGGCATGAAGGTCAACCTGGAGACTACAACGCCCGAGGGGGGAATGTTCATCGCCGCGGACGAAGGCGGGGACCGGCGTTCCTTGACGGTGGTGATTGGCGGGCATTCCGGTGAGACCACGGTCAACGTGACGTACGGCCGGAAGTAAGTGGGGTGGAGTTTAGCCGTGGCCCAAATACATCAACCATCCCAGGCCGAATAGCGCTACCAGAAAACAGGCGAATGTGTAGATGCCGTAGTGCAGGCGGTCGCGGTCGGTACGCTTGGTCACCACGCCCAGCACCACCGAGGTGAACAGCGAAAACAGGAAGGCCGCTTCGAAATGCGAAAGCGTCATCTTGGGCATTAGTCTTTCCTCCGGGCGGCGATCTCGAAGGTATCGACCATTGCCAGGATATTCAGCAATCCGGCGGTCACCAGAAACTTGGTGCCATAATCGTGGACCGCGCCGGCCATGTCGGGCTGGCTATATCCAAGCCATTGGCTCAGGAGGTAGAGAATGCCCGACGCCAGGTCGCCGATGAATCCGCCGGTGTTGATCAGGGTGGTGAGGAAATCGCCCGATTGCGGCTGAAACATCGCCCCGCGCATCATCAAACCGCACACGAACATGGAGGTGATGGCGGCCATTAAGAGGAGGCCGCGACCGGTCCGTTTGAGAAGCAGGTGCCCTCCGCCGGGGACCAGCCAGCTCAGGGCCAACGCCGGCGCCCAGGCGGACACCGGGGGCATGGGCTGCTTCCGTTCTTTTTCCGTAGCCATTGGTTCTTTTGAGTTTAGCAGACCGGCGGATACCGGCAAGCCGCGGCCTGGGCGAATGCGAACGAGAGCGGTTCGCCGAGCGTTTCCGATGCTCGCCGCCCAGGGCCAAGACCGCCTGGTCGAGGCGCTGCTAAACGTGTTGCCGCCGTGACTCACTTCGGCCGGCCGGAAAAAACCGGACGCCAACCTCGCCGGCGAGGCGAACGGCTTCAAAGCGCTGGAGCGTCCGCGCAAGCTGGCCTTCTCCGAAACGGCGCCGGCGCCGAAGATCCGGAGCAGTTACCGCTGGAATTGCCGGACGCAACGGGCGATAATGAGGGAGTGTGAAGATACGATTGCGTGTTTATGCGGATACCTCGGTGTTCGGTGGTTGTTTTGAGGACAAGTTCCGCGAGGCGAGCACCCGGTTTTTTGAACAGGTGCGCGACGGAACTTTCGTGTTGGTGGTCTCCGACGTGACATTTCGTGAACTCGATCCGGCTCCTCAGTACGTCTGGTCCCTGCTGGATACAGTTCCGGCGGAACATATGGAACGAGTTGTTTCTTCCGATAACTCCGGGAGGTTGCAATCGGCTTACCTGGCAGCCGGGGTCGTAGGACCGGCGTGCGGGAATGACGCGGCCCACATTGCGGTAGCGACGATTGCGTTGGCGGACATCATCGTCAGTTGGAATTTCAAACATATCGTGAATTACCAGAAGATTATGGGGTACGAAGGCATTAACACCATCCATGGCTATCGCAGTCCACGCATCTACTCTCCCTATGAAGTGATCGGCCTATGAAACCAATAAAGGATTTTGACTGTGTACAGATGAAGTGGGACATCCAGCAGAAGCTCCTGGAAGAAGAGCGCCTGCTCGGCAGGGAAGAGGCTCACCGAAGGCAGGATGAGCGGGTACGCGCCAATCCTATCCTGGGCCCATTGCTCCAGCGCTTGAAAGCGCAGGAGCGCCGGAGAGCCATTGAACGCCTGGAACAAATCGCCGGTAAGAGTTGAGATGCTCGGGACCGCGGACGGTGCGGAGTTTCGCTGGGGGCGCTGGATGTCGTCGGCGAGCGTCGCGAGTTGCCGCAGGCGGACTGGCGGGAGTGGGTGTTTCGGTGATCGCCTGAGCGAGGGCGTGCGGCCCTGGGGAACTGCTAAACCGCCGCTCTCGGCTTGATGCCATCGTTCGGGGCGTGAACCAAGTCGTGCTTTGTCCCCAGGTAGCGTTCCGTGGTCTGCACCGATGCGTGGCCCAGCAAGCGCTGGATGTGCTCAAGTTTGCCCCCGGGAGCCCGACACAACTTCGGGCAGACTGCGACGACAATCGTGGGCCGCGAAGCCGGGAAGCACGGGAGGGCCGCGGATTTGCTATATTTCCCCCGATGGCCATTCGAACGGTAACAAGTCTCAGCCTGATCCTCATCGGCGCGGCCCTGCTCGCCCAACCTCCGGCAGTCCCCCCACCCGTCACCGAAGACCAGCGGGTACAGTCGGCCTATACTCTGGCGCACTACACCAAGTTCGAGTACAGGATTCCGATGCGCGATGGCGCGCGGTTGTTCGCTTCGGTCTACGTTCCGAAGGACGAATCGCAAGCGTATCCGATCGTCATGCAGCGGACCCCGTATAACGTCGGGCCATACGGCGCCGACAACTACAAGACGCAGGTCGGTCCGTCCTTCGCCGCGGAAAAAGAGGGCTTCATCTTCGTCTATGAGGATGTCCGCGGCCGTTATATGTCGGAGGGCTCGTTCGTGGACGTGCGCCCCCACAAGACGCATTACGACGGTCCGCGGGATACCGATGAAAGCACCGACACCTACGACACCGTCGATTGGCTGGTGAAACACATCCCCAACAACAACGGAAGGGTGGGTATATGGGGCATCTCCTATCCGGGCTTTTTTGCGGCGCACGGACTGATCGATTCGCATCCGGCGCTGAAGGCCGTTTCCCCGCAGGCCCCCATGGGCGACGTGGGGAACGGCGACGACGGATACCACAACGGCGCGTTTCACCTGGCTGCGAATTTCCGTTTTTACTCCGGCTTTCTGCCGCGGAAACCGGAACCGGAGCGGCCGCAGGCGACTGTCCGCTTCGATCCGGGAACCATGGACGCCTACGATTTCTTCCTGCGCATGGGTCCGGTGTCGAATGCCAACGAGAAGTATCTCAAACACGAAAATCAATATTGGGACGACACCCTCAAGCACACTTCCTACGACGAGTATTGGCAGACGCGGGCGCAAGCGCCGCACATGAAGAATGTGACGCCCGCGGTGATGTGGGTGGGCGGCTGGTTCGATGCCGAGGATCTCGCCGGACCTTTGAAGCTGTTCAATTCCCTGGAGAAGAATGGCGCAATCGCCCCGGACACTCTGGTGATGGGCCCGTGGCGCCACGGCGGGTGGGCTCGCGACCGCGGTGATACATTGGGGAATTTAGATTTCCACTCCAATACCGCCGAGTATTTCCAGGAAAACATCGAACTCCCGTTCTTTATTCAAAACCTGAAGGGCAAGGGCAACGGACTGAAAGCCTCCGCCGATGGCACCGTTCCGAAGGCGTTTCTGTTTGAGACCGGGCGCAACCAGTGGCATCGTTTCGAGGCGTGGCCGCCGAAGGACGCCGTCGCGCGCTCGTTGTATTTCGACGCGGACGGGAAACTCGCATGGAGTGCGCCCACAGAAGCGGGGTTTGACGAGTATCCGAGCGATCCCAACAAACCGGTGCCCTCCACCGGCGAACTCGCTCCAGGCATGGGAATGCCCGTGGACTACATGACGTTCGACCAACGCTTCGCCGCCACCCGGCCCGACGTGCTGACCTACGAGACAGAACCGCTCGATCATGACGTGACTATCGCCGGACCCATCACGCCGGTGCTGCGCGTATCGACGTCGGGCACGGATTCGGACTTCGTGGTGAAGCTGATCGATGTGTACCCGAACGATTATCCGGACCCGAATCCGAATATCAAAGGCGTGTACATGGGCGGTTATCAGCAACTGGTGCGCGGCGAGCCTTTCCGCGGCAAGTTCCGCAACAGCCTGTCCAAGCCGGAGCCGTTTACTCCGGGCAAGCCCGAGAAGATCGAGTTCTGGATGCCGGATATCTTGCACACGTTCCGCTCCGGCCACCGCATCATGGTTCAGATCCAGAGTTCCTGGTTCCCGCTGGTGGACCGGAATCCGCAGCAATTCCTGGATATTCCGAACGCCCGCCCGGCCGATTTCAAGAAGGCGATGGAGCGTGTGTTTCGCGGAGGAGCGGACGGATCGCAGTTGCGCGTACTCGTGATGGACGAGATGCCCCGGTAGCGGCGGACGTTCAAAAGATGCAGTCCCGGTTGCGTGCCGTCGATACCTGCGTTACCTGGTGTTATCGGGGCGTCACGAGCGTCACGATCGCCCCTGCCCATGGCGCATCCAAACCCGCTACACTGCGGTAATACGAGGGCGCATGAAGACGATTCTGCTGACGATCCTGTTCGGCTGCGCGTTGCAGGCTCAGACAGGCGAGACAAAATCATGGGACCGGCAGGCAGCGGCCGCCTACCTGGATGGACGCATGGGCTGGTGGGCGGAGTGGCCTTCGGCGGCGCGCGATCGCGAGACTTTCTGCGTGTCGTGCCACACCTCACTGCCGTACGCTCTGGCGCGGCCAGCGTTGCGCACTGCCCTGGCGGAGCGGGGTCCGTCGGCCAATGAGTCCAAGTTTCTGGATAACATCTCCAGGCGGGTGTCGCTGTGGGCGGAGGTGCAGCCGTTCTACAGCGATGCCAAGAATGGAGCGCCGAAATCCGCGGAATCGCGTGGCACGGAAGCGGTCCTGAATGCCCTGATTCTCTCCCGTTATCGAGCGCCGGCCGCGCAAGACGCGCTGCGCAACATGTGGGAACTGCAATTGAAAACCGGCGAACAGCGCGGTTCGTGGACTTGGCTGAATTTCCACAACGAGCCCTGGGAAGCGGACGATTCGCCGTATTGGGGCGCGGCGCTGGCTGGTCTTGCCGTGGCGCTGGCGCCCGAGGAATACCGGAACAGCGCCGAGATTCGGGACAACCTCCGCCTGCTCGGGGAATACCTGCAGCGCGAGTTGCAAAGCCAGTCTACGCTGAATCGTGCCGTGGCCCTTTGGGCGTCGGGCAAGGCGCCGCGGCTGCTGGATCCCCGGCAGCGGGCGGCGATCGTCGAGGAGATCCTCGGCAAGCAGCGCGAAGACGGTGGCTGGAGCGCGTCTTCGCTGGTGATGAAGGAGTGGAAGCGCAGGGACGGCACGCCGATGGACGCGGGCAGCGACGGTTACGGCACCGGGCTGATGGTGATTGCCCTCGAAGAGTCGGGAACCGCGGCCGCGCAAGCGCAGATCGCCAAGGGGCTGGCGTGGCTGGAGCGAAATCAGGACAGGTCAGGCGTGTGGCTGAGCACTTCGATGAACAAGCAGCGCGATCCGGCGTCGGATGCCGGCAAGTTCATGAGCGATGCCGCCACCGCGTATGCGGTGCTCGCTCTCAGCGGCCGGTAGCCGTTCAGGCGGGTACTGGAAGATGGTTCCCGAGGCGAGTTTTCTGGCTCACCACAGGGCTCATCCAAGAATAACTACACACTGGATGCCGTTCCTAAAGCTGGAATCCCGCGGAATTTGTAGGGCGGATCCCCGGTTCGCGCGGGACGCCCTCGTCCCGCTGCCGGAACGATCCTATCAGCCCCGCAAAGCGCGGAGCAGGCCGACGAGGGCGTCGGCCGCGGACCAGTGTGTCCGCCCCACAATATGCGAAGTTATTCTTGCGCGGCCTAAGGGGCGGCGGATAAACAAGCTGGACATTTGACGCGGGCCCGGATACCGTAGAGTGGATAAACACGCGCGTTTCGAGCACCCGTACCGCGATCCGTGTCCAGAGTATTGTTCCGGCTCCC
>Ga0182018_10001480_pt1 | contig 26554 bp, 29 predicted proteins | sample 812P2MmetaG_FD_120490 | JGI IMG/M metagenome (GOLD analysis project Ga0182018, IMG submission 120490) | Permafrost microbial communities from Stordalen Mire, Sweden - 812P2M metaG | ecosystem: Environmental > Terrestrial > Soil > Wetlands > Permafrost | place: Sweden: Stordalen | collected...
CAGGAACGCGCCGGAGTCGCGATGGAGGTCGACCTCGACACAATGACGCTGGCCGCGCGTTACGGCAGCGGCGTCAATTTCCTCGAAATCCTGGGGCTCTCCGGCGGTATGCCCACCCTCGTGTCGGTCCCTAAGGCCCGCCAGGTCGAGGCGTTCTCCAAGCTCGGCGTGGCCGAGGGCGAGGTCGCCAGGCTGGTGGGTTGACTCTCCCGTCACCTGGTGGTTTCCCTTCTGCAATTCGGGGTCAAACCCTCGATTCACCAGGACTTTGGGTTTGACCGGCCAATCGCGACCGTGCTACTGCCGTTTCAACTTTGAAACACGGCATCGGGGAGCCGATCCATGGCAGCCAAGGAGTGGTCGTCGCAGCAAAAGGCCGTAAAGGCGGCTGACGAGATTTTCTTCCAGAACGAGGCCGTCTCGTTGTGCCTCCTGGTCAACCGCCGCTCGCGCGTCATGCGGGTCATCGACTTCCGGGCGGGTCCCTCCAGCGCCAAGCGGCTCTTCGTCCTCAGTCTCGCGCAGCGCGAGGGTGTGGAGAAGGTCTACACGCTCGTCGAGAGGGACGAGGTGCAGACCTGGTTGAAGCTCGGCTTCACGAAGGAGGGGAACATCCCCGGCTTCTACAAGCGAAGCGATGCCTTCATGCTCGGGTGCGGCGTGCCTCCCCCCGGGCGTACGCCCAAGGCCCTTCCCCTCGCAGAGCCGCAACGTCACCCGAGTTTAGCTCCGATGCAGAGCGAGACGCGCATCGCGGTAGCCGAGCCCGCGGGCGCGGCGCCGCCCATGTCCGAGGCGCACGTCCGGATGGAGCGAACGATCGTGCTCGCGAAGCGCGCCGCCAAGGATCTCGCGGGCAAGGCGCTGCCCCAGGCGAAGACCGCGGTCATCGGCGAGGCCGAAGCGCGCAAGGCCGTGGCCGCCGCCCAGCGTGGCGGGCATGCGATGACGGCGTTCGAGCCCTTCGGGCGCGACGTCGAGCGGCGCTACTTCGTCATCACCGCGCGCGGCGGCTTCACTCTGCACGCCTCGACAGAGTCCCAGGCGTGTTTCGGCAATGCTTACGTGGAGCTCTTGCGCGGGCCGCGCACGGACGCGGAAATAGCGGGGACGACGGCGGCGCTCCGGGCGCTCTGCGACAGGCTGCTGTCCGAGGAGGTCGTCAGCTGCTTCTCTCTCGCGCCGACCGACGACGTGGCGCTCGGCACGGCGTTCGTCCAGAACGGCTTCCGTCGCACGGGCCTGCTCTCGGACCATCTCTTCGTGGGCGGCCAACGCAAGGACGCCATCCTCTGGTCCCGCAAACTCGCGAACCCCACCGAAGAGTGACCGGGCTAGAAGAAGAGGAGCCGCCAAGCCGCGAAGACGCCAAGAGATGGGAGGGTTTAAATCAAATCCTCCCTCAGCGCCTTAGCGGCTCTCCCTTTCCTCTCCTCGCTCTAGCCCCTTGGATACGGGAAGCCGTCGATCGGTTCGGTGGGGACGATGTCGTGGAAGCGGCGGATGTCGAGGATGACGTTGCCGTGCTCGTCCTCGCTGAGGACGTCGGCGTGGCGCGCGCCCCAGACGATCTCGCTAGCCAGATAGCGCCTGCGCGCGTGCACCGGCTGGAGAGACGTGTCGTCCACTCCCACCAGAGTGGCGACGAGCTCGATCTCGTCCTTCTCCGCCGACTCGGGCGTGGCGCCGAAGAGGGGGCTGTCGGCCACGATGGGGTGAAGCACCGTCCACGAACGCGCCATCGCGGGTGACCGGTCGCGCGTGAGGCGAAGGTCGTACATCCGGTAGAACGTCGACCCCTCCTTCGTCTTTTCGGTGCGGATGATCGAGAGGCGGATCGTCGCCTCGAGGATCGAGTTTCCGCGCTCGTTGCCCACGCGCAGCATCAGCGTGGGTACGCCGTCCATCGGCCCGATGACGGTCTGCGCCGAGAACGCGACGCGGGCCGTCGAGCGCGAGAACTTCGCGAACACCAGGCCTGTCGCCACTGCCGTTACGATGAGGCTCGTCACCGACTCGGCGATCACGATGACGTTTGCCACCCGGCTGGCGGGGTACATCGCGCCGTAGCCGACGGTCCCCATCGTCTGCACGCTGAAGCAGAACGCGTCGAAGAACGACTCCGCGCGCGCGTTCGCGACGCCGCCGCCGACGTAGTAGCCGACCGCGAAGACCGCATTGAGCGCCAGGTATGCGCCCACGATGGCGGCGAGGGCCGCCGGCCACCGGGCCCGCAAGAACAGGTGATAGAAGTCGCGAAGGGTCGTCGCGGGAGCGCCGACGACCGTGACTCCGGTCGCCGGGGGTGGGGGCGCGGGCGGGCCAGGCATGGGGTGGGCGCGCCCCGCTTAGCACGGCATGGGACGCGAGGCTTTCGCTGCTATCCTGCGCGTGCCCCAGAATGGCCCGCCACGCCGAACAGCCGCACGCCTCCGCGAAGAGCGTCCAGGCGTCGTCGCAGCTCGAGGTGGACGATACGAGGGTGCTCCTGGCGCTCGCCGGGCGAGACAGCGAGAAGCTCAAGGCCATCGAGCGCGAGACGGGCGTCTCGGTCGGCATGCGCGGCAACACGATTCTGCTCGAGGGAAACGCCGTGGACGTCGCCCTCGCCGAGCGCTTCCTCGCGGAGACCGCGCTCCTCTCGAGGCAGGGCGTCGACGTACACGTCAGCGACATCGCCCGCGCCCTTCGCGTCCTTCGGAGCGAGCCGCACGTGCAGCTCCGCGACATGTTCGACGACGCCGTGCAGCTCGGAGCAGGGCGGCGCCCGATCGGGCCGCGGGGGCTCGCGCAGAAGCGATACGTCGAGTCCATGCGCGCGCACGACCTCACGTTCGGTATTGGCCCCGCGGGGACGGGCAAGACCTACCTCGCGATGGCCGTCGCCGTCGCCGCCCTGCAGGCCCGCCAGGTCAAGCGCATCGTCCTGACGCGTCCCGCCGTCGAGGCGGGGGAGAAGCTCGGCTTCTTGCCAGGCGACCTCGCCGAGAAGGTGAACCCCTACCTGCGTCCGCTCTACGACGCGCTCGACGACATGATGGATATCGACAAGGTGGCGGGCCTCGTCCAGCGCGGTCACATCGAGGTCGCCCCGCTCGCGTTCATGCGCGGGCGGACGCTGAACGACTCGTTCGTCATCCTCGACGAGGCGCAGAACACGACGAGCGAACAGATGCGCATGTTCCTCACCCGCTTCGGCCAGAACTCGAAGGCCGTCGTGACCGGCGACGTGACGCAGGTGGACTTGCCCGTGGGTCGTGCGAGCGGCCTGGCGGAGGCGCGGCAGCTCCTCGACGGCGTGGAGGGCATCGCCTTCTGCCACTTCTCCGACGTAGACGTGGTCCGCCACCCGCTCGTGCAGAAGATCATCGTCCGCTACGAAGCGCGCGACAAGGAGCGGGCGCCGTGACGGGTGACCGGCGCCCAGCGGCCGGCTCTGCCGCCGTCCAGGCGATGGATCGCGTGGAGGCACTTCTCCAGGGAGATGCGACGCTGAACGGCGACGTGATCGGGCGTCCGCATGCCCTTCTCGTCGTAGCGTGGCGTGCGCTCGACGCTCCCGCTCGTCGCGTCCCCGAGCGCCTCTGCGTCGTCTTCGCGCCGGCCGCCGTGTGGGACCACGCACGCGAGCTCCTCGTCCCGTTCGCCGAGTCGCTGGCCGAAGGGACGACGCTGGTGGTCCTCGTCGGGCGCCCGGTCTCGTCCCTCGCCGACGCCACGAACCGCGGCCTGGCGACCGTGCTCCCCGCCGAGCCCGAGCAGGACGACCTCCACCTCGCCGTGCAGCGCGCCTTCGAGCTCCTCGAGGCGAAGTCCCGCGCCGAGGCCCGCGGAAAGTGGCTCCGGCGTTACCGCTTCGAGCTCGGGGAGCTCATCAACATTGCGCGCGCGATGACGACCGTGCGCGACGTCGACAAGCTCCTCGGCGTCATCCTCGAGAAGAGCCGCTTCGTCACGGGAGCCGATGCAGGCGCGATCTACATCCTGGAGCAGCAGGGGCCGCAGACGCTCCTTCGGTTCAAGCTGACGCAGAACGACAGCGTGACCTTCGATTCGCGCGAGTTCACGATGCCGCTCAGCGACCGGTCGATGGCAGGCAGCGCCGCGCTCAACAAGACGACGCTCAACATCCCCAACGTGTACGAGCTCCCGCCCGGCTCCACCTTCAACTTCGACCCGAGCTTCGACCGTCGCACGGGCTATTTCACCCGCTCGATGCTCGTGGCGCCACTCATCAGCCAGCGCGACGAGGTCATCGGCGTCATCCAGCTCATCAACAAGAAGCGGGACGCGGGCCACAAGCTCCTCGCGCGCGCCGACGTCGATTCGCAGGTCGTCCCGTTCGACGAGCGAAGCGAGGAGATGCTCGGGATGCTCGCCGCGCAGGCCGGTGTCTCCCTCGAGACGGCGATGCTCTACGAGGAGATTCGTGAGCTCTTCGAGGGCTTCGTCAAGGCGAGCGTCGAGGCCATCGAGTCCCGCGACCCGACGACGAGCGGTCACTCGCGTCGCGTCGCGGACCTGACGGTGGAACTCGCGAAGGTGGTCGACTCCGAGACCGCGGGTCCCTACGCCGGCGCTTCGTTCAGGCTGGAGGACATCCGCGAGCTCGAATACGCGAGCCTGCTGCACGACTTCGGCAAGATTGGCGTCCGCGAGAAGGTGCTCGTTAAAGCGAAGAAGCTTTACGACGAGAGGCTCGAGCTCGTGCGGGCGAGGTTCGACTACGTCGCGCGATCCATCGAGGCCGACGTCCTGTCGCGCAAGGTGCGCCTGCTGGAGAGCGGAGGGAGCCGGGAGGCCATCGACGCGCTCGACCGCGAACTCACCGAGCGCCGCGCCGAGCTCGACGCCACATGGGAAGCCGTGTCCAGCGCCAACGAGCCCACGATCATGTCCAGCGGGGACTTCGCGAAGATCGAGGCGATCGCTCGTGAGACGTACGTCGATCTCCGCGGCGAGATGCGCACGCTGCTCGACGGCGACGAGGTCACTTCGCTCATGGTGAGCAAGGGCTCCCTGACGCAGGTGGAGTTCGACGAGATCCGATCGCACGTGGCGCACACGTTCCGCTTTCTATCTCGCATCCCGTGGGGCAAATCGCTCCGGCGCGTTCCCCTCATCGCGGGTGCTCATCACGAGCGTCTGAACGGCACCGGCTACCCGAACCGTCTGAGGGCCGAAGAGATCCCCGTGCAGTCGAAGATGATGAGCGTCTCGGACATCTACGACGCCCTCACGGCGAGCGACCGGCCCTACAAGAAGGCAGTCCCAATCGAGCGCGCCATCGACATCCTCGACTTCAGCGTGAAAGACGGGCACCTCGACGCGGAGCTCGTGCGCATCTTCAAGGACGCCCGCGTATGGGAGCGGGCGGCGTTGCGGGTTCATTAGCTCGCCTGGCTCGACCCGCAAGCGGTGAATTGGGAGAGCCGCCAAGGCGCGAAGACGCCACGGAGGGGGAGGGGGCTCAGAGTCCGGACCCAGCTCCTTCAATCTCTTCGCGGCTTCGCGGCTCTCTCGATCACTTCTGCCAAGCTTGCCAGGGACTTCACGCCGTCGAGGGCTACGCCTGGGCGACGGAGCGTTTCGTCGACGATGCGCCCGACGTCGGCGTCCGGGCCGACAGCCACGCGCCGCTCGAGGTCGGCGAGGGCGTCGCGCGAGACGAGGAGGTCGCCCCCGATACGAAAGACGCCGGCGGCGTCGGGGCCCGCGCCAATCGTGCCGATGGCCTCTTCCACGGTCGCGGCCCACGGGGGATCGGCGCGCGGGTCGTCCATGACCGACGCGGCGTCGGGGGCGGTGACCTCGACGGGCTCGGCGTTGTACGCGGCGAGGTAGGCGTCGACGATCGCATCCGCGATGGCTTGCGGGTCGAGCGTGCGTCCCGCGATCTCCTCGAGCGCGCCCTGCCGCTTGCCGAGGAACGACGGGCGATCCGCGACGGCGAACGGCGTCCGCACCGCGACGAACGCCTCGAAGAGCGTCCGTCGTGTGCCGGCGTCGTGCGCAAAGCCCGCCCACGCCGCGGGGCGGTGCGCGACGCTGACCCAGTCCCGCCCGAAGAAGTGAGCGAGGCGCGCGGTCTTCGTCATCGCGCGGAGAAGCGGCCGCACCGAGCGATTCACGATGCGAGTCTCGTCACACGGTACGAACACGCCGGGGTGCGCGAGCGCGAGCGCGACATGGACCGTACCGGGACCGACGCGCACTTCCGGCCCGCCCGACCCTCGCCTCGCGAGCGGCCAGGTGACGGGCATCCCCCGGCCTCGCTGGAACGCGCCCACGAGCAGCGCTTCCTCGCGAGCGACCGCCACCCAGAGCTCCGCCGCATGCGCGAGCGGCCTATCGAGCGCGGCCCGCGAGTGCGCCGCGATCTCGCCGGCGCTACGTGTCCCCGCGCGGATGACGCCGAGTCGCATCCCTTGAGTATGGCCGCTTGGCCGCGGGGATCCGCGCCATTTCGCATATGATGCGGCTCCCATGCCGGTGCACCGCGAAGAAGGGAGATTCGTCGTTCGCATCGAGCTCTTGGCCGAGTTCGGCGACGACTACGAGGGCGACGACGACGGAAACGCCTGGCTCGAGGCCTGGCGCGCCCGTGTCCAGCCGCGCCTCGTGCGAGCGGTCTTCGACGAGCTTCGATCCGACCCGAGGTTCGATGCGCTTCCCACCTCGCGGGGGAAGAACCCCGAGGACGAGGTCGAGATCGCCGTTCGCTTCAAGGTGACGCCTGGATGAAAGTGACCTTCCTCTGCCTGGCGGGAGCGTCGGTCCTCATGCTCGCGGCGGCGCCGGCTCCGGCGGACGTACCCTTCGTCGACCGCCCCGTGACCCTGCCGCCCCTGCACATGTCGGCGGACGTGGGGGTGGGCTTCGGACAGTGGGACGACATCGAAGCCGACCCGAACAACCTCCAGGGTTCGGTGGATCTGGGGAACAAGGTGGGGTTCGGGACGAGCCTGGAGGCCGCCGTCGGGCTCCCGTTCGTGGGCGAGCTTGGCCTTCGCGTCGGCTATCGCTTCGACTCGATCGGCGCAAACGCTCAGGCCGACCACTTCGCGCGCCTCTTCGATCCCGTCGTGAACGAGCCGGGGACCGACTCCTTCACGAACCCCGAGATCTTCTCTCGTGGGACGCTATTTGCGCTTCCGATGGTGGAGGTCGCCCTGGAGTTCCGCGCCATCCTGCCCACGGCGAGCGGCACGGACTTCTCGTTCACTCCGGGAGTACCGGTCCGGGTCCACATCCCCTCCTTCGCGCGGATCGACACGGGCATCTACGTGCCCGTCGCCTTCTCCCCGGACCCCGTCACCGGCTCGCCGGACTCGGTCTTCGCGATCCAGATTCCCGCCCAGCTCTTTTTCCAGCTCGGTGACTCGTTCGTCGGCCCCCTGACGGGCCTGCTCTTCACCCAGAGCGGCGGCGACCCGAACCCCCAAATCGTGGCCGGCGTGGGTGGTGGCCACACCTTCGGCAGCGTGCTCGACCTGAAAGCGCAGGTCTATACGAGCCAGATTAACGACGTGACCTGGGCGAAACACGTCGGCGGAGGCCTGGGAGTAGGTTTGCGCCTGCCGTAACTTTGGGGGTTGGGCCGAGGTGGTCACTCTGGTGATTAACCCAGACTCCAGGTAGAACGGCTATCCTATCCTGACACGCGTCGAGGGCTCGAATGGTCAACCCGCAGATGGTGATGTACGAGGAGGAGTTCAATCAGATCCAAGTGGTTGTCGACCGCTTGGTTCGCGATGCGAACGCCAAGGTCGTCTTCATCGTCGACAAGAACGGCCAGCTCATCGCGGCCGCAGGCGATATCGACAACGTAGACACGACGAGCCTTGCCTCGCTCACCGCCGGCAACATCGCGGCGACGGGCGGCATGGCCAAGCTCCTCAAGGAGCAGGAGTTCGCGACCCAGTTTCACGAAGGCGAGAAGGCGAACATCCACATCCAGCTCGTCGGCAACCGCGTCATCCTCGTCGTCATCTTCGACGCGAAGAGCTCTCTCGGCCTCGTTCGCCTGCGCGTGAAGAAGTCGACAGAGGAGCTGAACAACATTTTCGAGTCTCTCCTCACCAAGGTGCAGGAGCCCGGAGCAGACTCGCCGTTCGCCGAAATTACCGATGAAGACATCGACAACCTGTTCAATGACTGAGCCCATTCCACACCCGACCTGCATGAGTGAGCTCCGCCGAGGACGAGGCCGCCGATGAGTTTCATCAACTACATGGCGCGGGAAATAAACTGCAAGCTCGTCTACTACGGGCCCGGCCTCTGCGGGAAGACGACGAACCTCCAGTACATCTACGAGCGGACGAACCCCGAGCACAAAGGGAAGATGATCTCGCTCGCGACGGAGACGGAGCGGACGCTCTTCTTCGATTTTCTGCCGCTGTCGCTTGGCGAAATCCGCGGGTTCAAGACGCGCTTCCACCTCTACACGGTGCCCGGGCAGGTGTTCTACGACGCCTCGCGAAAGCTCATCTTGAAGGGCGTCGACGGCGTCATCTTCGTGGCCGACTCGCAGATCGAGCGCATGGAGGCGAACGAAGAGTCGATCGAGAACCTGCGGACGAACCTCGCCGAGCAGGGCTACTCGCTCGAGAAGCTGCCGTTCGTCGTCCAGTACAACAAGCGCGACCTGCCAAACGTCGCCGGGATGGACGAGCTTCGCCAGATGCTCAATAAGTCCAACGTCCCCGACTTCGAAGCCGTCGCCCGCACCGGCGTCGGCGTCTTCGACACGCTGAAGGCCGTGGCGAAGCTGGTCCTATCCGAGCTCAAAAAGGGCGGCGCGTAAACGGCGAGCGGGAGAGCCGCTAAGCCGCGTTGGCGGCTCCCCTCTCTACTTGACCTGGTAGACGCGGTTACGGCGGGCCTTGTCTTTCGCCTTGAGCTTTGCGCGGTAGCGGTTGCTCTTGTTGCGATTGACTTTGCGGGGCTTCTTCGAAAGAACGAGGTACATGCGCTAATCCCTTCGGGGGGAGCGCACGGTTACCATGAACGTCCGCCTCGTGCACGAGTTCCGCTTCGAGGCCGCTCACCGCTTGCCGCGCGTGCCCCCGGGCCACAAATGCGCGCGCCTGCACGGCCATAGCTTCCGCGTCGAGCTCGCCGTGGGCGGGGCGGTGGACGAGGCCACCGGATGGTTCATCGACTTCCAGAGCCTCCACGACGCGTGGAAGCCTCTCGACCAGGACCTCGACCACCACTACCTGAACGACGTCCCGGGCCTCGAGAACCCGACGAGCGAGATCCTCGCGCGCTGGATCTGGCAGCGCCTCAAGCCCGTCCTTCCTCCGCTCGTCCGCGTCACCGTCTTCGAGACGTGCGAATCGCGCTGCGAGTACGAAGGCGACTAACACCGTGACCAAGACACTCGCCTGCCGCTGCGAGGACGTGACGCTTCACGATCTCGAGGACGCCATCGCGCGAGGCCACACGGACATCGAATCGCTCAAGCGCTACACGGGGTTTGGCACCGGCTGGTGCCAGGGCAAGGGCTGCGTCGCCCTCTGCGCCCGTCTCCTCGTGGAGCGCGGAGGCAACGCCGCCCTCCCCATCACCCCGCGCCCCCCGATCCACCCGCTCGAACTCGGCCACCTCGCGGGCCTGGCCGACGTGGCCGACGCGGACGAGCAAGCGGGGCGACCGCCGAAGTGAAGAGCCGCCAAGCCGCGAAGACGCCAAGGAGAGGGCTCAGAGTCCGGACCCAGCTCCTTCAATCTCTTGGCGCCCTCGCGGCTTGGCGACCTCTCCCAAGCTCGCTTGCGTCGATGGCCTTGCCAGGCACGTGGCGGCCGTGAGCACGAGGGCGATCCAGACGCAGTCGGCGAGGACGAGGTGGACGAGCTGCATCCAGACGGGGGCGCGCAAGGCCACGTCGAGGACGCCCGCGCAGACCTGCGCGACCGCGAGGCCGGCCGCCGCTCGCGACGCGACCTCGACCGCGTGGGTCGGGCGGAGCGCTCGCACGACAGTCGATGCGACGACGATCGCGGCGGCCGTGGCGATCGCCAGCACGGGGTGAACCGCGCGCAGCTTCACGAAGAGGTGCGCGCCGGGCGCGAAGTCCTGCGCGAGCCCCGCGGCGACCGAAGCGGATGGGAAAAGCGTGTCCCCGAGGGCGGTGACCGCGCCGCTCGCGCCGACGACGAGCATGCCCGCGAGCGGGACCGCGACCGTCAGCCCCGTCGCCCGCTGCCCGCGAGGGTCGAGCGCGCGTCCTCCCGAGGCCCACCACGCCGTCAGCGTCATCGACGCCAGCAAGAGGAACGTGCTTACCAGGTGCACGCTCATGCTGAGCGCGCGCGTCATCGACGCGTTGTGCGCGACGAGCTCGAAGAGGACGAGCCCCGCGCCGATGAGGGCCTCGCCGGCCATGAGCGCCATCGCGACGGCGGCGCTGCCCCGGATGCGGTGGCCCTTCGGGTACGCGCGCAAGGCCCACACGAGGAGAACCGCGGTGAGGACGAAGGCCGTGCCGCTCGACAGGCGGTGCGAGACTTCGATGAGCGTCTCGATCCGGGGCGCGTGAGGGACGATGTCGCCGTTGCACGTGGGCCAGTGGCGCCCGCACCCGGCGCCGGACCCCGTCGCCCGCACGAAGGCGCCCCACGCGACGACCGCGACGTCGTAGGCGAGCAGACCCCAGGCGAAGCGGGCGAAGCGCGGCATGCGTCCGCTCAGGCAACCTGCATCCGCGCCTGCATCACGTCCATCGTGAGCGCGCCGATGATGCGTGGATCGCGGAAGACGTTGAGGCCGGGGGCGAGGATCTTCGCGTAGCGGTCGAAGTAGAGCATCTGCTTCACGACGAGGACGAAGTCACGGGGCATCCGCAGGCCGTGCCGGATGGCCGTGCGCATCGTCGCGGGGATGATGTCGGCGTACTTCATCGCCGAACCCTCGCTCGCCATCATCGGCGCGTAGGCGTTCGCGAGATCCTTCGCGAGAGCGTCGAGGTCGACCTTCGCGCTCGTCGATCCCATCGCGGCAAGGACGTCCGCGAGCTTGCGAAAGTCACCCGTCGAGAAGGCCAGGAGGTAATCGGTGACCTGATCGCGTCGGTCTCGAGGGAAGCGCCCGACGATGCCGAAGTCGAGAAAGCCGATGCGCCCGTCCGAGAGCGCCATGAGGTTGCCCGCGTGCACGTCGCCGTGAAAGAAGCCGTGCAGGATCATGCACTGAAACCATGCGCGCATCCCGAGCAAGAGCTTCTCCTCACCGTCGAAGTGCGCCGCGCGGAGGGCCTCGACGTCGTCGACGCGGTGGCCGAAGAAGCGCTCCATGACGAGCACGCGCCGTGTGGTCAGCTCCGGGACGGACTTTGGTGCGACGACCTGCGTCTGGCCGTGCTCGACCATGATGCGGTTGAACTCGGTCATGTTCTCGGCCTCGCGCCGGAAGTCGAGCTCTTCGCGGATGTTGGCCTCGAAGTCCTCCACGATCCCGCGCGGGTTCGCGAGCTCCCCGATCGGGACGATTGACATGAGGCGGGCCGCGAGGCGCAGGACGCGCAGGTCGGCCTCGACGACCTCGTCGATCTTCGGTCGCTGCACCTTGATGACGACGTCCTGTCCGTCCTTCAGCCGCGCCGCATGCACCTGTGCGATGGACGCCGATGCGAGGGGCTCCGCGTCGATGGACTCGAAGACCTCGGCGGGGTCGCGCTGGAGCTCCTCGCGCAGGATGCGCTGCACGTCGGCGTACGGGAACGGCCTGACGCGATCGAGGCATTTGCGAAACTCGCTGCAGTACTTTTCCGGGAAGAGCCCCTGACTCGACGCGACGAGCTGCCCGAGCTTGATGTACGTGGGGCCGAGGTCCTCGAACGAGCGTCGGACGACCACGGGCGCCGGCGTCGGCCGCCCACCGAGAAGCGCGACGACCGCTGCCGTGAGCCTCTTGACGACGACCCACCCCGTCGCTGCGACGCGGCGCCCGGTGCGCGACACCGCGACTGCGATAACGAGCAGGAGCCCGACGGCGACCGCGACGACGATCGGGTCGCGCCAGGTCACCGATGCCGCGAGCGCAACGGGGGGTGGGGCTCGCATGGTCCTACGATGCTTGGGGCACGAACGTGGCGTGCGTCAAGGGATTAGCCGCCAAGCCGCTAGGACGCCAAGAGAGAGATTGAGGAGGGGGTTGGACACACCGGTCTTCGGCCAATCTCTCTTGGCGCCTTCGCGCCTTCGCGGCTCACCATCCTGTTAGTCGCCCGCGTCTGCGCCTGCATCTGCGCTCGCGCCCGAGTCGGCCGCGCACCGGGGATCGCCATTCTGCAGTGATAGCAGGATCGAGATCGGGAGCGGCAGCGGGGCGCAGCCGTGCGTCGTGTCGCAGATGAAGTCCCACTGGGGCTTCGCTCCGCCGTGGCATCCGGCACAGCTCCCCGCGGCGTTCGTCACCTCGGAGCCGCCGCGCATGTTGATCGTCGTGCCGGAAGCGGATGTGCCGAGAGCGAAGAATTCCCAGTCGTTGTTGGCGGGGTCGAACCCGACGCGTCGCTTGACCATCGCCTCGTTCGGGATCAGCTGGATGACGGTGCCGACCGGGTAGTGGCCTCCGGCCGGCGAGCTCGCGACTGCGACCGCTGCGGCCGTGTCGCCGAGCTTGTTGGTGATCCGGAAGTTCTCCACCATCGGCCAGTCCAGGATGCAGGTGAAGTCGCTCGCCTGCATGTCCAGATCGGGCCCTCCGTCCACCGAGGCGTCGACCAGCGACGCGTCGGTCGGAGAACTACCGGAAGGGACGGTCGATGGGCTCGACGTCGAGCAGGCGGCGACGAGGAGCGCCGCAGGCAGGATCGCGCCGCGAGAGAGCATGCGGCTACTGCAGGCAGAACGAGAAGAGCGCGCTGTCGGTCACCCCGCTGGGAGTCTCCGCCACGACGTAGATCCACCAGAGCCCGGCCATGAAAAGATCGACAGAGAGGGTGTAGCTCCCGTCCCCATTGTTCGCGATCATCGGGCCGACGGACGCACCGTGGCCGTGGAGCGGCATCCACGGATCCTTCGAATAGCCCCACCCGAGCGCCTGGTTGTCCGTCGGGAGCAGCACCATCGCGTCCGTCACCGGTTGGCCGCTCGAGTCCGTCAGCTTTAGCGTGAACGAGTTGATGTTGGGCTCGTTGGGAGGGGAGGCCGCGTCGCCGACCTCGTTGCTCTCGAGGACGAACGTCAGGCCGCCGGATGCGCCGGCATCGTCCGGATCGCCCGACGCCGGCTTTCCGACCTTCGTCACAGGCGGAGCCCAAGGGTCCACGGGGTAGTTGCCGCTCTGGCAGGTGGACGCGTCGTCCGCGCCCGAGTCGTCGGCCGAGATGGCTTGGCCGGTGTCCGACGCTTTCGTAGCGCTACTGGCCGTGCAGGCGACGGCCGCAAGCGACGCCCAGACCGCCGTGATGGAGGCTGCGGTTCCGCCGCTGACTCTTCGCTCCGCCATGTTCCACCTTGCCCTTGAGTCTAGACGCACGCCACAAGAGGGTACGTCTCCGCCGAGTCCCGGTTACGAAGCGAGGACCTACATCATCTCAATCAGCAAATGCCCATCTCCCGCACATCAATTGTCAGGTGCTCCGCATGAGAGCCATTCGAGGAGTGTCTCCCAGTCGGCCGGCGATAGCTCGCCATTACCCGGCGGCGGCATATTGCACGTGAGGATGTCGCTTTCAGCGGTCGTCTTGTCGTGGAGGAATCCCGCCGGCGTCGAGAAGTCCAATCCCGAAAGATCGCCCGCGAAGTGACACGTGGCGCACCACCTGTCGGCGATCGCTTTGACCTGCGTCTTCCAGCTAGGCGCCGGCCCCCCATCTGGGCAAGTGGGCGCGTTGGCGTCGGGACAGCTGTAGGGAGTGTTCGCCCCTGCGTCCTCTGCGGAAGAGTCTTCTCGTTCGGGCGCTGCAGGTTGTCCTTGCGTGCAGGCCTCGAGGCCCGTGACGCCGATGCACACGCTCATGCACGTGGCCGTGAGCCAACCAGCGACGCGTCGGCGCTTCACATCCATGACCGGATCACCGTCAAGGTTACTCCGACCTGCGTCGGCTGGTTATTCCCGAGAGCGTCGAGGGGTGGGTCGACGAAGACGCCTCCGAGCAAGCGCCACGTATCGCTGACCGGCCAGAGCCCCGACGCCGCGACGACGGTGACGCTCTTCGAGCTGCCGGGCGCGTCGGCCCCATCGATCGTCCCGTCGCCCTCGAACGCGTACGACGCCGAGAGAGCGAGTGCCGCGTCGTTGCCGAACGTGTAAGCCCCGGCCGCAAGGAACGTGACCTGCGTTCCCAGCGTCTCGCCGCCTGCCGCCGTTCGCTTGGCGACGATCGCGGTCGTGTTGACGAGCCACGACCCGAACGTTTGCTCGAGGGCGAGGGCCCCATTGACCTGGAACGCGCCGATGCCCGTTGCGTCCACCGCCAGCGGCTGCGTCGCCGAGCCGAAGAAGGGACCAAACTGAGGAAGGGCCGAGCCTGTCAGGGATTTGCCGGTGGGGAACGTGATGCCCGCGAGGACGGCAATGCCCGGGACGTAACGCGACGCTCCGGCGAGGACGAAGTCGTAGCGGCCGCTGAGATTGATGTCGCCGATGCCTCCACCGAAGTGAGCGCCGTCCGCCGGCGTTCGGCGAAAGGTCTCGTCGACGGGGACGAGAAGGGCGACCTGCCCGTGCCTGAAGACCCGCACGGCGCCGAAGATGTCCTCCTCGAAGTCGTACTCCGGCGTTCCGGGTGGCGACGCGACGAACGCGCCGCCTAGCTCGTACGAGCCGACGACGCTCGCTGCGTGGAGCTCGGCGCCGACGAGGGCGTCCTCGTGCGGCTCGAGACGCCCCGGCGTCACCGCGCTCCCGCCCGCGCAACAGGCCTGCGCATGCGCGCGGGACGACCAGGAGCAAGCGACGAGCATCAGCGGCGCGCTCCTACGGAACCTCGAATGCGGGCGCGGCATTGTCCTCCATCGGCCCGGAGATCGTCAGGCGCAGTTGCCAGAGGCCTGCCATGAAGAGATCGACGTTCGAGACCAGATACTTCCCGTTCATCCCGGGCGCGACGGTGGGGGCAACCGAGGTGCCGTGCCCCATCGCGGGCATCCACGGCTTGACGGCGAGCACGAGTCCGTCGCGAGGAAGGCCGTCGCTCGCGCCGGTAATCGTAAGTTCGACGTCGGTGGTGCCTTGTTGCGGAGGTTGCGGCGAGGTGCGCACGGCGATCTCGAGCTGTCCGGATTCGCTGCTCACCGTCATGAGCGGGTTCGCCACGAAGCCCGTCGTCTCGGTGGGTCCGCTCGACGAGCACCCCACAGTTGCCGTCGTGAGAACGACGGCGAAAAATTCACGGATCATGATGGATCCATCTCCCTGTCGATTAACAGACCTCACCGCGGTTCTTGCCCCGCCTTCCCTCCATGGGAAGGCACGCTGGCTCCTCTCCCTCGAACGGAGAGAGGAATCACGGGCGCAGGATCAGACGGAGAGGGCGGATCGGGGCGGCGGCGTCCACGGCTCGACGAACTCGACGCCGGGCACGACAGACACTTGCGGCAGGGATTCAACACCCCAAAGCGACGCGGGCTTCACGATGCGCGAATCCGGTATCACCGCGGGGTCAGTGACCGCTCCCATCGCGAGCCGCCCTTCGCCGCAAGGAACGCCCTCGAGCACAGGGGTGCCCGAGCGGCCTTCGTGGCGGGGTGTGGGATTGCAGACGGGACACGACGTATGGCTGCCGCCGCTTGCGCAGGTGCATACGTGATCGGCGCCCACGCCGGCCGCGAGCGTCCGCACGATGCCGGGCAGGCCGTTGCCGCAACCGAGCATCATCGCCAGCACGGCGATGATGACGGAGACGAGAGAAATGGCCCGCGTCCTTCGCATCGGGAAACCCATACGCATCTTGGATCCCCCGGCCAGATTCGGCAAGCGCGCTCGGGGGCGTTTCTTGGCAAGTCTCGATAACGTGGTAGGACTCGTCGGTGCGGCGGGCGACACTCGTGATGTCGAGCCTGAGGAGACTCGCGCGGAGCACCAGAGTGCTCGTCGCGATGCTCGCTGTTCTTGCACCGATTGGCCTCGGGCCCGCGACAGGGGCCGTCGCCCGAGCGCTCGGCGCGCTCGATCATGCGTGTGCGTGCGGCATGGCGCCGGGCACGTGCGGATGTCCCGCCTGCGCGCGCCTCGAACGCGAGCGGACCCGGCGGGAGACGAATCCCGTCCTCGAATCGAACTGCGAGCGAGACGGTGCGGCGGTGCCGATTGCGCCATTGCCGCCTTGCGTGCTTGCGGGTCAAATCGCGCTCGACGTCCCCGGTATCGAAGAGTCGATGGCGTCACCACTGCTCGTCCTCGTGCATCTCGTCGATCGAGACGGGCCGCCGACGCCACCACCTCGAGTCTGAGCGAATCACCCCATAGGTCGGCGTAGCGTCTTGGTCATCGGGCTCGCGCTCTGTTCGAGGAAGCGTCCGAGCCCCGTAGGGTGAGGGACCGCTGCGCCTGGGTTTCGATCCGCAACGAACTTATCAGGAGATGGGTCCATGCTTTTCGATCAAGTGAAACTCTCGTCCGTACACCACAGAGTGCTCGGCTCGGCCTTCGTTCTCGTCATGGCGATCATCGGCGCATGCAGCTCGTCCAGCAGCCATGCCACGTCCGACGGCGGCAGCCCGGGTTTCACTCAGTCCCTGTGCATCTCGGGCGACTGCACCTCGTACGACGCCGCCGGCTGCGAACTGACGACCGCGGATGCCGGGACCGACGCTGGCCAGTCGTCGTGCTCCGCGCCGGGCGAGGCCACGCCAGGGCCGGCGGACACCCACTGCGCGACAGGAGGACCTGACGGCGGGGCGATGGCGCAGGCGGTGGCGGGAACTTCCTGCTGCGCCGGCGGAGATGCGGGGAGCGGATGCGCGTACAATAAGACGATGTATGGGCACGAGGGCGACGACGACGACTGCAAGTATCACGTGACCTGGACGTCGACGCCGATCTGCGAGGGCAGTCCGGGGGCGCAGTTCGTCGTCACGGCGACCTCCAAGACGAGGTTCGACAGCGCGGGTGCGCCGTTGCCTCTCACGGGCGCGAATCCGGAGACCGAGGTATTCACCACGAGCCCGGGGGACTGGGACGCGTCGAGTTACTGCGACGACAACGGCGGGGCCCTGGGGCCGGCGAACCCGCACCACGACCACCTCATCGAGGGCCCGCCGGGGACGTACACCGGGAACGTCGCCTTCAACATGCCCGGCCAGTGGACGGTCCGGTTCCACTTCAACGAGGAGTGCTACGACACTCTTCCCGACTCGCCCCACGGACACGCCGCGTTCCACATCACTGCCCCGTGACCGGACCGTCGCTCGTCTTTCTCGCGTGCGTCTCGTGCGCCACGGCGGGGCCACCCGTGGCGCAGCTGCCGACGGCGCCGCTCGTTCGACCGGAAGGCGAGACGGTCGACGTGCGGCAGCTCGCTGCGGGGGCACCTTTCACGGTCCTCGTCTTCTTCTCCGCTCACTGCCATTGCCTCGATGAGCACGAGGGTCGCCTCAAGGCGCTCGACCTCGAATACCGGCCGCGCGGCGTCCACATCTTCATGATCGACTCCGAGACGAACGCTTCGCCGGAGCGGGACCGGGCGGAGGCGCTGGCGCGTGGCTATCCGTTCCCCATCATGGGCGACCGCGGCGGCTTGCTCGCCGACGGGCTGGGCGCCGAGTACGCGACGTACTCGGTCGTCGTCGACCCACAAGGGCGCGTCCTTTACCGGGGGGGCATCGACACCGACAAGACACATCTCCGTGACGACGCGACGCTCTACCTGAAGGACGCCCTCGACGATCTCCTCGCGGGCCGTTCGCCGAGGGTCGCCGATGGCAAGACGCTCGGCTGCTCGCTCCAGAAGCGGTGATTCCCCGTCGGGGTTGGTCAGGCAGGTGATCGCGGGTGACTGCCGAGCCGCTTGGCGATGCGGAAGCCCATCTCGAGTGCCTGCCGGTAGTTGAGCCTCGGGTCGCACGCGCTCGAGTAGTTCTTGTCGAGGTCATCCACGGTGATGCCCGCGGCGCCCCCGATGCACTCGGTCACGTCGTCGCCCGTCATCTCGAAGTGCACGCCCCCCAGGTGGGTCCCGCACGCCTCATGTACGTCGAACGTCGACTCGACCTCGCGGAGGATGGCGTCGAAGTCCCGCGTCTTCACGCCCGACGGCGTGACCTGCGTGTTGCCGTGCATCGGATCGCACACCCAGAGGACGATGCGGCCCGCCTTGTTGACGGCCTCGACCAGCTTCGGCAGGACGTCGCCGACCTTCGTCGCCCCCATGCGCGTCACGAGGGCGAGCTTGCCGGGTTCGTTTGTCGGATTCAGCGCGTCGACCAGGCGCAGGGCCTGGTCGGCCGTCATGCCGGGCCCGAGCTTGACCCCGATGGGGTTCTGGATCCCGCGGAAGAACTCCACGTGCGCCCCGTCGAGCGCGCGCGTCCGCTCGCCGATCCACGGAAAGTGGGTCGTCAGGTCGTACCAGCCGACGCGCCGCGGCACCTGCCGGGTCTGCGCGGACTCGTAGTGAAGGTTCAGCCCCTCATGGCTCGTGTAGAAGTCGACCCGCGTGAGCTCTTCGACGCTCGTCTCGCCGAGCGCCTCCATGAACCGGAGGGCCTCCGCGAGCTCCCGTGTCGTCCGGTCGTACTCCTCGCGCAGCGGGTCCGGGAGGGCCCGCTTGAAGAAGGCCGGCTGCCAGTACTCGGGGTGATGGACGTCGGCGAAGCCGCCGGCGGAGAGCGATCGGATGAAGTTCAGCGTCATCGCCGAGTGGCCGTAGGCCACGAGCATGTTCTCGGGGTCGGGCCGGCGGCCGGCCTCGGTGAAGTCCGCTCTGTTGACCATGTCCCCGAAGTAGCTCGGGTGGACGACGCCCTCGCGCGATTCGACCGGGTTACTCCGGGGCTTGGCGTACTGCCCTGCGAAACGGCCGACGCGTATGACCGGACGCTTGCCCTCGTGGATCATCACGAGCGACATCTGGAGCAGGATTTTCAGCTTGTCGGCGATGACGGGAGAACGGCAATCCGCGAGCGTCTCCGCGCAATCGCCCCCTTGCACGAGGAAGCGCTCGCCTCGCTGCGCCCCGGCCAGCAGACGCTTCAGGCGCTCGACTTCCCACGACGTAACGAGCGGCGGGAACTGCCGCAGCCGCGTGCAGGCAGCCTCGAGAGCCGCCGCGTCGTCGTACGCGACGGCCTGCGCGTCCGCCCTCGATTTCCACGTTTCCGGCGTCCAGGGACCCATGAGCGAGCTACCTGGGCTGACTAGCACGAGCGATGAGGGAGCTCACGAACCGCTCCTACGGTACTGAACGTATGAGGCCCCTGTCTCCTGCATGCCACACCCCCTTCTTGACCCCCCGCGCGCAGAGGGCTATCGATGCCCTCAGGGTTGCCGAATTGCCACAAAGACAGATCAAGGCGAGCGCGCCTCTTCGCGCCGACACGACGGGGGCATTCGAGGAAGACCGCATGGGCAGTCGACTGACGTGGCCACAGATCCGCCGATGTGAAGAGTATCGGGGGCGATGGGTTGCCCTCGACGAATGCAGATACGACCCGCGTACGGCCCAGCCCACCGAGGGCACGGTGGTCGACGCGGACGCCGATCTGGTCGCGCTCTGCAGCCGCATGCAAGCCAGCGACAGCAAGCACTGCGCGATCTTGTTCTGCGACGAGCGCGGCTCGACCGACGACGGCTCCCCTCCAACGCCCCGCAACGCGCCCCCCGCGCCGCCCCGCGCGTATCACTAGTTGCGGTTGGGGGGAGCGCCGCTCCTCCCCAAACCCCCCAGCCGGACGTGCGAGACGCACGGGCGGGGGCGCCGCTCTCTTGCTCGCGCACCTCGGGTGCGTCCCAGGCGCGACAGCTCGGGTATCGAGTAGGCCGCCGGGGGCGGGTCTTGCGGGGGGATCTTGGCGGGGGCCCGGCATTGATGCCGGAGGGGCTATTTCAGGACGGGTTTGAGGATGGTCTTGCCGTCCCTCACCGTCACTTCGAAGTCGACCTTCTTGCCGTGTTTTTGCTGGAGCTTCGAGGTGGAGTCGCGAAGGCTCTTGGCGACCGCCTCGTAGGTGATCGCGGCTGTCGATTCGTTCTGGCGGCGCTTGGTCGCGACGTACTGGGCGTAGAGCTGGCGGACGCGCTCGTCAGGGAGACCCTCGTCGGTCTTCGCGGCCAAAGGTGCCGGCGGGGGCGGGGCGCGTGGAGGAGCGGGTGCGGGAGCGGGAGGCGTGAGGGGCGGGCGGGCGGCGGGAAGAGGAGGAGGGGGTGGCCTGGCCGGCGGGGGTCCGGGGCGGGGCGGCAGGAGGGGTGAGGGGGCGGGCAGGGCGACCGGGGCCACCGGCGAGGCGGCCGCGGCAGGCGCGACCGGCGTCGCGTCGAAGTCGCGGTCGAGCTCGGCCAGCTCGGCAGCGAGATCACGCTGGACCTCGGCGCCCGGTTGAGGGAGCGCCGGCGGGCGGCGAGACGCGGGGGCGGTGTTGCCGCCGAAGCGGCGCTCGGCGCGCAGGACATGGCGCTTGTACGTGCCGCTCTCGATCTCCCGGATGATGCGCTGCCAGTGCGTCTGGTACGTGTTGTACCGCTGCAAGATCATCTGGAAGCGAAACCGGAGCGCCGTGTTCCTGAAGTGCTCCTTCCGAAGCGCGTGGATCTTCCGGTCGACGTCTTTCCGGGGTACCGCGGGCTCCATCTTCTCGAAGCCCATGAAGTACTGCTCGTAGAGAGAGCGCAGCCGGTCGACGGCTGTCTCCAGGTCCCCGACCATCGTTTCGATCTCTGGCTGCTCCACGGCGCCGCCGGCTCAGGGCAAGGGCACGACGCGAACGTTGTCGAAGCAGACTTTGACGTCCCAGTCGTTGAACCCGAAGTGGTCGTGCCCGGCTCCCGCGAGGGGGGCGGGGTCCACGTACGAGAGCATCTCGTTTCCGTCGACCCACCATTTTACCGTCTTGCCGTCCACCCGCTCGACCTTGAAGTGGTAACGCTGGCCGGTGACGACGGGCTTCTCGCGCGGGTCGTCCGAGTTCGGGTCGACGGTGATTTCTTTGCGGTCATTTCCGTGCTCGTTGATGCGTGCGAGCACGTGGAACTTGTTGTGCCAGCCGCCGAGGATCGTCAGGTAGCTCGTCGCATTCGTGTACGAGAGCGTCGTCGCGTACGACCGCCCGTCGCCCCAGTACTCCGCCTTGAGGTCGCCGTCGGCCGACTGGCTGAGGGCGTCGAACTCGATCCGGGCATTGACCGGGAGCACGCGCTTGAGCCAGATGCCGTGGTTCTTCGCGTGCTCTCCGCAGAGACGGCCTGCCTCGATGTGCCATATGCCAGGGCCGGTGGTGATCCAGTCGGGATCGGGCTCCTGAGAGGCCGACGCGAGAGCGGAAGTGGACCCCGTGTCGGTGGACGAGTCGGAGGCGAGGGTAGGTACGCCGCTCGGGATGCCCGCGGCGAGCGGAGGTGCCGGATGGTCGAAGTCATCCTCGAAGGGGACCTTCATGACCTCGGCTTGAGGCACGATGGGAGCCTGCGGCGTCGTCGGCGTGGTGGTCGGCTTGCTGCTGGACGTTCCAGCATCCTGCGGGCCGGCGCTACCCGAAGGCACGCAGCCCGAAGCGACTCCCACGAGGGCGACCGACAAGCTCGACCAAAGCTTCATGACGAGCACCGGATCTATCACACCGGGCTCCGGGAGCATCACGGAGCGCGCGGGGTGCGTCGCCGCTGATTTTCAAGTAAACGAACCTCCTCGAGACGCCATGCACCCGATCCTCTTTCGCATCCCCCTGCCGCACATGCCGCTCATGCTCTGGTGGGCTCTCGCGGCGGCGGCGGCGATCGCCGTCGTCTACGCGCTCCTTGCGGTTCGCCAGCGTGACCAGGGCGCGGCGGCTTCGGCGGCGGCTGTGGCCGTCGCTGCGGGCGTGGCGGCGTGGCACTGGCACACAGTGTCGTACGAGCAAGCCAACCTGCCAATCTACGCGTACGGCGTGATGCTCGGGCTCTCGCTCGTCGTCGGCTGGTACTTGACCCTTCCGCTGGCCGAGAAGGACGGCCTCCCCAAGGAGACGATAGCGAACTGCTACGTCTTCACCGCGCTCGCCGCGCTTGCCGGGTCGCGCATCCTCTACGCTCTCACGAACACGGACGAGTTCAAGTCGCCGCTCGACATCTTCGCGCTGCGCAACGGCGGCCTCGTCGCGTACGGCGGATTCATCGGGGGGTTGCTGGGAAGCTGGGCGTACCTGGCGCCGAAGAGGATCCGTCTGCTTGCCTGGGCCGATGACGCCGTGCCGAGTCTCGCGTCGGGCCTGCTCATCACGCGCATCGGCTGCTACCTCTTCGGGTGCGACTTCGGCAAGCGACTGTCCGGCGGCGCCCCGTCGTGGCTGAAGTCGCTCGGGACGTTTCCGCACTGGGCCGCGGGCACGCTCGCGGCGGGCGACGGGAGTCCCGCCTACGTTCGGCACCTCGAGCTTTACCGGGGGACGCCGATGGAGGCGGAGCTCGTCCGGATGAACACGAGCTTCCCCGTGCATCCCACGCAGATTTACGAGTCGCTCGTGGGGTTGACGCTCCTCGTCTTGCTCCTCTGGCAACGCAAGTACACGCGTTTCCGCGGGCAGGTGTTCTTCCTCTTCGTCTTCGCGTACGGCTTCTTCCGCTTCCTCCTCGAGCTCTGGCGGGACGACGTGGAGCGCGGCAGCTACGGGCCGACGTTCGACGCTCACCTCTACATTCCGTTCTGTCTCCTGCTCATGGCGATGGGCTTCGTCTTCGGCATCTCGCTCGGGATCCCCGGCAAGAACGCGCGCACCGTCGCGCGAGTCCTCGCGTTCGTGCCGCCTGTCGTCGCCTACGTGGTTCTCCGGCCGGCGAGCTTCGCGCAGACCGTGCCCTACCAGCTCTCGACGAGCCAGCTCATCGGCCTCGGGAGCGCGCTGGCCGTCGCGTACTTCTACGCGCGCTTCTGGGACGAGGCGCGCAAGACTCCGAGGCTCGCGATGAGTCTCGGGGACGCCGCTTCCATCCGTGCCCTCGGGGGCGTGGCTCCGGCGAGCGCACCGGTCGAGCACGAGGCAGACGAGGACGACGACGCTGAAGAGGATGGCGAGAGGGCGTGATGCCGTCGCTCTCGTGATGGCCGGGAGCGTCCGGGCGCTCCGCACCAGGCGCGATACGCGCTCGCTCGGCGCCGCCATCGCGCGCGTTCTCGCGCCGGGAGACCTGGCGATCTTGTCGGGCGAGATGGGTGCAGGCAAGACGTTCCTCGTTCGATCCATCGCACGCGGTCTCGGGACCGATGCGCGCGTGACGAGCCCCACCTTCGCGCTCGTGCACGAGTACGCGACGCGGCGGGGTCTCCTCCTTCACGCCGACCTCCACCGGCTGCATGGCCTCCCCGGAGCTCACGCCGACGCGCGGCCGCTGTCGGCGCAGGTCGCCGCCCTCGGTCTGCGCGAGCGCCGGGGTGAGGGCGCGCTCGTTGTCGTCGAGTGGGGAGAAGACGCCGTCGAAGCTCTCGGCGGTCGTCCGGCGCTGACCGTATTTCTCGCAATCGCCGGCCCGAGCGCGCGTGCCGTGACCCTCTCCGGTCCGCGCGCGGGTGATATCGTCTGACAAGTCGATGGCGGACGGACGCCGGTCGGTTGGGGAGCTGGTGGCGATGGGCGTCATCGCCGGGCTCGTGGCGTACGGGCTCGCCTTCGCCATCCGCCCGCGGGGAGCGACCAAACCGGCGGCGCGTACGGCGACCCTCCTCGAGACGCCGGGCGCGACCTTCGAGCTTCACCCGGGCGCCGGGCGGGTGACCGTACGCAGCCGTGACGGTGCGACCAGCCGTGACGTCGACCTCGGGCTCGTCGTGGACGGGACCCTCTACCCGCTGGCGCTGGCGCGCGAAGATCTGCGACCCGCGCCTGGTTCGCTGCGCGCGACCGTCCCGATCCCCGTCGGCGACGCGACCGTCGAAGGGCAGGTCGAGCTCCACGCGGATGGACCGCGTGACGCCCTGGCGATCGACGTCACGGGGCCGCCGGACGGGGCGCTCGAAGGGCACCGCGTGGCGATCAGGGCCGAGCTCTCGAGCGACGGACAGGTGGTCTTCGTTCCGGGCGTGGGGCAGATCGCCGATCGGGCCAGCGTGTCCGGCGCGTCGCTCTTCGTCGAAGCCCAGCCCCGCCCGATCGCGCTCGTCTCGACCGAGGGTCCCCTGAGCATCGAGGCCGTCCCCGAAGAGGAAGCCCTGCCCGTGCAGCCGATTCACCTCACGGTGACGACGCCCCCCCCTCGCGGCAGTAGCGAGGGCCGCCTGCTCGCGGACATGCACCTCGTCGTGGCGACGTCCAGCATGAGCGTTTGGCGGACGCTCGCCGAGCTCGCCGGCGTCCCCACGGCGCTCGTGCGAGGTCACGTGACGGGAGGCGAGGGGCAGACCCTCGTCCTCGGCCGCGACGCGCAGGGGACGCTCCAGGTGCGTGCTCTCGCGGGTGAGGGCGGCGCGTTCGCGCTCGACGTCCCGACGTCCGTCGTCGAATGGTACGCGGCGATCGACGCCGCGCAGACGAGCAGCCTGGTGACCTTCGTTCCCGGCACGGCGCACGATCTCGTCCTCGACGTCTCGCCAGGGGGAGACCTCCACGCCACGATCGTCGACGCGGACGGCCGAGAACCGCTGACCGCTCGGCTTCTCGTCCACGGGATCGACGGCACCATGGATCCGAGCTTCGGTCCCGACTACCGCGCGTCCGGCGCCGGCCCGCTCATCGACGCCCTCCGCGGCGACGTGACGACGCCCCTCCCGTCGGGCCGCTACCGTGTCGCGGCGACCCGGGGCATCGAGTGGTCCGTCGACGCGAAGGTCATCGATATTTCTCCCGGGCGGGTCACGGAGGTCGAGCTGGCCCCGAGGCACGTCGTACCGACGCCGGGAGTCCTCGGATGCGACCTTCACGTGCACGCGCGACCGAGCTTCGACACCCCCGTGACTCCGGAAGATCGGGTGCTCTCGCTCGCGGCGGCCGGGATCGACTTTGCCGTACCCACCGAACACAACATCATCGGCGACTATTCATCGGCCATCGACACCCTGGGCCTCCGGAGCGACTTTCTCAGCGTCACGGGCGTCGAGGTGACGACGTACAGCAAGGGGTTCGGTCACTTCGGGGTCTTCCCGTACCCGCTCGGGACGCATGTTCCGCCGTTCAGGCACACCAACATGGCCGCCATCTTCCGCGTCGTACGCGCGGGGGACCCGAACCGCTACTTTCAATTGAATCATCCGCGCCTGCCCGGAGGCATCGGCTACTTCAACAACATCGGCTTCGACCCGAAGCTCTCCCGTTCGCACATCAACAAGCGCATCGATTTCGACGGGATCGAGGTCTACAACGGCTACGACAACGAGCGGCCGGAGCGCGTCGAGCAGGTGCTCCGAGACTACTGGACGCTCCTCGATTACGGCTGGCGCTACACCGCGACGGGCAGCAGCGATTCGCATCGGATCCAGTTTCACTGGGCCGGCTACCCGCGCACGCTGGTGACGGTCGATCCGCACGCCGCTCTCGGCGCCGACGACTCGAAGGTCGAGCCTCTCGTCGTGGTCGCCAACATCAAGAAGGGGCACGCCATCGTGACCAGCGGTCCCGTCATCGAGCTGGAGCTCGCGGGCGGGCGCCCCGGCGACGAGGTCGTGACCACCAACGACCCGATCCACGGGCACCTTCGAGTCCGCGCCGCGCCGTGGATCGACGTGACGCGCATCGAGATCGTCGTCGGCGAGGTGGGGGGGACATATCAGGTCGCGCAGTCGTTCAGTGTGCCGTCGCGGCCCACCGAGCTCGGTCCGGAGGCAGGAACGATCGAAGAGGCCGGCGACCGGACGATCCGGTTCGACCGCGACGTCGACGTCGAGGTTGGACCCGAGAACGGCTGGGTGCAGGTCATCGCGCGGGGCGAGCGCCGGATGGACGACGTCCTTCCCTTCATGCCGATCCCGCCGCTCGGCTTCACGAACCCCGTGTACGTCGTCCGACACCCCGTGGCTCCTCCCCCTTTCCCACTGACGAGGCCCCCGAAAGCGCCCTGAATATTGTTTCCGACAGGTGACACAGAGATCCCGAGGGGCCGCCGTGCGCGAGGCCCTCGGAGGTGTTAAGGTCCGCGCCGGGGATTGGCAGAGAATCCCCCGGATTACGGCACCGTGAACGCTGCATTCGGTCGTTATCGCCTTCTCGAGAGGCTCGGGGAAGGCGGCATGGCCGAGGTCTTCAAGGCCAAGAGCTATGGCGTCGAGGGCTTCGAGAAGATCCTCGTCATCAAGCGGATCCTGCCCGAGCTCGCCCGGAGCCAGGACTTCGTGGACATGTTCATCCACGAGGCGAAGCTCGCCGTCCGCCTGTCGCACGCGAACATCGTCCAGGTGTTCGACCTCGGCCGCGCGCCTTCCGCCGAGCCCGGGGGCGTCCAGGCCGGCGACGCCTACTACATCGCGATGGAGTACGTGCACGGGCTC
>Ga0182018_10001481_pt1 | contig 26552 bp, 23 predicted proteins | sample 812P2MmetaG_FD_120490 | JGI IMG/M metagenome (GOLD analysis project Ga0182018, IMG submission 120490) | Permafrost microbial communities from Stordalen Mire, Sweden - 812P2M metaG | ecosystem: Environmental > Terrestrial > Soil > Wetlands > Permafrost | place: Sweden: Stordalen | collected...
CACGACACCCGAACGGATGGTGATGTTGATGGTGGTGGGGTTGGTCACCGTGGCGGCGGACGCCAGGTCAGGAACATAGGACCCACTCACGGTCTCGCGTAGGAGCCCGGCATAGATCGGCCAGTCGTAGGAGAAGCAGCAGGCCGAGCTGGTGAACTGTGTGGGGTCGAACTCGATGGGGTTGATGCCGGACGCAAGGGCGTAGCCCGTGGTCAGGTCGCCATACTTGCCCCCCGAAGCAGCTCCGGCAGGAGTGCTCCCGGCCACCAGCACCTGTGCGCTCAGTACGAGGCCGACGGCCATCACCGCCATCGTGATGCGTCGGGCCACCATTCCCCCCTTGATGTTCATGCAGTCAGCTCAACTTTCTGTTGTGGGTCGAAATCCCGATTGTGCAAGGCAGACGGCAAGCGGTCGGGGATGCGCGTAGCGGCGCGCTCGCACGAGCGGTCTCAAGACACGATCGCCTCAATGTATTCTCCCCATTCCGCCGGCAGCCACGCCAGGGCACGAACCACGACTCCGCGCCCTGTGTCGGACGTCAGCTTCGTTTCCCGCCAGCTTGACCCGAAGTCACGTGATTGTCCAGTGTTCGTCACGAAAAAGAAAGTTGACCGCTGCTTGTGAAGCGTCCGGCCCTGCGGCGCCGAACCGCACTGCCTACTCCGTCACGGTATGTCGGTCGTGAGTAGGATCGTCGCCGCAGACACCACCAGGGTGTCGGCCACTAACGACGACAGCGGCGGCTGCCAGGGGGTTAAGTGGGCAGGTTGGTCCTACGGCGTCTGTTGAGCATCATTCCCGTGCTGCTCATCGTCTCTTTCGCCATTTTTCTCCTCCTGGCGCTCGTTCCGGGTGACCCGGCAGTAACCCTGGCCGGTGGCTTGACGGCCACGCCGGCGGAGATCGCCCGGGTTCGGGCGCAGCTGCATCTGAACGATCCATTAATGGTGCAGTACTGGCACTGGCTCACTGCAGCGGTACGGGGAAACTTGGGAACTTCTATCTCGACCGGTCAGTCAGTCGGCTCGCAGATAGCCGCCCGGTTCCCCGTGACCTTCGGACTCGTCGTGGCCTCGGCGATCATTGCCCTTGTCGTCGGTGTCCCTCTGGGCATCGTGTCTGGCGTCCGGCCCGGCGGGAGTCTCGACTCGGGCGCACGGTCCTTCTCCACCCTGGGCCTCGCCGTGCCCAGCTTCTGGCTGGCCATCCTCCTCGTGTCGGTCTTCGCGGTGCACTGGCGGATCTTTCCCTCGACCGGCTACACCGCCATCTCGGCGTCGTTCACCGGTTGGCTGAAAGATGTCATCCTGCCGGCGATCACCCTGGGCGTGGGGGTGGGAGCGACCCTGGCCCGCCAGCTCCGAGCCTCGCTCATCGATGCGCTCGATACGCCCTACGTCCGTACGGCCTGGGCCAAAGGGGGGACCCGCCGCTCGGTGCTGCTGCGCCACGCGTTCAAGAACGCTTCCATGCCGGTGGTGACGGTCTTCGGTGTGCAGATCGGCTACCTACTGGGCGGCGCCGTGATCGTGGAGCAGATCTTCTCCTTCCCCGGCCTGGGGACCTACATGCTGAGCGGCATCACCGACCACGACCTGCCCGTGGTCCAGGGGGTGGCCATTATCTTCGTGCTCTTCCAGATGGCCATGAGCCTCCTGGTCGACATCAGCTATGGCTACCTGAACCCGAAGGTGCGGGTCGCGTGACCGTGGCCACCGGTGACGTCGGCCTCTTGGAGGGTGAGCGCCGCTCACTACGCGGCTGGTGGGCGGAGCACCAACGTCTACGGCGCTTCCTCGGCCACGGCGGTGTCCTGCTGTCGTTCGCCTGGGTGCTGTTGATGATCGTCTTCGCGCTCTTTGCCCCGTTGATCGCTCCGCACGATCCGAATGCTCAGAACCTTGCTGAGACCAATGCCGGCATAAGTGCCGGCCACTGGATCGGAGCGGACGACCTGGGACGCGATGTGTTCTCGCGCCTCATCTACGGCGCCCAGAGTTCTATGCAGGTGACCTTCGAGACAGTGGGGCTGGCCTTGGTACTGGCGCTGCTCATCGGCCTTGTGGCTGGGTTCCGGGGTGGCTGGCTCGACTTCCTCCTCATGCGGGGCGCTGACGCCGGCTTGGCCTTCCCGCCCCTGGTGCTCGCCCTGGCCGTCGTGGCGGTCCTCGGAACTTCGGTCAATGACACTTCCTTTGCACTGGCCATCGTCTTCACACCGGGCTTCGCCCGTTTCATCCGCGGGCAGACGCTGGCCATTCGGGAGGAGTCATTCGTCGAGGCCTCGACTTCCATCGGCACGCCCCCCACCCGCATCGTGCTCGTGCGCATCCTGCCCAACGTCATGACTGGGTTGGTGGTGGGCATCGCCATAGCCCTCGGCTCGGCCGTGCTGGCCGAATCCGGACTGGCCTTCTTGGGCCTGGGACCCCCGCCCCCGGCCGCCAGCTGGGGAGACATGCTCCAAGAGGCCTACAACACCTCGCTCTTCACCCACCCCTGGTCCCTGGTGCCGGCCGGCCTGACCATCGCGCTGACGGTGCTGGCCTTCAACACCATCGGCGACTCGCTACGGGACACCCTGAGCGGCGCCACGCCCCGCTCACGTCGCCAGCGCGGGGTCAAGCGACAACGTGGCATCACCGCGGTGGTCCGTCCGGCGCAACCGATCCCAGCGCCGGCGGCGCAGGCGGAGCCTGACGAGCCGGAGCGGGGTGGAGCCGGCCCGGCGCTTCTCGAGGTCCGCGACCTGAGTGTCGAGTTCCAGACCGACACCGGGCGTGTGCGGGTGGTCGACGGCGTGTCCTTCGACGTCGGTGAAGGCAAGATCGTCGGGCTGGTGGGTGAATCGGGCTCCGGCAAGACGGTGAGCTCGCTCGCCGTCTTGCGCCTGCTCTCCTCACCGCCGGCCCAGATCGTGGGGGGATCCATCCGCTTCAACGGGCGCGACCTGCTCGACATTGAGTTTGACGAGATGCGGCGGATCCGCGGGCGCGACATCGCCATGGTCTTCCAGGACCCGCTGGCCAGCCTCGATCCTTCCTTCACCATCGGCTACCAGCTCATCGAAGCCATCCGGCTCCATGAGAACGTGACGCGTGCCGCCGCCCGGGACCGAGCGGCGCAGCTCCTCGAGGGTGTCCACATCCCTGACCCATCGCAGCGCCTCTCCGCCTACCCCCATCAGCTCTCGGGGGGGATGCGCCAGCGGGTGATGATCGCAATGGCCCTCAGCTGCCACCCCCGCCTGCTCATCGCCGACGAGCCGACCACGGCGCTGGACGTCACCGTGCAGGCGCAGATCGTGGAGCTGCTCTGCGAGCTGCGCGAGAAGGAGGACCTAGCCGTCCTCTTCGTCACGCACGACCTGGCTCTCATTTCCGAGCTCTCCGACGAGATCATCGTGATGTACGCCGGCCAGGTTGTTGAACATTCGCCCACTGCCGAGCTGTTCGGCCGCCCGCGCCATCCGTACACGGCGGCGTTGCTGGCGGCCTCTCCGGGCATCCGGACCGAGGCAGACAGCCCCGTGCTCATCGCCGGCCAGGTGCCCCAGGCGGGGCAGTTCCCTTCGGGATGCCGATTCCACCCGCGTTGTGCCTACGCCGAGGATGCGTGCCGGACCGCAGCAATCGACTTGACAATCGCCGGCCCGGATCGCCAGAGCCGGTGCCGGCGCGTGGAGGAGCTGACGCTGGCGGGCGTCGGGTCCGAGGTGGCGATCCGCCTCGGTGCCGACCCCGTCGGTGCACCATGACGATCGACCTTGAAGCGGTATCGGCCACGGCGCCGGATGCGGCGGTCGTCGCCCGGTTGGTCGGCGTGTCCTGCGACTTCTCGGTCCGTCTCCCCGGCCGGGGCAGGGGCACGGTGCATGCCGTCGACAACGTCAACCTGGCGGTCGAACGTGGCAAGACGCTCGGGCTCGTCGGCGAGAGCGGATCGGGGAAGTCGACGCTGGCTCGCTTGCTGTTGCGTCTGATCCGCCCCACCTCCGGGCAGGTGCTACTCGGCGACGACGACATCACCCGCGCCAAGGGCGCGCATCTACGGATACTGCGACGGAAGATGCAGCTGGTCTTCCAGGACCCGTACTCCTCCTTCGATCCGCTGGCCAACATTGGATCGAGCGTGGGCGAAGCGCTCAGGGTCCACACCGACCTCGGGCGTCTCGCGCGCGAGCAGCGGACCGCTGAGCTGCTCGACCAGGTCCGTCTCCCGGCATCGTTCGCCCGGCGCCGCCCCCGCGAGGTGTCCGGTGGCCAGCTCCAGCGGGCGGCCATCGCCCGAGCCCTGGCCACCGAGCCGGAGCTGCTGGCGCTGGACGAGCCACTCAGCTCACTGGACGTGGCCACCCAGGTGCAGATCGTCGACCTTCTCGGTGATCTCCAGGAACGTCTCGGCATTGCCTACCTGTTCATTTCACACGACCTCAACCTCGTGCGGTCCCTCAGCCAAACAGTGGCTGTCATGTACCTCGGGCGTCTCGTGGAGGAAGGCCCGGTGACGGAGCTGTTCGGCGCGGCCCACCATCCCTACACACAGGCGCTCCTCTCCGCCTCACCGAGCATCGATCCGGCCCGGCGGCGTCTGCGCATCGTCTTAGAGGGGGACATCCCGTCCCCCATGAACCCGCCCAGCGGCTGTCACTTCCGGACCCGCTGTCGCCACGCCATGGAGATCTGCGGAGCAGAGGCGCCAGTGATCACCGAGGTCGGCGGCCTCAGCGTCCGCTGCCACCTGATGGATCCGACCCGAGACCAGGCCCCCGCGCCTTCTGACACCTCCGAACAATGACGATGAGCCAGGGCAAACTGGCCGATATCTAGGCGGCTCGGACCACTTCGTAGGTAAGCAACGGTAGGCCCTCACCAATGGTCTGGGTCCTGACGAGGCGCAGCGGTGTCTTGTCGCTTGCTTCGCCGAAGAGGCGCTCACCCACTCCGAGCACTACTGGGAAGATCACGAGCCGAAACTCGTCGACCAGGCCGTGCTCGATCAACGCCCGCACGAGCTGGTAACTGGCGTAGATCAGGATGTCACCGTCGATCTCCTGCTTCAGTTTGGAGACCTCTTTGATGACGTCGCCCGTGAGCAGGGTCGAGTTGGACCACTTGGGCTCTTTCAAGGTGGAGGACACGACATATTTGGGGAGGCTGTTCAACCGGTGCGCCCATTCGCCAGACCGATCCAGCCACCGAGTGGCGAACCACTCGTCGCTCTTGCGGCCCAGCAGAATGGCCTCGCACTGCAGCGCCTCGTCAGTCTCGACTCTCCTCCACCCTTCGAGGTCCTTGCCCCCGAACTGGCCGAACCAGCCGCCGTGCGTGAAGCCCTCCTGACCGTCAGGATCCTCGATGACCCCATCGAGTGAGACGTTGGTGGTGACGACGATCTTTCCCATTTTCGGTTCCCTTTCGTTGGCTTTCAGTTACCACCGGTGTAGACACCGCGGCTCGGAACATTGGGCGCCCACTGGCCGCCCAGTTCGCCCCTCGGCCGGTGTCAATATGGGGATGGAAGCGCGTGCAGCCGATGGAAAGGGGGAGGCAGTGTCAGAGGCCACGGCCGAATTGATCTCGAGGGCGCGGGCTGGCGACGGCGACGCGTTCCGCCAGGTGACCGAGCCGCACCGCCACGAGCTCCAGGTGCACTGCTACCGGATGCTCGGATCCTTCCAGGATGCCGAGGACGCCTTTCAAGAGACACTGCTGGCCGCCTGGAAGGGATTCGAAGGCTTCGAGGGACGCGCTTCGCTCCGCACCTGGCTCTACCAGATCGCCACCAACCGCTGCCTCAACGCGCGTCGCTCGGCCAGCCGACGTCCGGCCAAGGGGTGGGACGTGCCCAAGGTTGAACCGCCCGAGGCGACCCGGCTCGGCGAAGTCCTCTGGCTCGAACCGTATCCCGACACCCTCCTCGAGGGTGTCATCGACATGCCGCTCGGTCCCGAAGCCCGCTACGAGCGGAGCGAATCGATCTCCTTGGCATTCGTGACCGCCCTTCAGGTCCTGCCGCCACGGCAGCTCGCGGTCCTTGTCCTACGCGACGTCCTCGGATTCCAGGCGAGCGACGTGGCTGACATGTTGGGCTCGACCCTCGAATCGGTCAACAGCGCACTCAAACGCGCGCGCCAACTTGGAGCGGCGGTGGCTGCAGTCCGATGCCCTTGAACCGCCTCCGGCCCCCGACTCACGTTCGGAGGATGCGATCGTGGGGAAGTTCGTCAGCGCGTGGGAGTCCGCCGATCTCGACGCGTTGGTGGCCCTTCTGACCGACGACGTCTTCGTGTCGATGCCGCCGATGCCCTTCGAATACGAAGGCCGAGACGCCGTGGCGCGCTTCTGCGCCAGCATCTTCGGCTCGGGGCGGCGCTTCGACCTCATGCCAACGCGCGCCAACGGTCAGCCGGCATTCGGCGCCTACGTGCGCGCCCCTGACGGCATCAGCCACGGGGTGGGCCTCTTCGTCCTCGCCCTCAGCGGCGACCGGATCTGTGCCATGACCCGCTTCGAGAACAGCGTGTTTCCGTGGTTCGGCCTACCGCGATCGCTCCCGATCTCCTAGATCGCCCTAGGAATGGGCCGCCGGCCCAGTGATGTTTTCCTCTGATGTGCAGTGATCAGGTTCGAGTACACGGAGAGGTAATCGTCGACCATTCGCGCGTGGCTGAAGTGCTTTTCCGTTTCCGACCGGATCGTCTGACGTTCAAGTCGGCCGACTCGTGCGACCGCGTCAACTGCCGATGCGATATCTGTGACGATCGCCCCTGTAGTCCCCTCTTGAATGATCTCGCGCATCGATCCGCGGTCAAAGGCGATCACCGGAGTCCCACACGCCATGGCTTCTACCACACTGAACCCGAAAGGCTCGTCGAAGTTGATGAGGTGGAGGAGAGCCACGGCACCACCGAGAAACGACGATCGGTCCTCCGCGCTGACCGGTCCCACATACTGCACCCGTGCTCCGTCGATGCGTGGTCGGACGAGTTGTTCGAAATAGCCCTCGTCATGGATGATCCCGCCGATGCGCAAAGGGATGTCGGCTCGCTCGGCCACGTCAATTGCCTCGACCACTCCTTTGTCAGGGTGGATGCGACCGAAGAAGGCGAGGTAGGACCCAGCCTCTCGTTGGTAGTGGAAGCTGCCTACGTCGATGCCATGGTGGATGGTTGCCACGTACTCGAGATCCGGATGCCGATCGGCGTCACTGATCGCGACATACGACGAGACGCTGTTGTATTTGGCATACACCGGCACGATGCGGGGCGAGGAGAAGCCGTGAATCGTTGTCACCATCGGTGTCGAGGTCAACCCGGCATAGGTGAGGGGCAGGAAGTCGAATCCGTTGTGGATGATGTCAAACTCGGCAGCCCGCTCGAATACGGCTGCGATGTGCAGGCACTCGGCAACTTTGGGCTCGATCGTCGGGTCCTCGGACCAGGCGTGCGGCACCACGCTGTGAAGATGGGCTGATGTGATGGAGTCACCGCTGGCGAACAGGGTCACGTCATGGCCGCGCGCCACCAACCCCTCGGTCAGCAGGGAGGCAAACAGCTCCCAAGGGCCATAGTGGCGGGGTGGGACGCGCCACGAGATCGGCGCGAGAACGGCGATGCGCAACGCTCGATCAGTGCCCTGGTCCCAGGGGATCACATGGGTTCCAGTGCGTCGAGCAATCGGTCGAGCGCCACGGTGGCGACACCGATGGCGGCGTCGCTGATGCCATAGGGAATGACCAGGGTGCCGGCATGGAGGAGGGCGCCGCATGAGTACACGACGTTGGGCACGTAGCCGTCCTGCTCCTCGGCCTGAGGGCTGAGCAATGGCTCGCTCAGCTGACCGATGATTTTCGTCGGGTCGACGAGGTCGAGCAGGATCACGCTGATATTGTAGGTACGCATCGGCCCGACGCCGTGCGTGAGGACGAGCCAGCCGGCCTCGGTCTCAATGGGTGAGCCGCAGTTACCCAGCTGGAGCATCTCCCAGGACCGAACCGGCACCTGGCACGGGAATGAGTCTTGCCAATGTCGAAGGTCGTCGGAGAAGGCCACGGCATTTGTCTCCCGATCTGACCGCGACAGGGCCACATAACGACCATCGATCCGGCGCGGGAAGAGGGCGAGGCCCTTGTTGGCGGCCGACGCGCCGACCAGCGGGGACGACGCGAACGCCGAGAAGTCACGTGTCTCGAGCAACTGCTGACCGATGTCGGTGCCGTTGTAGGCCGTATAGGTGGCGTAGTACGTCACGACACCGTCGTCCTCGGTGAACCTCACGAATCGCGCGTCCTCCATGCCGTTCGACTCGGCTGCCATGGCCGGCAGCAGGACCCGTTCGCTGAGGTGCGATTCGCTCTCGAAGCGCACCGCGTAGGTACGTTCGGCGATATTGCGGATCAACGCGATGATCCGCCTTGCTTGCTTACGCGTGGCAACTTGGCGCTCCAGCAGTTTGAGCCGGCCCTCCAATTCGGCTTCGGTGAACCGCTTCCCCAGCCGGTTCAGCACGTAGTCGGCATCCTCCCCGCTTCCCCTCAGGCGGCGAAGCTCTGCGCGAAACGCACTGGCGGTCAGCGTCGCCTCCTCTTGGCGACCCGCGGTGGCGAACGAAGGCGGGCTATCAAGGCACAGGTCCCCGGCTGGGTTTATGAGGCCCGTGCGGAAGCCGATGGAGGATCGATGACCCTCGCCGATTCCGCGCACGCTCATGATGACGCGGACATGGCCGTCGGGGCTGTCGGTCTGGTCGGGATGCGCCACCATGCTTGGGTTGCACAGAGCTGCACCTTCAATCGCATATTCACAAGTGAAGGCGGCCCCGAGTAGCAGGCGGCGTTCCGCTGAGAGTCTGAGGTCCGGATCGAGGCGATCGCTCAGCTCTTCGGCGTGGCGGTTGAAGGTCTCAATCAGGCCATGGTGACGTCCAGCGAAGCGTGCGACCACGTCGTCAAGGGCCTGTTGGGCTTCATCGTCGTCCAGCGCCAGGACCCTGCGGAGCACCGCCGATGAGCGTGATTCCTGCTGGTCAAAGCCCTCCTGGCCGGGGACGAAGAGACGGGTGACGACCCGTGAGGCGTCGGCGTTCAACCGCAGCGGACTCCTTCGGGCAAGTCCCTTCGCCCGAGTACTCACTGGCCGACCAGTGCGAATCTCCTGGCGTGCTGCAGGGTCGAGAGAAGAGCCAATGTTGATTCGGCACCCTGGTTGCGGTTGGCTCCTCCGACTTCTAAGCCATCGAAGCCACCATGCGTTGTCTCGTCCCACATGACGACTCCGCAGTCGTTGTCTCCCATGAACCACCCCACCGCGGACCGGACGCCATCGGGCCACCGTTGAGCACCGTCCACGGACGCAGCGCGCGCGCAGGCATCGGCCATGGCGGCTACTTCAATGGGCTGTTGGTCGAAACGTGTATTCCCGTCGGTCGGACCGGCGCCCCCGGCCGGCGTGACCGACAAGTGACCATCGAGCGACTCGCGATCAAGCAACCACTCGAGCAACGCAAGGCCACGATCGAGCAACCCGGGTCGGTCGAGCATCCACCCAGCGGCGATCATCGCCTCAGGCACGGCAGCGTTGGCATAGGTGAGTCTCGGCTCGGGCCAGACCCAGTCGGCACCATTGCTGGCAGCAACAAGTCCGTCCATCGTGTCGGCCGCAGCGGCCAAAAGGGAGCGCGCGCCGACGTGCGCGGGCACGCACGTCAAGACTTCGGCCGCCCCCAGTGCGGCGAAGGCCATGGAGCGCGGCCAGGCGGAACGTTGGACGCAGGCACGCCCGAGGATCTCAATGGCTCGTTGTCGCACCCCGCCGTCGCCGCTACGCGCGATCGCCGAGCCCAGACCCCAGATGGCCCGGCCCCAGCAGTCGTCCAGCGCCGGGCGGTCCTCCCATTCGCCGAGCCGGTTCATCCGGTTTCGGCACTTCCCCTGCGTGTCGATGGCCTCGTCAATGAACCCAAGGCTGAGCGCCATGAGGCGTCGCACGGCTGGCGTGTCGCCCGGCTCTCTCGAGGTGACGACAAGCACCCGCGACATATCGTCGGTGCAGTATCCGTGCTCAGGACGTGGTTCGCCGAACATCGCGTGCTCGAAGGTCCCCCGCGCGTCGGTCATGTGCACCAGGTGGTCGAAGTTGGGCTCGGGCGGTTTCCAAGCCGGCGAAGTCACACCAGGGCCGGGCGTTGAGTGAGGAGGTGGTTGGCCGCTCTCAGGTAGCGACCGGCGACGACCGGCCACCCCAGGCTCGGTGCCAAACGTTCCGCCTCGGCGGCCATGCGGGATGCGAGCTGGGGCTCGAGAAGTACCCGTTTCAGCGCCATGGCCATCGCCTCGGGATCGTCGTGGTCGACCACGAGGCCGGCGCCGCTGGCCAGAAGTTCGGTTGCGTGCGGGAAGGCGGTGGCCACCACGGGCCTCCCGGCGGCGATGGCGTCCACCAGGACCCCGGACGTCACCTGTTCTTTCGAGTCGTAGGGCAGCACCACGACCGTGCTCTGTTGGATCAGCCCGGTCAGTGAGACCACGTCGCGATAGTCGCTGTCGAAGGCAACCGACGAATCCACGCCGAGACGTATGGCCCGCTCAACGAGGGAATGACGGTAGGACTCGCCGTGCGCAGCCAGGACCTTGGGGTGGGTCTGCCCAGCCACCAGGTACCGGGGCCGCATCGGGAGGTCATGCAGCATTTTCATCGCGTCGATCGCGCGCTCAATGCCTTTGCCCGGACCAATGAGCCCCCACGTCAGGAGGGTCGGCTGACCATGTCGATGCGCGGTACTTCGACGCCTCGGGATGGCGGCGCCATGCGGAATGGTGACGACGGTGTCGCCATCGACGTCAAAGCAGCGGCAGAGCCTTTCGCGCGCCGCCTCGGTCATCACCACGACTTGATCCGCCAGCGCGGCGACCTCATTGAGGACCACCCGTTGATGGGAGGTGGGGTCGCTGAGAATGGTATGGGCGACCACCACGGAGGGCACTTCGAGGCCGCCCAGGATTTCGAGCACCTCGTCGCCGTCCGCGCCGCCGTACAGGCCGTACTCGTGCTGGACAATTGCGACATCGCAACGATTCAACAGATCAATAGCGGCACCAACCGAGCTGGGCGAACCGTTGACAAGTTCGCCGACCACGCGCTCGGGTGTCAATGAACGTTCGGCCGCGTCGACCACGCGGACCACCTGTGCCTCAGCCCCGTTTGCCTCCAAGCCGGACGCCAAGGCCGCGCTGAACGTCGCCAGGCCGCAGGCTGTGGGCGGGAAGCTGCTGAGGATCCCGAAACGAACGCGGCCCATCGGACCGCCGAACGGCGGGATGGGGTGACTGGGGATACGCACTGGAGCTCCTCGCGGTGGCTCGGTCGAGGCGTCGAACCTGCACGGGGCGACATTGGCCGAGATGGCCCTCCTGCCCAAGCGAAGCGACTCTCCCAAGGGGATGAGAACCCCAGCCTACCGTGGAACTGCGTCGGAAGTTCCCCGCGGAAGTCCAGGTCACCCCTGTGTCCAAGCCGTACGCAGGGGTTCGAGTAGTGGCGCAAAGCGCCGAATGGCCCTTGACAGCGCCCGAGTGTCATGAGGAGTGGGAGCGCTCTGAGGGTTACCCCCAGGCCCCTCCGCACGAATGGTGGCAGTGGCATGACGAATACTGCTGTTCTGCGTAGGGAGTCTCGCAGTGGACGACCTTGGACCACGAGGGAGGACGGTGAATCCGCGATCGTTTCGCGCCAGACCTTCGACGCTCTCACGGGTCGGATGGCCTGAGTGCCTAACGTGATGGTTCGTGGCTACTTCGGCTCGCAGTTCTGACGCTGGCAGCGTGCTGTGCCCCGTTCTGGTCGGTCGCGAGCGCGAACTATCTGATTTGCAGCGGGCGTGGCAGCCGGTCGGCCGGATGCTCTTGGTCCGCGGCAGCGCCGGAATCGGCAAGAGTCGTCTCGTCCGGGAGCTGGCCACCTGGGCCCGAGCCGCGGGTGGTGCGGTCTTGGCCGGCCGGTGCAGCCCGACGGCCGCAGACGTACCTTTCCGTCCTTTGCGAGAGGCCCTGCTTGCTGCCGCCCGGTCCGGTCGCCGCCCTTCATCGGACCTCGCCCCTTTTCTCCCTGCCTTGGGATCGCTCGTGCCCGAGTGGGCGGAGACGGGCGAGGTGGTCCCCGACAGCGGCTCCATCGTCCTGGCCGAGGGGGTGCTGCGGCTCATGGCGGAGTGGTCGACACCGGAGGCGCCCGCTCTTTTGGTGATCGAGGACGCGCACTGGGCGGACCGAGAGACGCTCACGGCGGTCGAGTACCTGGCAGACAACCTGGATGGGCACCCTGCTCTAGTGGTTGTGACGTTGCGAGACGACGAACCTGGACCGGGTACGGACCTGATGGACGCGCTCCTTGCTCGCCGGGCGCTGCAACCGATCGACCTCTCTCCACTCGATCCGGCACAGTCGGCGGTCATGTTGCGCGAATGCGCCAGCGCAATGACCCTGGACCCGGATCTCGTCGATGCCATTGTCGCGAGAAGCGACGGCATCCCCTTCTTCATAGAGGAGCTGCTGGCCACCGCTCTCGGAAACAGCCGGTCCGAAAGCGTCGTCCCATCCTCTATCGGTTCCGCTCTCGAGACTCGTCTCGCGTCATTGCCTGAGGCCACTGTGCTGTTTCTCCGGTACGCCGCGGTGCTCGGACGGCAGTTTGACTGGCACGTGGTGGCGGCCGCAGTTCGGTGCCCACCAGAGGAGGCGATCGACGGGTTGCGCCAAGCAGTTCGGGCGCAGCTCATCGATGGGGATGGTGGGGGATTTCGGTTTCGTCACGCGCTGACCGTCGACGCGGTCCAATCGTCACTTCTTGCGGAAGAACGGCGAGCCATCTGCGCGCATCTGTCAGCGACATTGGAAACCCTTCATCCATCCCTTGAGGGTGAGACCTGCCAGCTCGCGGCCACCCTCGCCTTCGGTGCCGGTGACGCCAACCATGCCTCCGATCTGTGGCTTGAAGCTGCCCGACGCGCCATGAAAGCGGGGTCGCTTGGTTCGGCCGAGGTCCTGGCGGGCCGGGCGCACGCCGAACGTCCCATCGAGGCAGACCGCGTCCTGCTGTCGACGTGGGTTCTCGCTGGTCAGCCGCGGCGCGCGCTCGAGGCCGGTCACCGGATCCTTTCCTCGGATTCCGACCCCGCGCTGCGCATGGAAGTGCGGTTCGACCTCGTGGACGCCATGATCGCCGCCGGCCGCTGGGACGATGCCGAGAGCTACCTCGAGTCCCTACGGTCCACACCCAATCGGAACCGGTCAGACGATGCCCGACGCGCCATCGGTGAGGCTGAGGTTGCACTCGGTCGGAACGACAAGGGCACAGCGCTCGCCTGCGCCCGCACCGCTCTCGTTGACTCGCAGGATGAGGGGCTGCCAGAGGTGACCTGTCGAGCCCTATGGGTGATCGGTCGGATCGAGCGAGGAAGAGATACGTCAGCGGCCTCCGCGGCTTTCGAGGAGGCGTACGAGTGCGCGTCGCGGCACGGTTTGCCGATCGTGCGGATCAAGGCATTGCAGGAGCTCGGCACCATCGACATGTACGAGTCGCTTTCCATCGAGCGTCTTGAGGACGCGCGACGAGACGCTCTGGCAGCGGGGGCGTTGTCTACGGCAGCGATGGTCGATCTCCAGCTTGCCGCCACCTACAGCTGCCGAGGTCAGGCCGAACTCACGCTCGCGACCGCGACACGGTGCGAGGACGTCTCACGCCAGTTTGGGCTGGCGTCGCTCACGATGAGCCTCGCACTCCAAGGGGTGGCCCACGGTTTCTCCGGAAACCGGACGGCGATGGACATTTCGACGGAGCAGGCGCGTGCGACGGGAAGCGACAGTGGCACGGTGAACATGATCACTTTGGGCAACGGTCTCGCCCTTTACCACCTGGGCGAAGGCCAGGTCCGCGAGGCGCTTGACGCACTGGACCGCGCCATGGAGGTGCTCAGGGCCGCTGGGAGCGAGGCCCACCCATTCCCCGGACGATGGGCTCTGTTGCGGACAGTCGTCGATGAAGGGGGCGCGGAGGCCCGGGAAGAATGCAGGGTGCTCTCCTTCGACACCGCAATGAGCCGTGCCACCTTGTGGGCTGCCGACGCAGTCGCGGCTGGTCGAGAGGGCGGGGACGCGGAGTCGGCGTTCGCATCAGCGGATCAGGCTTTGGGCCAATTCGAGGGTGGATTTCTGCGCAGTCTGGCCCGGCTTCTGGTTGCACCCTGCGCGTACAGCGACGGATGGGGACAGCCCGCCGTCTGGCTGCGGGAGGCACTCGCGAACTTCGAAGATCTCGACCTGCAAAACTTCGCCGGCCAGTGTCGCGTGGCCCTCAAGGCCATGGCCCAACCCGTTCCGCGGCGCGCCGGGATCGAGGCGCCAAGAGTTCCCACCCTCCTGGCCTCCCGCGGCGTCACCCCGCGGGAGGTAGAGGTCCTCAGCCAGGTCATTGCCGGGCGCTCCAACCGAGAGATCGCCGCGATCCTGCATCTTTCGATTCGCACGGTGGAGAAGCACGTGGAACGGCTGCTGATGAAGACGAACCACGACCGTGCCGAACTGACCTCTCTGGCCGAGCGAGCCGGGGTCGATCCGGCGGTCTGAAGGCCCTACGTAGCGGTCCAGCGTGAACGGACTGCGTACGTAGTCGGGAGGCGTAAATGTCGTAGCGCGCTACCGATGGCACCCCCATCTCTGGGGCAGAAGATGTCGGTAGACCCACTAGGCAACCCGGGAGGAACCTCGACATGACCGCCATCGCACCACGAGACGAAGACTTCAGCACGACCCTATCCGTAGACCAGACCCCAGAAGAGGTCTTCGTTGCAATCACCAACGTTCGGGGGTGGTGGTCCGAAAATATCGAAGGCAATACGGACGCACTCAATGATGAGTTCACTTACCGCCACAAGGACATCCACCAATGCCAAATCCGAGTGACGGCGCTCATCCCGGAGAAGCGGGTGTCGTGGCTTGTCGTAGACAACCATTTCAACTTCACCGAGGATAAGAGTGAATGGAAGGGTACCGAAATCCTTTTCGACATCTCTCAAAATCGCGACAAAACGGAGGTCCGCTTCACGCATGTCGGCCTGGTCCCTGAGTATGAATGCTTCGACGTGTGCTCCAACTCCTGGGACTTCTACCTGCACACGAGTTTGCGGGGCTTGATCAGGACCGGGCAGGGACTACCCAACCAGAAAGAACAAGGGGACGAGTAAGTAACCGATTCACCGATCGAACATATCCACCATTCACCACCTATGAGAACAACGGAGGACACAATGAGCACGACAATTGCAGGCAAGACTGTGCTGATCACCGGAGCCAATCGCGGCATCGGGAAGGCACTGGTCGAGGAAGCGCTGCGGAGGGGTGCGCAGCGGGTTTATGCCGGCACGCGCCAGCCTTTTACCCACCCCAATGAGCGGGTCACGCCTCTGACCCTGGATGTGACCGACGCGGGGCAGATCGAGAGAGCCGTCGAGACGGTCGAGTCCCTCGACATCCTCATCAACAACGCAGGCATCGCGTTGTACGACGATTTGAGCGATCGTGCGGTGCTCGAAGCGCACCTGGATGTGAATCTCTACGGCTCCTACGGCGTGACCCAGGCTTTTCTACCCCTGCTCACGCGTTCGGGGGGAGCCATCGTCAACAACGTGTCGACGATGGCCATGGCACCGTTCCCGGTCACTCCGTCCTACGCCATATCGAAGGCGGCCGCTTTCAACCTCACACAATCGCTTCGTGCCCTCTTGGCCTCACGGGGCGTGCGCGTGCACGCGGTCCTGACTGGTCCCACGGACACCGACATGACTCGGTCTTTGGACATACCGAAGGCCTCTCCGGGCTCGGTCGCCCGCGCCATCTTCGACGGAATGGAGAACGAGGAAGAGGACATCTTCCCCGATCCCATGTCACAGACAATTGCCGAGAGCTGGCGCGGCAGCGTGGCGAAGGCGCTGGAGCACGAGTATGCGGCATTCGTCCAGGCGGAGCCCGTCGCGTCGTAGGGCCGCGACCTGCGTCCCCGCACGGCCCAACCCCCTCTACGAGTCGAAAGTGAGAGAACCATGAGTAGCCAGAACTTCACGAGCACTTTTTCGGTCGAGCAAACTCCAGAAGAGGTGTACGCAGCCATCAACAACGTCCGTGGATGGTGGACGGGAGACATCGAAGGTGGCACGGACACGCTCGGAGATTCGTTCACGTATCGCTACGAAGACGTGCACTACTCCAAGCAGGAGATTGTTGAGCTCGTCTCCGGCCAAAGAATCGTGTGGCGTGTCACGGACGCCCATCTCAAGGTAGATGGAGATCCGAAGGAGTGGGTGGGCACGGAAATAAGATTCGAAATTTCACCACGGGGAGATCAGACCGAGGTCCGCTTCGCTCATCGGGGTCTCGTCCCCGAATTCGAGTGCTTCGACAACTGTTCAAACGCCTGGGGCTTCTTCGTCAACGGGAGTCTCCGGCGCCTCATTGCCACCAGTGAGGGACCGGCGACGCCGCCGTGGGCATAGGACAAGGAGCCGGCCCGGCCCCCTAAGATTCATCTCTTGACGGTTATATAACTAAAAGGTAATATGAAGGGGTGGTGACGGGGACTCTCCAGGTGCTGGGCGATGCCAGTCGCCAGGCGATCATCGAACTTCTCCGTGATGGTGAGCGTCCGGTAGGAGATCTGGTCGAGCGCCTGCCATTGAGCCAACCCGCGGTGTCCAAGCACCTGCGGGTGCTCAAGGAAGCTGGCCTCGTCGAGGTCCGCGTCGAGGCGCAGCGTCGGCTCTATCGCATTCGGCCGGAACCTTTGGCCGAACTCGACGCCTGGCTTGCCGGCTATCGCCGGTTGTGGGAGGGACAGCTCGATCGCTTGCAGGAGCACCTTGATCAGAGGAGGAAGGCATGAATGACGCCACGCTGGTCACCGACGGGCAGAGTCCGGCTGTTCGACTCGAACGCCACCTCGTCGATCCACCTCCGGTGGTTTGGCGCGCCATTACCGAGCCGAACGAGCTTCGATCATGGTTTCCCTGCGACGTTGAGATTTCAGGGGGGCGCTGGGAGGCCGGTGCGGCCATCACGTTCCGCTTCTCCCCCAAGGTCATGGACATGACCCTCAGCGGGCGCGTCGTTATCGTCGAGGAGCCCACGTTACTTGTCTACACGTGGGGTGAGGATCTCTTGCGTTTCGAATTGCATCCCGAGGATGCCGGCACCAAGCTCGTTTTGATAGACGAGCTGCCTCCGGAGACTGCCGCGCGGAGCGCCGCCGGCTGGGACGATTGTCTTGACCGTCTGGCCGGCCGGCAGCCTGACGGGGGCCACTGGAGAGTTCGCTTCGAGAGCTACTCCGCTCAATTCGTCCCATCGCTGGGGGTGCAAGACGGGCCGCCTCCGGAGTACAAGGGCATCGATTGAACAGCGGTCCCATCGGCGACGAGATCATTGAGCCCGATCCGATGAGAGGAACTCGCCACCGTTCTGGGTGTCAGTAGACCCAGACTGCGGCGCCGATCGGCGCCAGGTTGTTGGCCCAGATCCAATCGATCGCCTCGTCGCTGACACGGACGCACCCGTGGGAGACCGGCACCGGTGGCACGTTGGAGTCACCGTGGATCGCGAAGCCGCCGCTGAAGAACCGGGGTCTCCACAAAGCACCGAGAGAGTCGACGACCTGGCCGTCCACGGCGCGGAAGATGTTGAAGTGCCCCACCGGTGTGGCCGCCAAGGTACCGCCGTCGTAGTAGTACCCCCCGCCCGTCGAGGTGTTCAAGGTGTAGAGGAGCTGGCCGTTGTTGACGAACATGACCAGGTCATCGTGGAGATCGACCTCAATGACATATCCCGAATGACTCTGTGGTTGTGGCTCGACTCCCTCGGCCAGGGCCACGTAGGTGGAGAGTCCGACGACGCCGGACGGAGAGACGCCCGCAGCCTTCTGGAATGCCCACACGGCCTGTTGTGTGGAATCGCCGAAGACGCCGTCAGGAGTCCCGAGCCAGTAGCCCAAGTTGGTGAGTCGTTGCTGCATCGCCGCCACGGCAGGACCACGCGAACCGAGAGCGAGAGGTGCGAGTCCCAAGAGCTCCTGTGGTGCCTGTGAGGGCAGAAGCCAATAGCCCCCGCTGTCGGGGCTCCGGACCATCCCCACGATTGGGCTGGCCAACGACTGGCCGCCCATAGAGCCGTAGAAGTTGGCATCCCCGAAGGTGAACACTCCGCCATTCGCTGCTGCGAGCCAGTAGCCGCCACCATCGGAGTCCAACGACATGGTGACGATCGACGCCCGGGACACACCGACGGCTGACCCGTGGAAACTTGCGTCCCCGAAGGTGAAGATGCCGCCGTCAGAGGCCACCTCGAAGTAGCCCCGGCCGTCAGGCGTCGCGGCCATGCCCACGATCGGGGCGTTGAGATGTTGGCCACCCATGGAGCCGTAGAAGTTGGCATCCCCGAAGGTGAAGATGCCGCCATCCGCCGCGACTTCCCAGTAGCCCCGGCCGTCAGGCGTCGCGGCCATGCCCACGATCGGCGCGTTGAGATGTTGGCCACCCATGGAGCCGTAGAAGTTGGCATCCCCGAAGGTGAAGATGCCGCCATCCGCCGCGACTTCCCAGTAGCCCGCGCCGTCAGGCGTCGCGGCCATGCCCACGATCGGCGTGGCGAGAAAACTGCCACCCATGGAGCCGTGGAAACTGGCGTCCCCGAAGGTGAAGATGCCGCCGTCGCTTGCGACGATCCAATAGCCATTCCCCGAGGCGGTGGCCGCCATCCCCACTACGGGTCCCACCGGGTGTGCCGGAGCAGCTCCGAAGGATCCGGCATCTCCAAACGCGACAGGGGATCCGGGCAGGTCGACTGATTGGGCACCAGCGCTCGGTGCCGCGGTGACAAAGGCTCCGATCCCGGCGAGGGTTGTGCAGAATGCGAGAAGGGCCAACGCCGATCGCCTCACATGCGGAGTCCCGTCGCTCGGTTTGGACCGATCGGGGCGTGACCTGTCCGGGTCAGGCCTGGCTCGCTCATAGTTGGGTCCGGAAGTGGGGCATCGGCACTGGCATGCAACATTTCTACCTCAATGATTCCGAGGGTGTCCCGGAGCAGGCCGGACCGCCGACTTTGCTGCGCCTTGGCTGGCTCTCGCGCGACGAGCGATGCGTGACCAAATCGGGCAGGAGGTTGCCCATGGTCAATCCGGGCGGAACCGCAATGCTGACCACACGCCGTCGATCGCCACCTGGCGGACAGGATGGATCCCGCTCTCCATCAGGAGCGCAGCCAGCGAGTCACGGTTCAGATCCGTGCCGAGCTGACCAGACTTGGGGTACGCGACCCACGTGAGGCGGTCTCTTTGGGCTGACTCGACGATCTGTGCCCGTGAGTTGTCAAGCTCGGAACGATCCGCGACAAAAACGACAAGAGCCGCTTCCGGCTGCTCGAGCGACGGGGGAGCCCCCGCGCTTTCCAAACGCTGTTCCGGCTTGAGCTGGAGCTTTGCCGCCAAATCCACCGGTGAGAATCTACCGCGGCAACCGGTTTTGGGGTCGTCCGAGCGAGCGACATTGCGGCGCGCCCGGGATGCACCCTGGAGCCGAGGAACGCTTCCGGGACGCCGCCTGTGGCGCGCCCGTCACGACGAGCCGACCAGAATGGCGCGGTGAGGTCTACGGCACCCGACCGGGTACCGCCCGCTCCCATTGGGGGCTGGTGCGCAGAAGAGTTCTCCGCAGTGGGGGAGGCTTTTGTAGAGAACTTCGACAGCCGCGGCGAGGTGGGCGCCGCTGTGTGCGTGGCCGTCGACGGAGAGGTGGTGGTCGACCTGTGGGGCGGCTGGGCCGACGTGGCCCACATGCGCCCCTGGGAAGGCGACACCCTGGTCAACGTCTTCTCCGTCGGCAAGGGGCTGTGCGCCCTGGTGGCTGCCCGTCTGGCCAGTCTGGGGGAGCTGGACGTCGCGGCTCCCGTGTCCCGGTATTGGCCGGAGTTCTCCGCCGGTGGCAAGAGGGATATGTCGGTGGCGCAACTGTTGAGCCACCAGGGCGGTCTGCCTTCGGTTCGGGATCGGCTGCCCCCGGGCGCGATGCTCAATCACGAGCTGATGGCCGGGGCGCTGGCGGCCCAGGCGCCCTGGTGGGTTCCCGGCACGCGGCACGGGTATCACGCCAATACGTTCGGATTCCTCGTGGGGGAGCTGGTGCGCCGTCTTCGGGGCCGGACGCTCGGGAGGTTTCTGGCCGAAGAGGTAACCATTCCTCTCGGAGCGGACGTGCATATCGGCTTGGCGCCGGAGCATCACGGGCGGGTGGCGGAATTTGCCTTTCCTGCGGTGCCACCGCCCGAGGTGGAGCCGGACCTCGCCGCGGCGGATCTCATGGAGTTCAACGCCTACTGGAACCCGTCTGGACTCTCGGGGGCCGGCGTGGTCAACACAGCGACGTGGCGGCAGGCGGAGATCCCCTCGACCAACGGCCACGGGACCGCCCGTGGTGTCGCCCGCATCTATTCCGCGCTGGCGGCCGGAGGTTCCTTGGACGGCGTCGAGATCGTCGACCGTGATGTGCTTGCAGCCTTCACCTCCGAGGCCGTCTACGGGGATGACGCTGTCCTGCACCGGCCCTCCCGCTTTGGTCTCGGGTGCCAGCTGACCCAGCCCGAACGCCCGCTCGGGTCCGGATCCCGAGCTTTCGGTCATTTCGGCGCCGGGGGCTCCCTGGGCTATGCGGATCCCGAGCGCGGGCTGGCCTTCGGCTACGTCATCGGCACCATGGGGCCACGCTGGCAGAACCCGCGCAACAGGGCACTCATCGGCGCCGTCACCTCGAGCGTGGCCGCTACGTGAGTCCGCTGCCCGACATCCCGATGTCGACCGAACGGAGAGCCGAATGCCGGCCACCATGCAAGATTCGGCGTCCTTCGCGCCGCGTATGACTCCGGACGAAGCCCGCCGCCGGTTTTCGGCCGCGCGCGTCGCCCGTTTGGCCACCGTTGACGCCACCGGCCGCCCTCACCTCGTGCCGATCGTCTTTGCCGTACGGGGCGACACTCTCTACAGCGCGGTGGACCACAAGCCCAAGCGCACGACGGCGCTGCGTCGTTTGGCCAACATCGCCGGGAATCCTGCCGTCTCGGTGCTCGTCGATGACTACGACGACGAGCGGTGGGACCGCTTGTGGTGGGTCAGGGCAGATGGCGCCGCCAGGGTCCTCGACCCGCACTCACCCGACAGCCGGAAGGGTGTCCAGCTCCTCTGCGATCGCTACGCCCAGTATAGGGACCGCCCGCCGCGAGGGCCCGTGCTGGCGGTCGTCGTCGAGCGCTGGTCGGGCTGGGACGCTGCGGAGGCGCCATAGTCGACCCGCCGCTGCGGTGCTCCCTAGACGACCGGGGGCGGTCTCCCTTCGGCGCTGGCCGCGAGAGCCGGATCCCAGGCACAGACAACGCACGCATGCCGGAACGCTGCGCGCGCGAACTCTACGGCGAATGCATGTGGATCAGGGCTGGCGCACACGTCCTCCCAGTCCAAGATGTACTCCCCGAGTGCTTCGTCCCAACGGGCTGCCGCAGGCGAGAGCGACGCGGTGGAGAATCCTTCTGGTGCCGGGAAGGCGTAGGCATAGAAGGCAGCCTTGCCGTAGCGAAGGTCGCCGGGCCACCAACCAACGGCGACCTCTTGGGCACTCATGGCATTGCGCATGATGAAGTCGCTGGAGGGCGGATCGGCAGGCCGCCCGGAGAACAGGCTGGTGGCCAGGTCGAACGAGCCCCACCACGCGTTGACTGGCGTCGAACGCCCTCGATACGGAGCGCGGAATGCAGCGAGCACGAGTGCTGCCTGCGTGGCTGCCGCGAAGTAGGTGGCCACCCGATCCGCGTCGTAGCGGGAGTGTTCGTCGTCCTCGTCAAGGGGAACGCTCCAGGGCACCTCCTGTGGTGTCGGGTTGATCTCGACGGGGCCGCCAAGCTGGCGGACAGCCTCCATCACCCCCCGGGTGACCGTGCCGACCGGCTGGTCGGGGGTCAGCGTCACGCGCTGCGTGGGTCCAGCGCTGTGTTCGACGACCGCGTCGTGGGCATGGAGGTCGAGAGCGATGACAAGCGATCCCGAGCCATCGGGTGCGGGCAGCGGCGCCGTCTCCCAGCCTCGGGCGGAAAGGCGCAGTGCCGCGTGTTGGAGCTGTGGCTCGGGCGGAGCCAGCGCAACGGCCAGTTTGCCGAGCAACTGCGTATGCGCGTGCAGGGTATCGCACGTCGCAGCCCAATCTTGATAGGAAATCCGTGGCCACCCACCGGGCATGGCCGTCAATCTACAGCGGTCGCTGGGATCCGGTGGCTGCGTCGGTCAGGCGCGGCAGAGGTCTTGGGCGATGGGGTCACCGACCGCGTTGGCCATTCTCACCATCTCGCTCTTCCGCTCCTGCGGTTGTCCTTTGCTTACTACCGGCAATCGGAGAGGCGTACCCGGGAAAATCTGCTGTACGCGGGCGCTTCCGAGCGGTGCGGGTGCGTGCCATTGGCGCGGCGTCAGTTCGCCTGCCTCACCTCGAGGGCCGAGGCATCCACCCTGGTCAGGGGTCTGCGCCGCCGCGGGGGTCTGGAGTGACCCACATTCGCACACATCCCTTACAGAATCCGAACTGAACCCTCATGGCGGGCCGTTCGAATGGCCTCCATGCGGAACGCCGTTGTATCGAACAAGATGAGCGTCGCGTTGTGCGGGTCTTCGGTTCGGCCAACGTTCACGGGTAACACAAGGGAGACTCCCCGCATGCGTTGTCGTCAGTTGCTCTCGCTGGTCGCCGTTGTCGCGATGATCGCGCTGGCACCAACGGCTACAGCCGCTGCGGCTTCCTCCGTGGGAGCAGCGGCAGCCGTGGGACCAGTGAAGGGAAGCTCCGTCGTCTACACCTTCGGGGTCGCCGGTACGAAAGGGAAGGTTCTCCGGACCGAGCACGAGAAACCCACCGCCATCGAGGGCATCGAGGGTTCGGTCCTTCAGATCGCCACTTCCAACTCCGACACGTACGCGCTGACGTCGATGGGAACCGTGTGGGCTTGGGGAATCGGAAGCAACGGCGAATTGGGCAATGGATCCAAGACCTTCTACGCGAGCCGCGCCGTACAGGTGGACTTCCCACAGGGCGTCCGGATTGCCTCGCTGCCCAACCCCATGCCGTTCGACGGCGGTTTGGCCATCGACTCCAGGGGCGACGCCTGGGCATGGGGCCTCAACGCGGTGCACGATCTGTGCCTGCCGGACGGTTTGGTGGTGCTGCACCCCACGCAAATTCCCCTCTCGGATGTCACCTTGGGCACCGGTGCTCGTACCCACTCTCTGTTCGACTCGCACGGCACGGTGTACGCCTGCGGCGATGGCAGTTACGGTGAGCTCGGCAACGGCAGCGCTGCCAACAGTCCCACTCCGACGGCAGTCGTTGGGTTGCCCGAGGGAGGCGTGAAGGCGTTGATGTCGTCGTGGGGGGGTTCGGGCGCGCTCATGTCCGACGGCTCGTACTACGACTGGGGCTACAACCGGGCGGGGCAGCTCGGCAACGGCACCACAACGGACAGCTCAGTGCCGGTCCACGTCGCTCTTCGCGCGCCTGTCACCCAGGTCTTCCAGGGGGGGAGCGGACCCAAGAATGGCCAGACGCTCGCCATCCTCGCTGACGACTCGCTGTGGACCTGGGGCAACGGGGCGCACGGCCAACTCGGCGACGGCACCACCCACAACGCCACAATCCCCATCCGTGTCACCCTCCCGAAGGGGAAGAAGCCGGCCACGGTGGCGTCCGGCGGCTTTGCCACCTATGCCATCGACACGTCCGGGAAGTTGTGGGCCTGGGGTCGCAACGAGGCGGGACAGCTCGGGACGGGCAGGAGCGGGCCCGACCAACTCACGCCGCGGGCCGTCGGTCTGACGCTGAGACAGATCTCCTCGACGGCGCAGAATGTCGCCGGTCTCGCCGGGTAGTCCGCTTCGAGCCGGCTCAGCCGGGCACGAGCTGGTAGAGGCCACACGACGCCGCGCCGACGAACTTGGCGACGTCCGCGGAGATGGCCGCGCGCCCCTCTTCGGAGTCGTACATCTCGGTCGTGAAGGCTTCCACGGATGGAAAGCCCAGTTCGGCGATGCCGTCGATCCCCTGCCCGTTTGTGCTCAAAGTGCGGCGGACGACGTTCTGTACGTACAACGCCATGCCGAGGTGGTGCTTTTGCGCTAAAGGTCGGTGCACCTGGGTCCAGTGCTGCTCGAACTGCTCCATGGTGAGTCCCGTGGCGCGTCCGACGCGGCAGATGTGGGAGATTCCCGTGGGCGGTCCATGGCCAACTCCGGGCCGCTGCCACCGCAGCGCTTCGGAGACGTCGTACCACTCCAGTCGTTCTTCATCGAGCTGGAGCGCTCTCGCCCAATCGGCACGGTTGGGTGGGGCCGCCGCGAACCACTCGACGATCACTGGGGCCGGGGGCTCGGGAGGCCGGGGCGATCCCGGATCCGATTGCTCGGGCAGCACACGATGGGTGAGGGACGTCCCCTTCAGCGTGCGCGTGTGTTGGCGCAGACGATCGAAGAACGCGTCGTCGACCGAGTTCCCGGTGACTACGAGGATGAACTTCGGCACGGGTTCGTTCATAGAGCGCTCATCCTCGCGCGGGACGCATCATGTGCTGGGAGGTGTGGCGGTGCAGCCGACGCAGGGGCCCTTACCCTTGAAGGAGGAGGGGATGGACGGCGAGTCCGTGGGTGGGTTGGTGGGCAGGAGCACCGGTGGGCGGGGCTTCTGGTTGAAGTCGAAGTCGTTGTCCATGTTGCCCAGGATCTTCTCGTCCTCGCGCACGTCGGGCCGGGGGTCGGGTCGGCCGTCCGTCTTGGGGTTGAGCCTGGCCCCGCCCAAGAAGTCGTCTTCGACGAACTTGAGGTAGGCATCGCTCGAGAGGGTCTGATGGTCGATGTAGCCCTTCTTGGCGTAGGGCGAGATCACCAGAGCGGGGACCCGCAGTCCATAGCCGTTCTCGTCCACAGCCGGAGGAACGACGTGGTCGTAGAAGCCGCCCCAGTCGTCCCACTGCAAGAAGATCGCCGTCGAGTCCCAATCGGGGCTCTTCATTGCGGCATTGATGACGGCAGTGACATAGGCCTGCCCCTGATGAACGCTGGCGGGCGGGTGCTCGCTGTCGGCCTGAGACGGCGTCACCCAGGTGACGGCGGGCAGCGTGCCGGCCTTGGCTGCGGCGAAGTACCGCTGCAGGGGTTGGATGTTCTTGAGCTGGTGATCCTTCTGTACGTCTTCGAAGAGCGGGAGGGGGTTCCAGATTCCCGGGGTCGAGTAGCTCTGTGGCACGGGGGGACAGGTCTCCGCCGCGTCGTCCTCGCAGTCAGGCTGATCGCCCGTCTGGATGTAATAGGCCCAGGAAACATGCTTCGCGTAGAGCAGCCAGGTGATGTCCGTCCAGGCGTCGTCAAGTTCGGCCGTTCCGGTCCTGAGGGCCCGGTCCACCGCGATCTCCATCCGGGCCACCCCGACCGGCCCCACGATGTCGTTGACACAGCTCGACGGCGAGGCGTTCTTGCACAGCGCGGACCACTCCGACACCAGGTAGAGGTGATCGGGGAGCGACCATGATTTCACCGGCTCGAACATGTGGTCATCAAGCACGAAATCCTTGGCGTATGTCCAGTAGTTGGGGATCTCCGCTGCGGTGTGATACCCCATCACGTCGGGGGTGGCCGAGTTGGTGCAGGCCGGGTCCGTGACGTTCAGGCAACCCTTTCGGGCGTCCGAAGCCTCTTTGATGAACCCGTTCATCTTCCCGTTGTCGACGTCAGCTTCAGCGTTCGCCTCACCATGGGGACCCCCGCCGTTGATGTCGGCCGTGTCGTGATAGGGCTTGGTGCAGCCGCCGGCAGGATTGTCGACACAGACGGTGGGGACTCCATTCTTCATGGGGATCCCGTCGGCACCGGGATAGGTCCCGAAGTAGCTGTCGAATGACCGGTTCTCCTGCTCAATGATGATGACGTGCTTTATCTTGTGAATCCCCTGAGGCACGACGTAACTGCCGGTGGGACCGCCGCTCACCCGCTCCTTGCGGGCCGTCGACGCGTATGACCCTCCGCTCCAGGCCACCGTCATGGACAGGGCGATCGCCAGCGCAAGACACCACGACAATCTTCGCTGCAGGCCATGTGTCGTCCGACGGGCAGATCTCATGATCGCTCCCTCCCTTTTGATCGCCGGCCTCCAGGGTGCCCACGTTCAGAGCGCCGGCTCGGTCGCCGGCGGCGTGTGCGAAATTTCGAGACCCCCCACATATTGCCGCGCGCGCCACGGGAGACGCACGCCGGGTCACCGTTGCGTGAGGCGGCGACGGACCCATCAGAAACAGCACCCCAGCAGTGCTAGCCATTTAGCTACTTCCCCCTGAAAAAGTAGATGTGAAAAAAGCCCGTGACCAGCGCGTTCGCAATGCGAGGGTGCTCGCGTTTTAGCCCGAATGAAGCAACGATGGCTCCGTCCCCTCTTTTGCCC
>Ga0182018_10001482_pt1 | contig 26538 bp, 16 predicted proteins | sample 812P2MmetaG_FD_120490 | JGI IMG/M metagenome (GOLD analysis project Ga0182018, IMG submission 120490) | Permafrost microbial communities from Stordalen Mire, Sweden - 812P2M metaG | ecosystem: Environmental > Terrestrial > Soil > Wetlands > Permafrost | place: Sweden: Stordalen | collected...
CCCGGCAACACCGACCGCAACTACGTTTTGCGCCGCATCCTGCGCCGCGCGGTGCGTTACGGCCGCACGCTCGGCTTCCACGAACCGTTCTTCTACAAACTCGTGGACGTGCTCGCCGACACGATGGGCGACGTCTTCCCCGAAATCCGCGCGCGCAAGAAGCAGGTGCAGGAAACCATCCGCACCGAGGAAGAGGCGTTTAACAAGACTTTGGATATTGGAATTCAACTTTTCAATTCGCTTGCAGAATTTCAATTAACGGCACAATCGCGAATTGCAAAATTTTTCGACCCGCAATTTGAAAAACAAAAATCGTTTTCTGCTTTTGAAGTGCTTCTTACATTTGGTGTCGCAACGCAAATTGAAAGTCGTGATTTTCTTGTCCGAAGTTTAACTCAAGATGAAAACGCACTTCGTGTTTTGAGAAATCAAGCTGTTCACACGCGCGAAGTTCCTGCAAATGAAATAGAAAAATTTCTTCCTGGAATTGAAATTCACATCAAAAAAATTTCACAACGCGGACCAATTGTTTCTGGTAACGCAGCGTTTATTCTTTACGACACCTACGGTTTCCCGCTCGACCTCACCGAGTTGATGGCGCGCGAACGCGGCTTGACCGTGGACAAGGACGGTTTTGAAAAATTGATGGAAGAGCAACGCGCCCGCGCCCGCGCCGCGCAGAAAAAAGAAGTCATTTCGCTTTCGCAAATCGAAACGACGGTGCCGACAAAATTTGTCGGCTTCGAAAAATTGGAATCGCCCGCGCGCGTGCTCGAAGTCGTCAGCGTCAAAGACAAAACCGCCGTCGTGCTGGACACGTCGCCGTTTTACGCTGAGATGGGCGGCCAAGTCGGCGACACCGGTGAGTTGACCGGCAGCGGTCAGCTCTGGCGCGTCGTCAACACGCAGAAATCCGGCAACACATTTTTGCATTTCATTGAAGAGGGAGCGCGACCGTCCCGGTCGCAGTTCGTCGCGTCTCGCGACGAACATTCGGTCGGCGAGACGCCGACCGAAGCGGGCGCGACGCCCGCGCTCCCCATTCCGGGAGATACGATTCAACTTTCCGTTCAGAAATCGCGCCGCGATGCGATTCAACGCCATCACACGGTCACGCATCTTTTGCATTGGGCGTTGCACGAAGTCGCGAGCAAGGAGGCTTCGCAGAAAGGCTCGTTCGTCGGCCCGGACAAGTTGACGTTCGACTTCAACAGCGCGCCGCTCACGCCCGCGCAGGTCGCCGACATCGAGAAGCTCGTCAACGAACGCATCCTCGAAAACGCCGGCGTCTCGTGGACAGAAGTCGCGCACGCCGACGTGAAGAACCGCAAGGACGTGATGCAATTCTTCGGCGACAAATACGGTGACACGGTGCGCGTTGTCCAGATCGGCGGCCACGCCGGGAAGCTCGACGGCTATTCGATGGAACTGTGCGGCGGCACGCACACGCGCGCGACGGGCGAGATCGGCTTGTTCCGCATCACCGGCGAAAGCGCGATTGCGGCGGGTGTGCGAAGAATTGAAGCGGTCGCCGGACTTGAGGCCTATCGCAAGGCGAATGATGAATTGCATTTAATCAAAACGCTCGCGGGCAGAGTGAATTCGCCGGTTCACGAACTGGATAAAAAAATTGAATCGCTGCTCGCGCACCAGAAAGAAATGGAAAAAACGCTCAAGTCCGCCATCCAGCGCAACGCGGCGCAAACGGCGGCCTGGCTGCTCACGCGGGTGCAGGAGGTCAACGGAGTTCCGGTCATCACGCAAAATTTTCCCGATTCGGACGCGGATTATCTCCAGGCTATCGTGGACGCGCTCAAGAGCCGGTTCAACGGCGTGATCGTCCTTGGCGGTGCCGCGAACGGTGCCGTCGCCTTGATTGCCAATGTATCATCCGATTTCATCGCGAAGGTTCAGGCGGGAAAAATCATCCAAGCCATCGCGCCCATCGTCGGCGGCAAGGGCGGCGGCAAGCCGGACAACGCGCGCGGCGGCGGCAAGGACGCCGGCAAGCTGGACGAAGCCCTTGCAAAGGCGAAAACCCTTTTGTAAACTGTAACCAATCCGCCGGTTGCGCCGTCTAATCAAGCAATATGAAAAAAATCATCCTTCTGATTGTGGCAATGTTAACGCTGGCTGCGGCCATGCCGGCGAGTGCTTCCGGCGTTGCCAGGCATCATCATGGCAAGAACGCCAACAGCCATTTTGCCGGCAAACACCACAGCCATTCCGCCAAAGGTCATCACCACAAGCACGCCTGAAGGCGCGCGTAACATCAGCATTTAGCCAAAAAATCCCCGCCTCTTGCGAAGCGGGGATTTTTGTCTGCCGGAATTCGTTTTGGTTCAATGCCCCGGCGGCAGGGCCATGCCGCCGCCCATGCGTTTTATCATCATCTGCTGCATCATGGATTGCATGTCGTCGAATTTTGTGAAATCAGGCGGCGCTTCAAAGAGGGCGGCATCCGGCTTGTCGAGCGAGACATTTTTGAACAACATGGTGACGTTGCGGCCTTCCTTGCTATTCTCGATTTTCACGGGGAAGTTTTTCAGGTCGGTGGCGTTCCAGACGGTGGACTCGTGCTTATTTCCATCTTTGTCAGTGACGACGACCTTGTTTTTGACGCACGGATGGCCGTCCACGGTGTCCTTGCCGAGTTCGGTGGTTTCCACCTTATAATCGCTGCTGTCGGGGGCGGCCTGCGAATCGGTCATCGGGTTTTCAACGTAGCTCTGCATTCCCGGATAAATCAGGTAGGTGATTTTTTTGTCGGGCCGGGAAATCGTGACCATTTTGTCCATGCCCATTTGCTTCATGCGGGCGGCGGTTTCGGGGCGCGTCCGGCTGTTTTTCATCTGTGTCATGTCCATCTCGAAGCGCAATTTGCCGGTGTCGAAGCTGATTTTGCCAGGCATGACCATGTTGTCGCCGGAGTTGTCGGTGGTCTGAAATTCGAGCAGGGCGGTGTAGGACTGGTTTTCACCAAACAGTTTGCCCATGGCACCGCCAAATTGCGGGCCGCCGCCAGGCGGGCCGAATTGCGCGCACGCCGAAAGCAGTCCAAGACCAAAGGTGATTGAAACAAGGATTGAGAGATATTTTTTCATGTGTGGTTGATTAACTTGTGAAACGAAATAACAATTTTTCAAGGTTCGCGCAAGCCGGGTCAAGCCAGCCATTTTTTCAGGCCGTCGAGCTGGTCGTTCAGCGCCTGCGGCAGATGGCTGCCGAACTTGGCATAATTCGCGGCCACATCGGCGACTTCATTTTTCCAGCCGGCGGCGTCCACCGCAAGCAGTTGTTTGAGATCGTCGGCGGGAATGTTCAAGCCGGACAAATCCAGCGCGTCGGGCGTTGGTAAATTTCCAACCGGCGTCGGTTGCGCCTTGCCCGTGCCGGCGATGCGTTCGCAAATCCATTTCAGCACGCGGCTGTTGTCGCCGTAGCCGGGCCAGAGGAATTTTCCATCCGCGCTTTTGCGAAACCAGTTCACGAAATAAACCTTCGGAAGTTTAGTGCGTTCAGTTTTTTGCGCGAACGAAAGCCAGTGCGCGAAATAATCTCCCATGTTGTAGCCGCAGAAAGGCAGCATCGCAAATGGGTCGCGGCGCAAAATTCCAGTCTGGCCAAGCGCGGCGGCGGTTGTTTCCGAGCCGCAGGCCGAACCCATGAAAACGCCGTGTTCCCAATCGAACGCCTCGTTCACGAGCGGAATCGTGTGTGGACGGCGACCGCCAAAAAGGATCGCCGAGAGCGGCATGCCTTCGGGATTTTGCCAGTCGGGATCAATCACGGGACATTGCGACGCGGGCGCGGTGAAGCGCGAGTTCGCGTGCGCGCCTTTTTTGCCGCCCGCGGGTGTCCATTCGTTGCCTTCCCAATCAATTCCTTTTGTGGGCGCGGGCACGCCCATGTCTTCCCACCAAACGTCGCCGTCCGGCGTCAGCACGACGTTTGTGAAAATGGTGTTCTTCCCGCAGGCGATCAAAGCGTTCGGATTTGATTTTTTGGACGTGCCGGGCGCGACGCCAAAAAATCCGGTTTCAGGATTCATCGCGTAAAGTCGTCCGTCCTTGCCGGCGCGAATCCACGCGATGTCGTCGCCGAGCGTCGTGACCTTCCAGCCGGGCAATGTCGGTTGCATCATCGCGAGGTTTGTTTTCCCGCAGGCGCTCGGAAATGCGGCGGCGATGTAAAATTTATTTCCGGCGGGCGACGTGAGGCAAAGAATCAGCATATGTTCCGCCAGCCAACCTTCGCGTCGCGCGACCGTGGACGCGATTCGCAGCGCGAGACATTTTTTGCCGAGCAGTGCGTTGCCGCCGTAGCCCGAACCGTATGACCAAATGGAAGGGTCGTCGGGAAAATGGACGATGTATTTGTTTTTCACGTCCGATTCGCACGGCCACGGAACATCTTTTTGACCGGGTTGCAACGGCGCGCCGACCGAGTGCAGGCACGGAATGAAATTTCCGTCCGCGCCGGGCTTGTTCAAAACCGCGTTGCCCATGTGCGTCATGATTTTCATGTTCACAACGACGTAAGGCGAATCGGAAATTTGAATTCCGATTTTGCAAATCGGCGAATCCAGCGGCCCCATCGCGAACGGAATCACGAACAGCGTCCGGCCCTTCATGCAGCCCTTGAACCGTCCGAGCATCGTCTTTTTCATCTCGGCGGGATCGGCCCAATTATTCGTCGGCCCGGCTTCATCCTTCGTCTTCGAGCAGATGAAAGTCCGGTCTTCCACGCGGGCCACGTCGCTCGGATGCGAGCGCGCGAGATACGAGCCGGGGCGCAATTTCTCGTTCAACTTCGTGAACGTGCCGCTCTTGACCATCAAATCGCAGAGCGATTGATTTTCCGATGCCGAACCGTCGCACCAGTGGATTCTTTCCGGCTGGCACAGCGCGGCCATTTCCTGAACCCAGGAAAGGATTTTTCGATTGGAAGTCAGCGAAGAATTGCTCGTCATAGTTTTTCCAAAAAACTCTCCGGCCATATTGCCAGACGTGCGGCGGTTTGAACAGTCCAAATTGAATTTTCACGCGCCTTTTGCGTCGCGCCGCGCCCGGCGATGTGCTAAAAATAAGCCGGCCATGAAACCCGGGCTTGAAAATCGTCCCGCGCGCTCCGGCGACTCCGACCCGTGCCTCGCGCGGTCCGTCGTGGACACGCTCGCCGAAGAACCGGCGCTCGAAGCGGTGACGATTGACCGCGCACACCAGAAAATTTCCGTCGCCACGCTCGGCAAAACCGACGTGGAAAAACTGACGGAGCGCATCACGACAAAATTTCAAGCCGTCCAGTCGGCGGATGCGAACCGCGCCTGTTCGCTGCTCGTCGGCACGGGGGATTGTCTTACCTGCGACACGCCGCTGTCGGAGGCCGAGCGCCAGAAAATCACCATTCGCAACGAAGGCGACGCGACGACCATCGCGCGCGTCACCTGTCCGACCGCGCCGAAATTCTGGCGCTGGCGCGACATGCCGTTCCCGAAAGTCGTCCCGCGTGAAATCGAACTGCACGACGATGACGCGCACATCAACGAGTGGAAACCGCAGCTCGCCGCCGCGATTTTATGCGGCGTGTTTGGTTTGAGCGGATTTTTTCTCGGAAGATTCGGCCATCCGACGATTTCAATTTTGTCATTTGTCGCCGCTTATTTTACAGGCGGATTTTACACTGCGGGCGAAGTCTGGGAGCGGCTGCAAAAGCGCGCGATTGACGTGCATTTTCTCATGCTCGCCGTCGCGGTCGGCGCGGCCGGCATCGGCGCGTGGGTGGAGGGCGCGACGCTCCTGTTTTTATTTTCACTCTCCGGCGCGCTCGAACATTTCGCGCTGGGCCGGACGCAAAAGGAAATTCGCTCTCTGTTCCGTGACGCGCCCAAAACCGCCACCGCGCTCGGCGAGCACGGCCGCGAACGCGAAGTGCGGGTTGAGGAGATCCGCGCGGGAATGAAATTGCTCATCAAGCCGGGCGCGCAATTTCCCGTGGACGCGGAAATCGCCAAAGGCGGCACCGCCGCCGATGAATCGAATCTCACCGGTGAAGCCACGCCCGTTGAAAAGAACATTGGCGACGCCGTTCTTGCCGGCACGATCAATCTTTGGGGCGCGGTCGAGGTCATCGTGACCAAACCCGCCGCCGAAAGCGCGCTGCAAAAAATCATCGCGCTCATCCACGAAGCGCAGCAGCAAAAGGCGCCCGCGCAACAGTTCACCGACAAATTCAGCTCGATTTACACTTATGTCGTGCTCGGACTTTCCTTCGCGATGTTTTTCGTGTGGTGGCTTGGCTTCGGCCTCGCGCCGTTTATCTCCACCGCCGGAGCGCACAGCGCATTTTATCGCGCGATGACGCTGCTCGTCGTCTCGTCGCCGTGCGCGCTGGTGCTTTCGATTCCATCGGCGGTGCTGGCGGCGATTGCGTGGGGCGCGCGGCATGGCATTCTATTTCGCGGCGGCGCGGCGGTGGAAAAACTGGCGGAAGTCAATGTCGTCGCGCTGGACAAAACCGGCACGCTGACGACCGGCGAATTGCGCGTCGAGAAAATTGAAAGCTTCCCGCCCGGCCGCGAAACCGAAATCACGCGGCTGGCCTACTCGCTGGAAAAACTGTCCACGCATCCGCTCGCCCGCGCCATCACGCGGCACGGGAAGCATCAGCGGCTTGAACCGCTTGCGCTCGACCATTTTGAATCCGTCACCGGCCAGGGCTTGCGGGCGAAACGGAATGGGAACGATTGCCTGCTTGGCCGGCGCGAGTGGCTCGCGCAAGGCGAACGCGCGAAAATTGTTTCACAGGTTCCCGCGACTGATGCGGGTTTCTCCGAAATCTGGCTGGCCGAGGGCGATTTGCTGGGCCGGATTGTTTTGCGCGACGACATCCGCCCGCAAGCCGCGTCCGTCATTGACGAATTGCGGCGGGAAGGTTTGAGATCCGTCGTTTTGACCGGCGACCGCGCGGCGACCGCCGGGCATTTGCGCGCGGAACTGAAGCTCGACGACGTGCGCGCGGAACTGAAGCCGGAGCAAAAAGTCGAAGCCATCCGCGAATTGAGCGGGCAGGGGAAGCGCGTCGCGATGATCGGCGACGGTGTGAACGACGCGCCGAGCCTGGCGGCGGCTTACATCGGCGTGGCGATGGGCGCGCGCGGTTCGGATGCCGCGCTGGAGCAGGCGGACGTGGTGCTGATGCACGACCGGCTGGAAAATTTTCTTGCCGCGTTCCGCTTGAGCCAGCGCGCGCGAAAAATCATCCGGTGGAATCTTTTTATTTCACTCGGCACGGTTGCCGTGCTGGTTTCATTTGCGATGCTCGGAAAGATTCCGCTGACGATTGGCGTCGTCGGCCACGAAGGCAGCACCGTCGTCGTGGTGATGAACAGTCTGCGGCTGCTGTTTGGCGGCGGCCAAAAAAGCAGGCAGAATTGACGGAATTAACAAAATTGGATTGCATTTCATTTTGAAAATTCTGTTAATTCTGTCCAAATGAATCCAAAATTCATGCGCGCGGCCATCCGGCTCTCGCGCGAAAAAATGCGGCGCGGCGACGGCGGGCCGTTCGGCGCGGTCGTCGTGCGCCGGGGCAAAATCGTCGGGCGCGGGTGGAACCGCGTCACGTCCGCGAACGACCCGACGGCGCACGCGGAAATTTCCGCGATCCGCGCCGCGTGCGGGAAATTGAAAACCTTCCAGCTCGACGGCTGCGAGCTTTACACCAGTTGCGAGCCGTGCCCGATGTGCCTGGCGGCGATTTACTGGGCGCGCTTCAAAATGGTTTATTACGCCAACACCCGGAAGGACGCCGCGCGGATTGAGTTTGACGACGATTTGATTTACCGCGAAGTGGCCCGGCCCATTGCGCGCCGCAAAATTCCGATGAAACAACTCCTGCACCCGGAGGCGTTGAAAGTTTTTGCGGAATGGAAAAACAAGGCGGATAAAATCCGCTATTGAAGTTTGCAGCCTGTCTGATTGTCAGGCGTAGCTTTCATAATCTAACTCCATGATCTTCCTGAACTTTGCCTCCAAAATCAACCGTCATAGTTTTCGACGGCATGTTTGTAGAGCAGAATGTAAACGACCATCTCGGAGCGCCAAAGTCTGTGGTGATATGCGCTCCGACGCAATAGAACTGATTGGTGGCTGGTCCAAGTGCAGTGAACGCGAGCTGATATGCGGCTGGCAGCGGAAGTGTCGGTGGCTTCGAGTTGTCGTAAGGTGGCCCAATCATCGCAAATACTGTCGTGGTTAATACGAGTAAACTCAACAGAATGTATCGCGTTTTCATAAAGCGTGGCGCTACGTCAAGGTAGTGGGTTGAAATTTTACGGCCTGTCCAGTTTCATACATCCAACTTTATCTCGCATTTAAGTTTCTGTCCAGAGCTGCGTTCGCGCGACCATTTCATAATTTCTCCTTCGTGCCCGGCCACTGGCCGGCAACGCGCGACTTCATGTTTCCGACTCTGCTCCCGTCCTGAAATTTTGTCGAGAAAAAGTTGCGGGCGCGCACGCTCAATCGTGCGCGGAGGTGTGGCTGGCCATCCAGTTCCAATCCGCCACATCCGACGGGTCGGTGATGGCGCCCGCCGCCTTCGGGCTGCGGTAAATCCAGCGGTGCGTTTCGGAATGGCCGTCGCCAAAGGCAAACCCGCAGCCGATGTTGTGGTAGGTGCCCGGCACGTCAAACCAGTATGGCGTGACCATGCCGAAGGCGAAGGCGGCGTCGTTCAGCCCCTTGGCGTCCTCATCCACGAGCACCCAGCGGTCGGATGGCCCCGGCGGGCCGAGGTCGCTGGTCTTGCCAAAGGTGTGATATGGGGAGTTGCGGTGGTGCATGTGCGTTCCGTCCAGCCACGGGCCGTTGACGGAGAGGGTGGGCGAGCCGCTGTGGACATAATTGCCGGTGAATTCGCTGGCATCGTAGCCGGGGCAGATCGTGCCGACGGCCTGGCTCATGGAAAAGGTGCGCGCGGCGGGGACAGTTTGGCCGAGGAGGGCAGGGTTGGTGCCTTGATAAAGGCCTTGGCGCAGGTCGGCGGGACAGCGGAACAAGGCGACATTGCCGGAGAGATAATTGATGAGCAGGCTTAAGCTGGGGTTGGCAAGGACGTCGGGGTTGAATTCATCGGCCTGCCCGATGCCCGCCGAGCCGCTGCACCAGTTGTGGCCGGGAATGGTGTTGCCATCATCAGGGTTGGGCGGGAAAAAATCGCTGTTGTCGCTCACGTAAAGCAGCATGGCGGTCATCATCTGCTTGCCCCGGCTCAAGCACAACGCGCCCTGCGCCCGCTGCTTGGCGCGGGACAACACCGGCAGCAGCATCGCCGCGAGAATGGCGATGATGGCGATGACCACCAGCAGTTCGAGGAGCGTGAAGGCGCGATTTTTCAAATGGACACGTCTTTAGCTGAATCAGACGCAATCAATCGCCGCCGGGTTTCGCGCCGTAAAATATGATTTGTTATTCGCAAAAAATTTGTTGCTGCGCGGGCAATTTTCCCGGCGACGGATGGCGAAATTCCTCCAGCCACGCCGGGCCGGGACCGAAACCACGAACTGACGTGTCGGGGCGGCGATGGATGTGAATCGTTTTTGCAAGCAGCCATTCGAGTTTGTCCCAGAAACGCATTCCGTCAAGCAGCGGATTCAAAAAATTGGTGATGGTGCAGTAATGGCTGTTCTTCGGGTCGGTGTGATGGCGGGCATGATGCCGGGCCGTCTGCAAAACGCGGATGTCTTGCAGGAATGAAATGACGCGCCCGTTTTCCTTGCGCGTGCGATGTTCCCATTTGTGGAATTCATTCGCGTTGGCGGCGAGGATGGCAAACAGCCAGACTTGCCAGGTCAGCAAGCCAAGGCACCACGCGCCGACAATCAGAATGGCCGCCAGCAAAACCAAATCCCACGAACTTTGCCACCAGTTGTGCCGCGTCAGGTGGCGCGGAAAGTGGTGATGAATGGTGTTTGGCCGCCCGATGAATTTTCCGACGAGCGGCGTGTCTTCGCGGACGTAGGCGTCTTCGAGCCAGTGAACGAAGCCGGCGGCGAACTCGGCGGCGATGACGGTGGCGGTGAATTGTGCGGGCAAACTTGATATAATTTTCATGCCGCATTTTTAACGCAGCTTGCGCGGGGAGCGTTAATTGATAAAACTTCGCGCAGCATTGGCTGAATCAATGAATGTCCATCATCTCGAACTTTTTTATTACGTCGCCCGGCATGGAGGCATCATGTCGGCGGTGCGCAATATTCCCTACGGTATCCAGCAGCCGGCGGTGAGCGCGCAGGTGGCGCAACTGGAGGAATTCCTGGGCGTGACGCTTTTTCAAAGGCGGCCGTTCGCACTGACGCCGGCAGGCGGGAAGCTTTACGAGTTCATCCGTCCGTTTTTTTCCAACCTCGACAAAATCGCGGCGGAATTTCAGGGCGGGCAGGCGCGGCATTTCCGGATTGGCGCCTCGACGATCGTGCTGCGCGATCATCTGCCGCAGTTGCTGCAAAGTGTGCGCAAAAAATTTTCCGGCCTGAAGGTTTCGCTGCGCGACGGTTATCCGGCCCAACTTGAAACGCTGTTGCAACAGGACGAAGTGGACCTGGTCATCACATTGATTGAGCGGAAGCCGGCGACGGGATTTCATTCACTGGTGTTGATGGAACTGCCGCTGGTGCTGCTGGTGGAAAAAAACAGCCGCATAAAGTCGGCGGAGGAATTGTGGCGGCGCGACAAGATTGACGAGTCACTCATCTGCCTGCCGGCGGGCGAAACGCTTTCCAAAAATTTTCAGGCGCAACTCATCAAGCTCGGCGTGGAGTGGTTTCCAAGCATCGAGGCCAGTTCGACGGACTTGATTGAAATTTATGTGGCGGGCGGACTCGGCGTCGGTTTGTCGGTGGCAGTTCCCAAGAAAATACTTTCGCCGAAAGTGCGCGCGCTGCCGCTGCCGGAATTTCCGCCGGTGCTGATCGGCGCGTTATGGCGCGGCAAGACGACGCCGTTGCTGGCGGCGTTTTTGGAAGAAGCTGCTGCGCGGGCCAACGAATTGATGTGAGGCCGGTTGTTTGCAGGACAACCTTTCAAAGGGTGAAAACTCGCTGAAATCGGTCAATAAAAATGCCACGTTTTAGGACACTTGACATGGACAGATGAGGATCCAAAGCGGATGAAGGGGCATGAGACCCGCTTTAATGCGTTGATTTGGGTTGATTTGGGTTGATTTATCAATTCCAATGTTTTGACAAAGGCGGCACGCCGTTTGCTTTGAAGCAGTCTAAAATATCTGAACAAACAGATATGTATATGTTACTGCGAACTACCAAAGCACATCGTCACAATGAGGATGCCGGTTTTACCCTGGCGGAGACATTGGTGGCCTTTCTCATATTTGGACTGGTCACCAGCGGAGTGCTTTACGGATATGTTCAAATCAATCGGATGTCGGAGTGGAGTTCCATGTCGCTGGCGGCGCAATCTTTTGCTTCGATGGGAGCGGAAAGGGCGCGGGCGGCGGACTGGCGTCCGCGGGACTGGCCGGTGACCAATGGTTGGGGCACGATGGATGAACTGCCGCCAGGCACCAATGGCAGCCCGGTATTTCAGCCATACGTGGATTACATGGACATCCCATTCCAAGGCCAGCCCGCTTCGACAAACTTTGCCTTTTGGATTACGAATTTCGTCTGGGTCACGAACCTGTCAACCGATCCATACCTGCGGCAGATTACGTCAATCAGCGTCTGGACCTTCCCCATCACCAGCACGGTTTACACCAATACCGTGGTCCTCCTGCGCGGCCCCGACCAATGAAAATACATCCCCACATTCCGAAACAACTGCCGCGCGGGGGAGACACCGGCTTTACGCTCGCGGAAATGCTGGTCTCGACCACGATTTTCATGGTCATTTTTGTCGGCGTGATGGTGGGCATCCAAATTTTCGGCATGCGCATCATGACGCTGGCCCAGACCAAATTGTCCGCCACCACGAACGCGCGGCAGACCATGAACGCCATGCGCGACAGCATCCGGGCCGCGACTTTTGTGTATGTGGGAAATTACAACCCGACGAACGGTCAAACGTTCGCCCAGGCCACGATTAACACGCCGCAAACGGGCAACGCGCTGGAAATCGTCTATACGAACAAGACCTCCACCAATTACCTGGTCTATTACCAGGACTCGACCCAGCCCACGAACCTGATGTGCAGTGTCACCAACAGCGTGGTGACCATCCTCGCCCAATACGTGACGAATTATTACTGCTTTACGGCCGAGGATTACGAAACCAACGTCCTCCTCAATTACCTGAACAACCCCATAATCCATATTGTCATGAACTTCAGCCAGTGGGAATATCCCATCGCCGTCATTGGCACCAACGGCGCCAACGCCTATGATTACTACCGTTTGCAGACGCGCATCTGCCGGCGGTCAAAATAACCTGCAAACCACCATGCAAACCCTGCTCTCCCCTCATCGCCGGTCCCGCTCCGGTTTCGCCGTGCTGATCACCCTGGCGTTTCTGACCGTGATGCTGACCGTGTTCGCCAGCATGTTGTATTGGAGCACGACCAACGCCAACATCACCAAGCGCAACGTCCTATACAACAATGCGGAGTATGCCGCCGAGTCCTCCGAGGAAAACATTCTCGCCACCATGATGCGCGATTTCACCTATGGGAGCCTCAATTCGTCGCCCAGCGCTTACAACACGCTGAAGCCGTCCACGAATGGCTGGCCCATCGCGTTCCAGTTCAGCGACACGAACGGCAACACGGCCTACACCGCCACGGTCACCATCGCGCCATTTGCGTGGTCGGTTTTGACCGGCCAGTTCGACGGTCTCGCGGGCTATGCGCAGTATTGCCAGGTGGCCTCCACCGCCACGCCGCTGAACCAGGGCAACATCAACCTTTCGGCCACCGTCTACCAGTCCGAGCAATTTGCCCTGGTCCCCGTGTTTCAGTTCGCCGTCTTTTACAACATGGACCTGGAGATCAATCCCGGCGCCGACATGGTCATCAACGGCAAGGTGTGGAGCAACGGAAACATCTGGAGTTCGCCCAGCAGCCCCAACACCCTGTCCTACAGCAACACCGTGGACGCCTCCGGACAGATTTATTACGTCCGCGATCCCAACGACCCCAACGGCAACGGCAGTTCCAACCAGGTCAAATATTTGATCACGATGAACAACCCGCTGCAAAACGTGGATACGCTGACGATGCCCATTGGGACGGGCACGAACAACAACCCCACCAACGTCCAGGCCATCATCTACCCGCCGCCCGCCGGCTATGCCCCGCCCAACTATTCGGCGGCCTATGGCTCCAACGGCACCGTGTATCTTGAAAACGCGGTGGACCTGATCATCACCAATGCCGCCAATGGCACGAACGGCACCAGCGGCACCAACATCACCGTTTATTACCAGAATCAAAACGATACCTCCCAATACATCCAGACCGTCCCGCCTGACGTGCTGGCTTCCTCCAATGTGACAGGTTCAGGCTCAAGCAAGACCACGAACCTTGTCTATGCCTATTCCTTTGTGACCAATGCCACTTTCTATGACTATCGCGAGTCGGACACGGTGCAGGCCATCCAGATAGACGTAGGCAAATTGAATACATGGCTGAACAACTCCGGCGCCCGGGGCGGGCTGACGTATAACAATCTCAACACGGGCGCCAGCGGCAGCGTCAGCAAAGGACACGGCATCAATTCCATCTACGCTTACAACAGTGTTCCGATGAACGTCAACCAACTGCCCGCCGTGCGGTTGACAGATGGCGCGCAATTGCCCAACTCCGGCCTCACCGTCGTGACGCCACAGCCGATGTATGTGGAAGGCAACTACAACGTTCAGACCAACGGCACCGCCGCCAATGCGTCGGCACAAACGACCAATACCGCCTACACGGTGCCCGCATCGATCATGGCTGACGCCATCACCATTCTTTCCCCCAGTTGGAGCGACACCTACAACATCAACACGCCGCTAACAGCATCATCGGGCACACAGCGCCAAGCGAGCGCTGACACTGTCAACGCCGCCTTGCTGGTGGGCATTGTTCCATCCGTCACCACGGCCGGCGGCAAACAATACAGCGGCGGGCTGGAAAACTATCTGCGGTTGCTCGAAAACTGGAGCGGTATCAGTTTGCAATATAACGGCTCCGAGGTCGGCATGTATAGCAGCCTATATGCGACAAATTTCTGGCCGGGCACCGGGACTGTCTATAATGCCCCCAACCGTAACTGGGGTTTCGACAACAACTTCATGAATTATGCCAAACTGCCGCCGCTGACCCCGGAGTTCAAAGCCATCAGCCGTTTCACTTGGCTGGCCTGGTAAAACGGGCTTCAACTCCTCATCAAACTTCTGGTCCAAAACCGGACATCTGTCATCAGGACTGTCGAGACAACAGGCATAATTACTAGACGGGATTATGCCTTTGACAGACTTTTCGGGTGGTAGGGACGCCGCGCTGCGGCGTCCCCGTCCGGCAGGACGGAACGAACGTGGTAAACGCTCCGTTTTTCCGCCGCCTGACGCTGCGCTCGGCGACGGGGACAGCGCAGCGCGCTGTCCCTACCGCCTGCTTCCGTCAACGGCATAATCCCAGGAATGACACTTTGATAAATCATCTGGCGCGGAGATTGCTGAATAAATTCATGGCGGCAATTGGAATTGCCGCCTGCATTAAAGATAAACGCGGCTATTAAAAACCAAAAACATGGCGATGCCATTTCTCAACAGCTTTTCCAGGAAAAAGCGCGACCAGATCATTGCCATTGATCTGGGCAGCCGCACCACCAAGGCGGTGCATTTGGAGCGGCGCGGGAACAGTCTGGCCCTGTGCCGCTACGCGTTGCTGGACGCGCCCATCTACGAGAAGAAAATGTCGCCGGAATTGTTGTCCGAACATTTGCGGAGCGTGGTGGAGGCGCTGGGCAACCCGACGCCGTATGTGACGCTGGCCATCGGATTCGATGACGCCACGGTCCGCCAGATCGAGATGCCGCACATACCCGTGGGCGAAATGCGGATGGTTTTGAAAAACAATCCCAAGGGCTATTTGCAACAGGAACTGCTGAACCACGTTTACGATTGTTATATTTTTCCGCCGCGGGCGACCAACGGCGCCACCAAGCCGGCCGATCCCCTCAAAACCGCCGGCATTCCAAAATTGAAGGTGCTGGTCACGGCGTCCAGGCAACAACTGGTGAGTGACTTTCAGATGGCCGCCAAAAACGCGGGGTTGATCGCGGATTGCATCGTGCCGGGAATGATCGGCCCGCTGAACGCGTTTGAAATGTCGCAGGCGGAGGTTTTTGAAAACGAATTGGTGGCGCTGGTGGACATCGGTTTCAAACACACCTCGGTTTGCATCCTGGATCACGGCGAACTGGTGCTGACCCGCGTGGTGAACATCGGCGGCGACAAGCTGACGACGGGACTGGCCGAGGCGATGAACATCAGCTACGGCGAGGCCGAAGGCATCAAGGTGGGCATGGCGCCGGAAGTCCAGCCCGTGCTCGAACTGCAGGTGCTGCCGTTGGGCCGCGAACTGCGCGCGTCGCTCGATTTTTTTGAACATCAGCAGGACCGGCCCATCGCGCAGGTGTTTGTCAGCGGCGGCTCGGCGCGGTCGGAAATGATTTTGCAGATGTTGCACGCGGAGTTGATCGCGGAATGCCAGACGTGGAACCCGACGGCCTTTCTGCAACAGGCGCTGCCGGGACAGCAGGCGGTGGAAATTGACCACGTCGGTTCGCAACTGGGCGTGGCGGTGGGCGCCGCGCTCGCGGCGGGCAACTAAACTGAAAACGAACCATGCCAATACACATCAATCTACTGGCCGAGGCGCAAGCCGCGGAGGAATTGCGCCGCCGCGACCCTGTGAAGCGCGCCATCTTTGCCGGAGTGTTTCTCGCGGTGCTGATGCTGGTGTGGAGCAGTTCGCTGACGCTGGGGGCAATGCTGGCCAAAAAGGATTTGAGCCTGGTGCAGATGCAAATCCAGTCCCGCACCAACGCCTACGAGCAAGTGAAGGTCAACATCCGAAAAGTCGCGGACGTCCAGAGAAAACTGAATGCGCTGCAGCAGTTGAACACGGGCCGTTTCCTGGAGGGCAACCTGCTGAATGCGCTGCAACAAATTTCGCTGTCCGGCGTGCAGTTGACCCGGATGCGCGTGGATCAAAATTATTCCTTCAAGGAAGGTTCGCCGGGACAGACCAACCAATTCGGGGTGATTGCCGGCCGGCCGGCCGCGGACCTGGAAAGAATCGTGTTGACGATGGACGCGAAGGATTATAGCGACAGCCCCGGCGACCAGATCAACAAATTCAAGGATGCCTTCACCAGCCAGTCTTATTTTCAGGCCGTGCTGGACAAAACCAACGGAGTCCGGCTGGCGAGCTCCCCGTCGGCGTCGCAAGCAGGCCCGGATGGCAAAGCCTTCGTGTTGTTCACCTTGGAATGCCTTTACCCCGTTCAAACCCGATGAACTTACTTCCCAAAGACAAAAACAAGCGCCTGCAGTTCATCCTCGTGTTGATCGGCATCGCAGGGGTGCTGGCCGCCATCGGCTTCGGGCTGATTCGTCCGCAATACAGGTCTCTGCACAACATTGCCCTGACGAACAAGAATGAGCAGGACAATCTCGCGCAAATCAAAAACGCCATCAAAAAGGCGGACGACACGGTCAACATGCTTGAGGATGTGTCCTTCCAACTGCAACAGGCGGAGGATGACATCGCCTCCGGCGACGTCAACGCGTGGATTTACGACAGGATCCGCAAATTCAAGAATCCATACCATGTGGAGATTCCCTCCATCAACCAGCCCACGTTGAGCGAAGTGGACATGATTCCGAACTACCCTTACAGGCAGATCAAGGTGAACATCGGCGGCACGGCCTATTACCATGACCTCGGGAAATTCGTCTCTGATTTCGAAAATCATTTCCCGCACATGCGTGTCGTCAACCTCTCCATGGAACCCGTCAACCTGCCGGGAGTGGATCCCGAAAAACTGGCCTTTCAAATGGACATCATCGCGTTGGTCAAACCCAATTCCTGAACCCAGACCATGAAACCGCACCAAAAATATCTCCGAAGCCCGGCGGCCAGGCTGATGCTGGCGATGCTCTGGGCGATGCCGCTGGCGGCGGCCGCAAACCAGCCGGCGGCCAATACGGATACAACAAACGCCCCGGTTCGCTCCGCCTTCGTCATGCCCACAAGTCCCAAGGAGGGCCACGACCCGTTTTTCCCGGAATCGTTGCGCCCCTACACCCTGCCAACGAACCACAGTCACAGCATGGAATTGAGCGCGCTGGTTTTCAAAGGTGTTTCGGGTCCGCCGGAACACCGGCTGGCCATCATCAACAACCACACCTTTGCCACCGGTGATGAACAGGATGTCATTACGTCCAGCGGACGCATTCATGTCCGCTGTGTCGAAGTCAGGGCCGAATCCGCAATCATCGAAGCCGACGGACGGCGATTTGAACTCACTTTTTCCACCAAATGACCAAAATAAATTCAATCAAATATAACCCTTGAAAACTTTCAACCATTTAATCCATCAACTCATGCAAAATAGAAAACAGAACTGTGAAAGGAAATCAGGTATGAAAAACTTGCTCATCACCATCATGTTGTTTGGCGTGGCCCTGCCAACCATGGCCCTGGCCCAAACCAACGCCGCCGGCGCGGTTCAGGCGGACGCCAATCCACCCGCCGAGGCCGCCGCCGCGACCAACGCGCCAGCCGCCGAGGTTGGCGCCGAGACCAACGCGCCGCCCGCCGACAACGGCACCGTCGCGCCCGCGTCCAGCATTCCGCTCATCCAATTCCAGGATGTGCCGATCACCACCGCCATTGAAAATCTGGCGCGGCAGGCGGGAATCAATTATTTGCTCGACCCCAGGATCGGCTATGGCCAGCCGGATCAGAACGGCGTCGTCAAACCTGAACCCACCCTGTCCATCCGCTGGGAAAACATCACCGCCGAACACGCCCTGCTGGCGTTGCTGGACAATTACAACCTGCAGATCGTGCTGGACAAAAAGACGCAGATTGGCCGCATCACCACCAAGGATCCCACCGCGCTGCCGCAGCTCATCACCCGGGTCATCCAGCTCCAATATGCGAGCAGCTCGAACATGGTTGACAGCGTGCAGGCCGCGTTGACCGACAAGCGCAGCAAGGTTCTGGGGGACAATCGCACGAGTCAGCTCATCGTGGTGGCCACCGATCCGGAACAAACTTCCGTGGACACGCTTATCGCCCAGCTCGACAGGCCCACGCGGCAGGTTCTGATTGAAACCCACTTTGTTGAAATCACCAGCGTTCCCGAAACCAAAAAAGGTGTTGACTGGACGGGCACGCTGTCAGCGCAGAATATCAGCTACGGAAACGGCACTCTTAACGCGGCAGCATCACAGACGCTCACCCAAATTCCAGGCCTGCCGGTGACGGTTCCAAGCGGCATTCCCGGACATCCTGGCACCACCACCCAGTCAGGGTCCAGTTCGCAGACGACTCTTAGCACCATTCCGGGTGCCGGCCTTGCCCTCAACACTGCCAGCGGATTGACGCCCAACATCGGCTTTCTCAATGCCGACGGCCTGAACGCCGTGCTTTCGTTCCTGAATTCCTCCGCCGACGCGCAGGTTATTTCCACTCCGCGCATCGTGACATTGGACAATGAAATGGCGCAACTGTCCGTCACGCGCGGCTATCCGGTGTTCAATGTGACTGCGGGTTCGGCCAACGCCTCCGGCGGTTCCAGCGTCACTTACTCCAACATCGGCACCACCTTGAGTGTCACGCCGCGCATCTCCGCCAACAACTACATCTGGCTCAAAATCGTGCCCGTGATCTCCACCTTCTTTGGCAATTTCTCCCAATCGGTCAATGGCGGAACCGGGGCCAATGGCAACCCGACATCGCTCATTTTGACCGCGCCGCAGTTTGACTCCCGCAGCTTTATCACCCAGGTGCGCATCCCCAACGCCAACACGCTGGTCATGGGCGGGCTGGTGGATGACAGCCCCAGTTCGCAAACCACCAAGGTTCCCATCATGGGGGACATCCCGCTGCTCGGCAACCTCTTCCGAAGCTCGGACAAATCCCTGAACAAGGACGATCTCTTGATCTTTATCACGCCAACGATTGTGCAGGACTCGGATTTCCAGCCCAGTCACACCGATTTCCTCCAGTCCCGGCCGGACGCCAAGCTGCCCCAGTTGATGAATGCCAATTCCTCGTGGGACAACACCAAGCCGTATTACACCGACAAATTCCAGAAGTCGCCGGCTGACGACCAGTAAACTTGCACTGCAAACTAACTGAATTTTTTATTATGAAAATCGCAACTCTCAATCGCGCATGGCAAACCGCCGGACGGGCGTGTTTTGACATGAGGGCGCGCGGCATCGCCACGACTGCGGCGCTGTTGCTCACCGCCTTCAATCTTTTCGCCGGCGCCACAGTGAACTGGCTGAGTGGCGGCCCCAATCCAGACGAATCCGGCGTGAGTCCTCAAGGCGCCGGTTATGTGGACGGCGACATCACCACGGAAGCGGAATATCACACGCCGTGCGGCGTGGCGATTGACAGCACTGGGAACTATCTCTATGTGGCCGACCGCGACAACAATGCGGTCCGCATGCTTGAATTTGACATCAATTGGACCTTTCACCTTTTCGGTGTGGACCAAAATGGCAACGCCGTGACGAATCTCTTCAACAAGCCGGTGGGCGTCGCGCTTGACCAGTCAGACGACTTGTTTGTCCTCAATCGCGGCAACGGCACCAACGGGAACGTTTTGGAACTGTTTTCAGATGACACATTTGTCACTAATCTTGTAAAGCTGGTCAATGCCAGCGGCATCACGGTGGATCCCGCCGGCGACGTTTTTGTATCGGCAAGCAACAAGGTGTTCGAGGTCACGGTCGGCGGCATCAGCAATCTTGTCGCCACCATCACCAACGCCGGCACGTCGTTGCAGGGCCTCGTCTTCAAACACAACGGATTGATCGCATCCTGCGACTCCGGCAACAACGGCGTCTGGCTGATTAATCCCGCCGCCACCAATTCTTACAGCAAGTTAGCCGGATTTCATGGCGCGGGTGATTTCATCAGCGCAAACAACGTTGCTTCCAGCAACACCGCCAAATTTTTTCAGCCCATGGGCGTGGCCGAAGCGGGCGATGGAACCCTGATTGTCAGCGACTACGGCAACCACCGCGTCAAGGCGGTGCTGACCAGCGGGATCGTGACCAATCTCTACGGTGTCACATCTAATGACTGGGTCACCCCAGGTCCTGGCTTGTTACCCGGCTTTGCGGACGGGACGGTTGTAGTTCCAGATCAATACGGCGGGGTCGCTGCGCGCCTGCCGAACGGCCTCGCCTTTGCGTATGATGGCACCATCTATGTCACAGAGGATTACTACCACATTATTCGCAAGGTCACCGGCACCGGCCTGGTGCTGCCGCCGCCCCCGCCGCCTGCCGCGCCAACCATACTGACCGTCGTCACGAACTACGGGCAGGTGAGTTTGACCTGGACAGCAGTTACCGGCGCGAGCAGTTACAACGTGGAACGCTCTACCAGCACCAACGGACCTTTCACGGTCATAACCAATATCACCGCCACAAGTTTTACGGACACCAGTGTCTTCAACGGAACGACTTATTACTATGTTGTTTCGGCGGTGAACTCCGCCAACGAAGAAGGCCCTGACTCGGCTCAAGTAAGCGCCACACCGCCACTGCCACCGGTGCCTAACCCGCAAATTGGGTATGTTACCTTTCCAGCAACGGCCAACCCGGAATACACCTCGGTCTTTACCCCGGTGTCGTCCATTGTTTTGAACAACGACACCCCAATTGTCATTGAGGGCGCGGCCGGCAGCCAGACATTCTATAATTATGGAGAAACTGGCAGCAGCATTCCAAATCCAACTTCCGCTTCCTACTCCGCCCCGGTAGGCTATGAGGATGGACTTTCTCCCAATGAGGTGGCCTATTATACGGTTGCCCAGGCACTGCCTGATCTAACCATCGTGGCCATTGGTGAGGAAAACAACGGAAGTCCAAACAGCGCCGTTGTTCAGGCCAGATTCCAGTTCGTGACCGGAAATCCGCTCATTACCGGCTTTAATGCCGCCCAGTTCATGGTCAGTGACATCACCTCCAACGCGCAGATGTGGTATACGATTGATGGTTCCAATCCCACCAATGCCGCGCCCAGCGTGGGACCCATTTCCAGCGGCGCAACCCTGTCGCTCCAGTTTCCTCCGGGCGGCACCAATCTCACGTTCAAGGTGATTGCCTTCCGCAATAATTATCAGCCCAGCGCCATTGTTCCCGTGGTCTTTTCGCCGTCAAATTATGTGCCGAACAGCATCAGCTTTGGATTCGCTTCGGGTGAGGCGTCCAGCGCCTTTATCGGGTCTCCGGGACAGACCTTTTTTGCGCCGGTCACTTTGTCCGTTCTGCCAAGCACCCTGATGTATAGCCTGCAATTCAACCTTACGGTCACCAACGGCGGCGCGGCAACCAATGCCGGCCCCCCCATCACACCCGGTGCCTTTGGCTTCCAATCCATGTTGATGGAACCGGTTGTCCCGGCTCCAACGAATTTTCCGGCGGGATTTGACTTGTACACCCCCATTCCGCCATGGATGTTTGTCAACTACGAGACCAACAATGTGCCTTCCTACCTGCTTGTAACCAACAGCACCGGGCTGGTTTTCGCCAGTTTGGAAACCACCAATCTTTCCGAGAACCTGCTGGCCGTAGGCTGGCTGGAACGCTACTCGGAAACTAATCTCTACGACACGCTTTCCCAGGATCTCATTCAATACTCACAGGCGCATGATGATACCTTTGTTCAAAGCGCCGGCTCTGTCATCGTGGGCGGCTACAGCTTCACAATTCCAGGCAACGCCCAGACTGGCCAGCAATATCAAATCCAGATTGGCCGCCCGTCCGCGACCGACGATGGCATTGGCGCGCCTGGATCGTCAGTTTACGTATATGCCCCCACCAATGGCTCATTGGGCGAAGGTGTTATCAATGCCCTCAAGGTGGTCACGGTCGGGCAGTTCAAATACCTGGTTGGCGATGCCTATCCGTTCCGCTGGTTCAACGCCGGCGATTTTGGCGACACCAATCTGAACAGCGCGGATGTCGAGCAGGTGTTCGAGTCGGCCATTTACGGCCTGAATACTCCGCCGGCAAGCAGCGATTTCTTTGACAGCATGGATTCCTGCGGCAACATCGGCGTTCTCGATGGCGACAATACCGATCCCAATTTTGGCGATTATACCAACGCCGGCGCTTACAGCAGCAGTTATAGCCTGACCACTTTGTTCAACGGCAATGACTCGACCATTGATCAAGTCGCCTTCGGTGACGGGCAACTGGACGTGTGCGATGTGTATGTCACATACCGCCGCTCGCTGGATCCGAGCCGGACCTGGTTCCAACGTTTTTGGAACAATGGCCAGCGTGTCGCGGATACCATTCCCAATGTAACGCCGAACGTCGCAGTCCAGAGCCAGGCGGCGGCCCAATCAAAAGCCCAGGTCAGTCCGTCCCCGACCGTTTCGCCGCAGGTCAATTTCGCCGCCGGCGATGCCCTCGCGTCCGCCGGGCAAACCGCGCAAATTCCGGTCACGGCCAATATATTTGGCAGCTATCCCTTGCGCGTGGTGATGCTGAACGTGACCGCGAATCCTCTGGACGGTTCACCCGCTCTGACTACATCCGTGCAATTCACCCCCAACAAGATTTTGGGAACACCCGCGCTGACGGATTCCACGGGCGCCGGCAACTACGCCGCCGCCTGGCTGAACAGCACCAACGCCGGGCTGACCAACCTGGCGACGATCGGCACCTTGACCGTCACCCTTCCGTCGAATGTGACAGGCAGTTCCGCCTACGCCATTCACTTTGATCATGCTTCTGGCTCACCGAATGGCATTGCGTCGTTCCCGAAGAGCACGTTCACCGGCCTGATCACGACATCGAGCCGCACCAATTCCTATTACAACGACGGCATCCCGGATTCCTGGCGCCTGCGCTGGTTCGGCACCATCTACAACCTGCTTTCCGTTTCCAATGCCTGTCCGTCAGGCGATGGCGTGGACAACTGGCAGAAATTCGTTGCGGGCGTTGACCCCAACGTCGCCGGTGACTTCCCCAGCGTGAATCCCAAATCGCCGGTTCCATCCGGCTCGACCACGGCCATTCATTGGCCCACGGTCCTCGGCGTCCAATATGCCATCCTGCGTTCCACCAGCCTGTTCCCCGGCAGTTGGTCCGCCATCGCCACCAACACCGGCACCGGCGGCGACATGGAATTTGACGACAACTTCAGCGGCAAGGTGAAATTTTACCGCGTGCAAATTCTTCCGTAAGCGTTGCCTTTGACCCGACGAGACGGCGCGTTCTTGCGAACGCGCCGTTCTTTTTTAGAGATCGAAGGCGGAGCGGATCGCTGGCGGCTCGGCAATGGAGCGGAATGGAAACAGCAGGAGACTTTGTTGTGAAAACTTTTTTTCGAGACTTTTCGGAGGGTAGGGATGCCGCGCTGCGGCGTCCCCGTCCGGCAGGACGGAACGAACGTGGCGAAGACCGCCCAAAATGCTAACCCGCGCCCAACAAATCCTTTTGAAACGCGCCCAACACGAGGCCGCGCTCGACTACCTCAACCCATCCCTCCACTGACATGCGCCCTGCTTTTTCATTTTTCATTTTTAATTTTACGAACACTGCCGCTCCAGCAAAGACCCGCGCCTGGCCGATCGTCACGTTGACAACCTGTTGAGTTACTTCGAGGCGATCCACTGGCGCAAGGCGGATGGGAGCGCGACCGTCCCGGTCGCCGTTCCCGGCGTCCCGCCGGAAACTCCCAGACCCTTTCAACCCAGTTGCAAACCCTTTGCACTCTTCCGGCAACGCGGCTATTGGGCCGCCAAAAATCCCAAGGGCAACACCAGCCGCGACCGTTACGGCCATACCGGATTGCAGTCCCGGATCGCCGATCTGGAACAACCACCTCCAGCCAGCAGGGCCTGGTTTGTCCGGCCAGCGGGATTTCTGCGTAGATTAAAAGCCTGATTTGTTGCATTTCCTGGCATCGGGAGAAATTAAAGCCTGCGGCCAAAGTTGTTGCCGAAACAGGTTGAGATCAATTTGTAATGGACGGTGAAAATTCCAACAACCCGCAACAACTTTGGCCGCAGGCTTTAGTTCCGCCTCACGATTCCTGAATTCGCGCCGACTGAAGCATCAAACGAAAACGAAAGGACATACACATGAAAATCCGCCTCACGATTCCTGAATTCGCGCCGACTGAAGCGCTAAATCTGACGATGATGTGGCGCGTGACTACGCCGCCTCACGATTCCTGAATTCGCGCCGACTGAAGCAATTATTTCACCGCGCTCGGCATCTCCGCGAACCTCCGCCTCACGATTCCTGAATTCGCGCCGACTGAAGCCTTTTATCACGATGAACCTTTCCGGCTATTTGTTTCCGCCTCACGATTCCTGAATTCGCGCCGACTGAAGCATACCGGGAATGTCCGGGTTGATGGAGAAATCCTTCCGCCTCACGATTCCTGAATTCGCGCCGACTGAAGCCTGTAAATCAGCAATGACATTCAGGTCTTGATTGTCCGCCTCACGATTCCTGAATTCGCGCCGACTGAAGCCGGATTGAGGGGATAATCCGAAAACCCGCGAAGCAGCCGCCTCACGATTCCTGAATTCGCGCCGACTGAAGCAAAAGCATCTGAACATCTGGCGCGCGAGCGAGCTTCTCCGCCTCACGATTCCTGAATTCGCGCCGACTGAAGCCTCAATGCGGATTTCCCGGCTCGTCTGTAGTTCGAGCCGCCTCACGATTCCTGAATTCGCGCCGACTGAAGCAAGCGAGCAATGTATGCAGCAGTGTTTGCCGAAGACCGCCTCACGATTCCTGAATTCGCGCCGACTGAAGCAGTTGTGCTGATTGGTCATCAGGTTGAGGCCACGGTCCGCCTCACGATTCCTGAATTCGCGCCGACTGAAGCACCGCCGGATCGCCATCCTGGACGGCCGCCTGTCCTCCGCCTCACGATTCCTGAATTCGCGCCGACTGAAGCCATCGCGCAGCGGACGCTCGTTGCCCCACAAAATCACCGCCTCACGATTCCTGAATTCGCGCCGACTGAAGCTTTGAACCCCTTGTAATCCCCGTGACTGTCAATCGACCGCCTCACGATTCCTGAATTCGCGCCGACTGAAGCAGGGCGGCGAATGGACGGACGTTTTTAATGAAATATCCGCCTCACGATTCCTGAATTCGCGCCGACTGAAGCAAGCCCGCCAACGCAAATGGGACATCCGCGATGAACCGCCTCACGATTCCTGAATTCGCGCCGACTGAAGCCCGCGCCGCCGCGCCGCTGGCAAAGCAATGGCGCCCGCCTCACGATTCCTGAATTCGCGCCGACTGAAGCGGCATCGCGGAAAGTTTTCTTCAAGATTCCATTCACCGCCTCACGATTCCTGAATTCGCGCCGACTGAAGCCCGGAGGCGTGATGAAGCGAGAGGAACTGCTTTATCCGCCTCACGATTCCTGAATTCGCGCCGACTGAAGCATAGCCATCCGACGATGGCGTTTGTGCGCTGTCTCCGCCTCACGATTCCTGAATTCGCGCCGACTGAAGCGCCGCCGCGTTGCCGCTGTTGGCGTTGGCCTGCTGCCGCCTCACGATTCCTGAATTCGCGCCGACTGAAGCTCAAGCATCACATTACAGCCCCAAACTCGACCTGCCGCCTCACGATTCCTGAATTCGCGCCGACTGAAGCAATCGCCGAAATACGGGGCGAAGGCGGCGACGCAGTCCGCCTCACGATTCCTGAATTCGCGCCGACTGAAGCATGAACGCATGGCGTGGCACGGCTTTGATCATCGACCGCCTCACGATTCCTGAATTCGCGCCGACTGAAGCCGGACTGGGAGCAGCGGGGCGGCGTCTTTTTCAAATCCGCCTCACGATTCCTGAATTCGCGCCGACTGAAGCGTTGTCAGCACAGATGATGACGTTTGACGGTGGACCGCCTCACGATTCCTGAATTCGCGCCGACTGAAGCCCATTCGTCACTTTGGGAAAGACGGTTGCCCCGGTCCGCCTCACGATTCCTGAATTCGCGCCGACTGAAGCGACCGTGTGCGGCGGATCGAAGATGACGTGCCACCGCCTCACGATTCCTGAATTCGCGCCGACTGAAGCGCCCCGGTGATGGTTTGGTTGGTCAATGTCAAAAACCGCCTCACGATTCCTGAATTCGCGCCGACTGAAGCATCGCCGATTGGAATTGCCGATGAGTCTTGAAGTTTTCCGCCTCACGATTCCTGAATTCGCGCCGACTGAAGCTCATAATAGTTGCGCTCTTGTCAACGCACTCACGCCGCCTCACGATTCCTGAATTCGCGCCGACTGAAGCTCACCCC
>Ga0182018_10001483_pt1 | contig 26528 bp, 22 predicted proteins | sample 812P2MmetaG_FD_120490 | JGI IMG/M metagenome (GOLD analysis project Ga0182018, IMG submission 120490) | Permafrost microbial communities from Stordalen Mire, Sweden - 812P2M metaG | ecosystem: Environmental > Terrestrial > Soil > Wetlands > Permafrost | place: Sweden: Stordalen | collected...
AACACAGTTCCGCCGTTGGCGTACTCGAACAAGCCGGCGCGGGTTTCGGTCGCGCCGGTAAAGGCGCCGCGCACATGCCCGAAAAGCTGGCTTTCGAGCAGCGTATCTACAATCGCCGAGCAGTTGCACACGGCAAATCGCTGCTGCGCCACCGGGCTCATATGGTGCAGCGCGTGCGCGACAAGTTCCTTGCCCGTGCCGGTCGCGCCGGAGATCAGGACGTTGGTATAGTGCCGCGCCACCTTGCGCGCCACCTCGAACACTTCGACCATCGCCGGGCTTCTGCCGACGATGCCGTGGAATTCAAGATCGGCCAGTAATTGTTGCTCGAGTTCGCGGATGCGCTTTCTGCGGCGGAAGGAATCGGCGATTTCGTCGAGCGTGCGTTTCAGGCGCGTTTTGTCGATGGGCTTCGGCAAGTAGTCGTAGGCGCCGTGCTTGATCGCCTCAATTGCCGAATCAAGCGAGTAACCGCCGGCCATCAAGATCACATATACACCGGGATCGCGATCGAGCGCGTTCCTGAGAAACGCCAGGCCGTCCATCGCAGGCATTTTCAAATCCGAAAGCACCACGCGGCAGCGACCTTCGGCGATCAGGCCGAGCACCTGTTTTGGGTCGTTCGTACCCACTGCTTCGAAGCCCAGTTGCGCGGTCATGGCTTCGAGCATTTCGACGATGGCGGGATCGCCGTCCAAAATGGAAATGGGGAAAGCCTCGCGGACTGCGACTGGAGGAATTGCCTTAGCTGTGACCGTGCCCATGGCACATTAACACGGCAATGCCGATGCCACATCGAGAGGAGAATCGATGCATTGGTATAGAAAAGCGAGTGGGGCTTGCTGCGGCGGTTTGGTTCCTGCCAACGGATAGCCACTGCGCGGCTTAGCGACATTTCGCGCAGTGGCTTTACGGCACACGCGATGCGGCGATTTGGGAAGTGAGTGAATCGGCGAAAAGAGTTTTCGTTGTCGCTTCCCAATTTGGGCGCAATCGCGGTCGAGAAGTTTCAAACGGGGATTTGGATGCACCCGTCTTTGCGCGACTTCCTATGCCGGGCCGACCGGCACTTCTTCAATTCGATGGCGGCTCGTGGTCTCTTGAATCGTCGAGCGCGGCGATGAATTCCAGCTCGAACAGAAACATCTGCACCCACTCGCCGGTCTCCGAGCGCATCTCGCAGTAGATGTTGTCGCGAGTCGGCGGTTCATCCGGCGACTCGAACGACATTCCGAGCGACCAATCGAGCGAGGATTCCAGCGAAATGATGCGTTGTGCCGCGCCGGCCTCTCGGATTTCGAGGTCGGTCGCGCAGCGGTCGGTGGCGGCGAGCTCAGGCAGATTGCTTTTCATGGCGTATGGACTCCGCAAAAGAATCGAGCGATCGATTGCCCGGCGTGTTCGCTGAACCGGCTCGCCGGTAGGGCACGAGGCGCACTTCAATTTTCTCTTTCTCGCGCCCATCGTGTTTCGGCACGATCTCGGCCTGATAGGCCATTAAAAGCGGGCCAATCGTTCCCGACGCCAGGATTGGACGCACGGACAGCAACGATCCGTCGCGCACGGTCGAGCCCAGGCTGACGAATTTGTCGCCGTCTCCATCCCAGCAAAGTTCGGCGCGCTCGACGAAGAACCGCGCGTCGGCGTCCCAGCCGGATACTTCGACGGAATAGGTTGCGGCTGTGCTCTCGGACGACGTCATGGCGACGCTCTCCCTGCAGAACTAAGAGCAGGCGCACTGCCAAAGCGGCCTCGCCCAAGCCTTTGAGGGCAGGGCGCTTCCGCGCGGGTGATGGCCTAGTGGTGTGCCGCATGGGACCTAACTCGGCACAGGTGTTTGCCTCTGAAACATCGCCGCGCATTGCTGGTAAGATCGCCCGCGCGGAGCGATGGCGCGGCCCGAATGGCGGGGCTACGCGGTGCGGACGCGTAGGAATTCCGCCCGTTTGTGAGAGGAGTCAACCATGAGACGCAGAGATTTTCTGAAGAGTGCCAGCGCGCTGGCAGCCGTGCGAGTTGCGGCCTCGCCGCTCGCTGGGTTCGCGCGCGGGGACGAAACTGCCGCAGCGCCGCCTGTTGGGCGCGCGATGTACGCCGGATCGCAATTCGATCGGGTGCCTTCCGATGATGATCTGCGCTGGCTTGCGACGCTCGGCGTTCGCCACGTTTGCAGCGGTCCGCCGGCAGCACACTTCGATCAAAGCTGGAGCGCTGCGAGTCTTGAGCAGATCAATGCGCGCGCCGCGTCATTTGGTATTGCGCTCGACATGATCGCGCTGCCCATGGCCTCGAGCTACATCGCGAACGCCGATAATCCGAACATTATGTTAGGCAAGAGCCCCGAGCGCGACCGCGAAATCGACGGCATCTGCGAAATCATCCGCAACGTCGCGCACGCCGGAATCCCCGCGGTGAAATACAACCTCACGATTCTCGGCGTAGTGCGCACCGGCACGACGCCCGCCCGCGGCAGCGCGCGGTACAGCACGTTCGTTTATGCGAACGCCAAACAGGATCCGCCATTGACTGAGGCCGGCGAAGTGAGCGCCGACGAAATGTGGGAACGCATCACTTATTTTCTTGAGCGCGTGGTGCCCGTGGCCACGGAAAATAAAGTGCGCCTGGCATGCCATCCGCACGATCCGGGCATGCCTGCGGACACGGGATTTCGCGGGGTTCATCGCGTGCTCGGCAGCGTCGCGGGCCTCAAACGATTTATCGAAATCGAGGCCAGCCCGTACCACGGCCTGAATTTCTGCCAAGGCACGGTGAGCGAGATGCTGGACGATCCGGGCAGGGAAGTGTTCGACGTGATTCGTTACTTCGGCACGCGCCGCAAAATCTTCAACGTACACTTCCGCAATATCAAAGGACACTTCCTCAATTTTGAGGAAACATTTCCCGATGACGGCGACGTGAATATGGTCGAGGCGCTCAAGACGTATCGCGAGGTCGGATACGACGGCATGATCATGCCCGATCACGCGCCCGAGATCGATGGCGATCCGGATCACCGCCGGGCTTTTGCCTTCGAGTTTGGGTACATCCAGGCGCTGCTTCAGGCGATTCCGCCGGCGGCCGCGAAAGCGTGACGCTCGACCGACCTGCGCGCGATCGCCGCGTGATCTCGATCGAGCGCTACTTGATCGTCTGCAGCGCGACTTGCGTGTAGTAATAGCCCGCGGCGCCCAGCATCCGATACGTGTGGTCGAAGGCGTAGGAGAAATCGCGAAAGGCCTTCCATTCGTGCAGGGGATTGGCGAACTCGTCGAAGATCAGGATCGATCCGGCCTTCAAGATTGGGTCGAGGGTGGAAAGCATATAAAGCGTTGAGGAATAAAGATCGGAATCGTTGTGAATCACCAGGCGCGAGCGTGGCTCGAAATCCCGCAGGAACGGGCGCAGCGTTTCGCTAAACCACCCCGCGATGAATCGCACGCGCGGATCGCCGGTTGCGGGAACGGCGCCTGCGGTGGAAAACGCTCCTTCGGGCCCGTATCCCGTGATGCCGTCTGGCGCTGCAGGCAGCCCCTCGAACGAATCGAAACCAAAAAAGCGGCTCTCGGGGTGGGAATTGATCGACGCCCACTTCAGGATGGAGTCTCCATGAAACACGCCGAATTCCAGGTAGTCGATGGGCTCGTCGTGCAGGATTTTCGCGTCGATGTCTTCGTAAAGCTGGAACCTCTCCGGAAAATAAGGAAACGGTTGGTTGGCCTTGAGCCACTGGTGCAATTCCGCATTCCCGCCCAAAGCTCTGAGGAACTCTCCACGCTTTCCGACGACCGCAGCAGCGAGGCGCTTCCTGAATCGGTTGCCAGGCATTAGATCTGGCATCGCTTTCGCAGGTCGTTATATACCGCTCGGTACACTCCTTATTTATACACCCATCTCAATCGAAATTTTCTGCCAGCTGTGGATTTTGGGCGCGCGCGAAGGTTGGCTCCGGGGCCTGGACTCGAACCAGGATAACCAGCTCCAAAGGCTGGCGTGCTACCGATTGCACTACCCCGGAGCAGCCCGAAAAGTGTAGCAGAGCCGCCGACGCCTGCGCCATGTATCCGGGGCAGCTTCATCTCGCGCGGCGTTTCTGCTACGCTCGTTCGAGCGCGACTGTGGAGAGGTGTCCGAGCGGTTTAAGGAGCACGCTTGGAAAGCGTGTGTTGGGGAAACTCAACCGTGGGTTCGAATCCCACCCTCTCCGCCATCCAGTCTCTTGCTGTTCTCTCTCCCGCTGCTTTCCGCCCCAATAGTCGAAATAGCCCCCCATAATGCGCCGAAACCGACGGCGCAGACGTTGACTAATTCTATGTAGAGCCCAAAGACCACTCAAATCAGGCCATATTTCTCCGCTCCGGTACCGCGTGGTGGAGTTTCACAGACGAACCGACGTACGAGTTGGAGTTGACTACCCTCTGCCTTCGCCATGGACGTCTGGCTTCGAAGTATATGGTCGGTGGGCAATTGGCGGGCGAGATGTTAAACCAGCGCACATGCCTCGTGAGCGCGTGTTCCATGTGAGAGCTCCCGTCGCCAATTCTTGTATTCCGCGACGTTAATCTCCTGCGATCGCGGGCCAGATTTTAAGTGCTAAAGATATTCTTGCTCAGAAATTCATTGCGGAATTTGCCCTGCGGATCGAATTCCTCGCTCAATTCGATGAAGTCGGGCATCCTTTCGTATATCGATTTCAATTCGGCGGGAGCCGTCGCGAACAACTTTCCCCAATGCGGCCGCGCTCTAAAGGGAGCCAACTCCCTTTCGATCAGCAGTAGTAATTGGCTCACCGCGGGCCAGTCCTGGTTCCACGTAAAGTGGATGGCGACGCAATCCTGCTTGTAGCACGGACTCATCCACAAATCATCGGCTGCAATCGTGCGAATCTCGGAAATCCGCAGATGGGGACTGACCTGGTCGCGCAGCCGTTCAACCGCCAGAATCGCTTCCACCCCGTTCCGCCGCGGGACGAAATATTCCGTCTGCAGTTCTTTCCCCGCACTGGGCATGTACTCCATCCGAAAATGCGGTAGCCGCTTATACCAGGGGCCCGGCACGCCCATCTGTTGCGTGCAGTTCTCCGCGGAAATCCCAGCGATGGGATGTCGATTCTGCGCAGTGGGCTTCGCCCCGAAGAATTCCGCCGGCACGCCAAACACAGGAGCTTTATCCACGCGGCTTTTGATCCAAATTTCGTCAATCCGATGATTCCGCCAACCTGTAAATAAGCTCACGCTGTAAGCGCTGCTTTGGATCGCATCGAAATTCGTCGCCAGTTTGGTCATCGGCATATTCTCATAAACATATTGGCGCATCGCGAAGCTCGGCTCGATATCCAGCGTGACGCTGGTGACCACGCCCAGCGCGCCAAGCCCTACTACTGCTCCCCGAAATGTTTCGCCGTCCTGGGCGCGTGAAAGCTCCACGATGTCGCCAGCCGCCGTGACGATCTGCAGTCCCGCAACAGCCGTCGCAAGATTGCCATTTTTTTCCCCCGAACCATGCGTCGCAGTCCCACACGATCCTGCCACAGAAATGTGTGGAAGCGACGCGAGATTATGCAGCGCGAACCCCTGCCGGTTAATCTCCGGCGCAAGTCGCCCATAGGTCATTCCCGCGCTCACCGTCACTGTGCGCGCCACCGGATCGAGCGCCAGCACTTTGTCCATCGATTTCAGCGAGAGGAACCCGTGTTCGCTGTCCGCGATCGTGTTGAAGCAGTGTCGTGTACCCAGCACCTTGAGTCTGCTCTGTTGCTTGACGAACTCCCGCACCTGTTCCAGCGTCTCCGCGCTGAACACTCGCTCGCTGCTGTATTCGATATTCCCCGCCCAGTTCTTGCACTCTGCCATTCGCGGCCCAATCCGGAAGCGAGTCTAGCTCGTCGCTCGAAATGAATTGCCCATCGCCGTCGCCAACCTCATAAATGTTATAGTACGCTCGCCTTGGCCCCCAGCGTCGAGCTCGCCGTCGCAGAGAGCACTCGGCGCCGTGTTTCGCGCCGCCTCGTCCCCTATCTCACTTTCATTTATCTTCTCTCCTATCTCGACCGCGCCAATCTCAGCGTCGCCAAACTCCAAATGCAGCTCGATCTTCATTTCACCGACGCCGTCATCGGCCTCGGCGCCGGAATTTTCTTCCTGGGTTTCTTGCTCCTCGACATTCCAGGCAGCCTGATCGTCGAGCGCTTTGGCGCGCGCAAATATATGTCGCGCATCATGATCGCCTGGGGCATCGTGGCTACCACCACTGGTTTTCTCGGCCTTAGCGTCAGCGCACACCTGTTCCACGCCGTCAGCTTCCGCGCCCAGTTTTACACCCTACGCCTGCTCCTCGGCGCAACCGAAGCCGGCTTTTTCCCCGGCGTGATCATCTATCTCTCACGCTGGTTCCGCGCGCAAGACCGCGCCCGCGCGATGGCCTGGTTCATGGTCGCGCAACCGGTCTCCATCGCCCTCGGCGTGCCGATTTCCCGCGCGATTCTCGAATCGATTCACTGGCGCGGCCTCACCGGATGGCACTGGGTTTTCATTCTCGAAGGATTGCCCGCCGTGTTTTTCGGCGTCGTTACCAGGTTCTATCTCACTGACCGCCCGCAAGACGCGCGCTGGCTCACCGCCCACGAAAAAGCGTGGCTCACCGCCGAACTCGATCGCGAAGCGCGCGAGCGCGCCGCGCAAGGTCGTGTAAAAATCTGGGAAGGCTTTCGCAGCCCGCAAACGCTTTTGCTCCTCGCCATCTACTTTCTCATCGTCAATGGCAATCAAGCCATGATCTATTTCCTGCCCTCCATCACCGACGCCATGCACGCCCTCTCCATCGCTGGGCGCACCACCGTCGCCGCTCTCCCCTACGCGCTGAGCGCAGTCACCATCCTGCTCAACGGCATCTCCGCCAACCGCTCGGGCGAGCGCCGCTGGCACACGGCCCTCCCCATGCTCATCGGCGGCTGCGCGCTAGCCTGCGCCATGCTCTCCGCCGGCCACCTCGCCCTCGTCATCTCTTTCTACTGCCTCGCCGGCGCCACCTCCCAAGCCTATCTCCCCGTCTTCTGGACTCTCCCCTCCACCTACCTCGGCAAATCCGCCGCAGCCGCAGCCATCGGCCTGATCTCCTTCGGCAATCTCGGCGGTTTCACCGGTCCTTATATCTTCGGCGCCCTCCACACTCGCACCGGCAATTTTTCCACCGGAATCTTCTTTCTCTCCGGATGCATGCTGGCCGCCGGCGCCCTAGCCACCCTGGTCCGCGCTACAAAACCTCACGCAACGTAAGCGCGCAACGCGCCAACAGCTCGCAGCTCTTATTCTTCGTCCCGGCTTTGCGCTTGTTGGGGGCGGCCGCAGGTCCTCCGTGGCGGCAGCTTGGCTCAACCCGCAGGTCGCGAGTAGTGAGCGAAAACGACAGCAAGAGCACTGGGCGTGACACTTTGTCGAACCCATATTCGCCCTTAAAGTCGCTTAGAATCCCCAGTTCCAAAAACATGGGGCCACATACCTTCCTAGCCAACAAAGTACCGTAAACCTAAGGCCGCGCCGCCGGCACTCTAGCGATACTGAACCGGCCGAGACTCAGGCGATGCCCATGCGCTCTTGCAACTGCTCGAGCGAGGCTTGCTTGGTTTCGGGAAAGAAGAAAAGGACCACGAAGAATTGCACCACCATCATCGCGCCGAAAAATACGAACGGGTACGCGCCCGAGCGCTGCGCGACAATCGGAAATATGCCGGACAGCAAGGCGTTCATCACCCAGTGCGCGCTGCAGCCCAGGCTCTGTCCCTTGCCGCGCACGCGCGTCGGAAAAATCTCGCTGATATACACCCAGATCACCGCGCCTTGCGAGACGGCGAAGAATGCGATGTACGTTACCAGAAGCCATACCAGGGCCTGCACGTGCCGGTGCGTGAAGAACACGGCCGAGACTCCGCCGAGACACGCGGCCGTGCCTACCGAGCCGACCAGCAGTAGCCGCTTGCGACCGACGCGGTCGATCAACGTCATGGCGAAAAGTGTGGCGATCAGATTCATGGCGCCCACGGCCACGGCTTGCAAATTGCCGGACATGCGGCTGAAGCCCGCGGCGGCGAAAATGTCGTTGAGATAGTACAGAATCGCATTGATGCCGCTCAGTTGGTTGAACATGCCGATGGCAACAGCCAGAAAAATCGGCGTGCCGTATTTCAGTTTTCCTCCAATTCGACGGAACAACGGCTCGCTGCGGCTGCTGCGCTCCAAATTGATCGATTCGCGAATCTCGGCGAGTTCGGCGCGCGCGTCGGGCGAACCCATTAGTTCCAGCACTGCAAGCGCCTCGGCCATGCGGTCCTGAGTGGCCAGCCACCGCGAGCTGCGCGGTATGCCGAACAATAGCAGAAGAAAAATTACCGACGGGAATGCCGCCACACCCAATTCCCATCGCCACTCGACGCCACCCAAGTGAGCCAGGCCTAGCAGATAGTTGGAAAAATAGGCCAGCAGGATTCCGAACACGATGTTGATCTGGAATGTACCGACCAATCTTCCACGCAAGCGAGCCGGCGCAAGCTCCGCAATGTACACAGGACCCAGAACCGACGAGCCCCCAATGCCGAGTCCGCCGAGAAAGCGCGCAGTGAGAAATGCGTGCCAGTTCCACGCGAATGCACACCCGAGAGCACAAATTACGTAAAGGACCGCCATGCATCGCAGCATTTCGCGCGAGCCGTACTTCTGTCCCAGCGCGCCGGCGCAGATCGAGCCGATCACGGTTCCCCAAAGCGCGATCGATACGGTGAATCCGAGTTGCGGAGGACTGAGGTCATAAACGTGAGCGAGGGCCGAGGTGGTGCCGGAGATAACCGCGGTATCGAAACCAAAGAGAAGGCCGCCGAGCGCGCCAACGAAGGTGCTTCTAAGAACGTACCGGTTCAACGCCACTGGTTGTTCTCCCGGAATCTGTTCTCTGGTTCCGCCACGTGGAGCCCGACCGTTGGGAATCAGCCTGCAGATTGGTTCACGGCCGGCGCTGACATTCCCAGCCTCTCATACCATGGCTGCGCTGCTGTGAGCACGTCGTTGAGGCGCGTAATGTTTTCGATTCCAGTTGTATTCAGCCAGTCTTCAAGAGCCTTCGCGCCCTGCTTGGCATACACCGGGATGCCGTCTTGCCAGGTTGCCCGCCCACATAGCACACCGCTAAAGCGGCTACCGCTTTCGATCGCGAATTCCAAGGCCTCAATAAACTCCGCATTACTCACGCCCGCCGACAAATACACGAATGGTTTTCCCGTCGCAGCGTCCGTGGCGCGGAAATACAGTTGCGCTTCCGCTTGCGTGTAGGCTGCTTCGCCCTGAAAAAATCGCGTCTCTGCAACGAACTTCATTAGCACCGGCACTTCGACCTTCAATAAGTCGACGCCATAGCAGTCCTTGCTGAATTCCGTCATTGACTGAGCCACAATTTCGGGCTTGCGCTTCGCGTACGCGAGCGTCTTTTCACCGCCGTGCGCGTCATACCCAACAAGCTCCAGCACGAATGGAATGTCGTTGGCGCGGCACTCATCTCCGATGCGCTCCACCCACGCCTGCTTCTGCTGGTTGATCGCCGCGTTCTCGAATGGCGTGTAATAGAGAAGGATCTTGATACCGTTGGCCCCCGCCTCCGCGAGGCGGCGCACCGACCAAGTCTCATACAGAAGCGGCATCCGCGGCGGGGCGGCCTCATAGCTGGATCTTTCATACGACAGCAGAAGCCCCGCCGTATGGCGGTGCCGTGCTGCGGGAAATCCGTATTCGGGATCGAGGAGGATGGCCGAGGCATGCTTTGTGAGGACTTCGGTGGCGATTTCCTTGAATTCCACGACCGCGGAATCCGGAATATTCCCGGCTCCCATTTCTCTGGCTATAGCCTGCTTAAGAATGCCGCGTTGGTCCAAAGCGAGCGCGGCAATGACACCGCGAGGATTGGATATAGCCCTCAAACCAGAGACTTTACCGGGAGTGACATTCATCTTGAGCGTCATCGTCTTGGCCCGGATGAATTTACAGATCTAGGGGATGGTTGTCAATCGATGCTAATCGATTACACATCGATCGCGTGCTCGCCAAGAGCCGCTGGCCCTACCGAGGCGGACCTGGCGACTCGCCGACGCGGTCCAAGCGCGTCGCCTGCCGGAAAGAAACTGAATTCCCAGCCGATTAGAACGGAATGGCTGACGCAAATGCACCGACGATAACGACGCCGAGCCGATAATCGATCATAAAAGATGGACAAGATTCTATCTGCCATCTTATATTTCCGGGTAGTGACAACCTCCGCGATCGGCCGAAGCGACATTTCCAATCTGAAAATCGAGCGCGCGCATGGTGGCTGAACAGGAGAAGCCCGCCAGCGCGGAGCCGCCGCCGGCTTCGCGGCGCTGGATCATTCTCGCCTTTCTGTTCGCCATTACGGTCGTCAATTTTATCGATCGGCAAACGGTATCCGTGCTCGCTCCGGTGATACGCGAGGCCTTCCATCTTTCCAACTCGGCCTACGGAAGAATCGTTGCCGCCTTCCAATTCGGAATGATGACGGGCGAACTTCCCATGGGTTGGATCATGGATCGATGGGGTTGCAGAGTAGGATTGTCCGCAGCCGTACTGCTGTGGTCGGCCGCTACCGGATCTCAAGCCTTTGTGCGCACGGGCGCACAACTCGGCGACACGCGCTTCTGGATGGGAACCACCGAATGTGGAAACTATTCGGGCGGAATAAAAGTGGCAACGCAAATGTTCCCGAAACGGGAACGGACGCTTGCGATCGGCATTTTCAATAGTGGAAGCATCGTCGGTGCTGTTCTTGCGCCGCCGCTGATCGTATTTCTCTACCGGCACTATGGATTCCGTGCGGCATTCGTCGTTCCGGCAATTCTCGGCTCTCTGTGGGCGCTGGTATGGTGGTTGACGTATCGCGCCGCGCCTGCGAAGACTTCGGAAAGCGCGGAGGCACAGGTGCTGCTCAGTTCTCTGCTGCGACAATCTTCCACGTGGGCCGTGATGCTTTGCCGGTTTCTTGTGGGACCCGTGGTTCAATTTTATTGGTATTGGTTGCCAAGCTATTTATACAGCGTGCGGCATTTGACGCTGTTTCAGATAGGCGCTTTATCCTGGATTCCTTTTTTCCTCGGGGGAATGGGCGGACTTGCAGGGGGCTGGGCCGCGGGATCCTTGCAGGCGCGAGGCGCCTCCGCGTATGACGTGCGAAGAATCACCATGATTGGCAGCGGCGTGCTTTGCGTGGCCAGTCTGGCGGTACCGTTTGTCGCGAGTGTGACGGTGTCGCTGCTCACGATCAGCGTGGCGATCTTTGGACATAATTTCCTTTCCGCGAATATGTATGGAGCCATAACCGATTTATTTCCCGACAGCGCGGTGGGGCGCGCAACAGGTTTGAGCGGAGTGGCAAGTGGATTTAGCGGATTGCTGTTTCCACTCTTGACGGGTGTGCTGGTAGACCGTATTTCGTACACGCCGGTGTTTTTGCTCGCGGCCGTGATGCCTCTCGCCGGCACATTCGCGCTGCTGTGGTTCGGAAAGCTATCGCGCGAAGGAAGCCTGGGAGATCGGACAGATGCGGTTCAAGCCGGCTAGTCGAATGCGATTGCAGCGCGAGCCCGTGGGTTTGGCCATGATCTGAAACGGTTGCGGGCGAGACTCGGTGAGAGTGGAGAGCAGCTCGGGAGCAGACCTTAATCCGTCTTGCGCGGCAGGATGGGTTTTCATGAGTTACATCCTCTAGCAGCTACAACTTTGGGCTTCAGCGCGTCTCTTTATGCACCCACAATTTCCGGATTCTAGCAGCCGACTCTTGCGCCAGCAACTCTTGCGCATACCAGTGCGCTTGACAATGCGGCGAGCAGAGGCGCACCATTGGCAGCCAAAATCAATAGTAATCGATTACAGGCGGTCTGAGGTTTAGCCCTCGTGGAATTGGAAATTAGCCACTCGGTGCGCCGATAGTTCGGGAAGCTGGACTGACCAGTCCGTGGGGTTGGCATGGGTTCGGAAAATCTGCTGGTAATTCAGGCCGGCGGACCAACTGCTGTAACGAACGCAAGTCTCTATGGGGTGCTGAGCGAAGCCCGCCAGCGGGGAGCGGGAAAGATTTTTGGCGCGCGACGAAGTTTGGAAGGATTGATCGAGGGGCGCGTGTTGGATCTTGGATCACTGACAGAACCGCAGCTCGATCGGCTTCGGCTAAGCCCGGGAGCCGCGTTGGGTTCCAGCCGGCTCAAGCCGACGGAATCACACTTGGAACAAATCGTTGGGCATTTACGGAAACTGGATGTTCACCAGGTTCTGTTGATCGGTGGAAACGGCACAATGGCCGCTGCCGAAATGCTGGGGCGTTTCTGTGGTAACGCAAACTATGAGTTGCGCGTGATCGGCATACCAAAGACCATCGACAACGATATCAATGGAACCGATCGTTGCCCGGGGTACGCGAGCGCGGCGCGCTACGTGGCGCAATCAACGCGCGACCTCGGGATGGACATTCGCTCACTGCCGCAGCCGGTATCGATTTTCGAGACATTGGGGCGAAACGTGGGATGGCTGGCGGCGGCGTCGGCGGCGGCAAAACGAAGAGAGCAGGATGCTCCGCATTTGGTTTACGTGCCGGAAATTCCATTTGAGACTGAGAAATTTCTTGCCGACTTGGAACGCGTGCTTGCAAGGCAAGACTGGGCGATTGTGGTGGTCTGCGAAGGAATTAAAGATAAATCCGGCCGGCCCGTTTACGAAGCGGCACACGCATCGCAGGCCGATGCATTGAAGCGTCCGCTGATCGGCGGAGTTGGACGCGTGCTGGCTGAAACCGCGGCGCGCGAATTGAAACTGCGCTGTCGAGACGAAAAGCCTGGTTTGGTGGGGAGAGCGTCCATGTTGCACGCTTCCAAGCAGGATCTGCACGATGCCGAGCTTGTGGGGCGCGAGGCGGTTCGCGCGCTGCGGAAGAATCGCAACGCGGAGATGGTCGCGCTCGCCCCGTTAGATCGTTCGGACGCGGCGGCATTTGAATTGGTGCCGTTCAGCGCGGTGATCGGGCCCGAGAGAGCCATTCCGAGAAAATGGTTGTGCGATGGCGACATTCCGGTCAATGACGGATTTCGGAACTATCTTCGGCCCTTGATCGGCGAACTTTTGGAATACGATTCGGTTGTCAGTGAGATGGAGCCCTATGGCGACGCCTAAAGTGTCGACAACGTCGCGGCCTGTGGGAGTGCTGATCCTGGGACGCAAACGTCCTGGCTTCGATCAGGAATGGAACCAGATCATTTGCCGGCGCAGTGTGGCGGCGCTGGAAGCTCTCGGTTTCACCTGCGTTGGACAAGACGCGCCGGTGGCGGACGACCTGACACTCAAGAGTGCGTTCGCGACGATTCGAGATCGCGGCTGCGACGCGCTGGTTATGCTGCAGCCATCGATGGGTAATGGTCAGCTTTCGCTGAGCCTGGCGCAGCAATGGTCGGGACCAATTTTATTGTGGGCGACTCCAGAAAAACCTGGCGATGGAAAGGTAAGTTCCTGCTCGCTGGTCGGACAGCACCTGTGGGCTTCGATACTTCGGCAGGCGGGGCATTCGTTTGAACTGATTTACGGTGATCCGGATGATGCGGCGGTTCGAGATGACTTGGTGCGCGCGATCAAGCTCTCGCGCGCGATCACGCGTTTGCGAAACGCGAAAATCGGAATGGTTGGGACGCACGCGCCGGGATTTATCGATCTCGCCGAGGATCCATTCCTTTTGCACCGGTCATTTGGCGCGCAGCTGCATGCGCTGAGCCTGCCGCAGTTTGTCGATCGCGTGCACAAGATCGGTGACGATGCCGTGCGTGAAGACGTGAGTAAGGTGCGCGGCCTGGGGCTGCCGCTCGGGAACATTGAAGAACAGGATCTGGCGGTCAATTCACGCTGCTATCTGGCGATGCTGGAATTGATGAAGGAAGAAAGTTTGGACGCGCTTTCGATTCAGTGCTGGCCGGAGTTGCCTGATGTTTTGGGACAATGGCCGTATCTCGCGGTCTCCCGGCTGACTTCCGAAGGCCATGCGGTTTCGATCGAGGGAGATGTCGATGCATCGATTGCGAGTCTTTTGGGTGGCACGCTTGGCCTAGGTGCCGGATTTTTGACCGACTGGCTGGAGCACGATCAATCGACCATTTTTATGTGGCATCCGGGAATGGCGCCTCTGGATATGTGCAACGATGTGGGAAGCAGCAAGGGCCCGGTATTGGGCAAGCACTTCAATATCGTGAAGCCGCTGGTGGTTGACGGAGAGCTGCAGATTGATCGGCCGGTCACGATCATGCGGCTGTGGCATTGCGACAACGAATATAGGATGACCGCGTTCGAGGGAAAAACCATACCTCCGCGGCGCAACCTCACTGGGAATACTGCGCTGATACAGGTTGACGGCGGCGGCGTACCAAAAATGTTCGACCGGTTGATTCATGAGGGGATGCCGCACCACGTGACGGTCTACTACGGTCATTGCGGCGAGACGTTTCGCAGGCTGGCGAGACTCTTACAGGTTCGATGGGTTCGCCCGTAACTTCGGGACCAGAGATAAGAAAGGTTGAGGCCATATGGCTACGAAGATCGCTATGAAGCCTCGCATCGCCAGACATCGCGTACGGGAAGAGATTCAGCGCGGGATTCTTTCTGGCGAAAGAAAATCCGGCGACCGCTTGAGCCAGCAAAATCTCGCGCGAGAATTGGGCGTCGCGCAGGGCACCGTACGGGAGTCGCTACTCGAGTTGCAATGGCTGGGCCTTGTCGAATCCGTGGATCGACTGGGCGTATTCGTGGGCTCGCTCGACGCTGCACGAATCTGTGAAGCGTACGAGTTGCGCGAAGTTTTGGAGGGTTTGGCGGCGAGACTCGCGTGCAATCACGCGGCGCGCGCGGATGTCGCCGCGTTGCGCGGCATGGCGAACAATATTCTGCAACTTGCGCGAGAAAATAAAACCAGAGAGATGGGAACTTTGGATCGCGCGTTCCATCTTCAGATTACGAATCTATCGCACAACACGATACTCACGCGCCTGGCGGAAACTTATCGAGTTTTAGGAATGGTGGTTCGAGCGTCTCGCGATCCGGACGTGGTTCGCGAGGAGCATCTGCGTATCATCGAAGCCATCGAACATAATTTCGCGGATGAAGCGGAACGGCTTGCGCGCCAGCACGTGGCGGAGGCACGGCGGATGATTGAGCAGCAGACCGAACGCGGAGACTTCACTCCGCAGTGGGTGACGGATCACCTGGCGTAGGCGCGCGAAAGATTTAAAAGGTGATAGCTAATTACGATGTCTGACTCCGGGCAGAAACATTACAAGACCTACGTGAATGGCCGGTGGATTTCCACGAAGCAGGAAATAGACGTGGTCAATCCCGCTACCGGAAAGGTGTTTGCGCACGCGTCCGCATCGACGCGGGATCAAATTCAGGAAGCTTTGAGCGCCGCGCACGAAGCTTTCCCTCGATGGCGCGCGACGACGGCGCGGGAGCGCGGCGTGATGCTGACTCGAACAGCCGATGAGTTGAAGCGTCGCCGCGAAGATGTGGCGCGCACCATCACACTGGAAAACGGAAAGCCGCTGGCTCAGAGCAAAGGCGAAGTCGATATGGCGGAGGACCATCTGCGATGGTTCGCAGAAGAAGGCCGGCGCGCTTACGGGAGAACGATTCCTCAGCAGGCGCAGCACAAACGCCATTTAGTAATCAAGACGCCTGTGGGACCGGTGGGGGCGATCGCGCCGTGGAATTTCCCGCTCGTGCTGGCGGTGCGTAAAGTTGCGCCGGCACTTGCGGCCGGATGTCCGGTAATTCTTAAGCCCGCATCGAAGACGCCGTTATCCGCGATCGCGTTTGCAGAGTGCGCGGAGGCCGCGGAGATACCCGCCGGAGTTTTCCAGCTTGCGATTGGGAATGCGGCGATGATCGGATCGGAATTTCTAACGAATCCATTCTGCAAGAAGATCACATTTACCGGATCGACGGAAGTTGGGCGGCAGTTGATTCGCGGGGCGGCGGAGTCGGTGAAACCACTTTCGCTCGAGTTGGGGGGACATGCGCCGCTGCTGATCTTTGAAGATTGCGATTTGGAAATAGCCGTTCGCGAGACGATGATCGCGAAATTTAGAAATACGGGGCAATCGTGCATCGCGGCTAACCGGATTTACGTTCAAAAAGGAATTTGCGCGGAGTTCATGAAGAAGTTTGTTGCCGCCACGCGAGCGCTCCAGGTTGGCAATGGACTGGATGATGGCGTCGACCTGGGGCCGGTGATCGGCGAAGAGGCACTGAAGAGCGCTTTGGATCAGATTGACGATGCGGTGAAACATGGCGCCACGATTCAATGTGGCGGCCGGCGTGTTCCCGGGCTGGACGGATATTTTCTCGAACCTACGATCCTGGACGGTATGAGCGATGGCGCGTTGTGCATGCAAGAGGAAACGTTTGCGCCGGTGGCCCCGGTGTGTAGCTTCGAGACAGAAGAAGAAGTACTGACGCGCGCGAATCTTTCGTGCTACGGACTGAGCGCGTACGTGATGACGCGCGACATCGGCCGCATGTATCGCTGCGCCGAAGCGCTCGAGGCAGGGACCATTGGAATTAACGACGGGGCGCCGGCAACGAGTCAGGCTCCATTTGGCGGGACGAAACAAAGCGGGTGGGGCCGCGAGCTGGGCACCGAAGGATTGGACGCATTTCTTGAGACCAAGCACGTGTCCATTGGCGGAATTTAGAATCGCAACGCAAAAAGAGGAAGAGAGGAAATAGAGATGATCCATTTTCTGGTGCATGGCTCTGCGGACGACGTGGGTGTCGCGGTCGTGGATATTTCGTCCGGCACAGCGTGTTCAGGCAAAGACCTGGCGGCGAATCGGCCGATGGAAACCAGGGCCACACAGGATATTCCGCTGGGCCATAAGATCGCGCTCCGGGATTTCGCGGCTGGAGATTCGGTTACCAAATACGGATGTGAAATTGGCGTTGTGACCCAGCCGATCAAGACCGGACAGCATGTGCATGTACATAATTTGAAGACCAAAAGGTGGGCATAAATGGAATTGCGAAAGATTTCGGCGTATCGGCGGGAAAATGGGCGCGTGGGCATTCGCAACCATGTGGTGATTCTTGCGGTTGACGATATCTCGAATGCCGCCTGCGAAGCGGTGGCGAATAACATCAAGGGCACCCTGGCGTTGCCGCACGCTTACGGTCGCCTGCAATTTGGCGAGGATCTCGAATTATTTTTCCGGACGATGATCGGGACGGGGAGCAATCCTAACGTCGCCGCGGCCATCGTGATTGGAATTGAGCCCGGCTGGACACAGCGCATCGCCGATGGCATCGCGAAAACCGGTAAGCCCGTGGCGAGTTTTTCGATCGAGGGCAAAGGAGATATCGCGACGATCGCGGCAGCTTCGTATAAAGCGAAGGAATTTGTGCAGTGGGCGTCGGAACTGCAGCGCACGGATTGCGATTTCCACGATTTGTATATCAGCGTGAAGTGCGGGGAGTCCGACACGACCACAGGGCTTGCGAGTTGTCCGACGGTGGGCAACGTCATCGATAAACATTGTGCGGCGCGTGGAACAGCGTCGTTCGGTGAAACCTCCGAGCTCACCGGAGCCGAACACATTGTTGCGGCCAAGGCCGCGAGTGAGGCGGTCCGCAAGAACTTCATGGCCGTATTTGAGGATTACACCAATTTGATTTTCAGTCAGAAGCGAGACGATCTTTCGGAATCTCAACCGACCAAGGGCAACATTGCCGGCGGACTTTCGACGATTGAAGAAAAGGCGCTCGGAAACGTTGAAAAACTGGGCAAGAAAACGCAGTTTGTCGGCTGCTTGAAACCAGCGGAGGCTCCTTCGGGCTCCGGATTGTGGTTCATGGACACCTCCAGTGCCGCGGCGGAAGCGGTGACGCTGTGGGCCGCGTCCGGAGCGGTGGTTCATCTTTTTCCGACCGGTCAGGGAAATGTGATCGGTAATCCGATCGAGCCGGTGATCAAAGTGTCGGGCAATCCCAAGACCGTCGCGACCATGGGAGAGCACATCGATCTCGATGTATCGGGGATATTGCAGGGCGTGATGACTATGGATCAGGCCGGCGAGGCGCTACTGGACCTGACCGCGCGCACTGCGAACGGCCGGTTGACCGCGGCGGAAGCGCTGGGGCATCGCGAATTCGTGCTTACGAAACTGTATCGAAGCGCGTAAACACTCAGCAGGCGTGAAACGAGAACACGGCTTGAACCACGTTAGTAAAACCATGACCACGCGCTGCGCGAAGCAGCAATTGGAGACGCTGACGATTCAACTGGCCCAGGCCGCAGGGGTTGGTACAGAAGACGCAGCGATCTTTGCGGACGCGCTGGTCGATGCCGATTTGCACGGCACTTCGACGCACGGCCTCTCGCGCTTGGCCATTTACCTCGAGCGGTTGGAAAAAGGGCTCATCGACGGAGCCGCGGAACTCAGAGTAGAGCGCCGCACGGGAGGAACGCTCACGCTAGATGCCGCAAATGGGCTGGGCCAAGTGCAGGCGACAAAGGCGCTCGAGATGTTGATGCCAATGGCGCGGCAAAACGGCGTGGCTATCGCGACGATTCGTAATTCGCAACACTTCGGGGCCCTGTCCTATTACTGCAATCGAGCCGCTGCGCGAGATTTCATTCTGCTGGCCATGACCAACGGTGAGCCGGCCATGTCAGCAGAGGGATCATCACAGGCATTTTTAGGAACGAATCCCATCGCCGCTTCCTTTCCGACGGGAAAAGGATTCGCGATCAAGATCGATCTGGCGACCTCAGGAGTTGCGCGCGGCAATATCATCGCCGCGAAAAAAAAGAACGCCGCGATTCCGTTGGGCTGGGCTTTGGATGCGGATGGCGAGCCTACCACCGATGCCGAGAAAGCTTTGCTGGGCACTGTGCTTACGATGGCGGGACACAAAGGCTACGCGCTCGGTTTGATGATTGAATTGCTAAGCGGCGTATTGTCCGGCGCCGCAATCGGCGCCGAGGTCGGGTCGATGTACAAGAATATGGACCGGAAACAAAATGTAGGCCACTTTTTTTGTCTTATGGATATCGGCGCGTTCATGGACCGCGCGGAGTTCATCGCGCGAGTGGATAAAATGGTTGATGACCTAAAAGCGTCCAGGAAACGGGCCGGAGTCAGCGAGATTCTTGTTCCCGGCGAGCGTTCCTCACGCATCGCCGCGGAGAACAGCAAGCTCGGGACTCCGCTCGCACAAGAAACCTTAGCGGAACTTGCACAGTGGTGCGTCCGGTTGAGCGTGCCATTTCCATTTGCCGAAACGGAGAGCTAGGCGATGCCGGACATCTTAATCTCGGAAAATATTTCGGGAGCGGCCGTCGACGAACTGTGCGCGCGCTTTGAGGTTTTGCGTCTGCCGGAACTGTGGAAGGACCCAGCAGGCCTCCTGACACAGGTTGCAAAGACGCGGGCCATGATTGTGCGAAATCAGACGGGTGTTACTAGGGAAGTGCTTCAGGCCGGCACGCGGCTGATCGTTGTGGCGCGTGCGGGAGTCGGTGTGGACAATATCGACGTTGGGCACGCGAGCGCCGCGGGAATCGTGGTTACCTACACTCCGGACCAAAATTCCATCAGCGCGGCGGAATTTACGATGGGAATGATGCTCGCGTTGGTGCGGAAAATCCCTGTAGCGGTCGCGGACACCGGGCGAGGAGGATGGAATCGTCACCAGTTTGTAGGGATGGAATTATATGGAAAAGCGCTGGGGATTATCGGCGCCGGAAAAATCGGCTTTCTGACGGCCAAACGAGCGCAAGCGTTCGGAATGAAAATCCTGGCGTACGATCCATTTCTCGGCAACGACAATTTTCTATTGCGCGAACTCAATGCCGAGCTTCTCGACCTGAACGAATTGCTGGCGCGCGCGGATGTCGTTTCGTGCCATGTTCCCGGAACTCCCCAGACCTCGGGCTTGCTGAATCGGCAGAGATTCGCGCACATGAAGCCGACGGCATTCCTGGTGAACACTTCGCGCGGCGAAATCATCGTAGAGAGCGATCTAGTCGACGCACTTAAGTCAGGAAAAATTGCTGGCGCCGCGCTCGACGTGCGCGCGTCGGAGCCACCCAATGTGCAGGAACTCGAGCGCATGCCCAATGTGATTCTGACGCCGCACATCGCGGCATTTACGAACGAAGCGCAGGACCGGGTGGTTCAAGCTGTTTGCGACGATGTGGCGCGCGTGCTGGAGGGCAAGGCCGCTAGATATCCCGCAACCAAATTCGGCACGCCTCGCGGGGCGCCGGCGAAGATTGCCAAATGATCCGGCGAGCAAGCCGACACGGCCTTTGCATCAGGGGCGGAGAACGAAGCGGAAACGCATGTCTTCGCCGAACCACATGATGTAGTTCGTTCCCCAGGCATTATTGAAGAGATTGCAGTGCACGCCGCTGGAAAGATCGGGCTGAGACCGCGAAAAATTCAGCGGTGATTTCTCGCCGAGGGCGATCAGGGGCGCATCCAGCGTCTCTACTTGCAGCGACTGATTTTCATCCTGATAGCTGAATCCAGAAGAAACGGCGTGCATGTGCCGACCTCCGGCCGGAGCTACATCGAACGGAGACATCGGCTCGCCCGATTTTTCAATAATCCAACCCTGCTGTCTGGGAACCACCGGATTGAAAGTGAGCCACAGAGCTTCCGGAAGACGAGTGGCCGGCTTTCCAAACCAATAGAAATTTAGATGGACGATCGGCTCGGCGTTGGGGAGCAGCAATTCCAGGTACATTTTCTGCGGGAACGCGGCGCGTCCGGATTGCAGGACCTGGTCGTCGTGAATTTCAAGACGCGCGAGGATGCGGTGGCCGCGTTGATCTTCTTCAGTGTGAAGTTCTGCGAGGGAAGGCAGCCAGTTTTGACTCTGGGCTCCAAAATGCTCGAAGTTGGGTTTCCCGAAATCCTTCAACGCCCACACGGTGGCATTGATCAAGTAGGTCGAAAGATAAAGCGCGTAATCCTGTTGCGATAGCGTTTGATAAGAGAGCAGAGCCAAAGGGTGATCGGCCGAGGCCCATTCGCGCCCAGAGGCCTTGTTGCGCAGACCAACGATCGCTCCGGTGGTCGGATCGAGCCGGAGAACGAAATGTGCCGTCTCGATTTCATTTCCGGCGGAGAGAGACGCCGATCCGAGCGCGGAGCTTTTCTTTAGCGGTTGCAATAACTGCGGTTCCTTCGCTTCAAGGTTGTGTACGGCCAATAGTGCTTGATCACGAAGCGGCGCTGGAAGTGATGCGATGCCGTCGAACAGATCTTGGCGTTTCTCGGCCCAACTGGACTGAGTGACTTTGTAATTCTTGGTGGCCAGCATCTCGGCCAGATCGTGCGGCGTGTAGTGATCGAAATCGAGCCACGTTTTCGTATCGGTGCCCCAGGTGTGCTCGGCCTCCAGGAGAACGCGTCGCAGTAAGGCGAGATCGGTTGCGTCGCCGAGTTGAAAAGTTCCTTGGGCGAGCCACGCGCTTCGAAGCCGGGCGATTTCGCGATATCGCGCGACCTTCAGGGGATCGCTCGCGACGCCGTAGATCCAGGTGTCTCCAATTTCCTGCGTGACAACCGGGAAATTGGCTCGATAGGGCGCCACAGAGTTCGCGATTTCAGCGAGGCTCGTGGGGATAATTTGGGCGTTGGGAAATTGTGCGCTGAGATCGGAATAGATCTTTGCGATCTGTTCGGCGGAGTGCGGGCCTTTGTTATCGCCGAGCATGGCGATGTCGATCGCGAGATCGGAACCCGGCACGCGCATCACGGCCCCGTATCCGTGGTGATACATGACCGTGAGAGACGCTCCATTCGGATCGTTCCAGAGAAAAAATGGAGGTACTTCCGCCGGCGGACACGCGCCGTTCACGCCAATGTCGAGAAACGTAACGCCCTGTGCGGCGAGCGGCGCGATCAGGCCGCGCGTGTGCCCAGGGACGTCGGTCATTTTGGCGCCGGTAGTTGTGCGTCCAAAGCGCCGGTCGAGAGATTGGGATAGAGCGATAGCGCCGGTGATCATCGACCGATCAATCATTTCGGTCTGCCAACTGAAAGGAAGCGCATGCCATGCGATGTCGCCGCGCGCGATGGCGTCTTCCATCTGCCGGCGCTCGTCCGGTGCGGCCTGTTCGAGATACTCGTAGAGCAGCCAGGAGCCGGTGGTCCAAACATATCGATAGTTGCCTGCTAGGCGCACTTCATTCGCGACGCGGATGGCCTGCGGGAAATATTCTGCGAAGTAGCGGTGCACCACGGCTTCTTGCGTATCGATGAAGCCGGCATCGAAGTGGCATTTGAAAATTACGAACACGCGCTTCACTTCCTGATCGGGCGTGGGCGCAGGCGGAGTTGGAGCGGGCGCGCCCTGCGATGCAAGAGCTGCGAGCGGCTCCAGCAGGCACACACCACCCAATGCGAACAATGACGACCTTATGAAATCGCGACGCTGCATACGCATCCTCTTTCTGTCTTGCGGGAACGCGCGCCGACCGGGAGTTCACTCAGCGCGATCGATACTTATCTCCGTCTCTCATTTCATTGTTCCATGATCACGGCAGCGGAGCGCGCTGGAATCTGCAGCGCGCTCGATGTGGGCTGCGCGTCCGGATTCTCGGGCGTGGCGACGACCAAGCTGCCGGAGTCGGGCAACTCCAGCGTAGCCGCAATTGGCTTATTAAACTCCTGATTGACGACCACGATGGATCGTTTGCCTTCGGGCGTCACGAACACGGTGTATCGATGGGAGCCATCGGCGGTTACATTGGCGCCCAGCGTATCGCGAAACTCCGAATCCCAGAGCTGGGCCTTGTATTTTCGCCGCAGCGCGTCAATTTTCTGACCATAGGCCAGAGTCAGCGGAAAGTCCGTCAGATTACCCTTAAAGTTGAACGGTTCATAGCTGATGATGTAGCGATACAGCAAGATCCGATTGAGTTGCTCGCGATCATCGAAGCCATTGACGGCGACCATCATTGGGCCCTGTGGGTCAATGTATCGTTCGATCGGCGTCGAACTACCACGGAAATAGGAGACAGGATAATACTGCGTGAGCCAGTCCTGGGGACCCTCGCCAGCGAAGAGAAATTCGGGATTCACTTGGTCGGCGGCCGCGCGCAACTGGTGGGCGAGCGGAATGACCCCGGCATAGATGTATCCGGGAGCAGGATATCCATGGCCCGATGCGAAGTTGTATTTTCCGGCCACAACGTCGCAGACTTCGTCATAGAGCCAGCCAGCCGAGCCGAGGGCCAGCAATTTTTTAAATTCCAGGGTGGCGATGTCGCGATAGGCGGGACTGAGAAAATCCATCACGGCAAAAGGACGATTGTTGATCCCCGCTAATTGAGTCGGCGTGTGATAGCTATCTCCGTCGTTCCGATAGGGAATTCCATACGGATCGGTGGTGGCATATTTATAAAGCTCCCGTTTGTACCAATCGGTCGTCATGTCGGCCCAAGGAAATTTGCCGAACAATATGATTTTCACGCCCATCGCTTGGATCTGCGCGATCGCGTCATGCAGTTCCTTCCAAGTGCCGAGACCCGGATCGGTGTCCTGCGAAGGGTTGCCCCGATCCTGGCCGCCATGGTTCCAGCCGACCAGTTGAATGGCTTTGACGTCGTTTTTCGCGCACTCTTCGCCATACTTTAGGAGATGCGCATAGGGAATTCGGAATTCCTCCTCGGGAGAATTCACTTGCAGTTGCTGCCACGAATGGACTTCTTTCACCCACGCGGGGATTTGGGGCGGCACAAACCAAGTCGCGCGCCAATGTTTGTAGAGATCGATGCCCGCGTGCCAATCGCCGCTGTAGCAGCGCAGGACCACGGGAACTAGCGAGGTTGTCGAATGGGGCTGAGCGAAGACGAAATGGCAGGTGCGAAACTCCAAATGGACTGGAATTCCGGAGATTTCGTCATCCTTCGGAACCAGGTGCTGGTCGACTTCGTCGCTTCCAGCGCTGGAGAACGGCGCCAAATTGTTGAGCACACCAGGGTGCTGCTCGAAGGTGTACTGCAGCAGGTAGGTAGAATTGGGATCGTGCGTCTCCACGTAGAGGCCTTCGCGCGTCGATTGAATCAGGCAGAAAAGACTGTAGCTGGAATCGAGGGTTTTCGTCGGGAAGTCATCGCCCCAGTAGCCCTTTTCGTTGGCGAAATGAGGATAAATTTCGGTAGATTCCAGATTATCGTAGCGCATGATTCGGGTAACCATCGGCGTGTCGCGCGCGGGCGGATTTAGATCGCCGAAATAAGGGTAATCGATGGTTTCTACCACCATCGCCGAATCGTTGATCAAAGTGCTGTCAAAGGTCAGAGCGCCATTCTGTAATGTAATCTTCGCCGTGAGGGTGATGGGCAGTATGCCACCGTGTTCACTGAGAAGGTCTTTCCATTCGAGAAGTAGCTCGCGTTCCGAGAGCTTTTCGACCTTGGCAGCGCGTTGCATTTTTCCGAGGACAAAATTGTCGCGACGGTCGGGCATGGGGGCGTGCAAACGAAAAGAGACGCCAAGCTCGGGACGCCGTTCCAGGATCCAATTGGTGGACTTCCGCTCGAAACGAGTCAAGACGCCCGAATTTGCGTCAAAGCCGACGAGGAGCTGGTCGTCTTCGAGAATTACGTCGCCTGTGGGGGCGGGCTGGCCTATGGAAGGCGCCGCGCTTTGATCGGGCGGCGGGTTCTGTTCCGCACCTAGATCCACACGCCCCGCCAATGCGCTTAGGCCGGCGAGCCCTGCCATTTTATTGAATGTTCTTCTGTCGATCATTTACCCGCCTTTAGTGGCCCGCGAAATCATACGCGCTACGTGAGACTCGCTAAGGCCTCGGCATCTCCGGATATGAGAGAGCGCTCTCTAATCGAAAGCGGCCCATGCTAATCGGCATGATAACGCGGTGTCAATAGGCAGGGTAAGGATAATGAGAGAAGTCGTTGACAGCGAAATATCAGTTGGCGTATATCAGTTGATCCGTGCGAGAGACCGGTCTCACAGACAATACGGGAATCCAGGAAAGGCGTGCGCGATCAGCCGTTCCGACGCCCGGGCAGGAGACTCGGAAGATCGTGACACGCAATCTCTTCTATGTCGGAATCATTCTTGCGGCCAGCGGCCTCGTGGGACCGCCGCTCGCGCTTGCGGCGGGTCTTGCGTTCGGTCTGACGACGGTGCATCAGTTTCATCTGGAGAGCCGCCAGCTTTCAAAATTTCTACTGCAGGCGGCGGTGGTGTTCTTGGGATTTGGAATGAACCTGCGGGATGTGGTGCATGCGGGGAAAGCTGGATTCATTTATACCGCGATCAGCATCACCTTCGCGCTTGGCCTAGGAGCGTTGCTGGGCAAGATGCTGAAGGTGGAAAAAACACAATCGCTGCTGATCAGCTTTGGCACCGCGATCTGCGGTGGGAGCGCGATTGCGGCGATGGGGCCGGTGCTGCAAGCCAGCGAGGAGGAGATGGCGGTTTCGTTGGGTACGGTGTTTGTGTTGAATTCGGTTGCGTTGCTGATATTTCCGCTGATCGGCTGGCGTATGCACTTTTCGCAAACGCAATTTGGGCTGTGGGCGGCTCTGGCAATCCACGACACGAGCTCCGTCGTAGGTGCGAGCGCGAAGTATGGTCCGACGGCTCTGGCCGTGGGGACAACGGTGAAGCTGGCGCGAGCGCTGTGGATTGCTCCGGTGGTGGTAGCTACGGCCATGCTGAGGAAAAGCAAGGCGAAGGTCCGCTGGCCGTGGTTCATTTTGTATTTCTGTTGTGCCGCCTTGCTGGCGAGCTACGTGCCGCGGTATTGGCCGCGGGCGATCGGAGTGTTTGCGGCTCTGAACCATTTGGGCCGGGCCGCGCTGACGGCGGTGCTCTTTGTGATCGGCACGGGGATTACGCGGAATACGTTGCGTGAAGTTGGGGCGCGTCCGCTGATTCAGGGACTAGCGTTGTGGTTGGTCGTGGCCTGTTTATCGTTGTGGGCGATCCATGCGGGATGGATTGCGTTGTAGCCTGCGCACTTCCGCCGAGAGCGCGGCTCACTAAAATTAGACGTGTTCTATTGTTCCATGACCACCAAAACCGAGCGCGGCGGAACACTCACGGTGTGGCTACAAGAAACGCCATCGGGCTTTTCCGGACTTGCGCAGATCAGCTGGTTTCCCCACGGATGATCGAAGGCAACTGCCGCGGTCAAGGACCCTGTCGTTTTTGTGTTTGTGATCACCACAGCATGTTCGCCATTGTCGCGACGGAACACGGAATAATCCGGGTAGGGTTTCCCCGCGATCGTTACCCTGGCCTCTTGCGTGTCACGAAATTCCGCGTCCCAAAGGTAATCTTTGTATCGCGTTCGCAGCGCATCCACTTTTTTCCCGTAGGCAACGGTTAACGGGAAGTCATCGATATTGCCCTTAAAGTTGAAGGGTTCGTAGCTCAAAATATAGCGGTACATCAGGGCGCGATTGATTTC
>Ga0182018_10001484_pt1 | contig 26526 bp, 20 predicted proteins | sample 812P2MmetaG_FD_120490 | JGI IMG/M metagenome (GOLD analysis project Ga0182018, IMG submission 120490) | Permafrost microbial communities from Stordalen Mire, Sweden - 812P2M metaG | ecosystem: Environmental > Terrestrial > Soil > Wetlands > Permafrost | place: Sweden: Stordalen | collected...
AAGGACCGTAATCATTTCTACCGTTTCTGCGCGCGGGCCATGCGCTGGATTCTCACCGACCACGCCCGGTCGCGCCTTCGCGAAAAGCGCAAGCTCGATTTGCAGATTCCCCTTACCGACGATATTCCCTGGCTGGGCGGCCGCGACAGCGACATTTCCGACCTGGACCTGGCCCTTTCGAAACTCGAAGCCCTGGATGCACGCAAGGCGCGGGTGCTGGAATTGCGGGTCTACCTGGGGTGTACCAAAGAGGAAACCACGCAGATTCTGGGCCTCTCGAAGGCCACCGTCGATCGCGATCTGAGCCTGGCGCGGGCCTGGCTTTGCCGCGAGCTCCGGCCGGAGGAAGGCCCGCCGGCGCCGCCCGGGTGAGGACCATGGAGATCGGCAACTCCGAGTGGAACCGGATCGAAGAGCTCTACCACGCGGCCTTGGAGCTTCCGGCGATAGAGAGGGATGCGTGGCTGGCGGCGCAGTCCGGTTACGACACGTCTACGCGCAGGGAAGTCGCCTCGCTGCTGGCAGCTTTGCGGAAGCACGAAGAACTGAGCGCCCAGCCGCGGCTAGCCGAGGCTGCCGAGCCCGGCTCACCGGAGCCGGAACCGGCGCGGTTCGGTCCATACCAAACCATCCGTCTGCTGGGGCACGGCGGAATGGGCGCGGTGTACCTGGCGAAGCGCGTGGATGGCCAGTTCGACCAGTTGGTGGCCTTGAAAGTCATCGCGGCTCACCTGGGGGGCGCCGGCCTGGTCCGCAGATTTCAGACCGAACGGCAGTTGCTGGCATCCCTGAACCATCCCAATATCACGCGGCTGCTGGATGGTGGAGTGACGTCTTCGGGCGATCCCTACCTGGTGATGGAATATGTGGAAGGCAGAACGCTCGACCGCGAGTGCGACGAACGGAAGCTGGGAATCGAGCAGCGCCTGCGCCTCTTCCTCCAGGTTCTGGAGGCGGTGGATTCCGCGCATCGAAGCCTGGTGCTCCATCGCGATTTGAAGCCCGCGAATATCCTGGTCACGGGGGCGTCCAGCGGGCAGCCTGGCGCCGCCAAGCTGCTGGATTTCGGTACGGCCTCGCTGATGGCGGAGGGCGCCGACCTCACGCTCACCCGCACGCGCCCCTTTACCCCGCGATACGCCAGCCCCGAGGAACTGCGCGGCGAGCGCGCCACTACCGCCAGCGATATCTTTTCACTGGGCGTGATTCTGTACGAGCTGCTGACCGGCGCCTGGCCATTCGGCAAACCGGATTCGGTGGCCGGGGAACTGAATCGCGCCTTCTCGAACGTACCCGTCAAAGCGCCCGCCACGGTGGTGACCGCGGAAGCCGCGGAGAGCCGGTCGCTTTCGCTCGACCATCTCGGCCGGCTCCTGCGGGGCGATCTCCCGGCGATCGCGTTGAAGGCGCTGGAGGCCGACCCCGCCCGCCGCTATGGCACCGCGCGCCAGTTCTCCGACGACATCGCCGCCTATCTGGAGGGCCATCCGGTACAGGCGCGCCCGCAGACCGCGCTCTACCGCGCCCGAAAATTCCTCGGGCGGCGCTGGCTGCCTGTCGCCGCGGCCGCCGTGTTCGTGGCGGCGGTTTCCGTGGCTGCCGTTGTCTCCGTGTACGAGGCGCGGATGGCGCGCGCCGAAGCGCTGAAGGCCGAAAAGGTCAATCAGTTTCTCAACGACATGCTGTCTTCCGGGACCGGACTCCGCTTCGACCCCGAGCGATTCACGGTGGCGGACATGTTGCAAGCGGCGGAGCCCCTGCTGCTGACGCGGTGGAAAGACGACCCGCTCACCAAGGCCTTATTACAACGCAGCCTGGGCGCCAGTTACACGGCCATTCATCGCCTGGACAGAGGCAAGGCCCAGTTGGATAGCGCCCTTGCGGCGTTCCGGGTTTTGGCGGACGACCGGGAAATCGCGGAGACCCTGGTTTGGTTGTCATCGAACCAGGTGGAGAGCGGCCATCTGGAAGAGGGGGTCGCCAGCCTGGATGAAGCGCTGTGGCGCGTTCGCCGATTGGGAACAGGCGCGCCCGCGCCGCTGGCTTTTTCGGTGCGGAACCAGTTAGCGAGCCTGCTGACCTTGTATCTGCGCCGCCGGCTGCCGGAGTGCCGGATGCTGCTCAACGAAGCTATCGATCTGGCCAGACACAACTCCTCGATCCGGCGTACGGACCTGGCGCAGGCCATGACCAGCCTTGCCGGAATGCTGGGAGAAGAAGGCAAGTTCGCCGAGGCCGAGGCCATGACACGCGAAGCGCTGGCCATCGGACGGACTCAGGACCCCGGGGGTGGTTGGGAAGTGGCGCCGCTCTACGAACTGGGCATACTGCGCAGCCGGCAGGCCGACGCCGCGGGAGCGGCGGAGTTCGCGCGCGAGCGCTACGACAACATGCTTCGCCACCTGGGAGCGGACCATCTGTACACAGCCACCAGCCAAGTGATGTGGGCGCGCGGATTGGCCGAGACCGGTAACGTCGATGAAGCCATCCGCCAGTTTGAAGCCGCCATGCCGATCATCCTCAAGGCCTATCACATGCCCAACCCGAATCTGTGGACCGCGGAAGTTTCCGCGGCTCACATTTTTATCAAGGCCGGGCAGTTCTCCAAAGCCGAACCCTACGCTCGCCAGGCGCTGGAAATTGTGGACGCCGAAGGATTGGCTGAAGTGGATGCCCGCCGGGCCGAATCCTTGTACCACATTGGAGCGGCGCTCCACGGCGAGAAGCGGGACGGCGAAGCCATTTCCGTGCTGCAACGGTCACAGGCGATTTACCGGCAATGCCCGGGGTTTGCCAAGAGCGTGGATCGGGTGCAGGCCATGCTCATCGATGCGGGGGCAAAGTAGATCCGGTGTGCGCGGCCGATCACTTGACAATGACTGCGCGGCCCGATTTCGCGTCCAAAGTCCAGGGCTTCGGTGCGGGAAGCGACAGTTTGCCATCGCCGATTTGGAGCGGCATCCACAGATACCGCGAGTCCCACAGCGTGTGCTGTTTCCAGATATCGCCCATGAAGATGACGGTAGTCGCCTTCCTGCCTATCACTTTCACGATCATGGTGGATTGCGACCCGTAGGTTTTCGTTTCCGGCGGCGCAATGTCGCGGAATTCCGACCATGGACCCGCCAGCGATTGGGCAGTGGCGTATTTGTTAGGGTTGGCGTTCCAGCCGGTCAAAGCCGAACCGATGGCGTAATAGAGTCCCTGGTAATGCACCACGGCGCCGCCTTCCAGATGCAGGGGAATCAGGCAGACCTCCTTCTCAACAGTCAGGTAATCGGCGGAGAGCGTGGCGATGCGGAAGCCGTACGGGCGATCTTCGAAGATCAGATAAGGCGCGCCATCGTCGTCGACGAATTGTCCGATGTCGCGGCTCTCATGGTCCAGCGGGCGAAAGCTGCGGAGATACCGGTACTCGCCATCGACTTTGTCGGACGTTGCCACGCCGACGCGTGCGAGCTTGTAGCCGCCGGTTTCTCCCGGAGCGGGCCCGTCGATGTGCATGTACATGACAAATTTCCTGGTGCTCGGGTTGTAGAAGACTTTCGGCCGTTCGAGAACCCAGGTGGGTCCGAAATTCTCCGGGTCCGCCAATTTGAGGACATCGTTGCGGAAGGTCCAGTTCACCAGGTCCTTGGAGGAGTAGCAGCTCACGTACCGTTTGGCTGGGTCGAGATCTTGCGAGCGGTCTTCGCCGAACCAATAGTAGATGCCGCGAAAGCGGAGGATGCCGCCGCCGTGGGCTTGGATGCGCAGACTCCGGTCGTCCCGCCAGATTTCGCCTGGCTTGATGGTCAGCGACACTCCGATCGCCGGCGCCGCCATCAGAAACAGAATCGCGAAAGCCCGGATGCCACTGCCCGGGAAGAGGGTTTTCTTGGTCGCCACAACGCTACGGTCTCAGACTTCGGCCTATTCCGCAAGCCGAAGGGCTTTTGCGGATGGGGGTACCGAACGTAAGTACTGCAACCCTACCGGTACAAAGTGCCACTTTTCCTATGCCGAATGTCAGCGATACTAAGATACCCGGCTTCGGCCCGGAAATCGAAAGGAAAAATCCCATGAAATCAATCGTTCGAACATTTGTTGTCGCGGGTGCTTTGGTCGCGCTCGCTTCTGTCTCTTACCTTGGCGGTGCGCCCAAGATCCATCAGGGCAGCACGGTCGCGCACGCGATGGACTGCTGCGGCGATCCGCCACTTTGTCCAGACTCCTCCAATCCTGCCTGCCCGCCAGATCCCGGCGGAAATTGACGGGGTACGTCACCACGGCGTATAGTCGTGTTGATGCTGGCGTTCTATTACGCTATGTGGTGCGCCGGGGCTTTGCTCAAAGCGGCTGCGGTGTGCCGCATGGCAAAAAACGGGATCGCGCGGCGGTACGTCCTGCTTGCCGTCTTCCTGGCAGCCTGTTCGCTACGTACCTTGGTGCTCGTTTTCCTGTGGCAGCATCAGGCGCAGTATCGGCGTGTCTATGAGGCTTCCATGCCGATCCTCAACCTGCTGGAGTGTGCAGCGGTCGTCGGCGTCTTCTGGGTCCTGGTGGAGAACTATCGGAATTTTCGGAAGATCGGAATCGTGGGTCTTTCCGCGCTTGCAATAGCGGGTCTGGGCGCTGCATGGGTGACTCGCCACTGGGGCCTCCCCATATCTGTTGGATTGCGTGAGATCGCGCTTCTCTGGGAGCGCCAGACGTCGTTGGTATTAGTAGGGGTATTGGCAGGTATTGCGTTGCTGCTGCCGAGGTCTCGCTATCTCCCACTGCGGGTGAGTGCGCAGCGCGCAATAGCCATCCTGACAGTTGAGGAAGCCGAAGTCTTGCTGCTTGCAAGTATTGGGATGATCGCAAAGGGCGCCGTCACCCATTCGGCTTTGTGGGTCCGATGGACCTATACGCTCTTTCCGATGGCTTTGCGGATTGGGATTGGGGCGTTGTGGCTGTTCTGGATGACTCCGGCATCCGATGCGGAACCCAAGATAGTCGTACTAAGCGATGAGGATCTGGAGCGCCATGCGCGTGAATCGAAGTTACGGCTTCACTTGATCGAGGCCGAAATGAGAAATGTACTCCGAGACCTGGATTAGTTTTCGCAGCGCACGGTGTTCCCAAATGGGCGGTCCGAACTTCAGCCAGACAATGCAGGCCCGCAACGCCAGCATAAGTAGAGTTACACGAAGCCAATCCATCCAGCGGCCACTGGCGGCTAACTGGGGCCGAAGCCCGTGTTGACCCGTGTTCTTTTCCCACATACCGGTGCTGGCTCTAATGGTTTCTCGGGTCTTTTCCCGCAACAGGCGGTCCTGGTAGAGGAGGCATAGCGCTCCCGCCGCGGTGAGTTCCTGCCTGTTACTAACCTCTTCCAGCTCCCGCAAATACCAGATAGCCGACCGGTTAACCAGATCCAATGCCGCCCCCTTCCACGTTCCGTCGCCTGCTCCGCAGCGCATAACGAATTTCATTTTAAATTCTAATACAAGAATCTATTTCGAGCAATAGGCAATCGTCGATTTTTTCACTTTTTTTGGGCGGGAGCATTCACTCGACCTGATTTTCCGGACTTCGCTGGGCTTCCATGCGATCGGTGAGCACACTGACCACGGCATCCCGAAAAGCGATGTGCTTGCGATCGGCGGGATCCTCAAGAAGGCGAATAAACTCCTCCACGAGGGCACGGTGGAGGGGGTTGAGTCCATAAATCGCGACCTGTTCCGGCGCCTCGTCCGAGATCTCGGACGGAGGGTCCCTTCGATATGCTTTCCAGGCGGCCGCGACCAGACCTCCCGGAGTGAGGCGGGGCGAGCCGATTCGGGCCAGTTCCTCCTCGATTTCGTCCAGCACCCATTGCGGGATGCTCACCGGAACTCCGTTCTTAAAGGGTTCGGACATTTGCGGCCACTCGCGAGTTTTCATTCGACTGCAAGTCACAAACAGCGGGGATGTTAACTCTTACTAACTAAAGTTAGCCTAGCAAGCCGCGGGGTTGGGCCGCAACCGATAATCGACCCGTGTTGGTTCTCGGCAGTACCGCTCCGGATGAGGCCGCCGAAACTCGCCTGCCCACAGCGGGTTTGCGCAATGTAGAGCGGATCGAGCGTCGATTTGAGACGCTTGAATCTGAAAGAGGCACTCATGACGCGACGATACACCCTTCTACTGCCGATCCTATTCTGTCTGCCGGCCGCGCCTGCGCTTGCGCAGACGGCCATCGGGGGCGGCGCTTGTACTTCTTCGACTCTGAATGGGACGTATGAATTCCTCTTGAGCGGCCGTCAGGTCACCGCTTCCGGAACCACATCGAAACTGTTCCAGGGTGTTGGCGCCGCGGTTTTCGACGGGCTCAGCCATGTGACGTTGACCGTGACGGCCAATATCGTCAGCACCAGCCAGGCCTTCGGAACGCCGCTGGTGTATTCGGGGACTTACAGTCTGCAATCCAACTGCGTGGGATCGATTAGCATTACCGGAGGAGATACAGGATCGTTTACCGTGGAGGCTTATTCAATCGACTCCACCACCCTGCAGGCAAAGGCATTCTCGGTGATCGGGTCGGACGCTACGTACGCCTACAACGGGTCGGGCAACGCTCAGCCGGCTACCTGTCCAACCACGCTATCGGGCGTGCACGAATTCAACGGCAACGGCAGCTCGCTCTCCGGCATCTCCGTAACGGGCGTCGTTGACGTGGCGGGCGTGTTGCAATTCGACGGACAAGGCAACGTTACGGCCAATTGGGTCCAGGTATCGAATCTTGCCACCACCAACATCATGGCCACGGGGACTTATACGGTGAATTCCACATGCATGGCCTCCGCCACGCTCACCGACACGACGAACAACAAGTATGTGGTTTCCGTGAGCATTTATTCGACCGCGCCGGATTTCACCCTGACGGTTGCGTCCCCCCAGGCGATTATTGACGGATCCGGCTCCGCGGCGCAAGTCACCACCCCGGCGGCGTGCACCGCTTCCATGTTGACCGGCACGTATGAGTTGACGTTCGGCGGGCGGGTGTCCCCGGGCGGAATTGTCACGAAACTTCTGTCGTCGGACGGCGCGGCCACGTTTGACGGGCTCGGCAAAGTCACCTTCAGCGTGACTGCCAACGCCATCAACGGGAGCCAGGTCTTCGGTACGCCAGTGACCTACTCGGGAACGTACTCTGTCCAGTCCAACTGCCAGGGAGCTATCAATCTGACAAGCGGAGACACCGCTACCTTAGCGCTGGTGGCTTATTCGATCGATGCCACCACCGGACAGGCCAAGAACTTCACTATGGTGGGCGCCGACTCCACCTACGCCTACACCGGAAGCGGCAGTGTCCAACCCAGCGCCTGCGCGGTCAGCACCCTATCGGGGACATGGCCCTTCAGCGCCACGGGAAACTCGCTTTCCGGGTCCACCATTACAGGGGTTCTGGACATCGCCGGCGAAGTGCAATTCGATGGGCAAGGCAATGTGACCGCCAATTGGACCCAGGCGTCGAACACGGCTATGACCAACGTGTCCGCAACCGGAACCTATTCGGTGACGGGGGCGTGTCTCGGCTCCATTACCCTCACCGATACGGCAAATAACAAGTACGCCGGGCCGGTGTCCGTCTACGGCGCATTGTCGGCGAACTTTGAATGGGTACCCGCCAATCCGCAGTTGGTCTTCACCGGTACCGGCCGCGCGGCTTTTGGCAATCCCGGGCAGGCGGTGGTGAACGGGGCGAGTTTTGTGGCCGCCGAGACGCCCGCGGGGAGCCTGTTTTCGATTTTCGGATCGAATCTGGCGACCAAGGTTGGGCAGTCCACTTCCGTCCCGTGGCTCACCACGCTCCTTACCACTACGGTGACGGTCAATGGGGAACTGGCGCCGCTGTATTATGTTGGCCCCAACCAGATCGACGCGCAGATGCCCGAGGATATCAAGCCGGGCCTGGCGACCCTTGTGGTGAAGGATGGCTCCTCCACGAGCAACGCAGTGGCGGTCATGATTCCGGCCACTGGAACCCCGGGAATTATCGTCTACGGGAACAATCGCGCGGTGGTGGTAAATCAGGATGGCAGCGTCAATTCTCCCACCTCGCCCGCCAAGGTTGGCGATACCTTGGTGGCGTACTTCCTGGGCGGCGGCCCGGTGACCTCCGCGGCGGCGCTGGTGACGGGGGCTGCCACGCCTGGCACGATGTCGCCGGTTACCGGAACATACAGCGTGACGGTGAGCGGGAATACCGCCGCGGTCAACTACGTGGGCTTGACGTATAATTTCGTCGGGCTGTATCAAGTGAATTTTGTAGTACCGAAGGTAGACGCCGGGGATCACCCATTGGTGCTTACCATCTCGGGGCAAGCTTCGAATAACCCGTTGATTGCCGTGTCGAACTAGTGTGCGGGCGGCGCGTAGTAGCCTTTGCGGGCGCGTACCAGGAAGCCGCCCTTGGGCTGCTTCAAGCGGATCTCCACCGCATGGAACCGGCCATCGGCGGTCAGCGGCTCCGGCCGGTACAGGATGTTGTACTGGTGGTGGAGTTCCTTGGCGATAGTCTCGAAGGAGCGCGCCAGGTCCTCGACTTTGAACGGAAAGATGGCGGCTCCGCCTGTCTCCGAGCTCAGAAACTTGAGGATCTTGTCGCCCTGGCTTTGGGCGCTCTGTTCGCTGGTAGAGACGGCGAACACCACGGCATTTGCCCGTTGCGCCGCTTCGAGAGCCTGCTGCCGGGTCAGCCGGCTCTGATTGTCCTCGCCATCGCTGAAGATGACAATGGCGAACCGGTACCGCCCCGGCTGCGAGTCCTGCGTCATGCGCCGGGCCGCCAGTTCGACGGCATCATAGAGCGCCGTGGCGCCGCCCGGGCGGACGTCCCGAATCTTGGCGGCCAGCCGGTCCATATCTCCGTCGAACTCCGAAATTACGTCGGGCTCGATATCGAAGCTGAGCAGCATGGCCTGGTCCTGGCCCGGACGGAGGCTGTTCGTCAGAAAGCCAATGGCCGCATCCTGAATGAAGTGGAAGCGCTCGCGCACGCTGGTGCTGGCGTCGATCAACAAAGCCAGGCGCAACGGCAGCTCGGATTCCGCCGAGAACTCCAGAATCTTCTGCTCCCGCTGGTTGTCGAAAACCTGGAAGTCGTCGCGGGTCAGGGTGACAAAATGGCCCTTGCGATCGGTCACCGAGAACGTGGCCGCCACGCGGTTGACGTCGAGGTTGAAATGCGGTTCCGGCGCCGTCGTGACGGGCGTCTGACCGAGACAGCGGAACGGCAACCCCGAAACCAGAATGACAGCCGCCGCCGCGGCGCCGCGCCGAATGGCCACGTTTCCTCCTAGCCCATGATGTAGCACAAGCGGCGCTTGGCGCAATCGAGGCCGCTTCCGTGGTTGAAGTTCGCGGGCTCCGGTGAATGGCTCGTCCCGCCTCTACTCCCGTCACAACGCGCGCATCGGATCGATGCCGGTAGCGCGCCGCGCAGGCAAATAGGCCGAGAGCGCAGCCACGGCCGCAATGCCCGCAACATCCAGAGCGGTGATCGCGGGGCCGGCGGGCAGGATGGCGAATAGCTGCAAGCGGATCAGCCGCGAAAACGCCCAAGCCGCCGGCGCGCATAGCGGAGATCCCGCTCGCGCAGGATCAAACGCTTGGTTTGTGCAATCGGGAACGTCGTTCGTTCCTTCTTGCAGAAGATATTCCCCCAGGTGTCCGCCGCATCGGGGAATGATGAGGCCGCATTTCCCGGCGTATTGTTTGATCCGTCTCAATACGATCTCAGAAACGCTGGGTCCAACTGAGCAGGAATGTTCGCCGGATGGGAATGGCGATGTTCGGCGCCTCCGAGTATGCCTCGAGGACTCTGCGGTCGGTCAGGTTGTCCACGCAAAAGCTCAATTCTCCGGACCGGGTAGCGCGCCAAGCCAGCCGTGCGCCTACCAGAAAAGCACCAGGCAGAGCATAAGTGACGTCTCTCGACCTGGCCTTGGCCGTAAGGTCCAACCGCAAGGTTCGCGAAAGGTCGTGTTGGGAACGCAGCAATGCCTGGTGGGGCACGGTCAAGGGTTGCATGGTCCACAGGTAATTCATGGTGGTCGAGGCGGGCAGCCAACTGGTTTCGTTCAGATAGGAATAGGACGGGATCAGCCTCCAGCCGGTACGGACCTGCCACATCCCCCAGATCTCGCCGCCGTACGAGCGGCCGGCGCCCGCGTTGTCGGCTACCAGCGGCTCCGACAAGGTCGGAACCGGCCCATTGAAGGTGACGACCGGCAGCAAGGGGGACTGGATCGCTTGGAGCCTGCCGTAGTAACTCCAGAAAATGGAAGCATCCACCGACCACCGCTGGCCGGACTGGAGCCGGTAGCCCACCTCCAGACTCCTTGCGGTTTCGGAACGCAGGGACTCGGATCCGTATCCGGAAAGGGTTACGGGCAGGCCATCTACGATAGTCTGGCCATCATCCACCCGCAGGTCGCGGTTGAAGAGGCTCGGCAGGTCCACGGCGCGCGAGGCGGCAAGCCAGATCGATTGTTTCGAGCTGGGCGTGTAGAGCAGACGAAAACTGGGCTGGTATTCGAGACGGCGAAAGGAGCCGTAATCGAGGCGCACGCCGGCCGACGCCATGAGCCGGCCCGGTACGAGTTGCCATTCATCGCGCACCACCACATCGCCCACCCGATAGGTATAGTTCGGCGGGTCAAATGCGGCAAACCGGTTGGAGTAAGTGTCGTCCGAGTATTGTTGATAACCTGCTCCCCAATAGACCTCGTTCCCCTCGCCGGTCTTCCAGCGTTGCTGGAAATCGACGGTCATGTTGTTCTGGGTCCCGCCGATATAGGGGTAGTCGGTACTGTCGCGGTTGAAGGAGAAATTCAGAACGCTTTCGGTAGATGCCGAACCGGTATGGGTCCAACTGCCCTGTATGTAGCCGCCCGTGTACCCCGTGTGGCCGTTTTCCAGATCCATCGCGACCGGCTCCAGGAGCGGATAGGCGACGGTGTCGTGCCGGCCCATTTGGTACAGATCGCCTTGCACCATCCATTGGTCCTTCTGGGCCGGCTTGCCGTCGAAACGAAAACCCAGTCTGCCGCTCGCGGCGTCCAGATTGTTCACCGAAGGGTCCCGATACGTGTAGCCCTTGGCCAGGAAGAAATAACCGGGAGACCCATACGCGGGCGTACTGTCTTCGAGCTTGCCCCAGACGCGATAGGCGAATTGGTCGCTCGGAGCGTCGCCCCAACGGACCTGCGTTTCGCCGCGCAGTTCACTGCCCGTGGCGGCAGTCGCCGTTCCGCCCTTGGTCGCTTGCGCCCGTTTGGTGATGATATTGATCACGCCGTTGACGGCGTTCGGGCCCCACATCACGGCTCCCGGTCCGCGCACCACCTCGATTTGCTCGATATCTTCCAGATCGACGTCCACCGCGTCCCAGATCACGCCTCCGAAAAGCGGCGTGTAGAGGGAGCGCCCGTCAATCATCAACAGAATCTTGTTGGCGAAAACGTTGGCGCCTCCCCGGGCGGAGACCACCCATGAGCGGCCATCGAGGCGGAGCACCGTAAGGCCTGGTACCCATTGGAGCGCTTCGGGAATGCAAGTGGCGCCAGACCGCCGGATGTCTTCGGCCGTCAGTACAAATACCGCCGCAGGGGCTTTGGAGAGTTCTTGCGCCTTGCGTCCCACGGAAGTCACCTGGACATTGAAGAGCTCATCGATGCCGACTTTGTTGAGATCGTCGGTCGGGACGCCGACGTGCTGTGCCGAGGAGATCCCCAAGGCACAAGCGAACGGGATCAGGAGCTGTACGATCCTCACATAGAGTTACATCGGCGGAAAACACGGCAACTTTAGTTTCTTCTTCCGGACAAGAGCGCTCCACGAACGGCGCGGGTTCGGCAAATTCGATCGTGTCAGCGATGGAACAGCCAATCCAAGCCAAGCCTTATAATGGCAAACATCATGCCCCTTATCGATCAGGTGCAGCAAGACATGGTGGCCGCAATGAAGGGCCGCGAAGAGGCGCGCCTCAGCGCGCTGCGGATGGTCAAAGCCGCGCTCATGAAGGCCAAAGTGGATTCGCCGAAACCGCTCGACGATGCCGCCGAAATGGCCATCCTGAAACAGCTCATCAAGCAGCGCATCGACGCCGCCGAAATGTTCCACAAGGCCGGCCGCGCCGAACAGGCGGCAAAGGAAGAAGCCGAACGGCGCCTGATTGAAACCTATTTGCCGGCGGGCGCGAGCGAAGCCGAAATCGACGCCGCGCTCGCCGAGGCCATGGCCGAGACCGGCGCAACCGCGCTCAAGCAGATGGGCGCCGTCATGAAAGCCGTGCAGGCAAAGTTGAAGGGCAAGACCGTCGACGGTAAAGCGGTAAGTGATAAAGTGAGGGCGAAACTGCAATGACACCTCACAAGCACACGCCGTTCGTCCCCGAATCGCTCCGGATGAAGGAGTTCACCTGGAGAGCCGTCATGCTGGGATTGGCGATGACCGTAGTCCTGGGAGCCGCCAACGCATACCTGGGATTGCGCGCGGGACAAACCATCGCGGCCACTTACCCGGCGGCGGTGATCGGAATGGCGGTGTTGCGGTTGGGTAAAGGCACCATTCTCGAAGAGAACATCGCGCGCACGGCTGGAACCATCGGCGAATCGGTGGCGGCGGGCGCGGTCTTCACCATCCCGGCGTTCTTCCTGGCGCACGTGTGGGCCGCTCCGGTAATCCCGAAAGGCCTCGGCTTTTGGGCCAGCATGTGGGTGTTGGCAACCGATTCGACGTACATGAAATCCACGTCCCTGCTGATTGTGGGGTCGGTCCTGGGCGTGCTGTTCATTTCGCTGGTGCGGCGCGTCATGGTGGAAGATCCGGAGCTGCCATTCCCCGAATCGGTGGCGGCGTCGGAGATTCATAAGGCCGGACAAAAAGGAGCTCAGGCAGCCAAATACCTCTTCTACAACATGGGTTTCGGCGCGGGAGTTTTCCTGTTGGGACAATTCAAACTGTTCGCGCCCGATAAGGACTTCTTCATCCGCGTGGGCCAAGTCGGCAAGAGCACCCTGCGATTGGGAGGACCGGCCAGCCCGCAGATTCTGGGCGCCGGCGGCGTCACCACCTGCGCCGCTCCTACGGTAAGCCCCGCCTTCGTCGGCGTGGGCTATATCATCGGACCCAAACTGGCTGCCCTCAATTTTTCCGGCAGCGTGCTGGCATGGGGCCTGCTGATTCCGCTGCTGATTTTCTTCCTGGGTCCGCAACTGAAGAATTATCTGCCGGCCAATGCCTCTGACGATACCTGGCTGGGATTGGGCACTGCCGTATGGCGCTACATCGTCAGGCCGGTCGCGGTAGGCGGCATGATGGTGGGCACATGCTATACCCTCTTCCGCATGCGCCAGAACCTGGCCGAAGGCCTGATCAAGGCGTTTTCCGATTTGGTTGAGAAATCGCCCAAACTGGAGACGGTGCCGCGCACCGAACGGTACATGAGCTCGAAAACCGTGTTCGGACTGATTGCCCTGACCTTCGCCCTGATGTGCGTCTTGTACATCTACCTTTCCGGGCTGGTGGCCGGAGGTATTGCGGCGGCGCTAGTCATGCTGATTGTCGGGTTCTTCTTCGCGACAGTGTCGGGCTACCTGGTGGGCGTCATCGGTTCGTCGAACAATCCCATTTCCGGGCTGACGCTCTCGACGCTGGTGATCGCGGCCCTGCTGATGGTGGTGATGGGCCTCACCGGGACGGGCGGCGTGCTGGCAGTACTCGGCGTGGCCGCGGTGGTGTGCGTTTCCTCCGCGGTGGCTGGCGAGCTGCTGCAGGATTTCAAAGTCGGCTACATTCTGGGTGGCACCCCGCGCACCATTCAGATCGTGGAATTGATCGCGGTGGTGGTGGCCTGCCTGGTTACCTTCTTCCCGCTCATGATTCTGTACTACGGCAACATCAACAAGGGCGGCGTGGGCTTCGGCGACAAGGCTCTTTCGGCCCCGCAAGCCGGCCTGATGGCGTCGTTGGCGCAGGGCATCGTGGGTGGCGACATGGCGTGGCCGCTGGTGGTGGCGGGCATCTTTCTGGGCGTCGCACTCATCTTGTTTCAAGTGAAAAGCCCCATGCTGGTGGCCATTGGAATGTATCTGCCCATCTCCATCACCTCGGCCATTTTCGTCGGCGGCGTGGTCCGCTGGATCGGCGATCGCTTGAGCGAGCGGGCCCTTCACAACCAGGCACAGCGCGCCCGGGTGGAGAATGCCGGCGTGTTGGTGGCGTCGGGATTCATTGCCGGCGAGGCGCTCTCCGGACTGGTGATCGCGGCCTTCAATTTCCAGGACTGGAATCTCCCGGAGATCTTCAAGGATCCGTCCTACCTGGCGGGTGCCGTAGTGATGGCCCTGATGGGCGTAGTGCTGGTGCTCGTGTCCTATTTCAACGCGGGCGATCCGAACGAGCCGGCGCCTCCCGTAGCCATGATGTAGCCATGATGTGACCTATGACTTACTTTCAAGAACACCAAGCAGATTTTCTCGAAGGATTGAAGTCGTTTCTTCGCATTCCGAGCATTAGCGCGCTCTCCGAGCATAAGCCGGATATCCGGCGTGCGGCCGAATTCGCGAAAAATGAACTGCTCGGAGCCGGAATGACCTCGGCCGAGCTGATCGAGGACCCGAACGGCGGTAACCCGCTGGTCTATGGCGAATGGCTGGGCGCGCCGGGCAAGCCGACCGTGCTGTTCTACGGCCATTACGACGTGCAGCCGCCCGATCCGTTGGATGAGTGGAAGTCACCGCCGTTCGAGCCGGAAATTCGCGGCAACGACATCTTCTGCCGCGGCGCCTGCGACGACAAAGGACAAGTCTACATCCAGATCAAGGCCGTCGAGAGCCTGATGAAAACCCACGGCACGCTTCCCGTGAACGTGAAGTTCCTGCTGGAAGGCGAAGAAGAGACCGGGGGCGAGCACATCGAAGCGTACGTGAAGAGTAAGCCGCCGCGGCTGAAGGCCGACGCGGCCATCGTGTGCGATACCGAGATGTTCGCCCCCGAAATGCCCACCATCTGCATCGGACTGCGGGGGCTGGTGTATTACGAACTCGCGGTGCAAGGCGCCGATCACGATCTGCATTCGGGCGTCTATGGCGGCGCGGCCCCGAATCCCATTCTGGCGATCGCCGAGATTCTGTGCGCGCTGAAAGATCGCGACGGACATATCCAAATTCCGGGCTTCTACGACCGCGTTGTACCGCCTGCGGCTAAGGAGCGCGAGGCCTGGGCGCGGCTGCCCTTCGACGAGAAGGAATATACCGAGAAGGAGATGGGCGCAAAGGAGCTGGTGGGCGAGCCGGGGATTCCGCTGTTCGAGCGCGTCTGGGCGCGGCCTACCCTGGAAGTTCACGGCATCAAGGGCGGCTTTGTGGGCGAGGGCGCGAAGACGGTGATACCGGCCCGCGCCGTCGCCAAGATCTCGACGCGCCTGGTGGGCGACCAGCGGGTGGACGAAGCCATCGCGCAGCTTCAAGCGGCGGTGAAATCGGCATGTCCCAAGGGCGTGACGGCCGAGTTGAAAATGCTCAGCGCCGGAGCGCCGTCCCTGACCGATCCCGACAATCCTTATATACAGGCGGCGGCCGAAGCGATGAAGCAGATCTTCGGAAAGGAGACGGTGTATATACGGTCGGGCGGGTCGATTCCGATTGTGGGGGTGTTCGACCGATACCTGGGCATTCCCAGCGTGATGATGGGGTTCGGACTCCCGGACGACAATCTGCACGCGCCCAACGAGAAGTTCCATCTGCCGAATTTCTATCGCGGAATCGAGGCGGTGGCGCGGTACCTGGAAATCCTCGGGCAGTAGGGAATGCGCCCCGCCGGCGCCAGCCCGGAAGCTTGGGAGGTGTACCCGGATCTAGTGCGGAAGACGAAGCCCGAGGAACGGCTGCGGCCGCGCTGGAATTGCCGGAAGACGTGAGACGCGCGGCCGTACCGTTTCGTGAGCGAATTGGTCTGAATCACCGGGCAGTCCGTCGTCGTCTCTTCGCAATCCTGGCGGGGTAGAATGCCGGGCAACCGATCACCGTCCCGCAGCAGACCGGTCTCCGCGGCGGCGTGCCGAATCTGGTCCATCAGTTGCCTGTCAATCGCATCAGACTCGCATATTCAGCCTCTGTCGTATAATCGGACCTACGATGCCGAAACTGTGGTTTCTTCTCGTATTGGCGGGTAGCCAATTGGCCGCTCAGGTCTCATCCGGGATCATTACCGGCGCCGTCACCGGGCCTTCCGGTGCGGTTCCCAACGCCAAGGTTACGGTGAAAAATGTCACCACCGGTCAATCGACAGAGGCTCAGACCAGCTCCGAGGGTGTGTATAGTGTGCCGGACCTCACGCCTGGAGACTACGAGGTCACGGTGGTGGCCGATGGTTTCTCAAGCGCGGTTTCCAAGGTGACACTCGCAGCCGGAGCTGTCCGGAAGATGGACCTCTTACTGACCGCCGCGACTGCGCCTTCCTTGAAGGATCTGGGCTTCACGCCCGATCAAACCCAAGGAAGCGCCCAGGATCAGGCGCGGCTCGACAGGCGGTCGCATATGCTGAAGACCCATCAGCGGCTGGGTTTGATCACCACCGCCCCGTTGATCGCCACTCTCATCGTATCCAGCCAGGCAGGCGGCAAGAACAGCACCGCGTCGGGCCGGGAGTTGCACGCGGCATTGGGCAGCGTGACGGCGGGCATGTATCTCACCACCGCGTCATTCGCTATCTTCGCGCCCAGAATACCGGGTGTTCCCACGCGCGGACCGATCCGCGTGCACAAAGTCCTGGCATGGATTCATGGACCCGGTATGATTCTGACGCCGCTGCTGGGCGCGCTTGCCTATGACCAGCGTAATAAAGGAGAAAAGGTCCACGGAATCGCGCAGGCCCATGCGCCGGTGGCGGTCGTGACCGGGATCGCGTATGGGTTGGCGATCCTGTCCGTGTCCATTAAGTTCTGAGTCGAATTATGAACAAAAAAGTACTGGCGGCGTTTTGCCTGTTGGCGATTCCCGGTGCGTGCGCGGACAACCAATGGGTGCTGCAGACGTCGACTCTTACCTACCACGTGTCTCACCCGCTGCATCAGATCGAAGGCGTCAGCCATCGGGCGAAGGGCAAAGGGGTTTGTCATGCGGGACAAGATAGTTGTCGAACTATCAAACCGAAAGGAGTTTGGACATTATGGGCAAGCTTACAGGAAAAGTCGCGGTCGTCACGGGGGCGTCCAAGGGCATCGGCGCCTCCATCGCGGAGTATTTCGCCGCCGAAGGGGCATCCGTTGTGGTCAACTATGCCAGCAGCAAATCGGGAGCCGACGCCGTCGTCAAACGCATCGCCGCCAAAGGCGGCAAGGCCATCGCCGTCCAGGCGGACGTCGCGAACTCTCCGGATATCGAGCGCCTCTTTGCCGAAACCAAGGCCGCTTTCGGCAAACTGGACATCCTTGTCAACAACGCCGGGGTGTACGAGTTCGCGCCGCTTGGCACCGTCACGCCGGAGCACTTCCACAAGCAGTTCAACTTGAACGTGCTTGGCCTGATTCTCACCACCCAGGAAGCCATCAAGCTCATCGGCGTGGCCTGCGGCTCCATCATCAACATCAGTTCGATCGTCGGCCAGATGCCCCTAGAGGGTGCGGCGGTGTATAGCGCCACCAAAGCTGCCGTCGACGCCGTGACGGTGTCTCTGTCGAAAGAGCTGGGACCGCGTAAGATCCGCGTGAATTCGCTCAATCCCGGAATGGTGGAGACCGAAGGCGCACACTCGGCCGGCCTGGTGGACAGCGACTTCCAAAAGGCGGTCGAATCGCAAACGCCCCTTGGCCGCATCGCTCAGCCCGAGGACATCGCCCGCGCCGCCGTATTCTTCGCGTCCGACGACGCCGGGTGGGTCACTGGCCAATCGCTCATTTTGGCCGGCGGGAAACGGCAGTAACGAACGCGCACAAGCTCTCCGCGGGACACTCGTGGCATAGCGGACCGTTGGTCTTGCAGAGGGTTTTTCCGTGCTGCCGCAGAAGAAGGTGCGCCTCGGACAGTTGGGCGGCGCCGCGCGGCAATTCCGGCGCGATGGCCTCTTGCACCGACCGGTACGTCGCTCCATAATTCTTCTGGCTCCGCCCGTACCCCACGCGCGTGAGCACCCGCAAACCGTTCGATTCGAGGGGCAGTCCTTGAGCCATCCCGCAGAACATCAGGATCATCTCCGCGCCTGGATCGCCGATATTCGGGAATTGCTTGAGCGCTTTTTTGGCGGCCGCGTATGGCCCCTGGAGGATATCGTCGAGCTTGCCGCCGAACTGGTCCAGTGCGATGCGCGCGATTTCGCGCCAGCGGAACACCCGCGTTTCCGGGCGCATGCCGCCCATTTTGGCCAGCGCAAACAGCACGGCCTGGTCGGCTTTCCGGATTGCCTCCGCGTTCAGGCCCACCTGTTCCCGTAGCCCTGCAAACACGGCCGCGCGCCGCTCATCCGGGAGCAGGTAGCAGGCATTTTCCCACAACACCAATTCGAACGGCCCAATAGCGGGTGGGAGCTTGGGAGCGCCGTAATGCAATTTGAGGCAGGCGATCAGTTTTCCAAAGTCCGGCATAGGGAGCCTCGCGTGGACTCGGCAGGGCGAACTTCGGGAGCCGGTGAAGCGGACCACCGGCGGAACGGCGAAGCGAGCAGCGGGAGCAGGCCAAGGCTCCGGTCTCCCGGAATCTCCCGGAGACCCACACCCATGCACGCGTGACCGCCGGCCGGCTCGGCGACGTAGGTGCGGAAGATCCAATCCCACCACGGAAACAGCGATCAGAAGTTTGCATTCTGCTCGGCAAATATTTCCGAATGATGAACTCGATGCATATCGGGTGTGATGAGGAACCGCCGTAATCGCCGGTCGATCCAATCCGGAATTGCCAGGTTGGCGTGGGCAAAGAGTTCCGGAACGAAGCTTACCAGTTCGAGAATGGCCACGGCGATTACTGGTGGTGTTAACAAAGCGATCACGCCGAGGTAGATTCCCTGCGTCAACAGAACCTCAAGGGGGTGAGACCGGAGCCCGGTGGTAAGGTCCATGTCGCGGTCCGAGTGATGAACCCGGTGGACACGCCACAGCATCGGGACGGCGTGCAAGAGGTAGTGCAGTCCGTACCGCAGTAAGTCGAGCAGGGCGATTGTGAGAACACAACTTACTCCAAACGGCAGGACTCCATTGTTCAACAGTCCATGAGGGTTGGACCCGGCTGCGAACGCGAACAGCACGGCGCCGGCGCGGTAGATGCACAGCAACATCAACTGCGTAAGAAATGCCAAAGCGACATTGTCGCTCCATCGGCGGGCGGCAGGGCCCGTCGGCTTGCGGCGCGGCGCGTATCGTTCCGCCACCGCGATCACCAGGGACGCAAGCATAAAGAGGCCCAGCCACAGGCTGGCTTGATGGCGTACCAGGTACCCGTTCATCGCTCGGTTCTCAGCGGGCGGTTAACGCCCCTTAGTCCGGCCCTTATACCAGGCGAAGCCGCCTATGGCCGCAGCCACTGTGCCGAATAGTATGATGCTGGCCGGTTCCGGAACCACGGTAGGCGTTCCACAAAGCGCGGGACTCGCCACACACAAAAGGCCCAAAAGTACTGTCGTCAAGTTCTTCATGTCCCCTCCGGTGGCCAACCGCTCCGCAGTTATATGGCCACAGTTGACCCCGAGGTGGAACCTGTATCCGGTGTTGAAGACGCTAGAACCAACGGCAGTGTAACTGTTCCGCCGGGGAAACTCCTTCGGAACAGTTCCGAAGTTCAGGGATTTAGTCCGACCGTGAATCTGTGTTTCGGATCACAATTCCCGCCTACCGGAACGTGTAGCTTACTAATGCCCGCACATTAAACAGACCGTCATTAGTTCGCGACGCGGTGGGGTTGCGTTGCACCCACAGCGGGCTGTAAAACGCGTCCACCGTGAACGCGGCCCGCCTGGTAACCATGTAGGTGAAGCCGGCCGTTCCCGAGAACGTGCCGCCACGGGTCCACAACCGCGTTTCATCCAGTCCGGCAACCACCGGCGCATGAGTCTGAAATTCGCCATCGATGAAATTGCCGCCGGCGGCCGCATGCGGAATGATTTTCGAGTTGCGCGGAATGCGGTACGAAACTTCGAATTCGCTGCCGGCATAGCGGAGCGAAGACACGTCCGCCGATTCCCCCACGCAGTTGGTGGGGTTGCCCGGCGACCCCAGCGCGAATCCGAGAACGCCGTTCGGACAGGTGAAAGCGCCTTTGATGGAGCCCACCTGGCCGTACCCGCGCCAGCCCAGCACCCAGTGGTCCCCCTCGATCAACGGACGTTCCAGCCCGAACGCCAGCAGGTGCGCTTGCACGCCGAACAGCTCGAAAGGCGGCGGAGCCGCCACCACCACGGAGAACTTATCGGGCAGCCCGATACGGACCACGGGCCGCGCGAAAATCGGTGCTTTGTTGAGGTCCTCGGGCGCAGTGCCGTGGAAGCCGATGCGTTCCTGGCCCGCGTTCAGTTGCGGCAGCCGATCCATCTCCATACCGACCGTGATCGTTCCCACCCGATAGCCTTCCGGCTCCTGCGGCGCAGGCAGGCCGCTCAGAAGCGATGCCGACGCGAAGTACTTCAAACCCCACGCCTCCGGGCGCTCGAAACCGAGGTGGTAGTTGTTGTAAGGGAGGACAGCGCCGCTGGCGCCACCCATAGTCTGCGCACAGGCAGGCCCAGCCAACATCCCGAAAGCCCCCACGGTAAAAACGAAAGTCCTGGTCCCAAGCATCTGAAACATGCCGTCACTCCTCCGCTGTGCCGATTCTCTCAGCGCGCCAACTGAATATCGAACTCGATCTGCACTTCGTCTTTTACGCGAACCGCACCGCCGGCGGCTTTGAACGGCGTGATCCCGAAATCGGTAATCTTGAACCGGCAGGCGCCCATGTAATGGCCGTCTTTCTCTCGGACTTCCATCGAAACCGGTCGGGTTTTCCCGCGGAGTGTAAGGTCTCCCGTCACCTTCCAGGCCCCCGCACCGGCCGCTGTAACGCCGGTAGACCGGAAGCCGATCTCCTTGTGGTTCTCCACATCCAGCACATCGGACCCAAGCATGTTCGTTTGAATCTCGTTGCGGTCCTTATCGGAAACGTCCGGATCTCGAACGCGCAAAGCTGCCGCATTGGCGTGCAGTTCCACCGTATGTCCCGCCACATCCACGGCGCCGCGGGCAATCGGCGCGGCAATTTCGTGATCGTGGCCGAACACCGAAAGCAGACCGGCCTTGTACACGTGAACGGTCATCGTCGATTTCGCCGCATCGATGGCGAGCGGCTGCCCACTTGCCGCCCCGCCACAAGCCAGACTCAAGGCCGCGAACAGCCGGATCCTTTGGTTCATACGCCCCATGCCCCCATAGTAACCAGCCGATGCGTTTGATTTGGGATGTCAAAGTGTTAAATAAGGAGCTTGCTTCCGCTGAGATGTCCGCCAGCGCACCGAACGGCGAAGTCCGATTGGGTAGCCGCCGTGCACCGGCGGCGCCGCGGCCAATACTTTTACATCTCCGTGGCAATTCTGTATCGTCCTAGGTCATAATTCAAGTGATGATCCGTCGAGACGAGGCCGAGATACTGGATGCCCTGGGTGTGCCCGATAAGATAGCGCAGCGTGCTTATCGCGATATTGCCGCCATTCATCATGGGCTTGGCGATGTGCGTTTCATGATCGATGCGATTGGCCGCGATCCATTGCCGGTGCGCCGTATCCTGGATGTGGGATGCGCCACCGGCCTCGTCTTGCAACGGGTAGGAAGAAAGCTGGGCGTCGAGGTGGTGGGAGCCGACATTCAGCCACGCCCTGCCGTCGCTGCGCCCATCCGGATCGTGCGCGCGGATGCTTGTTTCGATCCGCTGCCGGAGGCCGACGTGGCGTTCTCGATGCATCTCGGCCATCACCTCGCCGGAGAAGACCTCGTCCGGCTGATCCGCAATGTGGGCCGCTACTGCCGGCGGTTCATCCTGCTCGATGTGGTCCGGCATCCGCTGCCCTTGGCGCTCTTCCGCCTGTTTCTGGCCCCGCTGGTGTGTGAGATCGGCGCGCAGGACGGCCGGCGCTCCATCCGGCGAGCGTACACCGCCGGGGAATTGCGCGAGATCGCCGCCACCGCGCTGGCCGGTTCGGCGGCCACCTTTCGCTTATCGGTCGCGCCATTGTACATCCGTCAGGTGCTGGACATTTCCTACGGCAACCTCGAATCCGATGCCCAACCCCGAACCGAAATCTTCGCGGAAGAGGGCGAGTGGGCGCGATAAGCCGAGGCGACGTGCTGGTAATCGGAGGCGGACCGGCCGGCCTGGCCGCGGCCATCGCGGCGCGATTGAAGGGGTTCGCCGTCACCGTCACCGACGCCGCGCGCCCGCCCATCGACAAAGCCTGCGGCGAAGGCATTCTGCCGGCGGGTGTGGACGCGTTGCGCCGCCTCGGTGTGCCGCTTGGCGGCGGCGACGGATTTTCATTTCGCGGCATTCGCTTCATCGGCGGCGATCGGTCGGTCGAAGCGCGGTTCCGGACCGGATGCGGAGTTGCCGTCAGGCGCATGCGGCTTCATAGCTTGCTGGTGCGGCGGGCCGCCGCCCTGGGAGTACAACTTCGTTGGGGCGCCGCCATCGAGAGTACCTCCGGCCTTTCGTCTGGCGGGTGGATTGTGGGCGCCGACGGTCAGGGCTCGCGCGTTCGCCGGGAAGCCCTGCTGGATCGGGCGCACTCCTTCTCTACGCGCTTCGGTTTCCGCCGCCACTATCGAATGGAGCCCTGGACGGACATGGTGGAGGTCCACTGGGGCGCGCACTGCCAGATTTACGTGACGCCAGTCGGCCCGGACGAAATTGGCGTCGCGCTGCTCTGCCGCGATTCGCATCTTCGCCTCGATACCGCCCTGGGTGAGTTTCCAGCGCTGGCGCGGCGCCTCGAAACCGCTCGCCTCACCAGTACGGAACGAGGCGGGGCCACTACGTCGCGGCGGCTGCGGCGCGTGGTCCAGGGGCGTACGGCGCTCATCGGCGACGCCTCCGGCTCCGTCGACGCCATCGCGGGCGAGGGCCTCAGCCTGTCGTTCCTTCAGGCCTGCGCACTTGCCGACGCGCTAGCCTTGGGCGATCTGAGCGCCTACCAGGTGGAACATCGCCGCCTGGCCCGTCATGCCGCCATCTCGGCTAATGCCCTGCTCCTTCTCGACCGGGTCGGGTGGCTGCGCCGGTTGGTACTCCACGGGTTGGCCTTTGAGCCTTCGATCTTCAGCCTTCTGCTCGCCCAACATGCGCCTGCCTTACCAGACCCGGCATGAATTCACCGGCGCCATGGGCTGCCCTGCTTTGCACGAAAATGCTTTCCGGAATTCCGGCATATTCTGCACCACCCCGTCCACGCGGGCCCGCGCGGGGGAATGCGGGTTGGTTTGAACGCTCAGCCGCGCCGCTTCTTCGCGCTCGTTTTCGCACCATACCTGGCCGTACGCCAGAAAGAACCGCTGCTCCGGAGTGAACCCGCCGATCTCCGGCCGCGTGCGATTGGCCAGCGTATTTTCGAGCGCCATCAGCGCGATGCGTACGCCGCCGTTGTCCGCGGTGTTCTCGCCCAGCGTCAGGCGCCCGTTCACATTGGCCCCCGGCGCCACCGAAAACGTGGAATACTCGTCGGCCACACAGGTGGCCCGCTTTTCGAATTCCTTGGCGTCCTCCGCGGTCCACCAGTCCTTTAGATTGCCCGCGCCGTCGAACTGCCGTCCCTGGTCGTCGAATCCGTGCGTCAGTTCGTGCCCGATCACCATCCCGATTCCGCCGAAGTTCACCGCATCGTCCATATCGTTATCGTAGAAAGGAGGCTGCAGGATTCCCGCCGGGAAGTTGATATTGTTCATCTGCGGATCGTAGTACGCGTCCACCGTGGGCGGTGTCATCGCCCACTCCAACCGGTCCACCGGCTTCCCGATCTTATTCATTTGGCGCTGAAACTCGAATTCGTCCGCCCGCAGGTCGTTGCCCAGGGGATCGTCGCGCTCGATCGCCACGCTGGAATAGTCGCGCCACTTGTCGGGATACCCTATCTTGTTGGCGATGGCCTTGAGTTTGACCTCGGCTTCCTGCTTGGTGGCCGGGCTCATCCACGAGATCTGTTGAATATCTTCGCCCAGGGCCTTCTCGAGCGAATGCACCATGGCCAGCGTGCGTTCCTTGCCCTGCTTGCCGAACGTACGTTCCACGAATTTGCGGCCCAGGGCCTCTCCCAGTTCGGCGTCCGTGAAATCCACGCACCGCTTCCAGCGCGGGCGCATTTCGGTCGAGCCGGTCAGCGTCTTTCCGTAGAAGTCGAAGTTCTCGCGGACGAATGCGCCCGGCAGAATGCGCGCTACGGCATGCAACAGGCGCCAGGTGAGGTAGGTCTTCCAGTCGGCCAGACTGGTGTTCCGGATCTGCGCGTCGAGCGCTCCAAAGAAATCCGGCCAGACCGCGTTGAGGCTCTCGAACGCGGGCGCGCCCGAGGCCGGAAAGTACTGGCTCCAGGCGAACGACGGGCTGAGGTCCTCAAAGTCCTTAGTCTTCATGCGGTGATACTGCTTCGCGGGGTCGCGCCGCGCAACCAGGTCCAGCGATCCCTTGGCCAGGCTCGTCTCCAGGCGCAGGACGGCCTCCGCGCCGGCTTTGGCCTCTTCCGGTTTCTCGCCAGACAACTCCAGCATCCGCTCGACATGCGCCACGTACTTCTGGCGCAACTCGACCGACTTGGGATCGTCCTTCAAGTAGTAGTCGCGGTCGGGCAGTCCGATGCCGCCCTGGTCCGCCTGGGCGATCACCTCGGTCGCGTCCTTATAGTCCTGGCCCGAAGAAAACTGAAACATCACGTCCACGCCGATCCGGTGCAGGTGGGCCACCAGGGCGGCCAGTTGCGCTTTGTCCTTGAGACCGCGGATCTGCGCCAGGTACGGCGCAAGCGAAGACAGCGCATGCGCGTCGATGGCCTTTTCATCCATGCATGCGGCGTAGTAGTCGCCGATCTTCTGGGTGGCGGCGTCGCGAGTGGCCGAGGGTTTGGCGGATTCTTCCAGAATCTCGTGCAGGGTCTCGCGATTCCGATCCATCAATTCGTCGAACCGGCCCCAGCGGGCCTGGTCGGGCGGAATCGGATTTCGCTTCAGCCAGCCACCGCAGGCGTACTGGTAAAAGTCCACGCACGGATCGGCGGATTTGTCGAGGGCGCCGAGATCGAATCGCAGGCTGGCGGGCTTCGAAACCGGCGCCGCAGTCTGGGCAAACATCGCCGATACAGTGGCCGATAACGACAACAGGGCGAAACAGGCTATTTTGAGCAAGCGGCAACTCCTACCTATCAATTCTACGCGCCACCGTCGATTTTGGTGCGCCAAAGCCGGGCGCGATGATATACTGCAGCACTATAGATATGGCCAATATCCTGATACGCAAGCCCCTGAGCATGCTCACGGCGGAAGCCGGGGAATCCGGGGAACATAGTCTCAAGCGAACTCTTGGCGTTTTTCAGCTCACTGCTTTGGGTGTGGGCGCAATCATCGGCGCCGGCATTTTCGTGATGGCGGGGCTGGGGGCTCACTACGCCGGCCCCGGCCTGATGCTTTCCTTCGTGCTCTCCGGATTGGGCTGCGCGTTCGCCGGCCTGTGCTATGCGGAGTTTGCCGCGATGATCCCGCTGGCGGGCAGCGCGTACACCTACGCATATGCCACTCTGGGCGAGCTCTTTGCCTGGATTATCGGTTGGGATCTGACCTTGGAATACGCCATGGGCGCCAGCACCGTGTCGTCGGGGTGGTCGAACCACTTCATCGAACTGCTGGATATGCTGCATATCAAGATGCCGCTCTGGCTGGCATACGATCACTGGACCGGGCTCGAAATGGCGGAGAAGTCGATCGCCCGGCAAATCGCTCTCGCCGACCATTCATTAGTCCCCGGGACCCAGGCCTTCCTCACCAGGCTTTCCGACATCGTGGCCGCGAAATCTCCGGAATTGATGCAACGGGCTCACGATCTGCTGGCCGCACCGAGCCTGTTCGGAGTCGAGATCGGCTTCAATCTGCCGGCCTTCCTGATTGCGCTGTTGATTACCGCCATCTTGACCGTCGGGATTAAAGAGAGTGCGCGGTTCAACGCCACCATCGTAGTGATCAAGGTCGCGGTGGTTCTCTTTGTAATCGGCTTGGGCGCCATGTATGTGAATACCAGCAACTGGGGCAACAGTTGGTCGACCTTCGCGCCCATGGGTTTTGGCGGCATCAGCGCGGGGGCTGCCTATATCTTTTTCGCCTACATCGGATTCGACGCGGTCTCGACCACCGCACAGGAGGCCAAGAACCCGCAGCGGGATCTGCCGATCGGCATCATTCTCTCCCTGCTGATTTGCACGGTGCTGTACATCTCGGTGTCGGCGGTGTTGACCGGCATGGTGCCGTGGCAGAACGTCAACGTGGAAGCTCCCATAGCGCGGGCTTTCCTGGACCGCGGGTTGACC
>Ga0182018_10001485_pt1 | contig 26522 bp, 22 predicted proteins | sample 812P2MmetaG_FD_120490 | JGI IMG/M metagenome (GOLD analysis project Ga0182018, IMG submission 120490) | Permafrost microbial communities from Stordalen Mire, Sweden - 812P2M metaG | ecosystem: Environmental > Terrestrial > Soil > Wetlands > Permafrost | place: Sweden: Stordalen | collected...
CCCGGCGCTGGCCGCCATGCCCGACCTCATCGAAACCCGGCACATCGCGGTCGTGAAGTCGGCGCGGCGCGCCAAGCGTTCGGGCGAGGCTCCCGATTTCCACCGCCTGCGCATCCGTTGCAAACGGCTCCGCTACTCCCTCGAGTTCAGTTCCGAGCTCTATGGCGGTCGCACCAGCCGCTACACGCGCCAGCTGACCGGCCTCCAGGACGACCTCGGTCTCATGCAGGACGCCGAGGTGGCGGCGAACCGACTGGCGGAGCTCGCCATGGGGGCCGCGCGCCTGCCCGCGTCCACCATCTTCGTGATGGGCGGCGTGGCCGAACGGCATCGGCGCGAGATGCGGCGTCTTCTCCGCCGGTTGCCTGCTGAGGTGTCGCGGGTCGGCGGGCGCGAATGGCGGGATCTCGAGATGACGATGGAGCGCGGCCGTGATCAGGCGCTTGCGCTCGTCCCGCCGACACGGCGGACCCTGCGGGCGCTCCCGGACCCTCTGGCACCCCCCGGTATGGCGCCGGTCGGAGTGTTCGTCGACGCCGCGCCGCCGGTGCGGGCGCTCGTGGTCGGCGAAGCCGAACCCCTCGCCAGTGGCGACGACAGCCCGGCCTGGGTCAGGCCATGGGAAATGGATCCGGGTCACCCATAACGAGGTGCGGGTGTTCGGTGACCACGAAGTGCAAGCGATCCGTGTCGAGGAAGGACTCGATGTCCTTCCACATGACCCCGAAGTCGGGTTCGGACATGTGGGCCCGATAACCGTCCATGCTGTCGAACCACTGCACGGTGACTCCGTCGTATCCCGGATCATCGTCGCCGCTGTAGTCCGATAAGGGACGCGGGTGCTGCTCATAGCGCACCACGTGTTGCCCGCACTGGCTCGCCGCAATGAGCGGACCGTGCACCGCCCGCCAGTGCTCGTGGAACTCGATCGGTGAAAGGCCCTCCTTACGCCGGAGGAGACACGTCAATCTGACCACGGCAACTCCTCAGCACGCTCCAGTGGGGCCCCTGCCCCCAGAACAGTAGGCGAAGCCGCGCGCCGGCTGAACTGCCACCGGGCTGGCCCCCGAAACCAGAGGGGAATCGGAGGGGGTCACGAGAGCCGAGCCCGGTGGCACTCCTGCCGACTGCCGGCGACGTAGGTGCTGGCGACGCAATGGTGCGTGCGGGTTCACTCGGGGCGACGAGTCACCCGCCGCTGGAGCCCGGCGAGCTGTCCGGTCAGCGACGCTGCCGCCACGACGACATAGTCAAAACACATCGCATCGTTTATTCCCCTTCCCCTTCCCACTCCGTCCGTTGGAAGAGAAACGGCGAAGCCGGGGGAATCTTGCGCAGCCGACTGAAGTTCTCGAGTTCTCGTTCCTTGTCGTCTGCGTTGCCCCGTTGTCTTCACTGTCTTCGTGGGCGCACGCGCACCAAGGCGCGCCCGCAACGTCCCGTACGCTGCCCCCATGGCAACCGCGGTGTTGGCGACGACATCGTTGAGCACCTCCCACATCGTCTTGCTCGTGCTGGGGGGGTTCGGGGCGGGCGTGTTCAACGGCGTGGCGGGCGGGGGAAGCTTGATTTCGTTCCCGATCCTGCTCGCCCTGGGGTACCCGGCGCTGACGGCCAATGTGACCAATACCGTGGGCATTTGGCCTGGCTACGTCGGTGGCGCCGCCGGCTTCCGCCGCGAGATCGCAGACCAAAAGGAGCGGTTGTTCGCCCTGAGCCCCGTGGCGGTCGCGGGCGGGGCGGCGGGGGCGATCCTCCTGTTGACGACGCCTTCTTCGACATTCCGGACCCTGGCCCCTTGGCTCGTGTTCGGCGCATCCGTCCTCTTTGCTGCGCAACCACTGCTGCGCCGAGCCCTCGGCGGCGCCTCCCACGCCCCAGCGGACACCAGGCCGCTCCTGTTGGCGGGGGGAACCTTCCTGGCCTCGGTCTACGGCGGGTACTTCGGCGCGGGAATGGGCGTCATGCTGCTGGCCATCCTCGGCCTGGCGCTGCCCGACTCGATCGCCCGCACCAGCGGCCTCCGCATGGCGTTGTCGATTCTGGTCAATGGGGTCGCCGCCGCTGTCTTCCTCATTCACGGGGGCCTGGCCTGGGATGCCATCGGGCTGCTGGCGGCCGGGAGCCTGGTCGGCGGGTGGGTCGGAGCCCGGGTCGCCCTCGCCATCCCAGCGACGGCACTGCGGATAGTGGTGGTCCTGGTCGGGTTGGTCACGGTGGTGAAGTTGTTGGTCTGACCCGTGTACCTGCCGGCCTAGGCGAGGGCCAGCGGGTAATGGCCCACCACTGCCGTTTCCAGCTGGCGGCGCCGGCGGCGCAGGGCTTCGGCGGCTTCATCGTGATCGATGGGGACGAGCTCGACGGTGCGGCCGGGCGCGCATTGGCCGAGCAACCCCAAGTCGGCCGCCACCACCACGGCGACGACGCGGTACCCGCCCAGCGTGGCGTGATCGCTCAGCAAAATGACCGGGTCACCGTCGGGCGGAACCTGCACCGCGCCGGTGACCACTCCCTGGGAGTCCAGCTCGGCCGCCGGAACCGGTGCCACCCCCAAGGGGGGATCGCCCGCAGCGGAGCGGAGGCGGAGCCCCACCCGGTTGCTTTCGGCCCCCACCGAAAAACGCGTGGACGCGAGCGCCGTCAGCACGCCGGGGGCGAACCGCTCAGGGTGGGGACCGGGCACGACACGCAGGACGATCGGCTCGCCTTCGGCCACGTCGGGGCTGCTCCCCTCGCCCAGGTGATCACCCAGGGGGGGCTGCATGGTGCCGGCAAAGAGCCGCGCGCCGGACGCGAGCGGCCCTGGGCCGAGGCCGCAGAGTTGATCACTGGCGCAGCTGCCGAAGACCTGGGGCCCCACCAGGCCGCCGGCTACACCGATATAGCAGCGAAACCCTCTTCGTATCGAGCCCACGCGCAACTCCTGGCCGGCGCTGACCGGGACCACCCGTCCACCGGCAACCGGTTGCCCGTCCAGCCGGACCTCGGGCGCTGCCCCGATCACGGCGACGAACGTGGCGCTGAGGCACCGGAGGGTGGGCCCCCGTGCGGTCACCTCCAGCGTGCCGGCGTCCGGCGGGTTGCCCACCAGCTGGTTGGCCAACTGGTGGGAGTCGGGATCCGCCGGGCCTGCCCCGGGCACTCCCAGAGCCGCCACTCCCCGCCGTCCCCCGTCCTGCAGCACGGACCGCAGCCCAGGCTCATCCACCACGAAGACCGCCCGCGCCGACACCGGCGCCGGCGGCTGTGCGTCCGCGGGTGGCGCGGGCACCGGCTCGAGCCCCGCGTTGGGTGCCGCCACCGTGAATTGCACGCGATCCCCGGGCGCCAGCTGGGCGTAGGGCGGCGTGGTGGGATCGAACAGCACCGCACCGGTGCGGCCGATCAGTTGCCACCCACCGGGCGAAGCAGTGGGGTACACGGCCGCGTAGCCGTTGGCCAAGGCCACCGATCCGGCCGCGACGCGGGCGCGGGGACGGGCCCGCCGCGGGATGCGGGGTAGCTCTGCGGGCAGACCCTCCAGGTAAGCGAAGCCCGGTGAGAAACCGACCACGGCCACGGTGAGCGGCTGTGCCGTGACCAGCTCGACCACCCTCGCGGTGGTGCACCCGGCCAGCGCCGCCACCTCGGCCAGGTCCGGCCCGTCGAAGGCACAGGTGATGAAGCGGAGGGGTCCCTCGGCCGCCGGGAGGTTGCCTTCCTCCTCGTGGTCCGCCCGCCCTACCGGCTGAGCGAGCGCCTCCTCCATCACTTGAGCCAGGATCATCCGGCGCTGCTCCATGCCGCCCGCGGTGGGCTCGAAGGCCACCATCACCGTGGCGAGCCCGCCGACGACCTCAGCCAGATCGCCCACCGCCGCGGCGCGGACGGCCCGGACGAGCCGTCGTGCCTCCTCGGGACCTTCCACACCGACGAGCAGCGCATGGTCTCCCAGCCGCCGGATCTCCCCGACCGGGACCGAGCGGACCTCGCGGACCTCGGGGACCTCCACCTCAGGGCTGGCGGGTCATCGGTGCGGCCACCGTCACGCCCGCCGCCTCGAGCGCGGCGCGCACGGCACGGGCCATCGGCACCGCGTTGGGCGAATCCCCGTGCACGCACAGGGTGTCGACCGCCAAGGACAGCACCGCGCCGTCGACCGCGTGCACCGTGCCGTCCTCGGCCAGGCCGCGTGCTTGCGCGGCCGCCCTGGCGGGGTCGTCGTAGACGGCCCCAGGCTCGTAGCGCGCCACCAGCGCACCATCGGCCGTGTAGGCGCGGTCGCAGAACCCTTCCTGGAGGACGGCCCACGACGCCTCTTGGGCCCGCAGCCCGGCCGGCGCGCCCGACGGGAGCACCAGAGCGGTCCCGGGATCGCAGAGCTCGCCCATCACGCCGAGCAGTACATCGCAACTGGTCCCACCGCGTGCCACCTCGCCGTAGAGCGCGCCGTGGGGCTTGACCGAGGACACCGTCGTCCCCAGGGCGTGGGCTATCTCGATAAGAGCCGCCAGCTGCGCGGTGAGCGACGCCGACAGTTCGCCCGGCGACAGCTCCATGGCCACGCGGCCGAAGCCGGCCCGGTCAGGGTAGGAGGGATGAGCCCCGACCTGCACGCCGGCAGCCAGAGCGGACTGGACGGTCGCCCGCATCGTCGCCGCGTTCCCCGCGTGCCCCCCGCAGGCGATGTGGGCGGAGGTGACGAGCGCGAGCAGGGCGCGTTCGACTGCCGTGCCGGCGACGTCACCCGCCTCCCCGACGTCCGCGTTCAGGTCGATGGTGGGACGATCACCCGGCACGGAGGTCGTCCACCACGATGCCGTCGCGGAGGACCACCCTTTGATTCCGCCGCGTCGGAACCCGTGTCCCGCCCATGATCGAACCGGTCACGTTGAGCGGGTCGGCCCCGGCCACCACCACCTGCGCCCCGTCGGGGGCACGGCGATGCACCGTGAGCAGCGCCTCGGCCGCCTCGGGCAAGGCATACTGCTCGCCCGAGAGCCCGACCACGAAGCGACCACCGAGGACCAGCCCGCGCGCCTCGAGCCGGCGCAAGGCCCACACCACCTCGCGCCACGGGACGTGGAACGACTCACGGCTCCACACCTCCCAGGCCACCACGCCCCAACGGGCGAGGAGCTGCCACGCCACCGCCTCGGCCAGCTCCTCGTTGGCGGGCACCGTCTGGTCGGCAACCACACCTTCTTCCGGAGTTACCTCGTCGACGGGCAGGAGCGACCAACGCCCCTCCCCGATGCCCGTGCCCACCGGGGCCCGGCGTCGGCCCAGGCCGGGCCGGCCGGCGGCGGCCCGCGCCACGGCGGAACGGCCCGTGGGGCGGCGGTAGGTGCGTGTCCGCCAGCGATCGCGCGCCGAGAGCAGGGAGCGCACGGCGGAAAAGGCGTCGGCGGTCACGATGCCCCGGGCCACCAGGTCCCATAGCCCCTCGTCCACCTCGGCGGGCAGGCGGCCGGCCAGAGGGGCCAGCTCGGGCCGGAAGCAGGCCCCGCGCTGTTGCAGCACGGCCAGGACATCGGCTCCCGGGCCGACCTCGGGGGGTGGGGCCACGGCACCGGCCCGCACGGCGCGCAACATCCACGGGAGGTCCTCGCGCACGACGAAGGCCAGCGGGGTGGCCGGGGACGGCGTTCCGGCCCGGCCGGACCGCTCAGGCCGCGGGGTGAGGCGACCCCAGACGACCTCACCGGAGAGGCAGAGCTCGTCGAGCCAGCGGGCGTCGTAGCCCTCGACCCGGGCCGGCAGGATGTGGGCCTCCCACTCCGCGGCCGGGGCCTCGATCCCCTGGAGCTGCTCGAGCACGCTGAGCAGCCCGGCGCGGCCCTCGGCGCGGGTGGCCGGCGTGGCGTGCTGCCAGCCGATGAGGAAGCGCACGAAATCGGAGATGGGGACCGGGTCCACCAGGCCGCGGCGGCGCTGGCGGCTGGCGCCGTGCAGGCGCACCAGGAGGTGGCGGGCGCACCAGCGCCCATCGGGGAGCGCGATGGCCGCGCCGCGTGCCTCCAACCGGGCCAGGGCCGTGCGCGCCCGGGCCGCCGACACCGGCGCCCCCATCGGCGCGCCCGCCGGCAAGGGCCGCTCCGAGATCAGATCCTCGACCGAGACCGGGCCGGCCAGTTCGAGATGCCCACCCACGCAGGCACTGGCCGCTTCGTCGTCCTCGTGCAGGGTCGCCGCGGCGTCCTTCTGCTCCATGGCCACCCAGCACCCACCGACGACCACGGCGCGCCCGTCGGCAACCAGGGCGTCGAACCATTTGGCCCATGGGGGCACCGGTCGGCTGGCCACCAAGGAGAGCAGCAGGTCGTGCAGCTCATCGGGATCCCGCGGCTCTGGCCGCACCTGTCCGAGCACCAGCGCCACCGCGTCCGTATCAAGGGCGCCGAGCTCGGCAGCCGGCACCGGGAGCCCGTCGGGTCCGAGCGCTCCCAGGCCCCGGCGCAGGGAGAGGGCGCGGGTACGCCGTTCCTCCAAAGGGGCCCCGTCGAGGAACGTGAACGGGCGGCCACTCAAGATGGCATGGGACAGCGGCGACGGCTCGGACGATTCGACGGTGTGCACGGCGATCGCGCCCGACTCCACCTGTGACCACAGCTCGACCAGGCCCTCCACCGACAGGCCCTCATGCAGGCAGTCGTCGACGGTCTGGCGCACGAGCACATGGTCGGGCACCTCCACCGGGCCCGGAGTGGCGTTCTCCTGGCAGGCGGCCAACGAGGGCCACACGGCGGCCAGGAGATCGTCCGCCTCCATGCGTTGGAGATGGATGGGCCGGCGCTTCCCGCCGCGCTGGCGCGGCAGCACCAGCGCCCGGTTCAGGTTCCAACGCCAACGGGCCGCCAGCATCGGATGGGGCAGCACCGCCTGGGTCAGCACCTCGGCGGCGTGGGCAGCAGAGAGCATGGAGCGCACGTCACTGAGGGGGAAGCTGTGCTGGGGGCCCAGCGAGAGCACGACGGTGTCGTCGTCGGCCGCGGCTTGCAGCTCGAAGTCGAACGACACGCAGAACCGCTTGCGCAGCGCCAGCCCCAGGGCGCGGTTGACACGACCACCGAAGGGCGCATGCACGATGAGTTGTGTCCCCTCGGTGTCGTCGAAGCAGCGCTCCACCACGATGCGCTGGCGGGTGGGCAGGTGGCCCAGCGCGGCGAGGCCGGCGGCGCAATAGGCCGCCACCTGCTGTGCCACCTCGGGAGAGACCCCCGCCCTCTCCATCACCAATTGCCGCGCCGCCTCGCCGTCGCGTGCGTGCAGGAGCGGCTCGAGCTCGGCCCGCAGGTCGCTCACGGCCTGGGAGAGCTCGGCGGTGCGGGCCGGCGCCTCGCCCAGCCAGAACGGGATGGTCGGGGGCAGGTCGCCGGCGTCGTGGACGCGGACCGTGCCCACCTCCACCTTGGCCACCCGCCACGAGTGCGTGCCGAGCAAGAAGATGTCCCCGGCCGTGGCCTCCACCGCGAAGTCCTCGTGGACGGATCCCACGGTGACGCCCTCGGGATCGAGCACGACGCGGTAGTCGCCGGTCTCGGGAATGGCGCCCCCGCTGGTCAGCGCGGCCAGCCTTGCCCCGCGCCGGGCCCGCAGCCGCCCGTTGACGGCGTCATGGTGCAGATGGGCGCCACGGCGACCCCGGCCGGTCTCGATCCCCCAGCTGGCCAGCGCCACGACTTCGTCGAAGGCCTGGCGGGTCAGCGCGCTGTAGGGCGCAGCGCTCGTGCACATCTGCCACAGAGCCTCCACGCTGGACTCCTCGACCGCGGCCACCTCGGCCACGAGCTGCTGGGTCAGGACATCGAGAGGGGCCACCGGCGGTTCGAGCACATCGAGCAGGCCGGCCCGGACGGCGGCCAGGAGCGCGGTGCACTCGACCAGCTCGTCACGGGTCATCGGGAAGAGCCGGCCCGCCGGCACGCCGTCGCGCTGGTGGTTGGCCCGCCCCACCCGCTGGAGGAAGGTGCCGATGGCGCGGGGCGAGCCGATTTGGCAAACAAGCTCCACCGGACCGACGTCGATGCCCAGTTCGAGGGAGGCCGTGGCCACCAGCGCGCGCAGGTCGCCGGCACGCAGGCGCGTCTCGACGATGCGGCGTCGGGCGGCAGAGAGGCTGCCGTGATGGGCCGCCACGAGAAGTGACGCGTCCACGTCCGCCCTTACGTCGGTGCCTCCGGGTGCGTCGGTGTTTCCGAGTACGTCAGTGTTCCCGGGCTCGCTCTCTTCGGCTCGTCCCAGCCGCTCGGCCAGTTGATGCGCCACCCGCTCGGCCATCTTTCGGGTGTTGACGAAGATCAACGTCGTGCGGTGCTCGCGCGTGTGGGCGGCGATGCGGTCGAGGATGTCGGAGAACTGCGCGCCACTGGCCACCGCCTCCAACTCGCTGTCGGGAAGCTCGATCGCCACGTTGAGATCGCGGGCATGGCCGCAGTCGACGATCACCGTCGGGGGCCGGTCGTCGTGCACGCCCGAGAGCAGGCGGGCCACGACGTCGAGCGGCCGCTGCGTGGCAGAGAGACCGATGCGTTGCAAATGGCCCCCGTTCGCGGTGACCAGGCCGTCCAGGCGCTCCAGGCTCAAGGCCAGGTGGCTGCCCCGCTTGTCGCGGGCCAAGGTGTGCACCTCGTCGACGATGACGGTGTGCACGCCGCGCAGCATGGCGCGCGAAGAGGGCGCGGTGAGCAGCAGGTACAGCGACTCGGGCGTGGTGACCAACAGGTCGGGTGCGTTCTTGCGCATGGCCGCCCGCTCGGCCGGCGGCGTGTCGCCGGTCCGCACGGCGACGCGCAGGCCGGGATCGGCATAGCCCAGCCGCGCCGCCTCGTCGCGGATTTCGGACAGCGGCATATGGAGGTTCTCGTGCACGTCGACCGCGAGCGCGCGCAAGGGCGACACGTAGAGGACACCGGGCAGCCCGGCTCGGGGCGACCCGGCGTCGGCGGCCCGGTAGGCGGCGTCGATGGCCACCAGGAATCCGGTCAGCGTCTTGCCGGTCCCGGTCGGCGACGCCACCAGGACATCCCTCCCCTCGGCGATGTGCGGCCAGGCCGCCTCCTGCGGCGCCGTCGGGCCGTCGGGGAAGCGGCGGGCGAACCAGCCGGCCACGGCGGGGTGAAACGTCTCGGCCAGCGTCGGAACAGTCGCGGTCACGCTCCTATTTCACCAGGATGCTGTCACAGAGGTGCGCGGCCGCCGCCGAGGTGCCTCAAGAGGGGCGGCGCCCCCAGGCCGCGATCATTGGCGGCTGGGCCAGATCCAGCCGTCCGGCCGCCACGTTGCCCAGGTGGCGCTCGATCTCCTCCTCGGTGGCGATGCCGTTCCCGGTCAGCTGGTCCGCAATGAGGGCAATCGTGGCCCGCTCCAGCCGGGCGCAGGCCGGATGGGCCAGCGGGAAGGCCGCGTCCGCCCGCACATCGAGCAGCCCGCTCTGGCGGAGCAGCCGGGGAAGGGTGCGGCCATAGGCCAGATCCACCCCACGCCCCGCCATCAGCTCCCGGAAGCCGCTGCGCAGCTTGTTGGCCAGCTCGCCCTCGGGGCCCCGCACGTCCAGCACGCTCAGCGGCTGCAGCGCCGGGTCGGCGTCCTCGACGAGGATCCAGCCCCCCGGGCGTACGGCACCCACCATGTTGGCCAGCGCTTTCTCCCGCTCCGGCACGTGGACGAGCACGAGGCGGGCGTGCACCAGGTCGAACTCGCCCTCGGGGGGAGGGTCGAGGGCCGCATCGTGGACGCGCACCTCCACCTGGGACCCGGCGTCCGCGTCATCGCGTGCGGCCGCTGCACCGCCCGCTTCCGCTGCCGCTGCCCCACCCGCCCATGTGACGTCGATGTCGGTGGCCAGAACGTGGCCCCCGGGGCCGACGCGACCGGCCAGCCACTGGACGACTGAGGTGCCGCCGGCCCCGACCTCCCAGCAACGCCAGCCCGGTGCGAGGCCGAGCGCATCGATGTGGGCGAACGTCGACGGGTCGAACAGTTCGGTGAAGGCAGCGAAGCGCTCGGCGGCGGCGCTCGATCGATTGGGGAACAGATAGCCGGTCACGGGGCGCGGGTCGGGCTCACCGCCGCCGGCGGCGGCGGGTTCGTCCCCGCGGGAAGGTCGGGCGATGGCGCGGCTGTCGGTGGGGTGGACGCCGTGGGCTGGGCCGACGGTGGGGCGGGCTCAGCCGAGGCGGAGGGCGGCGTGGGCGGGGGCGGGGGCGGGGGCGGGGGCGGTGCGGAGGCGAGGGGGACGGTCGGGCGGTGGGGAGTCAGGTCCTGCGACGTCCCGGCGTAACGGTCGAGGACATCGGCCACCTCGTCCCTCCCTTCGTCGATCAGTTCGGCGGTGGCCGAGAAGTCCCGGTACTGGGCCGACGGCTCGCCCCCGCCGCTGAAGACCACGACCTCGACGCCCGGTGGGAGCGCGGCCAGCTCGCGCACGAAGCGGGCGTGCACGGCCACGAAGAACGCGGTCAGCGCCGCCTCGGCCGGACGCTTGGGCGGCCGCGGGTGGTAGTGGAGCGGGCCGCAGAGGAGGACGTAGATCCGGGTGCATCCCGCCGCGATGGCGCGGCTGATGGGCACGTTGTTGACCACCCCGCCGTCGACGAGGACATCGCCGTCGATGATCACCGGCGGGAAGATGGACGGGATCGCCGACGAGGCCAGGATCGCCTCGACGGCGTTGCCGTGGGCGATCCAGCGCTCGCGGCCATCGGTGAGCGAGGTGGTCACCACTTCGAAGGGGATGGCGGCATCCTGCAGGTTCTCGAAGTCGATGCCCGCCTCGATGATGGCGCGCACCCCGGAATTGGAGTGCACCGCGGCGCGCTTTTGGAGGAAGGCCCACGGCCCATCGAGTGCTGACCGGGGGAAGATGTCCGCACCCGTCACGTTCCGCCAGATCCCCGCCATCCGCTCGATGCCCTCTGGGGTCGGATCGCTTACATACGCCCCTCCGTTGATGGCGCCGACAGACGCGCCGAAGACCCGGTCGGCGCGGATTCCCCGCGCGACGAGCTCGGCCAACATGCCCACCTGGACGGCGCCCCGGCTGCCCCCGCCGGCCAGCACGAACGCTGTCATGCGGATGGGCCCGGGATCCTCCGCCCCGGCGCGGCGTGCGCGCGTGGCGTCCCAGCGGGAGCGCAGGCGGCCCGCCCACGACGAGCTCATTGTCCCGCCGTCGGGGGCGCGTCGCCTTCCGCTGGCGCTGCCCGGCTCTCCTGGCGTTGGCGCCAGGCGGCTCGTCCCTGGCGGTCGCGCCGGATGGCCCACGTCAGCACGATCACGATCAAGGCGAGCAGCGCCACGACGAAGATCCCGAAGATGATCCCGAATGTCACATCCGACCCCGCCAACAGCAGGTGGTGCGCGTGGTGGAGCTGGACGTGCGCTGGTGCGACCGTTGTCATGGCACCAGCCAGGGTAGAGGAGCGTGAGGCCCCGCGGCGCGGCGACCGGTGCCGCCGCGTCCGCCGACGTCACAACCCGGGAGCAGAATCCACCGATGGTCCTCGTGAAGCCCAGAAGGGGCGCATCCCCCGGCAGCTGCCCCACGCCGGAGACGTCCCCGAGCTCGGCACCGGCCCGTGACGAGGTCCTGGCCCTCCTGCGCAACGGATCCGGGCGCCGGCCCCGGTTCGACCCTGGTCTGGCCGGCGGGTTGCGCGCCTGGTTGGAGGACGCCGCGGGCGAACTGGTGGCGGCGCGCGGCGAGGATGCGCCCCCTCTCTTTCTCGGTCCGCGTCTTTTGTGGACGGGCTCGGCTGCGGCGGCTGACCCCCAGACGACGGCAGGCGCGGACACCTCCTCCATCGAGTTGGTGCTGTCGTGCCTCGTCCGCGCCCTCTTCCGCCAGGTCGTAACGGTGGGTCACGTGGGGGACCCTCTCTCCGACGCGATGGCTGCCCTCCAGGTCGACCCGGCGCGTGCCGGCATGGCAGCACAGATCGAGCGGATGAGTGACGCGACGCGCGACGCGCTGTCGGCCGCACTGGACGTGCATGCCGCCAACCTGCTGCACCTCACGCCGCGCTTCGCCCCCCGCTGGTTGCCGCGGACGCACGACCGGGTCGCCATTCCTCTGGCCGGAGGCCGAGTCGTCCTGGGAGGCGTGTTCGATCTCCTCGTCGGTGCCCCCGTCCCGGGAATGGCCACCCTGTGCGCGCTCGGGCTCACCACCGGTGGTCGCTGGGCCCAGGCCCGGACGGCGCTGCACTATCTCGCCCTGCTCGAGACGTTGCGGAGCGGCACCCCGCCGTTCCGTGTGGCCCTGCTCCATTCGGCCATCGGGCGCTACGGCGTCGAGGACGTGCTCGAGGAGCATCTCCGCGCCGTCGTGTCCCATGTGGTGGCGCAGCTGGCCGGACTCGCCGGTGACGGGCCCGCTCCGGCCGCCGCCCTGCTGGGCGGTGGTGACTGGGATGATCGCAGTCGGATCAGTGCCTGATCCATCACCGCCCCGACTCCTGACTCAGCAGCTCCTGGGCCCGCTGATCTCCCCGGCGGACGATCACGGCGCGTCGGTCCGCGAGGCGGCGGCCCGGCTCCCGCACGCGCTGGCCGACCTCGCCGTCCCACGAGTGGGCAGCGGCTCGTTCCGACTCACCGATCACCATGTGCGGACCGCACTCGCTCGCTCTGACGCCGTCGCCGCCGCCACTCCTTTCGCCTGGTCGGCCCGCACGGCGCGCCGCGCCCTGGGGTTGGCCACGGTGCGTGCGCTGGTGGCCGGGGAGGCCGCGTCCCCCCTCGAGGGCGCACGGATCGCCATCGCACAAGCGGTGCATTCCGCCGGGCTCGGGCAAGGTCCCTTCTCGGCGATGGACCGGTGGCTCGCCGGCTTGCCGCCGGCGGGTCTCGCCGTCGTGCACGCCGACGTCGTCACCTGGGCCACCCGTCTGTGGTGCGCCGTGGACTGGAGCGCCTTCGTGGAGCCGCCGCTCATTGGGCGGGACCGCTGGTGGGACAGCCCGCACTCCTCCCTTCTCGCCCTCCGGAGCCGCGCCGAGGTCCGCACCTTCGTGAGCGACCCGGCGGGACGTCACTATTCGGCCCACCTGGTCGTGCTGGGTGGGCCCCGACGCTCGACCATCCGAGCCGAGCTCAGCGTGGTGGCGCTGGTGGAGGCGCTCCTGGCGCCGCCCCTGGTGCCACCGGGACGGATTCTCGGCTGGTGGCCCGAGTCCGGACATCTGGTCAAGGTCGAGGTCGATGCCTCCGTCCTGGCCGCGGGAGAGGCTGCGATCGCGCGCACGCTGGCCGCTGTTGAGGCTCCAGCCACGCCTGGCCAGGAGGTGGCGAGAGCTGCGGCATGAGCTGGTCCTGACCTGGCCTATCGTTGTAGCCCCCATGCAGACTCGAGATGACATCCGCAATGTGGCCATCGTGGCCCACGTCGACCACGGCAAGACAACGCTCGTCGACGCCATGCTGCGCCAGACCGGCGCGTTCGGCCCCCACCAGGAGATGACCGACCGGGTCATGGACTCCGGTGACCTCGAGCGCGAGAAGGGCATCACGATCCTGGCCAAGAACACCGCCGTGCGCTGGGGCGGAGTGAAGCTGAACATCGTCGACACCCCCGGACACGCCGATTTCGGAGGGGAGGTCGAGCGTGGGCTGACCATGGTCGACGGCGTACTCCTCCTGGTCGACGCTTCAGAGGGTCCGCTGCCCCAGACCCGCTTCGTGCTCCGCAAGGCGCTGGAGGCCCGGTTGCCGGTTGTCCTGGTCATCAACAAGGTCGATCGGGCCGACGCGCGGATAGAAGAAGTGGTGCATCAGGTCGAGGAGCTGTTCTTGGACCTTGACGCGGACGAGCACCAGATCTCCTTTCCCATCCTCTACTCCAACGCGCGGGCGGGTTGGGTCAGCACAGAGCGCGGCGTGGAGGGCACCGACGTGGCGCCCCTCTTCCAGGCGATCATCGACCATGTTCCCGCTCCTCAGTTCGACGAGAGCGCACCCACACAGGCCTTGGTCTGCAACCTGAGCGCTTCGCCCTACGTGGGGCGCCTTGCCGTGTGCCGCGTGTACAACGGCGAGCTCATCAAGGGGGGGACCGTGGCGTGGTGCAGAGTCGACGGGACGGTTGAGAAGGCCAAGATCACCGAGATGTACGTGACCGAGGCACTCGAACAGGTCCCCGCCCAATCGGCGGGCCCGGGTGAGATCGTCTCCATCGCCGGACTGGCGGAAGTCACCATCGGCGAGACGTTGGCCGATGCCGACAACCCCATTGCGCTGCCGGCCATCACCGTCGATGAACCGAGCCTCGCGATGACCATCGGCATCAACACGTCCCCGCTCTCGGGTGCCGACGGGACAAAGCTGACGGCGCGCCTGTTGAAGAACCGACTCGACGCGGAGCTGGTCGGCAACGTCGCCATCAAGGTTGGGCCGACGGAGCGCCCGGACCTGTGGGAGGTCCTGGGACGCGGCGAGCTTCAACTGGCCGTGTTGGTGGAGACCATGCGGCGAGAGGGCTTCGAGCTGACCGTTGGAAAGCCACAGGTCGTGACGCGCGAAGAAGACGGAAAGGTTCTCGAACCGGTCGAACGCGTTTCCATCGATGTGCCTGACGACTACTTGGGGGTCGTCACCCAGCTGCTGGCGTTGCGCAAGGGCACCATGACCGAGATGGTCAATCACGGAACGGGATGGGTCCGCCTCGACTACCGCGTCCCGGCGCGCGGACTGATCGGCTTTCGCACCGAGTTCCTCACCGAGACGCGCGGCACCGGCGTGCTGCACCACATCTTCGACGGGTGGGAGCCGTGGCACGGTGAGCTCAAGACGCGTCGGAACGGATCGATGGTGGCTGACCGGCGTGGGCTCACGACGACGTTCGCTCTCATGAACCTGCAGGAGCGCGGCACCCTCATCGTCGGTCCCGGCGAGGACGTCTACGAGGGCATGGTGGTCGGCGAGAACGCGCGCCAAGAAGAGATGGACGTCAATCCGACCAAGGAGAAGAAACTCAACAACATCCGCTCATCGACGGCGGAGGAATTCGAACGTTTGACCCCGGTGATGAACTTCTCACTCGAGCATGCGTTGGAGTTCATCGCAGAGGACGAATGCGTCGAAGTGACGCCCAAGGTCGTCCGCCTCCGCAAAGTCATCCTCCCGCAAGCCGAGCGCGGTCGCTTGCGCGGGCGCCTGCGCGATCAGAGCGCGGCGGAGAGTCGCTGAAAAACGGCGCGGGCAGTCGCGACGTCCCAGATACAAAAGCGAATCTCGCGTAGCATGCACGCGTTGGAGGGATGGCAGAGCGGACAAATGCGCAGCTCTTGAAAAGCTGTGAGGTGCAAGCCTCCGTGGGTTCGAATCCCACTCCCTCCGCTCACGAAGTCGCTGGAAATCGCTGCAAACTTCAACGCGGTAACTCAAACTTCAGCGCAGTTATTCACATTTCTGTCACCGACTTAATTTGTGTTGGTCGTGTTTTCCGGGCTAGAAGCGCGGGCATAGATCTATAGATCTCCGGCAGGGAATTGCGATTTGACCTGTCGGCTACGTTGCACACTCAATAGTGCAGCGTGATCGAAACGTGAGCGGGAGTGCGCTGTCGGAGCCTCTTCGGATTCGCAGTTCCTGGGTCATGCACCCGGGCTCGTGCGAGGGGAAATCTATGGAGGGAACGAGTCAACAATGAGGTCCGACAGTGCCAATCACGTACCCCAGCACAAGAAGTCCTGGCGGATCTCGCGCGGACGTGTTGCGAAACACGCGCGATCCCAGTCGACACGGTGGCACCTCATCACCACCATTGGGTGCTACTGCGTGGCGGGTTCCGTCCTTTCGGCCCTGCTCGTCGGCCTGGAAGGGCAACATGGCGGGAAATCACCCTTGAAGCCCTCGCTGAGCTCCTCGAGCCGCTTCGGCTACGTGCCGATGCCGGCCGCACCCGGCGCCGTGACGCCCACCTCCAACGTCGCGAATTACCCCGCCCCTTCCACCAGGGCCTGGCCCACCACGAAAGAGACCGTGACCAGGATGGCCGCGCATCCCATTGACGCGACGACCGTCACGACCATTGTTTCGCATCCCACGGAGTCGACGACCGTCACCACGGTGACGACCGTGATAGATCACCCGACCACCACCCCTGCCACGATTTCGACCAGTCCGACCAGTCCGACGAATCCGGTCACGGTCGCCGTCTCACCCGGACGCCCGACGGGCACGGGTACGGGCACGGTCACTGTCGCCGTCGCACCTGGTCACCCGACGGGCACGGTCATCGTTGCCGGTTCGCCGAGCCCCCCAACCGTCACCCCGACGACGACGACCACCTCCACGACGACCACCACCAAGACGCACCCGACGGGCACGACCAAACCCACGACGTCGACCACGACGACCACCACCACAGTCACGGTCAAGCCGAATCCGTCGAACCCGACCACTGCCACGACGAGCACCACCACGACGACGACCACAACGACGGTCCCGACAAAGCCGATCGTCGCCGCCCCGATTTCGCCGGGGTCGACACTTCAAGGTGTCTACGCCGGGCCCGCCAATCCCGCGGGTGTCACGCAGTTCGACCAGGAAACCGGTACACATGCCGTGATTGCCTCTGAATACCTCCCGCAAGCCAGCGGTTGGGACGGCATGGACGGCAGCGGCGGGAGCCTGGCCTGGATGACCGATGCGTGGCAGAAGACCGGCTACATCCTGTCGCTCGGTGTGCCCATGCTCCCCAAGACGCCTGCGGGTGACATCATCGGCTCCCTGGCCACCGGGGCCACCGGGGCCTACAACACCTACTTCGTGACGCTGGCCCAGACGCTCGTCTCCGCCGGCGAGGGCAACGCCATCCTGCGGCTCGGGTGGGAGTTCGACGGCGGCTGGTACGCCTGGAGTGCCACCACGCCATCGGAGGAAGCCAGCTTCGCCACGTACTTCCAACAGATCGTCACCGCCATGCGCTCGGTCCCCGGCGAGGCCTTCCGCTTCGAGTGGAACCCCGATGCCACTGCGTTCTCCGACCTGCCCTGGTACAACGTCACACTGGCCTACCCCGGCAATGCCTATGTCGACTACATCGGCCTCGACGCCTACGACCAGACCTGGGCCACGCCGCAGACACCGGCCACCGCATGGAACGTGACGCTGCTCCCGGCGCTCACCGCCGCGCGCAACTTCGCCGCCGCGCAGGGCAAGCCCGTGGCCATCCCCGAATGGGGTGTGGCCATACGCCAGGACGGCCACGGCCTGGGCGACGACCCGAACTACATCGACAACATGGCGGGATGGATGCAGGCCAACGGCGTGGCCTACGAGTCCTACTTCAACTACAACGGCGGTGAGACCAACTCGACAATCACCAGCGGGCTCTTCCCCAACAGCCTGGCCGCCTTCCAGGCGGACTTCGGGTGAGCTGACCTGAGCTGATCCGCCCGGAACTGCCCCTGCTCAGGGCGGATCCTCCAGCTGCTCCATGAACTCGAGGCGTATGCCCCCGGGGGCCTCGACGAAGGCGATCCGGCGCACGCCGAACGAACCCGACACGATACGCGGACCCCACAGCACGGTGTGCCGGGCGAGTTCCGCGTCGAGGTCGTCGACGAAGAGGGCTGGGTGCAGGAATCCCTCCTCGGGCAGCGCGCAGGCGTCCTCGTAAATGGCCTTGGTGAACAGGGTCAACTGGAGCCAGCCCAGCGAAACGTCGGCGCGCCGGCTGTTCTCCCACTCGACGGGGTCGGTCACCGTGGCGCCGGCCGCGACATACCAGGCGCAGGCAGCCTCGAGGTCGCGTACCTTGACGGCCAGGTTGGCCATGCCGGTGACGCCCATGGCCCTGGTTTAGCCGATGGACGACCGCAAACCAGACAGCCACTCGTTCGCTGCCTGCCAGGCCGCGTCGGCCTGGCGGCGCTTGTGGTCCCCCTGTGCACCGGCAGCCGGGTAGGAGCCGAGGAATTTCACCCCGGCCAGGCTGGCATGAAGATCGCGCAGGCAGTCGGCCACCACCTCGTCGGCCAGATGGCCGCTCAGGTCGATGACGAAGCAGTAGTCGCCCAGGCCCTGCTTGGTCGGGCGTGATTCCAGCTTGGTCAGGTTGATGTTGCGTGCTGCGAACTGCCCGAGAATGCCGTGAAGGCTCCCGGGATGGTCGGCCCGTTGGAAGCACACGATGCTCGTCTTGTCGTGCCCCGAAGCCTCGGGCACCCGCTCGCGGGCCACCGCAACGAAACGCGTCTGGTTCTCGGGATGATCTTCGACGTCCTCGACGAGGATGGCCAGGCCGTAGCGCTCGGCCGCCAGTCGCGGTGCGATGGCGGCCCCGTCGCGCGCGTCAGACTCCCCCAGCAACCGGGCCGCGTCCGCGGTGGAGTTGGCTGCCACCTGTTCGGCCCCCGGCACCTGTTGCGCCAAGAACTTCTGGCATTGGGCCAGCGCGTGCGGATAGGACGACACCCGGGCGATGTCGCCGAGCGTGGTGCCCACCTTGGCCATGAGGTGGAGATGGATGTCCATCACCACCTCGCGCTGAATGTAGAGGTCGACGTCGAAGATCAGCCCGTCGATGGTCGCGCTCACCGTGCCCTCGATGCCGTTCTCCACAGGGACGAAGCCCAGGTCGGCACGGCCGCTAGCGACTTCTTCGAGCACGGCGGTGATGGTCGGGAACGGGCGTAGCTCCGCCAGGGCCAGGTCCTCCTGCGTCAACAGCGCCTCCTGGGTGAAGGTGGCGGGCGGACCGAGGTAGGCGACCGTGGTCGCAGGAGGGTTCACTCCCGGGCAGGATAGTGACCGACATGGACCCCACCTCACTGCGCGCCCTCATCGATGCGGTTGCCTCGGGCACCTGCACACCTGACGACGCCGTCCGTCAGCTCCGCCGCCTCCCCTACGCCGACCTGGGATTCGCTCGGGTCGACCACCATCGCGACCTGCGCCAGGGCATGCCCGAGGCCGTCTACGGCCCGGGCAAGAGCCCCGAGCACTGTGCCGCCATCGTCGACGAATTGCTCGGCGCCACCTCGGGACCGGTGCTGTTGACCAGGGCGACGGAGGCCCAGGTCAAGGCCGTCTCTGCGCTCTCCGAGGCCCGCGGCTACGGGCCGGGCGACGTCACGGCGGCCGGTCCGTCGTGCACCATGACCTTTCGCGCCGCTGCCGCCCGGGCCCACGAGAGCAGGGTCGTCGTGATCACGGCGGGCACCGCGGATCTCGCCGTGGCCGGCGAATGCACGGCTGTGCTCATCGCGCTGGGCTTCGCGCCCACCCTGATCGCCGACTGCGGGGTAGCCGGCCTGCACCGGTTACTGGCCGAAGTCGACCGCCTGGCGATGGCCGACGCCGTGGTGGTGATCGCGGGCATGGAGGGTGCTCTGGCCAGTGTCGTCGGTGGCCTCACGCCCGCCCCCGTGGTGGCGGTGCCTACCAGCACCGGCTACGGCGCGGCCTTCGAAGGGGTCACCGCGTTGCTGGCCATGCTGGCGGCCTGTGCCTCGGGCATCACCGTGGTCGGCATCGACAACGGCTACGGAGCCGCCTGCGCCATCGCCCGCCTGCTCCCATGACGGGATCGACCCACAACGGGCCGGCCCGAACCACCACCGGCGCGACCGTGGCCTGGTTCCACTGCTTCTCCGGCATCGCCGGCGACATGGCGCTCGGGTCCCTCCTCGATGCCGGCGCGGACATCGGCGAGGTCCGGCTCCTGTTGAAGCGCCTGTCTTTGCCGGGCTGGGATCTGCACGTGGAGGAGACGTTGCGGGGCGGCGTGGCCTGCACGCGGGCGCTGGTGCGCGGCGGGGGCGACGCGGTCGCCCGGCCCTACGCCGACATCGTGGGCCTGATCACCGACGCCGGCCTGCCCCCGCGGGTGGCCGACCGCGCGCACACCGTCTTCCGCCGGCTGGCCGAAGTGGAGTCCGCGCTGCACCGCCAGCCCCTCGATCAGGTCCACTTCCACGAGGTCGGGGGTCACGACGCCATCATCGACATCGTCGGCACCGTCTCCGCCCTCGAGGTACTCGGCATCGACGAGATCACTGCTTCGTCGGTGGCCACCGGGACCGGGACCGTGCGCAGCGCGCACGGTCGGCTTCCCAATCCCTCTCCTGCCGCCGTCCGCCTGCTCGACGGCGTCCCGACCTACGGGCGGCCCACCGAGGTCGAGCTCACCACGCCGACCGGCGCGGCCCTCCTACGCGCGCTGTGCACCTCGTTCGGGCCGATGCCTCCCATGATGGTGACCGGGAGTGGATTCGGTGCAGGCGCCAGCGAGATCGACGAGCTCCCGAACTGCACCCAGGTCGTCATCGGACGGCGCGACGACGAGGAGCGCATCGGCGCCGGGCAGCCCGCGTTCGTGCTCGAGACGAACCTCGACGACGTGACGGGTGAACAACTGGCCCACGCCGTGTCCGCCGCCCTCGAGGGGGGCGCCTTCGACGCCTGGGTCAGCGCGGTGACCATGAAGAAGGGCCGGCCGGGCCACGTCCTGCACGTCCTCACCGATGCGGCCCACCTCGATGCCCTGCGCCACGTCATCCAACGCAGCACGGGCACCTTCGGCGTACGCGCCACTCCGTCGGCGCGCTGGCCCGTGGCGCGGGTGCACGACCAGGTCACGGTGGGCGGCATGGTGGTACGCATGAAGGTCGGGGGCGGACGGGCCAAGCCCGAGTTCGACGACGTGGCAGGGGTGGCCGAAGCGACCGGGATCGCCGTGCGCGAAGTGGCCTCGCGAGCCGAGGAGGCCTGGCGCGCCGCCCAGACGCATACCGGTGGCGAAGGGCCGATGTGACCGCGTCGGGGATGTTCGAGTTCGACGAGGCCATGACGGACCTGGTGATGCGCCATTGCCGGGAACGGTTGGCCCTCAATCCCGTGGTGCTCGACTTCGGGGGTCAGGCCCAGGCCCTGGGTGATGCGCTGCGGGGGCTGATGCGCCCGGAAGGCAACGAGGCCGCTGACGTGATGGAGCTCTTCGTCGACAAGCTGGCCACCGCGGTCGTGTCGTGCGACAGCCCGCGCTTCCTGTCCTTCATCCCCGCCGCGCCGACCAAGGCGGCGCTTCTGTTCGACATGTTCGTCTCGTGCTCCTCGCTGCACGGCACCTCATGGCTGGAAGCGGCCGGCGTGGTGGTGGCCGAGAACCAGGCCCTCGAGGTGCTGGCCCAGACGGCCGGCTTCCCGAGGGGATCGGGAGGCTGCTTCGTGGCCGGGGGCTCGGCCGGCAACCTCTCCGCGCTCGTCGTCGCCCGGGACACAGCGGGGCACCGGCGCGGCAAGGAGGGGCCGGCGCGTCCGTTGATCGCCGTGAGCGACGATGCCCACTCGTCGGTGGGCAAGGCCCTCCATGTCATCGGGGTCGAAGCCCTCGTCGTCCCCACCGAGGACCACCGGCTCACCGGGCGTGCCCTGCGCAACGCCCTGGACCACCACCCCCGGGTCGACGACGTCATTGGGGTCGTCGCCACCGCCGGGACCACGAACGCCGGCATCGTCGACGACCTCTCCGGCGTGGCCGACGTGGCGCAGGAGCGCGCGCTGTGGTTCCACATCGACGGCGCTTACGGCGGTGCCGCCCTGTTCGCGCCTTCGGTCCGCTACAAATTCATCGGGTTCGAGCGGGCCGACTCGTTCATCGTCGATCCGCACAAGTGGCTGTTCGCCCCGTTTGACTGCGCCGCGCTGATCTACCGCCAACCGAATTTGGCGAAGGCGGTACACACCCAGGACGCCTCGTATCTCGCGGTGCTGCACAGCGAGAATCCCGAGGAGTGGAATCCGAGCGACTACGCCTACCACCTGACCCGGCGCGCCCGCGGGCTGCCGCTGTGGTTCTCCATGGCAGTCAACGGCCTCGATGCTTACCGCGACGCCGTGGAGGCCGGCCTGGCCATCGCCCGGCGGGGGGCCGCGCTGATCAGCGAGACTCCGCACACCGAACTGGTGCGGATCCCTGAGCTCTCAGTGGTGCTGTTCCGCCGGCCCGGTTGGGAGAAGCCCGACTACGACGCCTGGTCGGCCTCGCTGCTCAGCGACCAGATCGGCTTCGTCACCCCCACCACCTGGGAGGGCGAGACGGTGGCCCGCTTTGCCTTCCTGCACCCGGGCACCACCGAAGAGATGATCAAGGAGATTCTGGCCACCATGGCCTGAGGCCCCTCAGCGCACGGCTTCGGTGCGCGCCCAGGCCCGGTCCAACGCGAGCCGCAACGTCTCGACGTCCTGCGCGCCGGGCACCGCCCATTTGCCGTTGATGACGAAGTGCGGCACGCCGGTGATCCCCAACTCGCTCGCCGCCTGCTCGTCCGCCCGCACCGCGTCGGTGCCGGCATCGCTCGCCAGGACCTGACGGGCCACGTCGGCGTCCATGCCCGCCGCAGTGGCGGCACCGAGGAGGACCGCGTGGTCCGAGAGCAGCTCGCCGTCGGTGAAGTACGCCGCAAAGAGTCCCTTGACCAGCGCGTCCTCGCTCTCGGTGCCGCGCGCGGCCTGCGCCAATCGGTGGGCATCGAACGTGCTGCCCAGCTGGATGCGGTCGAAGTGGAACTCCATCCCGACCTCGTGCCCCATGGAGGTCAAGCGCTCGTGACCGGCGCGGACCTGCTCGGGACTCATGCCGTACTTGTGGGCCAGCCGCTCGGCCATGCTCTGGGGGCGACGAGCCGGCGCGCGCGGATCCAGCTCGAAGGACCGGTGCACCACGGTGATGGCATCCCCGTGCGCGAACTGGGCGCGGGCGGCATCGAGCCGATAGATCCCCAGGGCGCACCACGGGCAGGCAAAGTCGGACCACAGATCAATCTGCACACCGTGTGCAACGCCGGCGCCGCGGCACTATTCCCAGGGCAGATCGATCCACCCTTCGGCCGCCGCCATGAGCGGGAAGCAGGTTGCCCCGCTCGGCGCAGATGGTGGCGCGCCAGTTGTCCGGATTGGCGGGGAGCCCCAGGGTCAGTGAATGTCCCTTGACGAGTTTCGACCGGCCTGAGGCACGGGCACACTCCCGTGGAAGTGGGTTCAGTTCACCCGGTCTGTCTCGGCCGGTCGGCAAGGGCAAGACTGAGCCAAGGTAAGGCGTGGCTCAAAAGAAGTCCTCAAAGACGAAGTCTGCCAAGCGCCGACCGGTAACTGTCTTCGGTGTAATAACCACCCAAATCTTGTGCATACCCTTCTTCCAGGGCAGCGGCAAGTAGCCGTCGATCTGGCTCAACAGTTCGTGAAGGTGCTCGAATTCGACCTCTTCACTGGTGCCCCGAACGAGGACGCTCCATCCCGAACGGCTGGCTTTATCGATGTGGTCGACCTCGAAGGCAACATCGTGTTTTTCCCGCACTCCGCGAATTTTGGATCCATCCTCAGAACGGAAGACGATGCCATGACCAGCGAGGGCATAGTCGACCGGAACTGCTGCTGGTCCCAGGTCGTCCACATAGACGAGCCGTCCGACAGTCTCTTGCCCGAGCAGCGTGAAGCACTCATCCGAAGACAGGTCTTCGAGGGCTCGCCTTGTCACGAACAAAGTGTATCTGCTTCCACGGAATCGCCTCTGGGTCCAAAGACTGTGTTTTGCCCCGCCTCATAGATACCTCCTTAGCGCTGATTCCTCAGGCGCCCACCAGCCGAATCAGCGGTGTCGGAGCATCCACGACGTACCCAGCGGACGCGAGCCCGCCCAGTGCCAGGGTTCTGGAATGTCCCTTGGGGTGGGGTGCCATCTTCCCGGCGGACGGGGCAGTCGAGTGCGCTTGACTGGTGAGGTGGCAAAAACGTGTCTGCAGCTCAGGTTTCGGGTTTGGGGCCACAATCTCGACCCGGATGCTCTCACCCAGCGACTTGGAATCGAACCAAGTCGGAAGTTCCACATTGGTGAGCGTCCAGGGCGGGCAGCTCACGAAGTCGCTGGCTGGGAGTGGAGGAGCGAATGGACCGGTTGGGACATCGAGCCCTCGATGGGGAGACTGGTAGCGCTGCTCGGGCCTCATCGGAATGTTCTGCGGTCTTGCGTGGAAGAGGGCGCAACTATCAGACTGATGGTGGCTGGAGAGTTCGACATGGATGTCGTCACCGATCTCGAAGAGGCCGAGAGGCGGGGATACGGCTTTGACGAGGGAGTTTGCTCCATTTCTCGACGGTGACCGAGTTGGGATGTACTTCGACTCTGAGAGTTTGCAGTTCTTGGCAGAGATCAAAGCGACCTTAGATACTCACATCGACATCGATCTCAATGACGGATTGCCTGGGTGCAGCTAATCCGGTTCGGGCGCATCCTTTCTTGTGAGCTGACCTCAGCGCTACGCAATACTTCCGTGATGGCCAACTCGGGGCGATCAAGGACGGCTCAGGGGGTGGCTGCGGAGCGTGCAGTGCTGACGGACATGGGCGTGCTCGCGGATCCCTTTGCCGCACGGATGCTCATACCGTCCATGGGGGCAGTGGTCTCGCTCGTGAGGCGCATGCCGTACAGGATACGAGCGCAGTCGGTGACTTTGGCAGGGCTCGCGGCCCGCGTCTTGTGGTTCGATCATCAGGTCACGAAGGCCGTTGAGGCGAGTATCGAACAGATCGTGGTAGTCGGAGCCGGCTATGACAGCCGAGCCTGGCGGTTTGGGCGTCCTGGCATTCAGTTCTTCGAGTTGGATCACTCAGGAACTCAGCGGGACAAGGCTCGGCGGGCACCCGGAGGGGGCCCCAAATACATCGAGGCAGATCTGAGCGGGCAGAGTGCGGCAGACGCATTGGTCCAAGGAGGGCTCGATGAATCCCAGCCCTCTCTCTTCATCTTCGAGGGGGTCTCGATGTATCTCGACGAAGCGGTCGTTCGACGCCAGCTTGGCGAGCTTGGGCATATTGCCGCAGTCGGTAGTCGAGTGGCCATTGACTTCCAACCGCCTCGCGACGCTGGGACCCAACGCAACCGGCGCCAACTTCGCCTTCAGCAGATCGCACGGGCCGGCAGCGGTGAAGGCTTCAAGCTCGTTATTGACCGCGTTGAGGCGGTGGAGCTGGTCCAGGGATGTGGTTGGGAAGTGACCGCAGTGATCAGCATGCGCGAAGCGGCACATGACCTGGTCAGGCGAGAGTCCGGCCTTCCGGTCAACTCCATCAACGACAACAAGACCCTCGTGGCTGCCGTCCGGTCATAGTCCATCCCGTTGATCGGAGGCTGCTCGAACCATCTTACAGTCCGGCGACTGGGGCAGTCGGTTCAGCCTTCTGACAAGAACGTTGATAGGACGGGATACAGGTCGTCCGGTTCCTCAATAAACGGGAAATGACCCACTCCCGGAAGTCGAACGAGGCGTGAGTTCTGCAATGACGCTGCCCACTCCAAAGAACCCTCGATCGGCATCCGATCAGCGTCACCATGGACAACCAAGATCGGGGCAGTGACCTCAGACACCACTGGCCGAAGGTCGTACCCCCCGACGACGAAGGTCTCCCATACTCGCTCCAATGCGCCCCTCATCTGGTCAGGCCATTCATTGGGAAAACGGGACGGATCGCTGCGTCGATGGACGTAGTTCGCAGGATCTCCAAGTGCCAGAGGAGTCACGGCGTCGTAGAACGCCTTTGCCATTCGACCGGCGTCGAGTTGATCTTCCGTCGTCAGGTTTGCACGGAAGGCGTCAAGGTCCGCAATGGCCTTGTCGTACCGCACTTGGTATCGCTTCATTGCTTCGTTGGGTGGGAGTTCTCTCGGCGGAATCGGGCAGATCATTGCGATTCGTTGCAGGCCAGCGGGTTTTCGGGCGGCGAACAGAGCTACCTCAGCCCCGATATACGACCACCCAATGAGGCTGAAAGATACGACACCAAACTCGTTGCACACCGCCTCGATGTCATCGAGCTCGACCGGAACGCCTACCTCTCCTGTCAGAGGTACGGGATCGGACCTTCCGCGATTTCGGATGTCGTACAAGATCACGTGGAACTCTTGAAAGAGGGGGTCCAAGTCGTCTTCCAAAACCGCCGCACCGGGTATCACCACCGTGAGACCGGCCCCGTGCTCGGTAGCCCACAGCCGTACGCCATCTCGTGCGGTGACCCAACGTTCAGCCACGGTCAATCATGCCTCAGAACCAACTGCGGACCACCGTATTTGATCCGACACCCCTGCCTCCGTAGTGCCGGTAGAGGGCACGCTGTTCAGGACCAGGGTTCTGGAATGTCCCTTGAAGGGGGTGTCTCCCTGCCGGCGGTAGGTGACGTGCGCTGCCGATCAGTCAGCCGCGCGTTCTGTGACACTGCCCGGCGGTCTCGATCACGGGCAGATCGCCGAATCGGTGGCGACGCCCGGAGCGATACGGACGGTGCGACTGCTGGCACGGGAGCGATGTAGCCGGCATTATCGACTAGCTACTGCCCAGTGGCTCGACCGACCAGCTACTCGCCTCCACGATGGTGATCAGGCGAGCTGAAAGGGCTGGCGGGGTGCCGGCCGTCATAGCGTTGCGGCAAGATTGCGCCATGCTCGCCGGCGGACCCTTCCTCGGGTGCGCTGGTGGGCCATTGCCATGACCGGAATCGAAGCTTCGACCTCTCCCCCTCCCTTGCCGCGCTGGTTCGGACCTAGA
>Ga0182018_10001486_pt1 | contig 26519 bp, 20 predicted proteins | sample 812P2MmetaG_FD_120490 | JGI IMG/M metagenome (GOLD analysis project Ga0182018, IMG submission 120490) | Permafrost microbial communities from Stordalen Mire, Sweden - 812P2M metaG | ecosystem: Environmental > Terrestrial > Soil > Wetlands > Permafrost | place: Sweden: Stordalen | collected...
ACACCCTCTGGGAACAGGGTAGGTCTTCACTACAGCGGATTCCGGAGGCGGCTCGTGTCAGGGACTACGAGTTTGCCACGAAGATTCTGGAAACCGGGGTCGAATCGGCGAAGTTGGGTTAGTGCTTGATCGCTTGAGGCTGACAGTCGGGAAGCGTGAATCACGCTCCCAAACAAAGGTGCGCCAGAGCATGATGGCTTCAACTTGAAGCGATCATGCTCTGAGCGCGACGCGCGTGCGTCCGGCCAAACACCGCGCGAAGCGCCATTTTTACGTTCTCCGTGTGTTCCGTGGTTCTCCACGAGTCTCCGTGCTGAAATCTTACTTTCTTCCGCGTCGACCGCCAAAAACCCTGAACCATCGCCAGGCCGGTGAAAACCGCTAATTCCCTACCCGTTCGTCCGAAGTTACCCCAAGCTGCTTCAATTTCCGGTGCAGTGCACTCCGCTCCATCCCGACAAACTGCGCCGTCCGCGAGATATTCCCCCCGAACCGCAGCAACTGCGACTGTAAATATTGCGTTTCGAACAAATCCCGTGCCTCGCGCAACGGCAGCGACATGATGTCGGCGCCCGGATCGATGCTCAACACCTGTGGCGCGCGTGAGCCGATCTCCGGCGGCAGCATATCGGCGCGGATCGCGTCCGCCGCCCCTCCTGGCGCCCCGCCCGGCGCCATGATCAGCAGCCAGTCCATCAGATTGCGCAATTGCCGCACATTGCCGGGCCAATCGTAAGCCTGCAGCGCGGCCAGGGCATCCGCCGACAACTCGCGCGCCGGCATGCCCGACGTCTCGGCCGAGCGGGCGATGAAATGCCGCGCCAGATCCGGCACATCTTCCCGCCGCTCACGCAACGCCGGCAGTTTCACCGGCACCACCGCGAGGCGATAGAACAGGTCCTCGCGGAACCGTCCATTGCCGATCTCGGCCTGCAAATCCCGGTTCGTCGTCGAAATGACCCGGACGTCGACCCGGACCCGGTTCGATCCGCCGACGCGTTCGAAACTCTGATCCTGTAAGGCGCGAACGATCTTGCCCTGGGTTTCCAGCGGCATGTCCGCCACCTCATCCAGCAGCAGAGTCCCGCCATGCGCCCGTTCCAGCACCCCCGCCCGTCTGGGCTGTGCCGCCGGATCGCTGCCCGCCTCGACGCCAAACAATTCCTCTTCGAAACGAGAAGGCGCCATTGTCGCGCAGTTCATCACCACGAACGGCCCATCCGCCCGCCGCGAACTGGCGTGGACCATCCGCGCCACGACTTCCTTGCCCGATCCTGCGGGTCCCGTGATCAGCACCCGAGACCCGGTCGGCGCCACCTTCTCCACCAGCCCGCGCAACTGACCCATACACGACGACTCGCCGATCAGTCCGGAATCCGGTCCGGCGCGCAGCCGCAGTTCGGCGTTTTCGCGCGCCAGCGCCGCCGCTTCCAAAGCGCGCCGCACCACCAGCAGCAGCCGGTCAGACTGGAACGGTTTCTCAATGAAATCGTAAGCGCCGTGATGGATCGCGCCGACCGCCATCTCGATCGTGCCGTGCCCGGAGATCATGACCACCGGGACCTGCGGTTCCTCGCCGCGGAACAGGCCCAACAGGTCGATCCCATCCAGCCGCGAGCCTTGCAGCCACACATCGAGCACCACCAGTGACGGCCGGCGGGCGTGGAACGCGGCAAGCGCGGCGTCGGCACCGCCCGCGGCGCGGGTTTCATAGCCCTCATCAGCCAGAATGCCGTCGATCAGCATCCTGATGTCGGGTTCATCGTCGACGATCAGAATGTCATGCGCCATGCGGTATCCTGTGCGGCTCAACTTCCGGCGGAGGCCCGATTTCCGGAGACGGTTCCGTGGGCGGCGCGATCTCGGGTGATGGACTGTTCGGCGGCGTGTCGGCGGGCGGCGTGACTTCCGGCGGCGGCGGCGTGCGATCCGGGTTCGCCGGCGGCGGTATCTCGGGCGTCTCCGGCGCCTGAAGCAGCGGCAACACAAGTGTCGCCACCGTTCCCGGTCCATCCGGCCGATCGTCGAGGGTCACCTGACCGCCGTGATCCTCCATGATTTTCTTCACGATCGCGAGTCCCAATCCGGTTCCCTTCGGCTTGTGCGTCACATACGGTTCGGTCAGCCGCGCCCGGTCCTCGCGCGGCAGACCGATTCCATCGTCGATGACGCGAACAAATACCAGACCGTTCGATTCGGCCACCGACACCGTGATCGCTCCGGCACCGTCGCGCATCCCGACCGCGTCGGCGGCGTTGCGCAACAGGTTGGTGATCGCCTGCCGCATCATGCGCCGGTCGCACGGCGCGATCGGACCACGCGGCGGAATGTCGCTGGACCAGGTGATGCGCGGCAGGGCGGTCCGCTGCAACACCAGGGTTTCGCGCGCCACCATGCCGACGTCCTCGGGCTTTATCACTGGCCGCGGCATGCGTGCGAAAGCCGAGAACTCGTCAACCATGCGGCCGATATCGCCGACATGGCGGATGATCGTATCGGCGCACTGGCTGAATGTATCCGGGTCCGAAGTTATTTCCTTGGTGAAACGCCGTTTCAACCGCTCGGCGGCCAGTTGGATCGGGGTCAGCGGATTCTTGATCTCGTGCGCGATGCGCCGCGCGACGTCGGCCCATGCCGCCTTGCGTTGCGCGAGCTGCAATTCGGTGATGTCGTCGAAGGTGACGATGAACCCGTTCACCCGGCCGGCGGTCAGTTCGGCACCGATACGCACCAGCAACGTCCGCACCTTGTTCGGCGGCCCGATGCGTACCTCGCCGGTGCGCGGCCGTTCCGGTTCGGCGCGCGCCTCGCGGATCAGTTCGGCGAATTCCGGCACAACCTCTCCGATATCGCGGCCGACCGCCGAGAGCAGATCGATGGCCAGCAGATCGGTGGCGGCGCGGTTCGGCAGTTCGATCCGGCCACGTTCGTCGAGGCCGATCACACCAGCCGAAACACCGGCCAGCACGGTTTCGGTGAAACGGCGGCGGCCGTCGATCTGGCGGTAAGCGTCCATCAGTTCGGCGCGCTGCGAGGCGAGTTGCCCGGTCATGCGGTTGAACGCGCGCGACAGGCCGGCGAGTTCATCGCGCGTCTGCCCCTCGGTGACGCGCACACCGAGGTCGCCGCCACGCACACGTTCGGTGGCGTTGATCAGCGTGCCGATCGGCCGTGCGATCTGATTGGCCATCACGAGGCCGATCAGGCCGGCGGCCAACAGCACGAGCAAGGCGACGACGGCGAAGATCCAGGCGAAGGCGATCTGCAGCCATGACCGGTTCTGGTCCAGGCGTTGATATTCCGAAACCGCCTGCTCGGTGCGCGCCATGTAGCCGAGGATTTGCGGATCGACCGGGCGGCCGATCATCAGCAGCAGTGGCGGCGTCGCGGCCAGCCGCACCACCGCGCGGACGCGCGTGCCGTCGCCGCCATTGATCACCACGACGTCACCGTTCAGCGCCTGGCGCGACACGTCGATCGGCGGCGCGTCGACCCCGAATGGCACGAACAATCCCGCGGCGGCGAGGATCTGTCCGGTATTCGGTTCGTAGATCACCGCCTCGGTCAGGCCACGCAGCGTGGTCTGGTTGTCCAGCACCGAAACGAACACCGACGGATCGGCGGCGAGGTACTCGCCGGCGCTGGCCAGATCGTTGGCCATCTCCAGCGCGTCGGAGCGGATGGTGTTGCGGTGTTCCTCCAGATAGCCGTGCGAGACCTGCAACGATTCCGAGAGCGCGGTGCGCACCGGATCGTTGAACCAGGCCTGAATGCCGAAGTGGAAGAAGGCGACGGCGAAGCAGGCGACCACGATGGTGGGTGCCACGGCGACGCCGCTGAACAGCAGCACCAGGCGGACATGCAGTTGCGAACCGGCCGAGCCGCGGCGCCGCTCCACCCACACCCGGGTCAGCCGGCCGGCGACCACCGCGCCCAGAAGCAGCAGCACCGAAATGTTGGCCAGCACCAGGGCGGTGCCGATTCCGGACTGGATCCCGAGCGGGGAGCCGCGCGCCATGATGATGAACGTCGACAGGCCCACCGCGAGCGCCACGCCGGCCAGCACGAAGGTCGTCGTCTTGGCGACCAGAATGCCGCCCAGACGGGACAGCAGGATCGCCCCCCAGGATCGTCCGGGTTCAGCCAGATCGGTGGCAATTGGCTCCAACGTGACGGGCGCGGGTGGATCAGGCGACCGCGATTCGGAGGTTTGCTCTCCCTGGGTCAGCGCTCCTCGGGGCGAGAAGATGTTCATGCCGTCAGGATGCCGCGATGGCGGCGATCACGCCAGCGTTCGGGGTGTGGAGCGCGCGGACGATAACTGTCAGTGGCAGAGTCTGGCATCAACCGCCAGGAAAGTAAGATTTTACCACGGAGAACACGGAGAACCACGGAGTTCCACGGAGGAGAAAGAATTTGGGCGCTTCGCGCGGTGTTCGAACCGGCACCGCGCGAAGCGCCATATTTTCTTCTCCGTGCATGCTCCGTGGTTCTCCGTGTTCTCCGTGTTCTCCGTGGTAAAATCTTACTTGCTTGCCGGGCTTCAAACATCAAGGATCGATGATTGGCACCCAGCCGGCCAACGCCAGCCGAACCGTCAGCCCCGTGCCCTCCCAAATTCACATCACACCCCGGATAACCGGTATCTCCAGATCCCTGATCTTCTTGCGCAGCGTGTTGCGGTTCAGCCCCAGCATCGCCGCCGCCTTGATCTGGTTGCCGCGGGTCGCGGCCAGCGTCATCCGGATCAAAGGACGTTCCACTTCCGCGATGATCTTGTCGTACACGCCGGTGATCGCCATCCCATCGTCATGCGCGGCGAGGAACTCCCTGATATGCCGCTCCACCGCGTGCGATAACGTTTCCGGATCGTTCCGGTGCGGCTGATCGGCGGCGGACAGCGGCGCCGGCGTCGCCTCGGCCAGTTCGGCATTGATGATGTCGCCGCTGATAGTCTCGTCCGGGCACAACGCGGCCAGCCGCCGCATCAGGTTTTCCAGCTCCCGCACATTGCCCGGCCAACCGTGCTGCTTCAGTTTGTCGACCGCCGACTGGTCGAGCGTCTTCATCGGCAACCCGTCTTCCCGCGCGCGTTCCAGGAAATGCCGTGCCAGCAACGGGATGTCTTCGGTCCGCTCACGCAGCGGCGGCAGCCGGATCGGCACGACGTTCAAACGATAAAACAAATCTTCCCGAAATTGCCCAAGCCGGATCGAGTTGCGTAGATCGCGATGCGTGGCGGCGATGATCCGCACATTGGCCTTGATCGGTTGGCGCCCGCCGACCGACGTAAATTCACCTTCTTGCAAGACTCGCAACAAACGGGTTTGCGCCTCGGGCGGCATGTCGCCAATCTCATCCAGAAACAGCGTGCCGCCATTGGCCTGTTCGAAGCGGCCCTGGGTACGGTTGGTGGCGCCGGTGAAGGCGCCGCGCTCATGGCCGAACAACTCGCTTTCGATCAGTTCCCGAGGGATCGCCGCCATGTTCACCGCGACAAACGGCCCCGCCCGCCGCTTGCCGTAATCATGCAGAGCGCGCGCCACCAGTTCCTTTCCGGTGCCGGACTCGCCGTTGATCATGACAGTCAGATCGGCGGTCGTGAGGCGCGCGATGGTCCGGTAAATCTCCTGCATCGATGGGCTGCGGCCGATCAGCGGCAGGCGTTCCTCGGAATCGCGTGGTTCCGATGGCGTGACGACATGCTCAGCCGGCACCGACAGCGCGCGGCCGACGACGGCGATCAGTTCGCGCAGGTCGAACGGTTTCGGCAGATATTCGAACGCGCCGCGCTGCGCCGCCTTCACCGCCGTCATCAACGTCGATTGCGCGCTCATCACGATCACCCGCATGTCGGGGCGGATCTTCTTGATGCGCGGGATCAGATCGAGCCCGTTCTCATCCGGCATCACCACGTCGGTGATCACCAGGTCGCCCTCGCCATCCTCAACCCAGCGCCACAGCGTGGCGGCGTTGCCGGTGCTGCGCACCTGGTAGCCGGAGCGGCCAAGCGCCTGGGTCAGCACGGTCCGGATCGAACGATCGTCATCGGCGACGAGTACGGTCGGCGGCGTCATCAGTCAGGGTCCTTTTCGGAAACGACCGGCAAATGCAAACGGAATTCGGTGCGGCCTGGCCGGCTGTCGACCTCGATCAGCCCGCCGTGGTCGCCGATGATCTTGGCCACCAGAGCCAGCCCCAGTCCGTTGCCCGAGGCTTTCGACGTGACGAAGGCTTCAAACAGATGTGGCCTGATGTCCTCGGGAATACCAGGACCGTTGTCGCGGATGGCGACATAGAGGGGAAGATTCACCCGTTCGCTGGTGCCCGGCACGGCGATCCGCATGCCATGCTGGAACCCGGTGGTCAGCACGATCTCGGGATGCGGGACGGCGGAGGTGCCGGACCCGGACACCGCCTCGGCGGCGTTCTTCACCAGGTTCAGTACGACCTGCACCAATTGATCGCGATTGCCCCAGACCGGAGGCAGCGACGGGTCGTAGTTCTCCTGAAACCGCACGTTTTCCGCGAAGCCGGTTTGCGCCAGCCGGCGCACGTGCTCCAGCACCCGGTGGATGTTCACGGCGGTCCGCGAAATGGGCTTTTCGGAGAATGCCTCCATGCGGTCGACCAGCGCGCGGATGCGGTCGGCTTCGTCGCGAATTAAAACAGTCAGTTCGCGATCGGACTCCTCGACACTGGCTTCCAGCAACTGCGCGGCGCCGCGGATACCGGACAGCGGGTTCTTCACCTCATGCGCCAGCACCGCCGCCATCCCGGTGACGCTGCGCGCCGCGCCGCGGAACGCCAGTTGCCGGTCCAGCGCCAGCGCGCCCGAGGCATCCTGCAGTACCAGCACGACAGCGCCTGGTTCCTCCGGCAGCGGCGAGCCGAACACGGTGATGCCGCGCTTATCGATCCTGGGACTTTCCAATGTCAGGTCGTGATTGGCGACCGAGGCCTCGGTCTGGCGCACCTGCTCGATCAGCAGGAACAGCGGGCTGTCGGCCGGCACCAGGTCAGGCAGCCGCATGTGCGCCAGTTGCGAGACGGAGATGCCGAGGAACTGCTCGGCGGCGTGGTTGACCAGGCGGAAACGGTTCTCCTGGTCGATCACGACCACGGGCACCGGCAGCGCGCTGAGCACGGCGGCCGTATCGGGCGGGCGGGGGCCGCCGCGGCCTGGCAGCAGGCCGACTGCCCGTGAGAGAACTGAACTCATGCTGCTTCCAGGACTTGCTCGCCCGATTCAGGGTCATTGGCGGCCGGTGTACGGAGCACGCCGCGCTCGATCAGCGGGTCATAAAACGCGTCCAGAGCGGCCAGGACCGGCTCCACATCCGGCAGCCGGTTGACGCGGGCGCGGAACTCGGCCGAACCGGGCAGGCCGCGCGAGTACCAGGACAGGTGCTTGCGCGCCAGCCGGACGCCCGCCGAGCGGCCGAACTGATCCAGCATCGCGTGGTAGTGGGCCAGGATGATCGCCTTCTGTTGGGCCAGCTCCGGGTCCGGCAGGCGCAGACCGGTGGTCAGATAGTGGATCACCTGCGCCAGGAACCACGGGCGGCCATAGCAGCCGCGGCCGATCATCGCGCCGTCGGCGCCCGACAGGCGCAACGCGGAGGCGGCGTCGTCCTCGGTCAGGATGTCGCCGTTGACGATGACCGGCAGGCGCGTCGCCTGTTTCACGTTGGCGATAAAAGCCCAGTCGGCGGTGCCGTTGTAGAATTGCTGGCGGGTGCGGCCGTGGACGGTGACCATGCGGATGCCGGCGGCCTCGCCGATCCGCGCCAGAGCGGGCGCGTTCAGGCTGTCACGGTCCCAGCCCATGCGCATTTTCAACGTGACCGGGACGCGGACCGCCTTGACCGTCGCTTCCAGGATCGCGGCGGCGGCGCATTCGTCGCGCATCAGCGCCGAGCCGGCCATCTGGCCCACCGCCACCTTCTTCACCGGGCAGCCGAAGTTGATGTCGATCAGGTCGGCGCCCTTGTCCACGGCGATACGGGCTGCCTCGGCCATCGCGATGGGGTCGCAGCCGGCCAGTTGCACGGCGGAGACCCCTCCGGCGCCGTCAACCTGGGCCATCGACAGGGTCTTCTGGTTCTCGCGGATCATCGCCCAGGAGGCGATCATTTCCGAGACGACCATGCCGGCGCCGAGGGATTTGGCGGTGCGGCGGAACGGCAGGTCGGTGACGCCGGACATCGGCGCCAGGATAACCGGATGTTCGATGCGCACGCCGCCGCCCAGGTCGATTGGCCGGAGGTCGATTGGCGCCCGATCGAGTGGCGCGCGAGCAGGGAGAATGCTTTCTGGTCTTGAAATGCCCATGATTTGGGCAAATTAGCTTGTGGGCGAGCCGTATGCAACGGGGCGCGAGGCGGATCGGCGCAGATGGTTCATGGATTTGTAAGAAGTGGTCATCAGGCGACGCGGGCCCTGGCTTGAATTCCCGTGATGCGGACGCTGCCCTTGTGTGGCAGACTGTGGACGACACAATCCCGTACGAGTCCGCCCGTATCATGACCACGCCGCTGGTCCCCGCTGAACTGCTCGATCCCGTCGTGGCTTACTTCCGGCCGCGGCGGGTGATCCTGTTCGGGTCCCGCGCGCGCGGCGATTCCGGGCCGGACAGCGACATCGATCTGTTGGTCGTCGTCGATGACGACACGCCGGCAGAGAAGGTGACCTTGCGAGCGGGGTTCGAGGCGAGGCGATCGTTTCACGAGCCGGCCGATGTGATCCCGGTGCGGGAAGCGACGTTCCGAAAGAAGGCCCGGATCGCGGGAACTCTCGCCAGGGCGGCGACGCTGGAGGGAATAGTCGTCTATGAGCGGCCCTGATCCGGGCGACATATGGGAAGAGGTTCTCGCCTGGTTGCGTGTCGCCGAAACCGATCAGCGTGTAGCGATGGTTTGCCTGGAGAACGACCCGCCGCTCCTCGACGCGGGCGCCTTCCACTGCCAGCAGGCGGCGGAGAAGTTGCTGAAGGGCTTCCTGGTTCATGCCGGCGTCGATTTCGGCAAAACGCACGACCTGGAGAGACTTGGTGGGGTCGTCGCCTCGCACTACCCGTCCGTCGCATCGCTCGCGGCGTCCGTCGAGACCTGGACCTCCTGGAGCATCGCCTACCGCTACCCCGATTTGGCGGACCCTGAGCCAGTACCTTCAGCGGACGAGTTGATGGGAGCACTGCAGGCGATCGTGCGGCTGGCAAACGCGTTGCGGGCGCTTGGGCCACCGTAGGCGATCATAAGGACCGCGGTTGAGTCGATCGCGCCGCGTCGGCTCTTTAGGGAATTTATCGCGAATGAGGCCACCCAAACGCTCCAGCACTGCCATTGGCAGCGCACGACATTCCATGCACCAGGAGAAGCAGTCCCTCGGCCACAGTGCACAATCATCCCCCGGTAAGGAGGCAGGCGGAAGCGCGATGGATCCATCTCTTGCTGGTGTACCAACCGGAGAACGGGAGCATCGCGCACGTGAGCGGAGCTTCTGGGAACGGCAAATCACGGTAGCCAAGTGGCTTAATTTGATAACGGCGGGAGGCGCTGCCGTCGCCCTCGGAGGCTTGCTCTTTCTATATTGGAGCATTGTTGGCGCGGTGGACGCCACCGTGAGGCCAATCGCGCATGGATCGCCCCCTCGTTCATGGCCCTGAACCAATCCATTGAACATCCCGGCCCAGTCGTAGTGCGAGTTTTTGCTGAGAATACTGGGCATGAGCCCGCAACAGATGTGGTTTACAGATTTAATGAATTTCTTGTCCCCTATATCCCGGAAGGACCCGGCAGAACGACCATCAATCAACCCAATAACACGTGCGACGGTGTTAACCCGAGCTCGGAAAATGGGATGGCTATTTATCCAGGTACTACCAAGGTTCACATCGAATCCGATTTCGAGGATACACTCGGCAGCCGAGCAATTGCCGCGAAGGTGCGCGACCGGAGCAACACTTTGATTGTGGAGGGTTGTATCGCCTATCGGACTTTCAACAGTACGCACGTCAGTAAATTCCGTTTCTTCTTGCGTGACGTCCCAGGGCCAGGCTGCGTGCCTATCCCCAATGACGATATAAAATGCTCCTGGAGGTTCAACTCCATTAGCTATGGCAACGAGGCAAATTAATGCTGCCAATGCGGCGCGGGCGAACATCCGCTATCTCCGCACATCTGGCTTCGATGGCGTTGGCACGGCGCGCCGATCCTTCGATATCGTGAGCGACAACGCCAAGAAGGCAGTCGCTACAGAATACATGACCACGCCGCTGGTCCCCGCTGAACTGCTCGATCCCGTCGTGGCTTACTTCCGGCCTCGGCGGGTGATCCTGTTCGGGTCCCGAGCACGCGGCGATTCCGGGCCGGACAGCGACATCGATCTATTGGTCGTCGTCGATGACGACACGCCGCCCGAGAAGGTAACATTGCAAGCTGGATACGAGGCACGGCGGTCCTATAACGAGCCGGCTGACGTGATCCCGGTCCGAGAAGCGACCTTCCGGCGCAAGTCCCTGATCGCCGGGACCCTGGCCAGGGCCGCGACGCTGGAGGGGATCGTCGTTTACGAGCGGCCCTGATCCGGTCGATGTCTGGGAAGAGGTTGCCGCCTGGCCGCGCGTCGCCGAGGCTGACCAGCGTGTCGCGACCGTGTGCCTGGAGAGCGACCCGCCGCTGCTGGACGCGGCCGCCTTTCACTGTCAACAGGCGGCGGAGAAGGTGCTGAAGGGCTTCCTGGTCCGCGCCAGCATTGATTTCGGCAAGACCCATGACCTGGAGAAACTGAGAGACGTCGTCGCCTCCCACTACCCTTCGGTCGCATCGCTCGCGGCGGCGATGGCGGACTGGACCACGTGGAGCGTCGCCTACCGCTATCCGGACCTGGCAGACCCGGAGCCATTACCTTCCGGAGAGGAGTTGAGGGACGCGCTTCGGGCGATTGGCCGGATGGCGGCGGCGGCGCGGTCGCTCGGACCACATTAGCTGATCGGGTGCGTTCACAAGGAAAAAGGTTACTGCCTACCGACAGCCAGGCGGTGATCACGCCGGCGGCAGCCTGAACGCCGAGGATGGACAGCTCGCCGGAGCCGGAGGGCGAGGCGCTGACATTGACGCCGGCCAGATCGTCATTCAGGTCCTCGAGCACCGCGGTGATGTCGAGCGTGTAGCCTCGGCTGGATCCCGGATTCGCCACCGGCCAGAGCAGCGGGTCCGACAGGACCGCCGCGTTCAGCGACGGATTTCGTCCGGCGCCTATGACGATGGTGCGGGAGGGGGAGGTGGTCATGGGCGCCTCAAATCAAATGGAGCAGGGTCCAACGGCTCCGACCGGCACGCCGCTTGAGGCATAAACGGTCAGGGTGACACCGTTTGTGGTGGCCGGTTGACGGCGCTGTGGCACAAAGTAGCGTGCTCGCCGCATAAATCCTGGGGCAGCACACGATGTCAGACGCGGGCGAGCCGAAATTTCGGGTGACCGACGACAAGCGCGAAATTGAAGAGATGGCCAGGCAAGTAAGGACGCCTCTTGAGAAGGTCTTTTTTGGAAGGTCTGGGCGGATATCGATGAAATGGCGCCATTATCTGGCGCTTTATGACAGATATCTATCTTCCTACCGGGAAACGCCCGTCAGACTGCTTGAGATTGGCATTGCCGATGGTGGGTCGTTCCCGATGTGGCGAGAGTACTTCGGAAGCCGGGCAACTTTGTTTGGCATCGACATCATCCCGGAGAGCGCGGAGAAGGTCGAGGCCCTTGGAATTGGGTGCCGCGCTCGCGTCGGCAGTCAGGCTGACCCGCGGTTCCTGAGCTCGGTGATTTCCGAGATGGGTGGCGTTGACGTAGTGATCGACGATGGCAGCCACATCGCGGAGCACCAGCTTGCCAGCTTCCGGACTCTGTTCCCACTCCTGTCAAACGGTGGAGTTTATATCTGCGAAGATTTGCACACGGCCTATTGGGAAGATTGGCAGGGAGGATACAAACGGTCTGGGACGTTCATCGAAGTCGTCAAAGACATGATCGACTCAATACATCGTTGGTACTACCCGGTTGAGAACAGTATGAGCGACATGCAACTTCATCGGCACGTCCCAGGCATCCACGTGCATGACAGCATGGTAGTGATTGAAAAGAGTGATGTCGCCCCGCCGGTGATGCTGATCAGGTGATGGTAGTGGATAACCAAGTCCAAACCGGATAAGCCGGCCGCGTCGGAACCGCTGTCTATAACAATATGCACAGCACCAGACCGGTTCGTTGTCTTGATCCTCCGTGGTCACCGTGGTTCTCCCGATTCTCCGTGCTGAATTCTTTCTTTCTTCAAAAGAATTCAGCGTATCCGTCGCCCGTACATCCCAACTCACGCCGCGCGGCGGCGCGCCAGTTGTTCCACCAGCGAGCGCAACCCGGCTTCCCGCGCGGCCTCCGGATCGAACGCGACATGCAACGTTCCGCCGCCGGCCCGCCGCACCTGGAACGGCAACGCGGATCCCGCGCCTGGAATATCGAGTGTGCCACGCTGCCCGTCCCGCATGTCCGGCCCGTCGGCCAACCGGGCGCCGCCCTCCGACAGGTCGGTGACCCGGACCGGGACCGCCACGCCGCCTGACGGAGTGACCCGGCACGCCAGGTTGGTCTCGTGGCGCGCGCTGGCGCGCCGGTCCACCTCCGCGGTCGAGGTCCGCACCACCCGGACCACCGATTGCCGTAAGTCGCCGAGGGCGACGCCCAGGGCGGCGGTGTCGCGATCGACCGCCGCGGCGAACTCGCCGGTGCGAACCGCTTCGGCGGAAACGTCGCCGGTGCGGTGGGTGATGATGTCGGCCGCCGCCGCCGTCTCGGCCACGTTGCGCGCGATCTCGGCGGTCGCGGCGCCCTGTTGCTCCACGGCGGCGGCGATCGAACCGGCGATGCTGTTGATTTCGGCGATCGTCTGCTCGATGCGCGCGACGGCGGCGACCGAGGCGCCTGTCGCATCGCGCACCTCGCCAATGCGACGGGTAATCTCCTCGGTCGAGCGCGCCGTCTGGGTGGCCAGTTGCTTCACCTCGGAGGCGACGACCGCGAAGCCGCGACCGGCGTCACCGGCCCGCGCCGCCTCGATCGTCGCGTTCAGCGCCAGCAAATTGGTCCGCGCCGCGATCTCGCGGATCATGTCGGCGACCTGGCCGATCTGACCGACCTGCTCGTTCAGGGCGGCGATCGTGGCGCGCGTGTCCTCGCTGGCGGCGACCGCCCGGCCGGCCACGGCTGACGATTGATTGACCTGGCCGCCGATCTCCTGGATCGACATCGCGAGTTGCTCGGCCGCGCTGGCCACGGTTTGCGCGGTCGCCAGGGCCTGACCCGCCGCCTCCGCCGCGTCACGCGCCATCGCGCCGGTATGAGTCGCCGACTCCGCCATGAAGCTGGCGGTCCGGGCCAGGGCGGCGGTGCGCTCGCCGATCTGAGTGAGAGCGGTGCCCGTCTCCGTCTCGATCTTGTCCGCCATGCCCATCAGGGCCGCCTGCTTCTCGGCCTCGGTTCGGCCCCGCTCCGCTTCCTTTTCCGACGACAGAGAAGCGGCTTTTTCCATGTGCCGCTGGAACACAAGCACCGCGCCGGCCATGCCGCCGACCTCATCACGCCGTTTGGTGCCCGGAATGACAATCGACAGGGCGCCGCTCGCCAGTTGTTCCATGGCGGCTTTCAAGGCGCCCAAAGAGGCCGCGATGTCACGATTGACCAGCCAGCCGACGATCAGCGTCAGCAGCAACACGATGCCACCAGCCGCGCTCAACCGCCACATGTCGCGGCCGAACGCGGCGTCGAGGTCGTCGGTGTAGGACGCCGCGACGCAAACGGCCCGCCATGGCGCGAATCGCTCCACATAGGCGACCTTGGCGAGCGGTTCGGTGTGCCCGGGTTTCGGGGCCGAATACCAGATCACGCCACTGTCGGCCTTCGCCAGCGCCGCCTCGGCCAGGTCGGCGGTGTTGCGTCCCTGGGCATCCTTGCCGGACGCGATCTTGCCATCCAGTGCGGGGTTGCCGCCATGCGCGAGCACCAGATGATCCGTCGTCTGGAACGTGACGTAACCGTCGCCGTCATCGAAATGCATGACTTCGATCGTTTCGCGCAGCCGGGTGACGGCGGCATCGCGGGTCAATTTCCCGGCGGCGATCTGCTTGTCCAGCGATTGCGCCAGGCCAATGAACATCTGCGTCGCCGTCCGCAGCTTGTCGATACGGTCCGACAGCATTCTGTCGTGCAGTTGCGAGGCGGCGAGGCCGATCGACGCGATCACGGCGAACGCGGACAACCCAAGCAGCAGCGTCAGCTTGGTGCGCAGCCGGAGATGACTGAGGGAATCCATGACCGCGGCGGCTCCTGGCGTTCGGGGATGAATGCCTCAGCGTGGCGGCAACAGATGAAGAAACCGTAAAGCGCGGGAAGAAGTGTCACGGAGCTCTTCCGATGGCGTTCACGGCACCGGCATGGCGGCGCCGTGAGCCATCGTGGACCCGTTGGAGTGATCCGACCGGTTTCGTCACCCGGTCCAGCTTCATTAACGGACCCGGCCTGGTTTACTCGCCCCGCCTGGTTTTACTCGCCCGGCCTGGTTTTACTCGCCCGGCCTGTTTTACTCGTAGGTCACGCGGCTCACACCCGCCTTTCTGTCGTAGTGCAGGTGAACCTTACTGATCTCGCACAGGTTCAGATCGTTCCACACGGCGGTGTCGTCGTCGGTGTAGACGACTTTCAGGTCATAGTGGCAAATGTCGTTGCTGGCTTTGAACGTGATGTCGACCTTGTTGCCGTCTTCAAGCTGGTCGGTGCCCAGGATGTCGCTACCCCAGGTGGTTTTGCCGACCGGGCTGACGAACACTTTGTCGATCGTGTAGCCGGTGACGTTGTACAGCGTGAAGTCCTGATCGGCCGCGAAGGCGGCGGCTCCGGCAAAACAAAAGATGGCGGAAGCGGCAAGCGTTTTGAGCGTGGCGTGCATGAAGAACTCCCCGATAGGTGACGTGGTTACAGACGGTTTCGCCGTTGACCGGGCCACTGGGCGAGATGATCCGGAGCGGACCTGTCCACCCAGACAGGCGGCCATGGTTGAGGTTTACCAGGCCTGACAAGCAAAGCCCGGCGCGCGGTTCCGCCGGGTCTCTCCACGATGACTGGGTGCGGCCCAGAGGCGTTGGTGTGGCGCGCCTGTCCGGACCGTCGGCGAATCGGACCGGACTGCAACATTCTGTAATATGGATCAGGCAGTGCGGCAATGACCTTAATCAAATTCCTGGGCTGCCCGGCGTGATCCGGCGTTCTCGGCGCGGGCCGGCGGCAGCCGCGTGGCGTGGGCCCCGATTGGCTCGCTTATAACCAGGCAGACGACCGGCTCGGGCCGGCGCGGCCCAGGCGGTCGCACTCCTTGCAAAGCCGGTGGCCGCCGTTGCCCTCCCGCCGCTCCAGGCGTGGGATGGCCTGACCCAGAGGACAGGCGTCGTTGTCGTGATAAATCCGCTGAATGGGCGGCTTCCTGACCTCATTCGCGGCATGAAATGGCGGCACGCGTGGCAAGGTGGTCTCCGGCGTGGACCTCAGGCGACGAGATAGGGCATCCAGGCGTTGAAGCAAGGCCAATGTTGGCTGTCCGACACAGGTTCCCGCCGCGGCGCACGATGGCCGGGCGTTCGGTGGGGCTGGAAAGACGTTTCGCCCGCCGAAGAAGCGTGCCATCGTGACGCCGCGACGGATGGCGGGACGGTTGGACCAGGAACGCATTTTCCTCTCGGCGGTGACAAGGGAGTTCGGAACGGCGCGTGACCGGTTGGCGAACCGGCTGCACGGCGCCGGCCGCGGCGTGATGGTCCAGCGCGAGTTCCTGCAATCCGGCGGCGCTCTGACCTTGTTGCGAAAGCTGCATGACCACATCAGGGATTGCGCCTCCGTCGTCTGCCTGATCGGAACCCGAAGCGGTCACTTTCCCGAGGCACTCGAAGCCGCCGACTTGCGTGCCGAATTCCCGGACATTCTCCCGGCCGGGATCGACCGCGCCTCCTACACCCAGTGGGAGTTCTTCCTGGGCCGGCATTACCGCCGCCTTATGTTCAACTACCGCGCCACGGACGGGTTCGAACGCGATACCGCCGGCGCCGCCGACCCCGAGCAGACGGCCTTCGTGGAGTGGCTGGAGCGGCACGGCATCGACCTGACCCGGGTCGACAGCGCGGGAGACTTCCAGGCCGAGGTCATGGCCGCGCTTCAGGGGTTCACAGGCGGTCCCAAACCCGTCCACCCCGACATCCACTCCATCGGCGATCTGTTTACCGGCCGTGACGACTTTCTGATCCGCCTGCGCGCAAGCCTGTCGCGCGCTGGCGGCACTGTCTCCGCCATCCGCGCGCTGCGCGGACTGGGCGGCATCGGCAAGACGCGCACCGCGATGGAATACGCTCTGCGGCGCCAGGACGATTACACCGCGCTGCTGTTCGTCCGCGCCTATGACGAGGCCACGCTGGACCGGGAACTCGCCGCCCTGACCGGGATGCTGCGCCTGCCCGAGCGCGACGCCACCGACGACAATGTGCGCAAAGACGCCGTGCTGCGCTGGCTGATGTCGCATCCCGGCTGGCTGCTGATCCTGGACAACGTCGATACGCCGGAGGCATTGCGCGCGGCGACCGCTCTGGCCCGGTCGTTACGCTCCGGCCACGTGCTGCTGACCAGCCGGCTGGAGGGTTCGTTCGCCCGGGATATCGAGACGCTGGAACTCGGGCTGCTGACGCCGGAGGACGCGGTCGCGTATCTGCTGAAGGCGACCGAGGGCGGGCGCCGGAAGCAGCCGGACGATGCGGCCCAGGCCGGAAAGCTGGCGGAGGCGTTGGATTATCTGACGCTGGCGCTGGTCCACGCGGCGGCTTACATATCCGTGCGGAAGTTGAGATTTTCGCGATACATGGCGGAATGGGACTCGAACCACACGCGCGTTCTGGACTGGGCTGACGAAGCCATCACCGGTTACCCGAGGCTCTGGCGCAGACCTGGATCACCTCGGTCGACCAGTTGACCCCGGCCGGACGAGCGCTGCTGGAGCGGCTGTCGTTCTTCACCAACGATCCGGTCCCGGAATTTTTGTTGGATGTGCCGGTGCCGGGTGTCGAGGCGGCGGGACTGGAACCACTGCTGGACTTGCAACGGTTCTCCCTGATCACCCGCGACGCGGATGCGGACAGTTTCACCGTCCACCGCATCGTCCGCGACGTGACCAACCGCCGCCTGACGACCGAACCGGGCCTTAGCAGAGCCCGTCTGGCGGAGGCGACTTCCTGGCTCGACGCCGCGTTCGAGGGAAACCCTGAGGACGTGCGCAGCTGGCCGCGCTTCGACCCGCTCGCCCCGCATGCCGAGGCCTTGGCCTGGGCGGCAGACGAGGCTGGCATCGCGGACCCGACATCGCTGCTGATGGGGCAGCTCGGCGTGTTATTCCACGTCAAAGCCCAGCACAGTCAGGCGGAGCGGTTCAGTCGCCGCGCCCTCGCCATTGATGAGACGATCGCCGGTTCGGACCATCTAATCGTGGCGACTCGCCTCAACAACCTTGCCGGATTGCTCCAGGACACCAACCGTCTGGCGGAGGCGGAACGGCTGTATCGCCGGGCGCTCGCCATCGTTGAGACGAGCCTCGGCCCGGACCATTCGAACGTGGCGACTTGCCTCAACAACCTCGCCCTATTGCTCCGGGCCATCAACCGTCTGGCGGAGGCGGAACCGCTGTTTCGCCGCGCGCTCGCCATCGTTGAGACGAGCCTCGGCCCGGACCATCCGGACCTGGCGACAGAACTCGACAACCTCGCCGGATTGCTGTTGGGCACCAACCGCCAAGCGGAGGCGGAACCGCTGTTTCGCCGCGCGCTTGCCATCGATGAGGCGAGCCGCGGCCCAGATCATCCCAACGTGGCGATCCGCCTCAACAACCTCGCCACATTGCTCCAGGACACCAACCGTCCGGCGGAGGCGGAACCGCTGTATCGCCGCGCGCTCGCCATCGATGAGACGAGCCTCGGCCCGGACCATCCGAACGTGGCACGCGACCTCAACAACCTCGCCTCACTACTCAAGGCCACCAACCGTCTGGTTGCGGCGGAACCACTGTATCGCCGGGCGCTCGCCGTGGCTGAAACGAACCTCGGCCCGGATCATCCGACCGTGGCGGCCTATGTCAGCAACCTCGCCACATTGCTCCGGGCCACCAACCGTCTGGCGGAGGCGGAACCGCTGTATCGCCGCGCGCTCGCCATCGATGAGGCAAGTCTCGGCCCCGACCATCCGCACGTGGCGATCGACCTCAACAACCTCGCCAGATTGCTCCAGGACACCAACCGTATAGCGGAGGCGGAGCCGCTGATGCGTCGGATGGTGGTAATCTTTCTGGCGTTCCAGCGCGCCACCGGCCACGCGCACCCGCATCGCGACGTGGCGATCCAGAACTACGCTATCCTGCTGTCAGCGATGAACCTCGACGAAGCCTCGATCCGCGCGGCACTCTTGGACGCCCTCCGCGAGGCTGGGCTGCCGGTCAGTGACCCATGACCTCGCGATCCGAAGAACGCTTTGGTGCTCTGGTTCTCCCAGATAAATCCTTCGTTTCCGCGCGATCCGGCGCATCCGGCCGTGCCTCCCCCGCCGGGCAGGCCCGTATGGATCGGCAACGCAAGAATTTATTTGGGAGAACCAGAGCACCAGAGCACCAGAGAAACCGGACCACCGCGGGCCCGTGCTCTGACGCGGACGGATGATTGGTTCCGCGGGGTCGAGAGGCCGGCCGCGGCCTGACCATCGCTTTCCCCCAACCCGCCGAACCCGCCATACGCAACCGGCGCCGCCACAAGAACGCGCCAGGCCGCCAGAGATGAACCGCGACGAAGCCTCGATCCGCGCGGCGCTCGCGGACGCCCACCGCGAGGCCGGGCTGCCGGTCAATGACCCATGACCCGTCCACCCGAAGAACCTCTGAGCTCTCTGAGTCTCTGAGAACTCCCAGGTAAATTCTTTCCCTCACCCACTCCGGCCCCACCAATCGTGCCGCCAACGTAAACGTCACCCTCCTCCATCAGCCAAGAATTTACCTGAGAGTTCTCAGAGACTCAGAGCACTCAGAGAGACGGGACCAATTCCCGCCCGTGCCAAAAACCCGCGCGCAGCAGTGGGTTCCAAGGCAAATCATAGTCAAACCAACCCGTCAGCCCGCTCAATCTGCCTGAAACGCGCTTCGTTACCGCTGAAATAACGCGGCGCTCCCTCCCAACCCGTAATCTTCGCCAAAACGGAGGCGAACCCGCATGACACAACTCCCCAGCAGCACCCTCACCAGGCGCGTGATCGGTTGCGCGATCGAGGTGCACAAACACCTCGGCCCAGGATTGCTGGAAAGCATCTATGAGACCTGCCTGTGCGATGAATTATCCGCCGCCGGCCTCCCCTTCGCGCGTCAGCGGCGCATCGCCGTCAGCTACAAGGGGCGAACGCTCGACGAATACTTTCAAATGGATCTGATCGTCGAGGAACAACTGGCGCTGGAAATCAAAGCGGTTAACCAGGTGCACCCGATCCATGAAGCACAGCTCCGGACCTATCTCCGTTTAAGCAACATCCCGCTCGGATTGTTACTGAACTTCAACGTCACCCAAATGAAGGATGGCGTCTCCCGCATGATCGGTCCCGCGGCGGTGGTGCCGAAGGCCTCGCGTTAACGCCACCCCGGCCCTCGCTTTCCCCCAACCCGCCGAACGCGCCATACTCAACCGTCGCCGCCACAAGAACGCGCCAGGCCAACGGGAGGCTCCGCCATGCTCTACAGCACCGACCGCATTCTCACCACGCACGCCGGTTCTTTGCCGCGGCCGCCCGACCTGCGGGAGATGGTCCTCGCCAAGGCGAACGGCACCCCATACGACCCCGCCACGCTCGACGCCCGCCTGCGATCGGCGGTGGCGGAAACCGTCCAGCGCCAGGCCGAGTGCGGCATCGACGTTGTCAATGACGGCGAACTCTCCAAGACCAACTTCACCGATTACGTGCGCTGGCGCATCGCCGGATACCAGGATCGAGCCTCCACCGGCCGCCGCCGCCTCAGCATCACCGCGCGCGACGAAATCAAATTCGCCGGTTATTTCGAATCGCGCCCGTATCCACTCGGCCCGCCCACCATGCCGGTCTGCGTCGAGAAGCTGCGCTACGCCGGGCATGCCGACCTCTCCAAAGATCTGGACAATTTCAAGGCCGCGACCACCGGAGCCAACATCGCCGCCGCTTTTCTGCCGGCCAATACCCCAGGCACGATCGAGCACTGGATGTTGAACGAATACTACAAAACCGACGAGGAATTCGTCTTCGCCATCGCCGACGCCATGCACGAAGAATACCAGGCCATCGTCGATGCCGGCTTCCTGTTGCAGATCGACGATCCGGATTTGCCCGACGGCTGGAACTGCCTGCCGGACATCACCGTGCCGGAATACCGCAAATACGCCGCGCTCCGCGTCGACGCGCTGAACCACGCGCTGCGCGGTATCCCGCGGGAGAAAGTCCGCCTGCATGTTTGCTGGGGCAGCCATCACGGCCCGCACCACGACGACATCCCGTTACGCGACATCATTGATCTGATCTTCCGCGTCAACGCCGGCAGTTATTCGATCGAGGCCTCCAATCCCTGCCACGAACACGAATGGCGCGTGTTCGAGGACACCAAACTCCCCGACGGCGCCACCCTGATCCCCGGCGTCATCGGCCACTGCTCGGATTTCATCGAGCATCCCGACCTGGTCGCCGAACGGCTGGTCCGCTACGCCCGCCTGGTGGGCCGCGAGAACGTGCTTGCCGGCACCGATTGCGGCCTCGGCACCCGCGTCGGCCATCCCTCCATCTGCTGGGCCAAGTTCGAGGCGATGGCCGAAGGCGCCCGGCGCGCGACGAAGATTCTTTGGGGGTGAGATCGCGCCAGGGCGGCGGAAACCGCGTGCGTGATGCGGCGTTTGTTCCTCGTCCGGTACCATTTGCGCCTTTTCGCGGTTCTTTGCGTTTTTTGCGTTATTCTTCCTTTGTTCGCCGCCAATGAACGGCCACTGTTCATGTTGGGGTCGGATCAAAGGAATAACGCGAAAAACGCAAAGAACCGCAAAAAGGCGCAAAAAGAGTAAGGGGTAGAACCAGGACCATTAATGTCTGACACTGACTCATACCAACGCGCATAACGATTGACTCTCGCCCTTTACGTCATGGCCCGGCCTGGCGTTCCATCACTCTGTTCATCGTGTTGCCGCCGATGGCCCGGTCACGCCGGGCCATGACGAGTGAGGCGCCGCCCGCTCAGATGTTCACCACCGACGAGCCCCAGTTATGCTTGCGCCAGAGCATCGTATACTTGTCGGCCGTCAGATGTGTACCGATCCCGCAAATGCCGCCGATCGCCGTGCCAGCCACCGCGCAATAAAAGAACAGCGTGTACGCGCCGCCCAGAGCGGTGCGATGAAACACCACGGCACCCTGATAGGTCCACTCCGAGATCGCGCCGCTGCCCTGCCCGGCCTGGCCGTCATGCGTGATGAACGCGTTCGCCAGCCGCAGCAGCGCGGCCTTGTCCTGGTCGGTCAGCCGCCCGCCGACGTGGATGATCAGCAGTGCCTGGATTTCCTCCGCCGTGAGGACGCCAAACTTACCGTTGGCCTTCTTGCCGTGCAGATCCATGAGTGCCTCCCGGGATATCCCAAGGACGTTAACACCTCCCCAGGGCCGGAGCACTCATGAATTGTCGCGGTCAGCCCCGGATTTCCAATCCGCCTCCCCGGCCGCGACGCGTTCGTATTTTGTTCTTGACATTGTTCCTATCATATGAAATAACTCACGCGGCCACGCAACACGCCAGGGACCATCCGCATGAGCACTGAACCAGACCTCTCATACCACCCCGCGATGAACGAAATCTGCCGCGACGTGATGGACTGCATCGGCACCCGGCCCGGCGACACCCCGGCCCGGGCCGCCCGGCGGACGCAAATGGTGGCGGACACCATGTCATCGATGATGCCGCTCAATCCGCTGGAAACCATGCTGGCCGGCCAGTGCGTGATGTTCGATCAACTGGTCCTCGACGCCACACGCGACGTGATGCGCGGCCAGATCGAGGACGTGAAACTCCGCGCCCGCCCGCAGATTTGCGCCATGGGCCGGATGCTGCTCGCGCATCTTGCGAAGTTCCAGCAATTGCAGGCCGCCACGGTGGCGAGACTCGGCGGACGGTTGGACGCGGCGGCGGCCAAGGTGGAAACGCCGGCCGCGACCGCTCAGCGGCCGGAACCGGCTCAGGCCGCGGCCTCGTCGAACGACCGCCGCGAGCCGGCCCAGACGCCCTCCATCCAGGAAACGCGGCCCGCGGAGCCCCTGACGCCAGCCCGCACCCAAACGTCGGCCCAAACCCACACGTCCACCCAGACTCAGGCGGCACCGCGGCAACCCGCTCCGCCCGCACCCCGTCAACCCGCCGGCGCACCGGCGAACCAGCAGGCCACACCGGTGCAACCCGCCGTACCGGTGGGAGACCTCAACCGGATCCTGGCCCGGCATGGCCAGGCCGCCAATCCGGAGGACGAGACGATGATCATGACCTGGCGCGATCCGTCGTTCGCCGAGGCGCCACCGCCCAGAGACCCGCAAGCCGCGGAGACGCCAGCCGCACCTGCCCCAGACCCGGCGAAACGAGTCGAAGAACTGGTCTGAGCCCGGATTTTCTCGCGGCGGCCGGCACCGTGATCACCGCCGCATCTGCTGCGACCAGAGGGGGCGCGACCAGAGGGGGCGCGGCCAGAGGGGGCGCGGCCAGAGGGGGCGCGGCCAGAGGGGGCGCGACCGGAGGGGGCGCGACCGGAGCTTACCCGCCGTTGCTCTGAGTCCCGCCGGCGTCGCGGAAATCGAACTGCTTCGCATCCACCGCCGCGCCCACTTCCAGGTTGGCGAACGCCACGCGGGTCTGCTTGCCCTGCTGATCCAGCACATTCCACTGCCGCAAGGTCAGCGGATTGTCGGCGAAGATCAGCGTCAGAGTCCCCTCGCCCGGGCTCGTCGTCCGCACCAGGCTGACCTGCAACTGCCCCGGCAGCCGGACGAATTTGGTGACCGAGATGTCGCCGGACAGCGCGATGCGATCGCCCAGAAGAATGCCCAACGGCGTCCGTCCCAACGGAATATTCGACGTCTGGTTCAACTGCGCGTCGTGGAAAATCAGCACCCCGTGGTTGGCCACCAGCAGGAACGGCGACGGTGGGTCGTACTGGAACCGCATCCGCCCGGGCCGCTGCATCAGCGCGAGGCCGGAGGCGATGGCTCCATCCGGCGCGGTCTGGATGAACCGCGCTTTCAGGCTGTGGATGCCGTTCAGATAGGCCTCGACCCTCGCCAGATCGGCGCTGTCCTGGGCGGACAACGGCAGACCAGGCGCGGGCTGGTTGGACCATTGCGGATTGGCCGGCTGAGCGAAAGCGGAGGCCCGGAGGCCGGCGATGGCAAGCCCCGAGAGGAGCGCGGTGCGACGATTGATCATCCGCCCGATTTGGGGGTTCCCACCCGGTCTGGCAATCGGGCAATTGGCATGACCGGTTGTTATCGGCAGATCGCCTCGATCCCAGCGGCCGCGATCGCCCGCGACTCCTCCGCCGCGTCGCCCGCCCGCGCGCGGATCGCCAGCTCGGCGACGCCGCGGCCGGTCAGGTCGCGACCGGCCGCGTGGCCGGCGCGCGAGGGGCCGTATCCGCCGCGCCATATTCACCATCCTCGAACAGACCGGCCATCTCATCCACCATGTCCACCCAGCTGGTCTGCTTCAGGGCCCGGTCACGGATTTCCGGATCGGGCCCGCGCCGCTGGCACCACGCCTCGGTCAGAGCGATCGCTTCCGCGTGGCGCCCCAGCGCCGCGTTGATCAGGACCTGGGCGAAGAACGCGTCATGATCGTCCGGAGCCTCGGCGGACAGCCAGCCGGCGAGGCCCAGAGCCAGCTCGCGATCGCCACAGGCCGCACCCAGCCAGAGCAGGCCGCGGCGGAAATCCTCATCGACCGGGCCGGGCGGCAGACGCTCCAGAAACGCCCGCAATTGCCCGGCGGCCGGTGGCTCCCCGGCGTCGAGCATCCGAAACAGCGCGCCGCCCTGGGTTTCGAAGTCGATCCGGGCCAGGCCGGGGTGCGACGCCAGCGGCCCGGGCTCGATGTGCGCCGCCATGGCGCCGCTGACGGTGGCGTAAATCTCCGCGCTCAGGACGTCCAGGTGCCGGACGGTCAAACAGTCCACGACCGTCACCTCGGCCCCCAAAGCCGACCAGTCGGCATCGGTACGCCGCTGGTTCGAAAAATCGCCGAACGGAGCACGTTGCAGCAGCAGCATCCGGGCCGGGGGAGCGGAGGCCAGCGGCAGTTCCGACTCGACCATGCGCCGCCATCCGCTGAACTTCGTGTGCAAGGCGCCGCCGTCGAGATTGATGACCGGCGTCACCTCCCATCCGGCCGCGACCAGAAGCCGATCGACCAGCCAGCAAAGGAAGCCGCCCATCGAGAAGCCGATAAGGGCGCACGGCCGGGGACCCTCCCCCGCCAACAGCCGGGCGACGATCGCCCGCGCGCACTCCAGCCAGGCGCCGTCCTCGACGAGATCGCCCGGGCCAACCGAGAACCCCCAGATCTCGTGGTCCGGCAACGCGTTCTCGGCGAGGATGCCGAGAAAATGGCTGGCCCCGTCACGCAACGGCATGCCCAGAACGATGCCACGCGACGGGCCCGGTCCCCGGGCCAGGCGCACCAGGTGCGACTCCAGCGCCGAGACCCCCTTGGGCTGCCCAGGGGCGAGTGACCCATCGGCGGGCGACGACGCCTCGACCAATGGCCCGGCCTCGCGCAGCAGCGCCGCCTGAGCACGGATCGTCCGCCGCATGAAAATCTGGTGATCGGGAAAGCGCAAGCGGAACGCGCGCTCGATGCGCTCGACCATGCGCAGCGCGTCAAGCGAGCTTACCCCAAACGTGAAGACGTCATCGTCCGGGCTGATCGCCCCAGGTCGCGCGCCGAGCAGATCGCTCCACAGGCCGGCGAGCCGGGCCTCGATGGAATCGATCGCCGCGACGGCGCGCTCCTCCCGGCCGGCGGCTATGGCGGGCATCTCCGGTCTGTCCGACAGCATCGCCCGCAGCGCCGAGTGGGACTTCTTGCTGGTCGATCCGATCGGCATCGCGTCGACGAAGACCAGTTCCGACGGCACGGCGGCGCGCGGCAGCCATTCGCGGCAGTGGGCGTCGACGCGGGTGGCCAGAGCGGCCCGGTCCAGGCCGCCCTCGCCCGCTTCAGGCTGCACCACGGCGACGACCCGCGGACGGTTCAGGCCCTCCAGCAGGACGACGGCGGCCTCGGCCACGCCGTCGACTTCGGCGAGGCAGTGTTCGATGCCGTCGATCTCGACGCGGACCCCACTCAGCTTCACCTGACGGTCGGCGCGACCGATAAACCGAACCTGGCCGTCGCCATCGACCCAGCCCAGATCGCCGGAGCGGAAGAACGGCCCAGGGGCTTCGCCGGGCAACTCGACGAAGCGGGCGGCGGTCATCTCGGCGTCGCGGTAACCCAGGGCCGGCGCGGCGCTGGCGATGGCGAGTTCGCCAGGCCAGTGCGGCGGCAAGGGCCGTAGTTCCGGATCGACGATCAGAACGCGATACCGGGCCAGCGCCGGCCCGAGCGGGATGTTGGCGTCCTCCACTCCGGTCACGTCGGCGAGCGTCGCCAGCACGGCGTTCTCGGCCGGACCGTACGCGTTCAACACCCGAAGCGCCGGGGCACTGACCGCGAGCCGGCGTACCAGGGTTGGCGGGATGACCTCGCCGATCATCATCAAGGCCTCAAAACCGGCGAAGCAGTTGGGATCGTCGTTGAGCGCGGCGGTGGCGGTGGTGGGCGACAGGGTCAACTGTCTGGCGCCCAGAGACCGCGCGGCGGCGAGCGCGGACGGGGTGCGCCGCTCGGTGTTGAGGGCGACAATCGGCTGGCCGGACAGCCAGGGCATCCAGATGTCGGTGATGATGGCGTCGAAACCGATGTTCTGGCCGAGCAGCCCGGGCACCGAGGGCAGCAGCCGCGTGGCCGCGGCCGCCCGTATCGCACCGGCCAGCATCGCCTGGCTGAGCCGGATCGTCTTTGGCGTCCCCGTCGTCCCGCTGGAGGTCAAAAGGATCGCCGTGCGGGGTGTGTCGTCGTCCCTGAGCCGGCTTCCGTCATCCCCAGGCTGTCCGGTTGAGCTCCGGTCGAATACTTGAGGTAATACTGGCCGGCTGTCGCCCCTCGTCATTGGCCGGCTGTCGCAGCTCGTCATGGCCGCCCCTGTGGCGGCCATCTTCCGTGTTGTCCGTCAAGCGGAGATCCTCTGTTTATTCGCGATTATGTCGCCCTTTGTGCTTGTCCTCGCGTCCGCCGGGTGCCGTGACGACGGCATGACCGGCGTTTG
>Ga0182018_10001488_pt1 | contig 26495 bp, 25 predicted proteins | sample 812P2MmetaG_FD_120490 | JGI IMG/M metagenome (GOLD analysis project Ga0182018, IMG submission 120490) | Permafrost microbial communities from Stordalen Mire, Sweden - 812P2M metaG | ecosystem: Environmental > Terrestrial > Soil > Wetlands > Permafrost | place: Sweden: Stordalen | collected...
CGATGAATTTGATAGAGGTCGACATAATCGGTGCCGAGCCGGCGCAGGCTCTCATCGATTTCGAACAGGATGTTCTTGCGGGACAAACCGGCGCCATTCGGCCCTGGGCGCATCCGGTTGAAGACCTTGGTGGCGATGACCACTTCCTCGCGCCGCGCGAAATCGTTGAGCGCGCGGCCGAGAACCTCCTCGCTCTTGCCGACCGAGTAGCGATTGGCGGTATCGAAGAAATTGATGCCGGCTTCAAGCGCCTTCCTGATGAACGGGCGGCTTTCTTCCTCGCCGAGCGACCATTGGTGAAAGCCGCTATTGCCGCCGCCATAGCTCATGCAACCAAGGCAGAGGCGGGAGACATCGAGCCCGGTGCGGCCCAGTTTGGTGTATTGCATTGCTGACTCCTTTTATGGGGCCACGACGATTTTTCGCGGCAGCCATTCGGTAAAACGGTAGGCGGCTGCCGCGTCGAGGTCTTCGATCGCGCCGGCAGCCTCCAGGGAGCGATATAGCCGATCGAACATAGCGAAGATGACAGCACGGCGGCATTGTCGTCGACCCCCATCAGTTCACGACGGAAATCTGGAACAGAAGCCGCTACGTTCACATCCGGCCGTAGTGCGCGGCGCTCAGTGGGGACGGTCGCCACGCACAAGCATCCGATACAGGCGGCGATGCTGGCTGTGATCGTAATCGAAGCCGGCTTTATGCAATGAGGCGCGGTCATCGATGATCAGCAGGTCGCCCTTTTCATACTCGTGCGCATAGCAAAATTGTGGCTGCGTGATCTGATCGGTCAGGTCCTGCAAAAAATCCTGGGTTTGTTCGGGTGACATGCCCGTGACCGTCTCGGTCTTGCCCTTATGAAACCAGACGGCCTTGGTGCCGGTCTCCGGATGGGTGCGGACCAACGGATGCACAGTCGGCGGTTTCTTCGCCTCCATCTGGGCTTTCACGACATCCGGATTGCCTGTCTTCATCCGCGCGCTGCTGATCAGCGTATTCTCGGTTTTCGCGCCGGCGATCTTCAGTTTCACGTCGTCCGGGAGCGCTTCGTAGGCCGCACGCGCGTTGCAAACCGAGGTCGCGCCACCCTTATCCGGCACGGCTACCGCGTAAAGCATGGTGAACGCGGGCGGCAATTCCTGGTTGGTGTGGTCGGTGTGCCACGTGGCGTTGGCGCCGACTTTCGCGGTCTGACCCTTGCTGTCTTTGTGACGGTTGTCGAGCACACTGATCAACGGAAATCCGTCAACCAGATAGCGCCGGTTCTGGTCCTCCATCAACTCGCCGAACATTTCTCCAGCGGCTTGCACCTGGCCTGGGCTGAGATGTTCTTGCCCACGAATCACAAGGACCACATTTTCGACAACCGCGTCGTAGAGCTTCTTCCGCGTCGCGTCGTCGATGGGATGCGCAAGGTCGATACCGGTCACAATGGCGCCGATGTGCTCCTTAACCTTCGCGATCTCCATGGACTGTGTGGGCATCCTCGATGCGGCAGCGCTCATGATCTGGCTCCTCCTGGCTTCACCCGCGGGTTGCGGCGGGTGCGGGTGGCAGTTCCGGAAAACAATCTCGCCGCCAGGATCGGCCGAATGTCCGCATCTATCAAGCATCGCCCGATAACCATGCCGCGTCCGGCAATCCCCGGGTCGTCAGATAGTTGCGCCCGCCGAGCCGTCCAGCGCAGGCGAATGTCCGCTTCCGGGGAGCTCTTCCGGGTTCAAGAGCGGCGCGGTTGGGTCGAAATTGGTAATCCAAGCCGAGACACTACCGTCCGTTGGTATCCTCCACCGACGTAGACCGGCCACTCGGAATGCGCGGTCGCCGGCGCTACGCCCGTCCGTAAGTATCCTCGATCCGCACGATGTCGTCCTCGCCGAGATAGGCACCGGACTGGACCTCGATCAGCACCAGAGGGATCAGGCCGGGGTTTTCCACCCGGTGCACGCAGCCCAGGGGCAGGTAGACGCTCTCGTTCTCGCGCAGGATCAGCTTCTCCTGGTCGCGGGTGACGCGGGCGGTGCCGTTGACCACGACCCAGTGCTCGGCGCGATGGAAATGGCTTTGCAACGACAGCTTGCCGCCGGGGTTCACGACGATCCGTTTGACCTGGAAACGTTCGCCGGTGATCAGGCTTTCATAGAAACCCCACGGCCGGTAGGTACGGTTATGCGCCACCGCCTGGTGCCTGCCTGCGGCTTTCAACCGCTCCACCACCTTCTTCACGTCCTGCGCGTGGTCGCGGTGCATGACCAGGGCGACGTCGTCGGTGACGACCACGATGGCATCCGTCAGCCCAACCACGGCGGTCAGCATGCCGTCGCTGCGAACGTAACAGTCCCGCGACGCTTCCAGCAGCACGTCGCCGATCGCGACATTGCCGGCGGAGTCTTTCTCGCCCAGTTCCCAGAGCGCGCTCCAACTGCCGACGTCGGACCAGCCGATGTCGGCGGGCACCACGGCGGCGTGGCGGGTTCGCTCGGCCACCGCGTAGTCCAGCGAGATCGACGGACAGGCGCGGAACGGTTCCACCGCGAGACGAATGAAGTCGAGATCGGTCTGCCGGCCAGCGACAGCCTCGCGCACCGGAGGCAGGACCTCGGGCGCATGGGTCTCCATTTCCGCCAGCAGGGTCCGGGCGGTGAACACGAACATGCCGGAGTTCCACAGATGCCGGCCGGTCTTGACCATGACGGCGGCGACCTCGGCGTCGGGTTTCTCGACGAAGCGGGCGACCGCGTGCACGCCGGGCGCGTTATCCAGTTCGGCGCCGATCTCGATATAGCCGTAGCCGGTCTCCGGCGCGGTCGGGCGCATGCCGAAGGTGACGATCTTGCCCGCGCGGGCGGCCACCGCGGCGGCCTGTAGCGCGGTCAGCAGCGCGGGCGTGTCGCTGATCGCATGGTCGGCGGGCATCAGCCACAGTACCGCGTCCGGGGTGTCCTCGGATATCAGCATGGCGGCGGCGGTGATGGCGGGAGCGGTGTTGCGGCCGACCGGCTCCAATATGATCCTCGCGTTGGCGATACCGGCTTCGCGAAGCTGTTCGGCGATCAGGAACCGGTGTTCCTCATTACAGACCACCACCGGGGCGGCGAACATCGGGCCCTGGGCCCGCAGAGCGGTCTCCTGAAGCAGCGACCGGTCCGACAACAACGGCCAGAGATGTTTGGGGAAACTCTCCCGCGAGACCGGCCACAGCCGCGTGCCGGAGCCGCCGGAGAGGATGACGGGAACGATGGTTTGTTTGCTCATGCGGGAGTGTTTGCCCCATGCGAATTACGCGCGCCAGAGAGAATAGCGGGGCGGAGTGTCACGCGGATATCCGAATCGCCGCGCCCGGCAGAGCGGTCCCCGGCGGGTTCCGGACAAGCAACCCGGCCTTGACTGGCCCATTACCCTTGCAGGGCCGGGGGCGCGTGATGCCCCGCCGGCGGCGAGGTCGCGCGAGTCCCGCGCGGCTTCGCGTTCTTCGGGAGCGGGCATCGGAACAAGCGCGGTCCGAACACGTTAGCCGGAAACGGGCGATCCCAAACCGGGTTCGTCTCAACTGTGATGGAGAGTCCAAATGAGGCAAGTGCTTTTAACGAGCGCGGCGTTGGTGATGATGTCGGCGGCCGCGTTCGCGCAGACCATGCCGGCGCCGAATCATGTGTCGACGACGGTTCAGCCCGCTCGCATGGCGGCGAATGGCCAGGCGGCGTCCGCGAGCGGCATGTTCGTCAATGTTCCGGCTCGGGAAGAGCTGAGTTCGAACGTCGTTGGGTTGGATGTTTATAACAGCGCCAATCAGAACATCGGCGAGATCAAGGACGTCGCTTTCGACGCGAATGGCGTGAAGGCCTACATTCTGTCGGTTGGCGGCGTCGCCGGGGTGGGTTCGCACTACGTGGCGGTGGACCCGTCGGCGGTGCGGATCAGCTATGACGCCAACGCGAAGAAATGGCATGCCGCGATGAACAGCAGCGCCGACTCGCTGAAGGCCGCGCCGGAATACAAGTATTCCAGCAACGGCTGATCTGACACGAGTCAGGCCTGACCTGATCTGAACGCGGCCCGGCTGAGGTTTCGCGGCCTCAGCCGGGCCGTCATGCGTGCGGCATGGCGTCCGGCGCCACGCGAGGATCGCGGCGGGTTACCGCGGCGTTGGCACAACCTGGGACGGGGCACCCGGGGTCATGATCGAACTGGTGCCGTTGCCGTTGTTCATCATCGTGCCGGGAACGGCGGACCCGGGAGTCATGACCGTTTGCGGCGAGCCCGGGGACCCGGTCACGAGGCCGGGCCCGCGCGATGTGCCGACGCTCGAGGATGGCGCGATGGGGGCGCTGGAGGGGGCCATCGGCTGGAAGCCGCCGGATGGCGGGGCTTGCGCCAGGACGGGGGCGGTGGCGGCCGCCAGGGCCAGAGTCGCCGTGAGCCAGAACCTGATCATTTCGTGTTCTCCCGGGGCCCGTTGATCGGGGTTTTCCGATGGCAGGATATGGGAGGTGCGACAGAGCCGCGAAAGGGCCGCGAACGATTCGTAACGGCCCAGGGCCGCCCCCACGGCGCCAGCGTGATGCACCGCTCACGCCGCGCCGTCTTCGTCGCGCCGGCGTGGTCGCGCGCGACGAAGACGGCGCGTGAGTTAACATGACCCTTCCCTTCACCGTCATCCCCCGGCTTGTCCGGGGGATCTGCCGCCGCGCTGTGCTTGTGCGGATACCCGGACAATTCCCCGATCCAGTCGGGGGGAGGGCCATGACGGTGAACGGTAGATGCCTCGTCGTTTATCGTTGGATGCCGCCTTAGCGTGGCGTTGGCACCACCTCGGATGGGCTGCCCGGGACCATGATCGAGCTGGTGCCGTTGCCGTTGTTCAGCATCATTCCGTTCACCGGCGAGCCCGGGATCATGATCATTCGCGGCGAACCCGGGGATCCGGTGACGAGGCCTCCGCCACGCGACGTCGTGACGCTTGAGGGTGAGGTGGGAGGGCTGGATGGGGCCATGGGTTGGAAGATTGCCGGTCCGGCGGGAGGGCCGCTCGCGGGGCCGCCCGGCGGCTGGAATTGCGCGAAGGCGGGGGCGGTGATCGCCGCCATGACCGTCGCCATCGCGAACCGTAATTTGATCATTGCATGTTCTCCAGCGGCGCTAATTGCTACCCCATCCACTGATGACGATCTGGTGAGCCTGGTTGTAGGCATTTGACTGAAACCGAAACCAATGCGTGTTTCTTTGCCAGTTGTGATCCCAGTTCTCGCCAGTATTGGCCTGTTCCCGTGCTTGTTGATTGATGCGGTTGACCGCGGCCACGTGCTGAGCGATCGCGAGTTGCGCCTCCGCCGCCGATAGTTGGTTGACCTTAAACGCCGCTACCTGCTTCAACTGATTATTCAAGGTCAGTTCCATGGTGGCAAGGGCGACCTGTTCAATTTTTTGAATGATTCTGATTTGATCGGCTTTGTCGAACGCTGAAGGAAACTGTAATTTCATCTCCTTTTCCACGATGCCGGAAACAATTTCCTCCGCCAATGCGTCGGCCAGCGAGCCGGCCGCGTTGGCAACGTCATGTTGGCACTCGGCGGAACCGTCAATCGCGTGCGAACACGCGACAATGATGAATTTGCGCGCCGCTGGTGAAGCGGGTGGTGGCGGATCCGGCGGTGGCGATCGATCCGGTTGCGCGGTTCCCCAATTGTCCGGCATCCCGGGGGAGCCCAAGGGCGGTGGAACGTTGGGGGTCTGAAGATTGCCCAGCGGAGCATTAAACTGGCCCCGCGTTTGGGTATCTGGCACTGGAGGTGGAGGATATGGTCTTTGGACGAACTGAGCTTTTGCTCCGTCCGTGGCTCTCGTCAGCATGCCGGCAAGCGATATGAGAAGCGCCAGTGGCACCGCCATGAAACAAGATTTGGACCACTGGAACATGACAGGCCCCACTCCGTTGATCCGCGAAGGCGCGACATGATGTAAATGAAGGTCGCCGGTGCAGTTCACTCCGAAACGATCCGGCCAACATAGCATCGCGGTCTGAGTTTGGCTATTCTGCCCTCGGGCGCGGGCTTCGGCATTCATTGCCAAGGTGCGCCATTCTGACCCCGCTCCAAGGTGGAATATGCTGAAACGTTCGTTCCAGGTGATATTCTCAGTATTGATTTATTTCCCTTGCGCGGCTCTTGTCTTTTGGGTGTTTGGCCCTTATGGCCTGATCCCGCTCAGACCGTTGGCGTTGCCGATCTTTATTGGAATGTATGCCTCCGCTTTGCTGACCATATGGACGATCACGGACAGTGAAGCGTGGCGGACCTCGCGGGTCTCCTGGGACGCGGACCAAGGAGCCGGGATCGCCGCGCCGCTCATGCTGATTGTCAGGTTCGCGCTCGGTCCGGCCGTTTCCCTGGGCTTTGGATGGATGGCGTCGGGTCTGTTGTCTTCCTCCATCTACGGAGCGGTGGTGTTGGGGTACAACGGCATCCCCGCGTCGGCCGCCACGGCTTTAATCCTGTCCGGAAAGATACAAAAACCGTCGATCGGCGCCGAGGGGCAGCGCGACCTCGCCGTCCTGGTCATGATCGGAGGCGTCGCGGTGGTCTTGTCCGAAATGCCGCCATTCTTGCTGTTCCCGTGGCTGTTGGGCTTCGAAGTCGTCGCCGCGATCACTTATGCTGTTCTGAGATCGTCGATCGCGAGAAAGCACAACACAAGGAATAATAACATGACCATCGCGATACTTGTAGCGGGAGCGTTGCTCATTATGGCGTCGCAGGTCATGATTGCTCGTTCGACCGCGGGATTGTACCTTGGCTCTTTGAAGACATGGTGATTCAGACTGAGGCGGGTTTTGTGCGTATTTCTTACATTGAGGCCGGCGGTCTGGCCGTTCACCGATCGCGTCGCCTCAGGGTTCTTCAGGTACCCGGCCCTCGATGTCTCGGAATGGCGCTCGAGGGTGGCGCGATGGCGCGCTGGATGGCGCCATGGGTTGGAAGACGGGGGATGCCATGGGTTGAAAGCCGGGCGCGCCACCGGATGGCGGGGTTTGCGCGAGCGCGGGGGCGGTCAGGGCCGCCAGGATAGCGATTGCCAACCGGAGCCGGATCATTTCGTTTTCTCTTGACGGTGTTCGTATTTTGTTCTTGGCGCGATTTTCGGGCGGGGCTATAGGCCGCGCGCCGCCATGCGCGAAAGGCCAGACCAATGAACCAACCGACATCCTTGATCGATCTTCCCGAACTTGTTGACAGCGTTGTGCGCGAGATTACCGACGCTCTGACCAGACATCCTTCGATGGCCGAGCCGCGGAGGCGGTCGCTCGCCCGGATGGTGCCAGCCATGGTGTCGGGACTTTTCCCCGGTGATGTCATGCAATTGATGTTGGCGGGCCAGGCGGTGCTGTTTCACGCACTGACGATCGACGCCGCCGGTGACGTGGAGCGTGAAAGCGAGGCAACGCGGAACGCTCGAGCCCGGTCGGGCGTGGTCAACCTGAGCCGGACGATGACCAGGAATCTCGACACGCTGGTCCGGTCGCAAGCAAGTTCCGCGAAGGATGCGTTGACGCGGGCCATCGGCCCGATCGCGTCAGCCCCTCACGCCCAGGACCTGGGTGAGGCGTTGCATCTGTCGCCGCGCGACGGTGACGCGGATGACCCGGTCGATCCCCCGGTCGAGCCGGAGACCCATGACGATGCGGGACACGGCCCGATCGGAAACCCCTCAGAGGACACCGCCGAGGCGACCGAGCCAGTCTCAGTGGAGCGCATCCCGGCGGAAGCGATGTCGCGTCAGCTTTTCGCGGGCGACACCGTGCCGGAGACTCCCGTGGCGGCCCCTGATGCGGCCCCGCGCAACCGCCAGCAACGACGGCGGTGGGAACGCGAGCAAGCGAAACTGGCGCGGCGGTCGCCGGTGGTGATGAACGAAGGCCGTCAGTGATCGGGGCTTGGTGCCTGGTCAGCAATCCGTCTCAGCCCAGCGCGATGCTATGTGGAGTGACCGCCATACGCGCGAAGTTAGGGTTGCGCCCTCATCGTCATGGCCGGTCCATGTCCCCGGGCTTGTCCCGGGGATTGTGCCGGCCGTCCACGTCTTCTTTACCAATCAGGTGCATCATCCTCGACAAAGCAAGTAAGGTAATATCACGGAGGGCGCGGAGAAGAGGGAGGGCGCGGAGAAACGAATTCGTCAGGTCGCGCCGTGTCCGATCAGACCCAATCGACGAGCATTGTTTGCCTTGCTTCTCCGCGTCCTCCCTCTTCTCCGCGCCCTCCCTTTGCTTGCCGAGGCCCCGGCACGTCCAAGGTCGAGAATGTCGATAGGGGCATATCTTGTTTGGTCAGAAGGCATAAACCGCGTCACGTTCGGCTTGTGGCTGAACGAATGGCTTCAGCCGGTCGCGATTGGCCACATCGACCGGGACCGGAAACAAATCCTCCAGGTACTGGGTGATGCCGACATACTCGAACCGGCCGATTGGCGCGTCTGGTTCAAGCTGGATCATGATGTCGATGTCGCTGGCTTGCGTCGCGTCGCCGCGCGCGAGGGAACCAAACAGGGCGACATGCAGCACCCCTCACCCGCGGAGTTCCGGTTCGTGGGCACGCAAGGTCGCTATGACAGCGTCGCGGTTCATCGCTTTGTCAATATCCGAATTTCGGGCTCGCCGCGAGTCTTCGTCCTGGGCGTGAGGGGAAGGAGCGATTTGGACCGAGGTTGTTCGCGGTCATGGATACGGCTCGGCCGCGCCTTGATGTGGGTGGTCTGAGGGGTGAGTCTGGCCAAAAGTTTCCAGATTGATTGTTTCTATGGAGAAAAGGGCTTAACGAAATCAGTCGGTAGCTTTTTGTCCGATAAAGAAAACTACCAAATATAGGGTGTCCTGTGATGGTAGGCCCTCCCGCCACGATTCTGACTCGTAAAGAAACCCTCGCAGACCCGCTTACTTCAGACGGCTTCACCCGGATCGCGGCCAATATACTGCCGACACCAACCCACCGCAATATGTTCACTGAAGGGAAAATCAGAGATGAGATCACACCTCTTGACCGCCTCCGCGCTCCTCATGGCCCTCGGGGGTTTCATCACTTCCACACCATCCCGGGCGGATATAATCAGCCTCTACACTGGAAGTGAGACGACAACCAGTCTGGGGCCGGGCACGTACGACATCACTGCCTACGGCGCTCATGGGGGCTACTCTACTATCATAGGTAACAGCGGCGGCCTTGGAGCCGAAATGGCAGCTCAATTTACTTTCACGGTACCGACGATCCTGACGCTGCTGGTTGGCGGTGTCGGCGGAGACGGCCCTGGCTCGCCTCGTGGCCCCGGTGGCGGTGGCGGCGGCACTTTCGTTCTCGCTTTCAGTACACCTTTGATCGTAGCAGGCGGCGGCGGAGGCGGCGGCTATAACGGGCCCGGCGGCGACGGCCTGGTGACCAACGGGGGTAGCGGTGGTCTCGGCGGCCCCGGCTACGGTGGCGCTGGAGGCGGAGGTTTCTCCACCAACGGCGGACCTGGGTTTTGGGGCTCCGGCCAAGGTTACAGCTTCACAAACGGCGGCGGCAACGCAGGCGGCGGCTTCTATGGTGCCTCTGGCGGCGGCTTTGGCGGCGGCGGCGGCGGCGGCAATTATCAGGGCGGTGGCGGAGGCGGCTATACTGGTGGTTACGGCGGCCCCGGGAACTCCGCCGGCGGCGGGGGCGGTTCCTATATCGACACTTCTGACACCTACGCGGCAACTGAGATACTGTCAGAAGTCTCCGGCGCCGCGGCCCCAGACGACTCACCCAACGGCGAAGTGATCGTCACCGAAGTCCCCAACCCAGTCCCCGAACCCGCCTCCTTGGCCGTCCTCACCCTTGCTCTGCCGGCGCTGGGATTGATCCGCCGGCGCAAGCGTGCGTGGTCGTATTTAATGGGCCTAACCTGTACCTGATTTGTGCACCAGAAAGGCCCAATGATTTCAAGGCTTCGGTTTTGGTGCACTTTTCTTAGATACTGTTGAAAAAGTCGGCGGCGTCGTCTTGAGCGGCCATTCAGATCGGATACGAAATATACCAGCCATCGAAATCACTTGATCTTTTCGTTCTGTAATGCATATGAAAACACCCAAAGCCACAGTTCCACGACTTTTTCAACAGTATCTTTAAATTGTGTACCGGAAGCCAAACCCCTTTCCAACCTCCTCACCCCGTCTCCCTAAGCCGGATGAACCGGAACCAAAAAGGCAACACATCTCCCTCGGCCGTGCGGGCAAATTTGGATGATCCGCCGATTCACATCCGCCCGATTGTTCTCGCATCAGCGGGTGCAGAGGATAAGAACCCTGTGGGTTCAGGCCATTACGACAAACCGAGCATCGCACCACGCCGTCTCAATCGCAACGGATTTTTGTGCAGAAAGTGTCAAGAGTCAGGCGGTAAGGGACTAACCCTCCCCCTCAACTCAAACTTCTGAATCTTCCCCGTGCTCGTCTTCGGCAGTGCCCCAAACGTCACATGTCTCGGGCACTTGAAATGTGCCATATGCTCCCTGCACCACCCAATAATCGCCTCCGCCGTCACCGTCTCCGCCCCGGGCTTCAGCGTAACGAACGCGTGCGGCGTCTCGCCCCACTTCTCATCCGGCCGAGCAACGACCGCCGCCTCCATGACAGAAGGATGCCGGTACAGCACCTCCTCCACTTCCAGTGACGAAATATTCTCGCCACCCGAAATAATGATGTCCTTGGCTCGATCCTTCACCTCCACATACCCATCCGGATGCATCACCGCGAGGTCGCCGGTATGGAACCAGCCGCCCGAGAACGCTTCCCGGGTTGCCTCCGGGTTCTTCAGATACCCCATCATGACCGTGTTCCCGCGCAGCATCAGCTCGCCGATCGTTTCACCATCGGCGGGAACCGGCAGCATCGTCGCCGGGTCGAACACGGCGGCGTCCTCCAGCATCGGCGTGTTCACGCCCTGCCGGGCCATGAACGCGGACTTCTCCGCCAGTCCCATCGTATCCAGCGAAGGCTGCCACATGCACACCGTCGCCGGACCGAAACTCTCGGTCAGGCCGTATAAATGCGTGACCGCGAACCCCATCTCCTCCATCCGCGCGATCACCGGCGACGGCGGAGCAGCCCCTCCAGTGGCGATCTGCACAGTCTGTTCAAACCGCCGCCGAACCTCCGCCGGCGCGTGGATCAGCATCGACAGCACCACCGGCGCGCCGCACATATGTGTCACGTTATGTTCAGCGATCGCCGGGAAGATCTCCGCCGGATCGACCCGCCGCAGACACACATGCGTCGCACCCGCCAGAGTGACGGCCCAGGTGTAGGTCCAGCCATCGCAGTGAAACATCGGCAACGTCCAGAGGTAGACGCTGGCCGGCGACAACTGAAACGTCAGAGCATTGGCCGTGGCGTTCAGGTAAGCGCCGCGATGGTGCAGAACGACTCCTTTTGGATTGCCCGTCGTGCCCGATGTGTAGTTCAACGAGATCGCCTGCCACTCATCGTCCGGCATCGCCAGTTCGAACCCCGGATCGCCGCCGGCGATGAAACTTTCATAATCCACACTCCCAATCCTCTCCCCCGAAGCGGCGAGCGGATCGTCGATATCCACAACCAGAGGCGCCGTCCCCGCCTCCTCCAGTCCGCCCCGCATCACCTGGGCCAGTTCGCGATCGATCAACACCGCTTTGGCCGCCGAGTGGCGCAGGATGAACCCGACCGCTCCGGCGTCGAGGCGGGTATTGATCGGGCACAGCACCGCGCCAATCGCCGGCACCGCGTTGTGAGCCTCCAGCATTTCCGGAATATTTGGCGCCAGGATCGCCACCGTATCGCCTTTGCCGATCCCCGCCCGAGCCAGCGCCGACGCCAGCCGCCGAGTCCGGTCCAGAAACCGAGCGTAGCTGTATCGGCGCGGTCCATGGATGACCGCGATCCGCCCAGGATAAACCCGCGCGGCGCGGAGCAGGAACGATACCGGTGACAGCGGCACGTAATTGGCCCGCGTCTGGTCAAGGTCCCGCTGGTACATTGATCCCCCCTGGGTTCGATCCGGAACTGACACGTTTGGCGTCTCCTCGACGTTCAATGTCCCCCCTGTGCACCAGGCACCGTCAGTTCGAGACTGGGCGGTTCAAACCGGGACGGGTTGGGTTTTTCGATTTTGCGGTTCACCACCGCGGTCCCGGTCTCCGACGGGGGCTGAACGGGGGCTGGCGTCGCGGTTTTGGCGGCCTCAGCGCTGACCGGCGCGGCCGCGGGGACAGCGGGCGCCGGCGCGACCGTAACCGGATCCAGCTTCACCGTCCCCGCGGGGAGCGGCAATGCCAGCACCGGATCAGGCAGCGCCGGTTCGATCCGTATCGGCTCGGCCTTCGCCGGTTCAGGCGGCGCCACGGTTGGTGCAACGGGGGGCTTCGCCGCCACCGGCTTCACCGGTTCCGGTTTCGGCGGCTCCGGCCTCGCGATCGGCCGCGGCCGCATCACCGAGGCCAACGCCACGAGATGCCGGGGCAGCATAGCCCGCGTCGCCACCGCCTCCGGCCGCCAGGCCGCGTCGGGTTTGATCTCCACCGCGCCGCCGTTTCGGCACATCGTGTCGTCGGTCCGCACCGGCGCCAGCACCGTTTCCAGGTGGATCGCGAGGTCGCGCATCGCCGCCAGCCGGTCGTCGGAGATGCTGCGCACGATCTTTGTCACCGGCTCGAACGCCGGGCCGCGCAGCTTGTCCAGATGCGCGTCCTTCGCCGCTTCATCGACGCATTTGTGGCCGTCGGTCATGGTCACCGCGACCGCGTAAAACCACATCATGACAGCGGTTTCGGAAATCGCGCTGGCACCGGTCGCGGCGATGTCCAGAGCGTGCAGCTCGGCCACCCCGATCGCGCCGGTGGCGACGAAACGCGATTGCTCCCATGCCAGAGCCGCCGCGACGCCGTGCGCGGCTACCAGGTCCTTTTTCACCGCGTCGACCCGCTGCCAGTCATGGCCCATCAGCGCGGTATCCAGCTTGCCGCGGAACGGTTGCGGGATCAGCGGCACCTTGTCGCCCTGATACTGCGACCGCAGCAAAGTCGCCTGCAGTTTCGACAAATGGATCGGGCCGCCCGCGAACGCCGCCTCCGGCGCTCCCACATCCAGCGCCGCCTGGGCGTGCGCTTCGCCGGTGCACAGGCCGAACAGCAGAAGTAATACGAGTGTCGCGCGCACCAGACCTCCTCACGCGTGCTGGACCGGGCTTGGAACCTATGGCACAGCCCCCACCTTGGGACGACGCCACCCAGGGAGGACACTGTCATGGACCCGGTCGTCAAGGTCACCGTTCAGGATTACGTCGCCACCGTGATGATGGACCGCCCGCCGGTGAACGCGCAGAGCGACCAGTTGCGCCAGGAACTGATCGCCGCGTTCGACGGCTTCACCGACCGCGATGACGTGCGGGTCGCCATTCTGACCGGCTTCGGCAAGATGTTCTCGGCCGGAGCGGACATGAAATCACGCCCCACCGGCGATACGGCGGGCGAGTACTGGGCGTTCAATCGTCTTGTCCGCGAAATGTTCAATTCGATCGGCGAATGCGCCAAACCGGTGATCGCGGCGGTGAATGGTCCGGCGTTGGGCGCGGGGTTTGCTCTGGCCGCCGCCTGCGACATCATCCTGGCGAGCGACAACGCGGTGTTCGGCATGCCGGAGATCGACATTGGCCTGATGGGCGGTGCGGCGATGCTGCAGCAACTGTTCGGCCGCTCGAGGGCACGGCGCATGTTTTATACCGGCTGGCGCGTGCCGGCCGAGGAAATGTACCGCACCGGTGTCATCGAGTGCAGCGTTCCGTGGGAGGCGTTGATGCCTGAGGCCATGAAACTCGCCACCGAAATCGCGTCGAAGAGTCCTCTGGCGATGCGCTACGCGAAGCAGTCGATGAACACGACGATGCATATGCCGCCGCGCGACGGCTATCGCTTCGAACAAAATATGACCGTTGCTCTGTCGAAATCCGAGGACGCCGCCGAAGCGCGCGCGGCGTTTTTCGAAAAACGCAAACCGAACTTCAAAGGACGCTGAGCCGTCGCCCTTTCCCCGGGCGTGCCACCGCCCTAGACTCCGTCCGGTACGACGGATGGAGCGGAATAATGCGCGAAATGGTCCTGGTCGGCTTTCTGCAGGCGCAGAATTGCACAACGCTGGCGAGCGCATGGCGGCATCCCGATGCTCGTTCGGATTTCACGTCCGCAGCGTATTACCAGAGAATTGGTCAGATTCTGGAGGAGGGAAAATTCCAGATGGGGTTTTTCGACGACCGCCTGGCGATGCCGGATATTTACGGCGGCAATCCAGCCGAGGTCGTCGCCAACGGCGTGCGCGTGGTGAAGATCGATCCGATCGCGACCTTGATGGCGATGGGATTCGGCACCAAATATCTCGGCATCGGTTCGACCGCCTCGACGACGTATTTCGAACCGTTCGATGTCGCGCGCCGGTTTCAGACCGTCGATCACATGATCGGCGGACGCGCGGCCTGGAACGTCGTGACCTCGGTGAACGACGGCGAGGCGCATAACATGGGCCGCGACATCCACATGGATCACGATCTTCGTTACGATCGCGCCGATGAGTTCATGGAGATCGTGCATAGTTGCTGGGACGGATGGGAGGATGATGCTCTCGTCGTCGATAAACAGTCCGGCCTGTTCGCGCATCCGGAGAAAGTGCATCGGCTGGAGTATGAAGGAAAGTTCCTGAAATCGCACGGCACGTTCACCGTTCCGAGGTCACCGCAGGGCCATCCAGTGGTGATCCAGGCGGGCTCCAGCGCGCGCGGGAAAACCTTCGCGGCGCGGTGGGCCGAGACGATGTTCGTTGGTTACCCGGACTTTGAGACCGCGAAGCGCGATTACGCCGCGATGAAAGCGTCGATCGCCGCGCTGAACCGCGATCCGGATAAGGTGACGATCAATACGATCGCTTATCCGGTGGTGGCGGAGACTCGCGCCGAGGCCGAGGATAAGTGGGCACTGATCGACTCGCTGTATAAGGAGGTCGATGGGTTGTCGCTGTTGTCCGAAGCGCTGAACTACGATTTTAAGAAGAAGGGCATGGACGAACCGTTCACCGGTGAGGAACTGGAAGGCATGTCCGGCATGCAGGCGATGCGCGACCGGGTGGTGGAACGCATCGGCCGCAACCCGACAGTGCGCGATTTCCTGGAAGTCACCCGTCGCGGCCGTCCCCGTGAGGCGATCATCGGCAGTGCCAAGGACGTCGCTGACCGATTGGAAAAATGGTTCACAGAAGGCGCGTGTGATGGTTACGTGATCGCCGGTACCCACACGCCCGGCTCATTCGAGGATTTTGTGAAGTTTGTCGTACCTGAACTGCAACGGCGTGGCCTGTCACCGAAGGAATACAAAGGCGCCACGTTGCGGGAGAACCTCGGACTGGGCCGTCCTGAAATCGGCGGCTGGAAATTGAAGTCGGCGTGACTGCCTGGTTGGTTGCAAAAGAAAGCTTCGCGACCTTGGCGAACTTTTTCTTCTTTGTGATGCATGGGACCGTGCCTTGTCGTCAGGCAGCGGTGTGAGGCACGGATCCGATGAACACCATCAGCCTGAATTCGTGGAGCGGCCCCATACATCACAAAGAAGAAAAAGTTCGCCAAGGTCGCGAAGCTTTCTTTCCTATCCCTGTGACAAGGACGTGAAGTGGCGAAGAAATCCATTTTGATCTCTGGCGCGACCGGACTCGCCGCGCTGCCGGCCCACCTTCGATCGTTTTGATCGTGGAAATCAACCAGGCCGGTTTCCACGACACCATGGATACCGAGGTGATGTTCCGCGAATGGTTCAGCGTGTTTCAGAGGACGCGGTTACTGCCCCTCCCGGACCACCGGATTGCTTAGCGTGCCAATTCCGGAAATTTCGACCTCGATCGTGTCGCCATGTTTCATGTTTTGCGTCGCGCCCTCGGTGCCCATCCACACCACATCGCCGGGATACAGCGTCAGGCAGGTGGTCATCGCGACCAGGTAATCGACCACGCCGAACACCATGTCGTTGGTTTCGAAGTCGATCAGTTCTTCGCCGTTCAGGCGAATCTTCGTGTGCAGGTCTTCCAGTCTCACATCGGTCTCGATCCACGGACCCATCGGCTTGAACGTATCGGTGTTCTTCGCCCGCCACAAAGTGCGGTCCTGCTTCTGCCAGCTTCGCTCGCTGACGTCGTTGCCGATGGTCCAGCCCATGACGGCGGACAGAGCATTTTCCCGTGTCAGGTTCTTGCACTTGCTGCCGATCACCGCGACCAGTTCACCCTCGTACTGCACCAGTTCGGTGGCATCCGCCGGGATGACGATATTTTCCCCATGCGCGATCAGAGCGTTGTTGGCGCGGTAGCCGATGTCAGGTTGCGTCGGCAGGCTGACGGGCAAGCCCAGTTTCTCGGCGGCTTCACGAACGTGTTTTTCGTAGTTGAGGCCGGCGGCGTAGAACGTCGGCGGCACCACCGGCACCAGCAGCTTCACATCCGAAAGTTTCAACTTCTGACCGGTGCGCTCCCACGCCGCGAACGGCGAACCACGCACCGGAATGATGATGTCGCCCTCGACAACGCCATAGGCCGGCGTTCCACCCTGATCGAAACGAGCCCAACGCATGGGGATTCTCCTGGTGATTAAGCGGTGGCGATTTCCTTGACGCCAAGGTCCTCGAGCATCTTTTCCCGCATGATGAATTTTTGCATTTTCCCGGTGACCGTCATCGGGAACTCCGACACGAACCGGATGTGCCGCGGTACTTTATAGTGCGCGATCTGGTCTTTGCAGAATGCTTTGACGTCCTCTTCGGTGAGCGTCGCGCCATCGCGAATTTTGATCCAGGCGCAGAGTTCCTCGCCATAGCGTTTGTCGGGAACGCCGAACACCTGCACGTCCTGGATCGCCGGATGGCGGTAAAGGAACTCCTCGATCTCCCGCGGGTAGATGTTCTCGCCGCCGCGGATCACCATGTCCTTGATCCGGCCGACGATGTTGCAATACCCGTCCGAGTCCATCGTCGCCAGATCGCCGGTATGCATCCAGCCCGCTTTGTCGATCGCCTGAACGGTGCGCTCCTCATCGTCCCAGTAGCCGAGCATCACCGAATAGCCGCGGGTGCAGAATTCCCCTGGCGTCCCGGCCGGCACGATGCGGCCCTCGGTGTCCACGATCTTGACCTCAACGTGAGGATGCACGCGCCCAACCGTCGAGGTCTGATGCTCCAGAGTATCGCCGATCAACGTCTGCGTGCTGACCGGACTGGTTTCGGTCATGCCGTAGCCGATCGTGATGTCGCTGAGGTGCATGTCGTTGATGCAGCGGCGCATGACCTCGATGGGGCAGGGCGCGCCGGCCATCATGCCGGTCCGCAAACTGCCCAGATCAAACTCGGTGAACCGAGGATGATCGAGTTCGGCGATGAACATCGTCGGCACGCCGTACAGCGAGGTGCAGCGTTCCTCGGCAACGGTTTCCAGTGTCGCCAGCGGATCGAATCCCTCACCGGGAAACACGATCGCCGCGCCGCTGGTCAGGCAGGCGAGGCTGCCGATCACCATGCCGAAACAATGATACATCGGCACCGGAATGCACACTTTGTCGCGCTCGGTATACCCCATCGCCTGAGCGAGGAAGAACCCATTATTAAGAATGTTGTGATGCGTGAGCGTGGCGCCCTTCGGCAAGCCTGTCGTGCCGGATGTGAACTGAATGTTGATTGCCTCATCGAATTGCAGCGCGCCTGCCAGGTCCTTCAGCGCTGCCCGCTCCGCCGCGCCGCCCATGCCGTAAACCGACTCGAACGCGATCGTCCCAGATGCCGCGCCGCCGATCTGAATGACCGACCGCAACGCGGGCAATTTTCCCGCGTCCAAATGTCCGGGCCTGGATTTCGCCAGTTCCGGAGCAAGCGTATTGACCATGCCGATATAGTCGCTGGTTTTGAACTTTGTCGCCGTCACCAGCGCCCGGCAGCCAACCTTGTTCAGCGCGTATTCCACCTCCGACAGGCGGTACGCCGGGTTGATGTTCACCAGGATCAGCCCGGCCTTCGCGGTCGCGTATTGGGTGACGATCCACTCGGCGTTGTTGGGCGACCAGATGCCGATGCGCTCGCCCGCCTTCAAACCCATCGCGACGAGGCCGGCGGCGAAAGCATCGACCTTTTCGCCAAGCTCGCGCCAGGTCCAGTGAATGCCCTGCTGACGGGAAATCACGCCAGGTTGCCCGCCCCATCGCTCCACGGTGCGATCGAAATGCGCGCCGATCGTTTCGCCGATCAGCGGCGTCGCGGACCCGCCATGGGCGTAGCTGAGCATTAAGACCCTCCTCCGGTCAGTTCCAGCAGTGGCAGAAGGATCCTGTCGCGTTCTGCCGCCAGTTGCGCGATCGAGCGGCCGCGTGCTTCCGCCGCCACGCCGTCGATGATTTGCCGGATTGTCGCCTCCGACAATTCCGGTGTCGACATCGACGCCCACCACGCCTCGAACGCCGGTTTGAACTGGGCGAGCATATGAGTGATGCCGCCCTCGCCGCCGCCCAGATGAAACGTCATGTGGGGACCCATGGCGGCCCAGCGAAGACCGGGTCCGGCGGTGATGGCGGTGTCGACGTCCTCGACCGAGGCGAGGCCGGTGACCACGGCGCTCACCGCCTCTCGCCACAACGCGGCCTGCAACCGGTTCGCCAGGTGGCCTGGCGCTTCCTTACGGATATGGATCGGCTTTTTGCCAATGTGGCGATAGAATTCCAGGCACCAGGCGATCGTTTCGGGCGCGGTGGTTTTGCCGCCAACGACCTCGACCAGCGGGATCAGATGCGGCGGATTGAACGGGTGGCCAACGGCGAAGCGCGGCGCGGAGCGAAAGCCCGTCTGGATCTCACTCATCAGCAAACCCGAGGTGCTGGAGGCGAGGATCGCGTCGTCACGCAACGCCGTATCGATCCGGGCGTAGAGTTCGCGTTTGATAGGCAGGCGTTCCGGCGCGCTTTCCTGCACGAAGTCGGCGCCGGCGACGGCTGCTTCCGGCGACGCCACGAAGCGCCATGCGTCCGGTGACGCGCCGGACGTCATGCCCAGTCGCGCCATCGCGGGCCAGGCGTCGGCGATATAGCGGCGAACGTAGTCCTCGGCTTCGGGCCGCGGGTCCCAGACATCGACCACCATGCCGCGGGCGAGAAACCACGCCGTCCAACTGGCGCCGATCGTACCGGCACCGAGTATGGCGGCCCGCTTCACGTCGGCCGGTTGCGTCATCGGGTTCCTCCTGTATCAGTATTGGCTTCTACCAGGACCGCTCGCAAGCCGATAGGAGGACACGTGCCGGAAGACTCGCTTCGCCGGCCCGAGGACAGCGTCAGACTGGACTGGCCAGCCGTCGGTGCTTACCTGGCCGGCCAGGGCATGCGGCTGGACGGCGATCCTCCGCCGCGGCAGTTCGCCGGCGGCCTCGCGAACCTGAATTATCTGATCTACCTGGACGGGAAGCCCGCCGTGCTGCGCCGCCCGCCGATGGGCGAACTGCCGGCCGGTGCTTACGACATGGCGCGCGAGCATCGCATCCTGTCGCGTCTGCCGAATGCGTTGCCGTTCGTGCCGCGGAGTTTGCATCTGTGCGACGATCCCTCGGTGTGCGGGCAACGGTTTCAGATTTTGGAATACCGGCCCGGCCTGGTCATTCGCGAGACCATTCCGCCGGACCTCGCCGCGCGTCCCGGTCTTGGCGAGCGCCTGTCGGACGTGTTGCTGACGACCATCGCCGCGATCCACGCGGTCGATACCACCGCGATCGGTCTGGACGATCTCGGCCGGCCGGACGGCTTCCTGGCGCGTGCCGTATCCGGCTGGATCAAACGCGGTTGGGCCGCCCGTGAAGACGGCACCGACGCGTTGCACCGCGAGGTCGGCGCCTGGCTGGAACAAAACATCGTCCCTGACGGAAAGCCAGGCCTTTTGCACAACGACTTCAAGCTCAACAACATTATCCTGAACCCCGATGACCTGTCCCCTGTCGCCGTCGTCGACTGGGATCAGGGCACAAGAGGCGATCCGTTGTTCGACTTCGCCACGCTGCTGTCCTATTGGCTGCATCCCGACGACCCATGGGCCATGCACGACATGAAGCAAATGCCCGCTGTCGAAGCCGGTCTGTGCCCGCGCGCCGACGCGGTCGCGGCCTACGCGCGACTGACCGGCCGCGATGTGTCGAACATTTTGTTCCACCGTGTGATCACCATGTACAAACTGGCGGTGATCTTCCTGCAACTCGGCCTGCGCTACCGCACCGGCGCCACCACCGAACCTCGCTATGCCCCGTTGACCGCGATCGGCACCGGAATTCTGCAATTCACCCACGAGATCGCCCAAGGACGCGCATTCTGATGGACTTTTCTCTCACACCCGAGTTGCTTGAACTGCAACAACGCGCTCGCGCCTTCATCCGCGACAAGATCATTCCGCTGGAGGGCGACAAACGCCAGACCCATCACGGTCCCACCGAAGACTTCCGTCAGGAACTGGTGGCACTCGGCCGCGAGGCGGGATTGCTGGCGCCGCACGCCAGTGTCGAATACGGCGGGCTCGGCCTGGACAATGTCGGCAAGGCGATCGTGTTCGAGGAAGCCGGCTACTCGCTGCTTGGCTCCGTCGCGATGCATGTCTTCGCGCCCGACGAGGCCAATATCCACATGCTGGAAGTCGTGGCGACAGCGGAACAAAAGGAGCGGTGGCTGCGCCCGTTGGCATCCGGCGCGGTCCGATCCTGCTTCTGTATGACCGAGCCGGCACCAGGCGCGGGATCGGATCCCTCCGCGCTGCTGACCACCGCGAAGAAGGACGGTAACCATTACGTCATTGATGGAGAAAAGTGGTTCATCACCGGCGCTTACGGTGCCTCGTTCGCTATCATCATGGCGAAGGGCGAGGACGGCCACGCGACCATGTTCCTGGCCGACATGGATCAACCCGGCATCGAAATCGTCCGCGCGATGGACGGTCTGGACAGCGCTTTCGCCGGCGGCCACGCGGTGGTCCGGTTCGACAATTTACGTGTCCCGGCCTCGGATATTCTGGGCGAGCCGGGCAAGGGATTTCGTTACGCACAGGTGCGGTTGGCACCGGCGCGGCTGACGCATTGCATGCGCTGGCTCGGCGCGGTGCGGCGAGCGCACGACATCGCCACGGAGTACGCGCGACGCCGCGAAGTGTTCGGCCAGAAACTGGTCAACCATGAAGGCGTCGGTTTCATGCTGGCGGATAACGAAATCGACATCCGCATGAGCCGGCTGGCGATCTGGCACACCGCGTGGTTGCTGGATCAGGGTGCTCGCGGCACCGCGGAGTCGTCGATGGCGAAGGTGTTCTGCTCCGAGGCGATCTGGCGCGTCGCGGATCGCTGCGTGCAGGTGCTCGGCGGCCAGGGCGTCACCCACGAAACACTGGTGGCGCGCATCTTCAGCGAGGTGCGCGGCTTCCGGATCTACGACGGCCCGTCCGAGGTGCATCGCTGGAGCCTCGCACAGAAAATCAGCCGCGATGGAGCCAACTGGTGAGCGGGGATTTCGATCTCACCGGCAAAGTCTGTGTCGTCACCGGCGCCGGCCGCGGGATCGGCCGCGGTATGGCCGAGGGCCTGGCCCGCAACGGCGCCACCGTGGTGCTGACCGGGCGCACGCGGGCGACGCTCGAAGAAGCGGCGGCCGCTATCGGCGAGCAAACCCTCGTCCATGTCACCGACGTATCGAAAGAGCCCGACGTCGTGGCGTTGCGCGATGCCGTGCTGGATCGTTACGGCAAGATAGACGTGCTGGTGAACAACGCCGGTGTCGATCCAATCTTCAAGGGTATCGAACGCACAAGCCTGGAGGAATGGCTGCACATCATCGACATCAACCTGACCGGAACGTTCTTGTGCTGCAAATATATCGGCGGCGCGATGGTACTGGGCGGTTCGGTGATCAATGTCAGTTCCGTGGCGGGTCACGTCGGGCTGTTGCGCTCGGTGCCATACTGCGCCTCGAAAGGCGGCGCCGAGCTGATGACCAAAGCACTCGCGCTCGACTGGGCTTCGCGCGGCGTGCGGGTGAACGCGCTGGCGCCGGGCTGGGTCGATACCGACCTGACCCACGAGCTGCTGACGCATGACGTGCACGGTCAGCGGCTGCTGTCCGGCACGCCTCTGGGCCGCTTCGCCACGCCGAAAGACATGGCCGGTGGCGTGGTGTTCCTGGCCTCGGACGCCTCGGCGTTCATGACCGGGCAGAGCCTGGTGATCGATGGTGGCTGGACGGCGGCGTGAGACGGTCACTGGTTTCGAACGCGGTCCGATGATCGATCGCCGTGGCCGCATGGAGCGGCACATTCGCCCGCGTCCCCAGGCCGCGCGCCTGGGTCAACAGGAATACCGCGAAGACCGCGGCACCGAAAACGATCCACGTCCATGATCGGGCGATGACGGTCTGCTCTCGCGGGCCGCGCGCCACCGCACCGGCGGCAACGAGCAGGCCAGCCGGCAGAATGGTCAATGTTTCGAAGCCGTCGATGGCGCCCGGGATCGGCTCGGTCGACCACATCAGGCCCGAGATCGCGGCCGTTACGATCGCGGTGCCGTAAGCCACGAGAATCGCGCCACGTGTCACACCTGGACACCGGCGCGCGACCACGATCATCCATCGCACCGCGGCCGAGTAAACCGCGATGCCGATGACCGCGACGACCGGGCGCCATGTCCAGTCCCACCCCATGCGGCGTGCCACGAAGAACAGATCGTCTCGATTGACCAATGGTTGGATGATCAACTGACCCGCGCCCCAGAACAGACTGAGCGCGCCGAACATCAGCAGCAGAAAGCCTGCCGCCGGCGGCGGGCGCGTGAACGACAGGATCGCGATCGACATCGCGCCGAACAACAGGCTGGCGATCGTCCCACCCATGTCGGTGATCGATCCGGCGCCGGCGCAGCGAAACCATGTCGACGTCAGCAGTGTGATGCGTCCTCCCTCGATCGCGCAGCCGGTACCATGCCCTACGGTTTCATGCACCACCGCCGCCATCGTGAAGGCCAGCACGCCGAGTACGACGACCGTCGCGAAGTCGGATCGGGACCGGGGTTTCGTTTCGGGCATGAGCCGGCGCGTTATCCGTCAGCCGCCGGGAGTACGCTGACGGGCATCCAGGTGGCCTCACGCCGCGCCATGCGGACCTCGGCCGATTCATCGTCGCGGTCGGTGCGGGCCGCGTCGCGCGTGAACTTGTCGCGGTCGTTCAGGCACAATGTGTTGATCACTGCGCGCGGACGGCGTCTCGCAGACCGCGCCGACATAGACGCCACATCCCCGGCACAGCAGATAATCCGCCGTGCGTGAGCCGAAACGGTAACGCCGCGTCAACGACAAATCCGATACCGCCACCTGCGCCTGACCCACCGGGTCGGACAAGGTACGAGTGCCGTGCGAGCGGCAGAACGAACAGGCGCAGGACCGGATCGGCGTGTCCGCCGGAGCGGTCGTCAACCGGACGCGGACACGCAGATTGCCGCAATGGCAGCCGCCCTCGTGCGTGGCCGGTGACCCGATGGCGAGCGTCATCGTCGCGTCCTCTCGAAGCTCAATCGACGCTCACCAAACAGGATAATCCGGCGGTTGAAAACAGGGCAATCGCCTGGACCAGGAAGGCCGGGGTTTCACCCCCTTGGGCCGCGAAGAGCGGACCGATGCCCCTGGTCGGGTCGAGGGTGAAACCCCGCGCTTCCTGGTCCATGCAATTGCCCCAACGCCAATCTGTGCGCAAACTGAGCGGATGCCCACACCGACCCTTTCCCCCCGCATTCGCGCCACCTTCGCCGCGCCCATCCCAACCGCCAAGGCCTGGGCCTCGCGCTACGACGGCCGTGCCGGTCCGATCATCGATCTGACGCAGGCCGTTCCCGGCTATCCCACCCATCCCGACCTGGCGACGCGGCTGGCGGAAGGCGCGGCCTCGGCGGTGCAGGCTCGTTACGGAACGATCGACGGGGACGAGACGTTGCGTGAGGCGCTCGCCGCCGACATGAACCGGATTTATGGCGGCAATGTCGGTGCCGCCGACGTGGCGATCACCGCCGGCGCCAATCTCGCGTTCACCATGGCGCTGACCGTGCTGTGCGGCACCGGCGATCAGGTGATGCTGCCGGTGCCGTGGTATTTCAACAACGCCATGGCGGTGACGATGCAGGGGCTGGAGCCGCTGCCGTTGCCGACCCGCGCCGAGGATGGTTTCGTTCCCGATCCGGATCGCGCGGCCTCGCTGCTGACGCCGCGCACCCGCGCCATCGTGTTGATCAGCCCGAACAATCCAACCGGCGCGATCTATCCGCCCGAGGTGATCGTCCGCTTCGCCCACTTGTGCCGCGAGCGCGGCCTCTGGTTGATCGTTGATGAATCGTATCGGGACTTCCTGCCCGAAACCGCGTCGCCGCCGCATCCGTTGTTTCAGGACAATGAATGGCGCGACGGGCTGATCCATCTCTACTCGTTCTCCAAGGCCTATTGCGTCGCCGGCCATCGGGTGGGCGCCATCGCCTGCGGGCCGCTGGTGCGCACCGAACTAAACAAAGTGCTCGACACCATGCAGATCTGTCCGCCCCGAGGCCCGCTACCCGCTCTCACCTGGGCGATCGACAATCTGCACGACTGGAAGCGCGACAACCGTGCCGTCATCGCCGAACGCGCGCGCGTCTTTCGCCAGGGCGTCGGCCAGTTGCCGGACTGGCGGATCGACGCTCTGGGCACTTATTTCGCTTACGTCCGGATCCCCGAGGGCGAGCGCGACGCCATGGCGGTGGGTGAGGCCCTGGCGACGCAGCGCGGGCTACTGTCCCTGGTGGGGCCGTTTTTCGGACCGGGTCAGGAGCGGCATCTGCGTCTGGCTTTCGCCAATGTCGGGCTGGATTCCATCGCCGAGGTGCCGGCGCGGCTGCGCGGACTGGAATAGCGATTGGGTGCTGCTCGCCGCTGCCGGGACGGCGAGCGAGGCCGAGGCAGCCATCCAGCGAGGCCTCGACGTCGCCCGGCGGCAGAACGCGAAATCCTGGGAACTGCGTTGCGCCACGAGCCTCGCCCGCCTGTGGCGGCAACAGGGACGCCACCAAGACGCGCTCGCGCTGCTGGCCCCTGTCTACGGCTGGTTCACCGAAGGCTTCGATACCCACGATCTGCGAACAGCCCGCGCGCTGCTCGATGAATTCGCCGGAACGACAGGCCCGTGGCGTCAGAGCGATCCGTCCGGCGCGAGATGCGCCCGGAGGCGGTTTACCATGTCATGGAATTCGAAGGCGTCTCCACAGAGGTCGTCGATCCCGAACGGGCAATCCGACTCAAGCCGAGCCATGACTTTGTCATCGCCGGGAGCCGTTCCGCTCTCGCGATAGAGGGTCATTTTCTGGGCCGCTTCCCGCACCGCGTGACGCCAGATCAGATCGAGGTCGATCCGCTGCCGCATGCTCCGCTGCCAGGCCTGGATCAAATTTCCGCGAAACGTAAAGACTTCGAAGGTCCAATGCCGCACCGACCCGGTGTCGGCATTCAGCGCGATCAGGATGGTATGCGACAAAATCAGTCGCATGAAGCTGGTAACGGCCCGAAAGTGACTGTTCCCCACGTCCTCGATCTCCTCGACAATGTTCGCCAGATCGAGTTCGTTGGGAAGGTCCACCCGGGACGCGAAACCGCGCAACGCCGCGGCCTGCTGCTCGGCCCAGGTGCAGATATCGGTCTCATACAGGGTGTCGTGGTCCATCGCCGTCCTCCGCGGCGATATTAGGGCCGCCGTCCCATCCAGTTCAACCAACAACTGGTCCCGCTTCTCCGGTCCGCCACCACGCCAGGCGGCCCTGTCGCGGGTGTCGCGCAAGTGGCCTGTGCGTCGGCCGCCGCCGGGCTGAAAGTGGTCGAAAGGGTGGGAGGCGGACCGGTTGAAGCCGACCTCCATCGCCTCAGGGGCGAGGCCTTGCTCGCCGCTGCCGGGACGGCGAGCGAGGCCGAGGCAGCTATCCAGCAAGGTCTCGACGTCGCCCGGCGGCAGAACGCGACGTCCTGGGAACTGCGCTGCGCGACGAGTCTGGCCCGCCTGTGGCGCCAACAGGGCCGGCATGAAGACGCGCTTGCGCTACTGGCCCCGGTCTACCGCTGGTTCACCGAGGGCTTCGATACCGAAGATCTGAAAGAGGCCAAGGCGCTGCTCAATGAACTGACCTGAAACGGCGACTGGTATGCGCGCAAATCTGTGGCCCAGGTGTCACCGTCCCAGATCGAAGGGCCACCCGTTCGCGGCCTGACGAAGGGCCGCTTCGGGTGGCTATGTAGAACTCTACATAGCGACCCCTATGCATAGGACCAAACTATGCAGAGCAGCGCGTGCGATTGATGTGTTTGTTGGGTTCCAGGCAACATCGGCAGCGGTTGAACTCGACATAGTTTGATCGGTCTCCTCAGGTGGAA
>Ga0182018_10001489_pt1 | contig 26491 bp, 22 predicted proteins | sample 812P2MmetaG_FD_120490 | JGI IMG/M metagenome (GOLD analysis project Ga0182018, IMG submission 120490) | Permafrost microbial communities from Stordalen Mire, Sweden - 812P2M metaG | ecosystem: Environmental > Terrestrial > Soil > Wetlands > Permafrost | place: Sweden: Stordalen | collected...
CACGAACAGCCACAGTACCGCGCCCGCCACGCCGGCGATCGCGATACTGGCCATCGCGCTTGACCAGCTTCCGGTCCATCGCACCAGCAAAGCGGTCAACATCGGGCCCGCCACGCCGGCCGCAGCGCTCCGCCAGCCAACCTCCGGGCACCTGCAACGGCGCATAGGTCCAGGAGAAACTGGTGAGGATCACCGACATTTCGACCAGCGTAAAACCGTATTCATGCTGAATTGTGGGTGCCGCGACCGCGATCGCCGTGCGGTCGAGCGACATGACGAAGGTGATCGGAGCGATCAGGAAGATCATCAACGACCATCGCGGGCCGCCGGCACGGGTTGGCATTCGGCTCTCCCATCCTCGGGCCGGGTGGCCATGAGCCCCCACCATGATATGACAATCCCCCGACGGCCACCCACGACGCCAAAATATGAACATCGGGTTCGAAATCCTCATCATCCTGCTGCTGATCGTCGTGAACGGGTTGTTCTCGATGAGCGAACTCGCGTTGGTTTCGGCTCGCCGCGCCCGCCTCGCCGTGATGGAGAAGAAGGCGGTCTCCGGCGCCCGTGCGGCGCGGGCACTCGCTGACGATCCGCATCGGTTTCTGCCGACGATTCAGGTGGGTATTACTCTGGTCAGCGTTCTGACCGGCGTGTTTGGCGGGGCCAACGTCGCGGCACACCTGAAGGATTGGCTCGAAACCATGCCGCGTATCGCGCCGTTCGCGGATTCGCTGTCGCTTGGTCTGGTCGTGATCGTGACGACCTACCTGACCCTGGTGCTAGGGGAACTGGTTCCGAAACAGCTCGCGCTGCGTCAGCCGGAGGCGATTTCCGCCAAGGTGGCTCGTCCGCTGGCAGTTTTCATCCGCATCGCCGGTCCCGTCGCCTGGCTGTTGAACGAGTCGTCCGGCGTCGTACTTCGCCTGTTCGGACTGCACCGCGCGCCGGCGCGGACCGTCACCGAGGAGGAACTCAAAGCTCTGCTGGTTGAGGGCGCCCAGGCCGGGGTGCTGGAACTGGAAGAGCGGGACATGATCGAGCGGGTGTTGCGCCTGGCCGACAAACCGGTACGTGCCATCATGACACCGCGTACCGAACTGGCCTGGATCGACCGTACCGATCCGCCAAAGGATATCGCGCTGGCGTTGAAGGCCGCGCCCCACTCGCGGATCGTGGTTTGCGAGGGCTCGATCGACAACGTTGTCGGCATCGTGCAGGCGAAGGATTTGCTCGACAGGATTCTGAGCGGAGGCGACCTGTCGATCGGCGCGGCACTGCGTCAGCCGATCGTCGTGCCCGACACGGTCACGGCACTCGATGCCCTGGAACGGCTGAAAACCGATCCGTTGGGCCTCGCGCTGGTGCTGGATGAATACGGCAGCTTTGAAGGCGTCGTGACCATCGCGGACATGCTGGAGGCGATCGTCGGCGATCCGGCCGATACGGCGGCGCAGCCGGCGGAGCCAGGCGTCGAGGGCGAAACCAGTCTTGTGATGGACGGCATGATGCCGGTTGATGAGGCGAAGGCTCGGCTTGGTTTGCCTGATTTGCCTGGTGAGGGGACCTATCATACGCTCGCGGGCCTGCTGCTGGCGTTGCTGCGGCGGGTGCCGCGGCAAGGCGATCGAATCGTGTTCGCCGGCTGGAGGTTCGAGGTCCTGGCGATGGACGGGCGCCGCGTGGAGAAGGTCCTGGCGAAGCCGGAGCCGGCGGCCGAGGGGTAGCGGGCGCGTTAACCAGTCATTCACGGCGGGCCGTTAGCCTTACGCGGAATTCCGCGGTGGCTGCCCAATGCACATCGATATCGTGACACCCGCTTTTAACGTCGCGCCGTACCTCGTGCATGCGATCAGTTCGGTGTTGGCGCAAACGCACCATGACTGGACCATGACGATCGTAGATGACGGGTCGACCGATGGTACCGCCGCAGTTGCCGCCAGTTTCACCGATCCCCGCCTGCGGTTGGTTTGTCAACGCAACGCGGGAGTATCGGCGGCGCGCAATCGCGGCCTGGCCGCGAGCGACGCGGACGCCGTGTTGTTTCTCGACGGTGACGACTGGTTGAGCGAGGATGCATTGTCCAACCTGTCTGCCGCTTTGCGGGCGGATTCCAGGGCAATCGCGGCCGTCGGTCCCTTTGCGCGGGTGCGAAGCGGAACGCGGGGCGTGGGCCGGGTCCGCTGTCCGCCATCCGGCGATTTATTGGAGCCTCTGCTCATCAGCAATCTTTTTGCCAATGGTGGTCATGTCTTGATCCGCCGTTCCGCAGCGGTTGCGGTGGGTCCCTTCCTTACCAGTCTAAGCTACGGCGAGGACTGGGAGTTCTGGGTCCGCCTCGCGTGTCTCGGGTTATTCGCGGCGGTCTCCGGGCGGGGACCATTGCTGTTCGTGCGAGAGCGCCGCGGGGGCGCCTATGCCGGCATGGCGGCACGGCCGGAATCGTTCTCTCCCTGCATGGACGCCATCTTCGGGAACCCGGCGTTGTGCGCGCGCCTGAGCCTCGAGACGATCTCTTGCCTACGGCGGCGCGCCGAGGCTGAGAACGATTGGATCGTCGGCCGCGAATTGATTCGGCATGGGCGGCGAAGGGAGGGCCGGCTGTTTCTGTGCCGCTCGGTGCGGCGTGCGCCGAGTTTCCGGCGGCTCGTACTACTGGCCGCCGGGATGCTGCCGACGGCATCGATAGGACCGTTTCGGCCCTATCCCGCCGCTGATACACCGTAATTGCCTGGCGGATCGCGGCGAGATTCCTGTCGGGTATCGCGGGCATGGGCCGCCGCGCCGCCCCACACCGATCGCATCGCTCGGAAAACATTTGCCAGGATTGGGTATTTGTCCCATTTTGCGAGGCGAAGGTTCGTTCTCGTAAACTTCTTCGTCACCGATTTCGCGGGCTCACGAACGTGACGGGGACAAACAACATCGTTGCGAGGGAAGATGCAAAGCGTAGGTCACACACGATTCATCCGTACATCCACGATTCCGGCATTGGCCGCCGTGTTGTGCCTTAGCCTGGCGGGTTGCCAGACACCGCCTCAGGGCGCGGCCGCGACGCTGACGGCTGATCCCTCTGACCCATGCCAGGCCGAACGCACGGACTTCGCGACCTCGAAAACCTATTTTCAGGACCAGATTGTCTCCAGCGTGGTCGCCGGTGCCGCCACGGGTGCCGTCGGTGGTGCTCTCATTGGCGGTTTGGCCACCGGGAACTGGAGGGGAGCCTTGATCGGCGCGGCGGCAGGCGGTGTCATGGGGGGCGTCGCGAGCGGAACCTCGGCGTATTACAATACCTTGGCGCAAAAGGCTCAGGACCAGAACGAACTGGCGGCCAACATGAGTCAGGATCTGTCGCACGAGTCGCAGGAAATCGACCACACGGCTGTGACCTTCGGCAGGCTTCGTGCCTGCCGGTTCGGCCAGGCAAGGTTCGTCAAGGACCAGGCACGGAGCCATATCATCGACCGGCCAACGGCACTGGCTCGGATCGCTTATCATCGTGATAAGTTCGACCAGGAGCTTGCCGTCGCCCACGAAATGGGCCTGACCATGGCGAAGCGCAGCCAACAATTCCAGCAGGCCGCGAATGACCTGAAGACACATCCTCCGGTCAATGCCCAGGGGGCGCCGGTCGCGCGCGCGGCACCGGTGAAAGTTGCTCAGGTAGACAAGGCCGCGACGGTGTCGGTACCGGAAAAGCGGGCCAGTTTTGACCGGACCGTCGCTTCCGCCGAGAGCAACAAGCAGGCGGCGTTTAATCTCGACAGTAACGCCAGTCTGAGTTGGCTGCTGCTCAACGGGTTCGATGCATAAGGTCCTCGTTGCTCTTTTGGGCGCGGCGCTGCTGGCGTCGGCGCCCGGAGTGGCGCCGGGGGAAGCAGCGGACACGGCAGCGTCGAACGGGCCGTTTTTGGTCCTGGAAACCGGCGTACATGAGGCGGCGATCAATGCCATGGCGCCGCTGGCGGACAACGCTGGGGTGGTCACCGTCTCGGACGACAAGACCGCTCGGCTATGGGGGCCGGACGGCTCCCAGACATTGGGAATACTGTTGCCGCCGATCGGGTCCGGTGACGATGGCGCGCTTTACGCCGTCGCGACCTCGGCCAAGGTGATCGCGGTCGCGGGTCGAATACGGTCCGCCAATAACAGCTTCGGGATCGCGTTTTACGCGGCGGGCGACCATCGGTCCCTGGGCGTGATCTCGGGCATGCCGAGCGCGGTGCTGGCGATGAAGATGTCGCCCGCCGGCGATCGGCTGGCGGTCGGGCTGGAAGCCGGTGGACTACGGGTGTTCGATCTGAAAACGCAAACGGTCGCGCTTCAGGACACTGATTTTCCCGGCAAGATCACATCAATGGATTTCGACGCGTCGGGCCGGCTCGCGGTGGCGTCGGATGACAATACGATCCGGCTGTATGATGGCGCGCTACACCGGTTGCCGCCGATGACTTTGCGCCCAGGGGCGAGAGCATACGGAATCGCATTTTCGCCCGACGGAGCGCGACTGGCGGCGGGAGACCGGACGCGGCCTGTGGTGCATCTGTTCGATATGCGGGCGATGAAGTTCGAGCGTGACCTTGAAGGCATGCAAGGCAAGACCGGCAGTTTCAACGTCGTCGCGTTTTCGCCGGACGGCAACGCGGTGTTCGGCGCCGGTTCCTATCTTGATGCCGCCGGAACGGTGCAGATCAGGCGCTGGTCTTTGCCCGGAGGCGCCGCGACGGACATTCCGGTCGCCAATGATCTGGTGACCAGCCTGGTGGCCACCCCGGCCGGTCTGATGTTCTCGACCGCCGAGCCTGTATTGGGCCTCGTGGATGAGTCCAGCCACGTCCATATCGCGCAGTCGCCGCGGCATATCGATTTCCACGATCGGGCCCATACCGTGATAAGTCTGTCACACTCCGGCGCGGGCATTGAAATCACCCAGGCGCATGGACCCGCGCTCGTCGTTGACGTCAGCACCCGAGAGCTGTTGCGTTCCGACGGGGCCGGACGGGACTTCTCGCAAGCGGTCGCAAGCGGGTACGGCATGACGGTCACTGATTGGCGTGACACCCACACGCCAAAGGTGAACGGACACGCCATGGCGTTGGAGCCGGGGGAGACCGCGCGGTCGGCCGCGGTTTCGCCCGCCGGGGCGGCGGTCGGTACGGATTTCTTCGTCCGGTTTGTCGGCAAGGATGGAGCCGGTTGGAAAGTCTCGGCTGGTTCGCCGGTGTGGGCGGTCGATGCGAGCGCCGATGGGAGGCTGGTCGTAGCTTGTTTCGGCAACGGTACAATTCATTGGTACAACGCGGCTGACGGCAGAGAGCTGATCGCGCTGTTCATTGATCCCGCGACCAAACGATTCGTGATTTGGACTCCCGCCGGTTATTTCGATCACGACCACCCTGACGCCGATCAGCAAGCGGCCGTTCAGCAGCCCGGAGGTCAGCAAACCCGCGGCATCCGAGCCGGCGATCAGCCGAACGATGGGCGGTCGCTGATCGGATATCGAATCAATGAAGCGTCCGGCCGCACCAGCGACTTCATCGCGATCGGGCAGCTCTATCCGACCTGGTTCCGGCCTGATCTGGTTGGTCTGTCATTCCGTGACGACGGTAACGCACGGCGCAAGGTGGTTGAGCAGGAAACTCAGGCGGGGAAAGTCGGCGATGTATTGCGCGGCGGACTTCCGCCGAAGGTAACTTTGATCGGTGCCTGCGCGGTGGACGCAATCACGGCCACCGACTGTGGCGGCTCGCGGTCAATTGACTTGCCGCTCGAGCGGTCGGGAGATCCACCCTCGGTGACCGCGCCCGTGCTGCTGGTGCGCTATAAGGTGGAGGATCAGGGCGGCGAACCAGGCCGGATTGTGCCGCGCCTGAACGACGCTGTGTTCAACAACAACATTACGGTCGAATCCACGTCCGGGCACACCAGAATTGAGCACGTGCTGCTCCGGTTGACGCGTGGCCTGAACGTCGTTCGGCTGTCTCCGGTCAGCGGTTCCGGCGCGATCGAGGCCGGCGCCGGCGCCAGCCCGGAAATCCGGTTGGTGCGTTCGCTCGAAACGCAAGAAAAGGACAATGGACCGACCGCACCGGCGACCAACGCGCACTTGTACGTGTTGGCGGTGGGGGTGAGCAAGCTGGCCAATCCCGACTGGAACCTGGCCAATCCAGCGAATGACGCCACCGCTCTGGTGGATTTGTTGCAGCAGGATCGCGGGCATTTATTCGCCGGGATCACCGCGAAAGCGCTGACCGATGAAGCGGCGACAAAAGCCAATATCCTTGCCGCGTTGAAAGATATCGCCGGAAAAGCCACGCCCGATGATGTCGTGGTGATTTTCCTGGCCGGCCATGGCCGCACGGTGGATGCGCATTACTATTTCGCGCCGAGCGATATGGGCAGCCACGATTCCGCGCTTATGGCCGCCGTCAAGGCGGCGAGCACCGATGACACATTCAATACCGCGGTGGATGCGGTGTTCCGCACTGAAGGTCTTGGCCAGGATGAACTGCTGCCTGTGATCCAGGGGATGCAGGCCACACGGTTCGCGTTCATTTTGGACACGTGTTATTCCGCCACCGTCGCCGATTCCGACTCTGTGCTGCGCCATGACGTCAACAGCACCATCACCAATCGGATCGGCCACGCCTCTGGCCGCTTCGTGCTATCCGGATCGTTTACCGAAGCATTCGATTCTGGCGCGGGCGCGGATGCGGCGGTCGGCGAAGAGGGGCATGGATTGTTCACGTCTTATTTGCTGCGCGCGCTGCGGGGCGACGCCGGAACGGACGACACCGGTCGCATCGACATCTATAAATTGGCGACCTTCACTCAGGAGCGCGTCAAAGCAGCCAGCCGCCGTATCGTCGACCAGGCCGCCGCGAAGTCCGGAGAAAAGGGTCCGGACGTTCAGCAGCCCGCGTTTTATTTCGCGGGCAATGATTTCTTCGCGCTCCGCAAGCTGCCGTCAGCGACCACTGGGCGGTAACAGCCACGGTTCCGCGAGACCGAGGCCGCGCACGGCGATTCCGTTAGGCAAAGTGGCGGCGTAGGAATCGTGGTGATGGCCGTGCACGATCAGGCGCGCGCCGCCGGACTCCGCGAGTTGATCGATGACCGTGAAGCCATGATTGTGTGAGGATGGCGCCTCATGCGTCACCAGCACGTCGAAGCGTTGGCCGGCGAGTCGATCGAAGTCATCCGGAAAAATCGTGTCGCGATGCCAAAGTGGCAAGCCGCCGCGCCACCAACGGGCCTTCGGTTGTGCCGCCAGGAACTCATCGCGATTTCGGTGGCGCGGCGGGCCGATCTTGTCTGTCTCGCTTTCGGCGCGCGGGTACCAGACCGACGGTTTGAATACGCCTGGCAGGCCGGCGACGCGGATGCCACCCAGGTCGGTCACCCGAAATCCAAGATCGCCTTCAGAATGGTTGGTGACGAGATTGTCGTAAGCGGCCTCCGTTTCGCAATCGTGATTCCCCAGGATCCAGCGTACTTGCCAGCCGGTGCCGATTACTGGGGCTAATTCGTCGGTCAGCTTCCGTTGGCAATCCTGGTCTCCCAGAAGAATGAGAGTTCCGGGCGGTCCGGTGAGACAGGCGCGAATGATCGGGGAAAAATTCCGGTGCGGGTCACCGGCGAACAGGATTGTCATGGCCCGATCAGTCCGCGCCGGGACAACCTGAACTCGCCGATCGCTTCGGGCCCTGGCCGGAGAGGTTCGACGTTCGCAGGATGAAGTCCGCGACATTATCGTGCAGGCGTGCCAGCGCGCCCTGAGACAAATAGACCATGTGCCCCGACCGATAGCATCGGTACTCGATATTGCCGCGCAGTTCTGGCGGGACTGGCAAATGCCGCATTTCGTACACGCCCTCAAAATATGGCGTTATCAGATCGAAATATCCCGAATTCAACTGCACCTTCAGGAGTGGATTAAATTTCATCGCGTGCGCCAGATCGGGCATCACGTTCGCCGCCTGATCCCATGATGGGCCACTGTCTGGTAAATCAGGCGGCTCATGGGCGAAGCTCCATTTGTCGCTGATATCGTCCACCGTCACTCGATAGGTTTTGCCTTCGCCGTATTTCAGTACCCGGCGTACATAATCATTGAAACTGGATACGTAGGCGGAGCCGATGGCGGCATCGACCGGATCGTAGCGGGCTCTCCGGCTCAATCGGTCCAGCGTGTGTCCTTCAAATCGAGTGTCAGTGGCGCCGATGACCAGACCGCTATCGCGCAGCAGCTCCTGCCTGAACTCATCGACCGAGACGCGAAGGTCGGCGCGCCGCAGGTAATTCTCAGGCAGCATCGTATAGTTGTGCAACTTCGCGATGATGGTGTCGCGGGTGGCCGGGTCCAAACTCGCGCCAGCGGCCAGCGCGGCGGCGTAATCACCCATCGCGAAGTGCTCCACCTCGTTGAGCAACGAGGCCGGCACTTCGGTGGATCGCTGATCCGGGGGCTGATTGTGATACCACGCCGTGGCCGCGTAAGTTGGCAGCGCCAATTGATAGGGCAGGTCGTTGCCAGGCGCGGTCTTCGGCTGGTCGGGGAACAGGTTCGCGGCCAGCACCTGCGACAACATGATCACGCCGTTGAAGTCCACACCCGGGTTGTTCTGCAGCATATCGACGACGACGGCGGCTCGGGTCGTGCCATAGCTTTCGCCGAACAAATATTTTGGTGAGTTCCAACGCTTGTACCGCGACAGGAAGCTCATGATAAACTCGGCGAAGGCGTGCGCATCTTCATCAATGCCGTAGAATGATTTGTCTTTGTCCTGGCCGGCGATCCGGCTGAAGCCCGTGCCAGGCGCATCGATGAAAACGAGATCGCTCGCGTCCAACAGGCTCTTATCATTGTTGACGAGGTGATACGGTGCGGGCGCGGAGTGAGTCGCATCCGCGGTATCGACGCGCCACGGCCCGAAAGCTCCCATATGCAGCCAAATGGTCGCGGAACCTGGCCCACCGTTGAACAAGAACGTAATCGGCCGAGCGGTGGCATCGGCGCCGCGTTTGAAGTAAGCGGCATAAAACATCGATGCCTGAGCTGTCGGATTCTTCGTGCCATCGTCGGAGTCGCCTTTATCAGACGTCTGCGCCGTATCGTCCCAGTCCTTCGGATGCACCACAAGCGTTCCCGCTGCCGCGCAATAGTCGACCGCCGTGCCGCCGGCGGTGACTGAGCCTTCAGTCCAGACCTCGTCCGTCGCGGGCAGAGCCGGGGCGGCATCACTGTCCGTCGCGGAAGGCTTCGTGGCCGCGTGATCGGTGGCCGCGGGCGGCGGGACACAGCGCGCGGCGGGAGGAGGTGATGGGGCGGCACGTTTGGCGGCGACGGCCGGCAGCGCGAACGCCAGGCCAAGCGCCAGGATCCCGATTGACCACATTGTCAGGATTATTCGGTGACCGCCCATTCGTCCCACTCTTCCTGGGCCGAACATCGTCCGTCAATATGGCGGCACAGAGGCCAGAGGAGAACGACGATGCCGGCTCGCACGGGCGCGGAACTGCTGCGCGGACTGAAGGACGGACGTCAAATATGGGTCGGCGACGATAAGGTCACCGATGTCGTCTCGCACCCAGCGTTCTCCGGTGCGGCAAAGGGCCTCGCGGCGGTGTTCGATTTGCAATGGGAGGCGCCGGAAGATTGCCTGTTTCCCGATCCGGAAACCGGAGAGCTGATCAATGTGAGCCACATGATCCCCCGCTCACCCGGCGATGTGAAACGGCGGCATCGCGGATTGCGGCGGATCGCGGAACATACCGTCGGCGTGATGGGTCGCACGCCGGATTATATGAATGTGACCTACGCCGGGTTCGCCGGTTGCGCGCATGAATGGGCGGAGCACGGCAATGAAGCGGGGGCCGCGCGCCAGGTCGAGTACCAGAAATTCTTGCGCCGCAATGACATTTGCCTGACGCATACGCTGATCCATCCGACGATCGACAAGGCGAGGGATGACATCCCGGGCCAGGAAAACGACGTGATCCTGCGCAAGGTCTGCGACACCGAACATGGGATCATCGTGCGTGGCGCGCGCATCCTGGCGACGCTGGCGCCATTCGCCGATGAACTGGCGGTTTATCCGGCGCGCCCGCTGCCGGAGGATGGCGACAAATTCGCGATCTCGTTTTGCATACCAATGGCCACGCCAGGACTGAAGTTTTTGTGCCGCGATAGCGTCGCCGGGACGGATAACGTGTTCGATCATCCGTTGTCGTCACGCTTCGACGAGCAGGACGCGTTTCTGATCTTCGACGATGTCGAGGTGCCGCGCGATCGGCTGTTCATCGATGCCAATGTCAAGGTTTACAATCAGACGAACACGCGCAGTTGGCATTCCAACGTCATGCAACAGACGATGATTCGGGCTACGACCAAGTTGGAGTTCGCCTGGGGGCTGGCGACCGCGATGGCCGAGGCGATCAACGACAAGAGTGCGGCGGCGCAACAAATGCTCGGGGAGTTGTGGTGTTACGCGGAACTCGCCCGTTCGGCGGTTCAGGCGGCGGAGGATCACTGCAACGAATGGGGCAACGGGGTTTGGTTTCCGGACGGCCCGCCGTTGATGGCGCTCAAGGCGATGATGCCGTTTTGGATGCCGCGCGCGAACGAAATCATCAAGCTGCTGGGTTCGCACAATCTGCTGGCGACACCGACGTGGCGCATGATGAGTGATCCGGAACTGCGGCCATTCATCGACAAATATATCCGCGGCGCGGGAGAGACCACTGCCGAGCGGCGCGTTCGGCTGTTCCGTCTGGCATGGGATTACGCTGGCACCGCGCTCGCGTCCCGGGTGGAGTTGTATGAGCGATTCTACCTGACGTCGGGGGCTCGCAATCAGCAGCGCGCCCAGGCTTTGGCGAAGCGGGATGAGGCGCTCCGGCTGGTGGAGCGGTTTTTGACCGAGCCGGTGGAGTAGTCAGTCTTGCTCCCGCCGCGTTCCGGTGCGACGCTCAATCGCCATAAGCAAAGAAGGAACGTGCCATGACTCGCGCCTATAACGTGGTCGATGCCGACGGTCATATCCTGGAGCCGCTGTCGCTTTGGAACGACTACATGGACCCGGCGTTCCGGGAACGCGCCCCTCGCCTGATCCGAGATTCCGACGGCAAGGAGCGTTTGCTGATCGAGGAGCAAGTGCTCGGCAGCAAGAAAGGCATGGGCGCGATCGGCGCCGTCGGCGCGCGGGACGGTGTCGTGGTCGACGACACCATGGAATACGAGCAAGGACGCAAGGGCGGCTTTGATCCGCATGCCCGGATTCCGGACATGGACCTGGACGGGATCGACGCGGCATTCCTGTTCCCCAGCGTCGGCTTGTTCTGCGGCGCGGTGAAAGACCCCGCGCTCGCGGCGGCGGTGGCTCGAGCGTATAACCGGTGGCTGGCGGATTATTGCAAGCCGTATCCGGATCGGTTGTTCGGTGTGGCGATGATCCCATTGCAATCGGTCGACCGTGCCGTTGAGGAAATGAAATTCGCCCGCCAGACACTGGGCATGAAAGCCGCGTTCATTCGTCCCAATCCGTACAGCGACAAGATGATCGATCAACCGGAATACGAGCCGTTCTGGGCAGCGGCGGAAGATCTCGACATGTCGGTCTGCTTCCATGAGGGCGCCGGCGCGGGCATGCCGCAGGTCGGAACTGATCGCTTCGAAGGACGGGGAGCGCGGCACATCGTATCGCACACGATGGAAATGATGATGGCCAGCCTGGCGGTGATCTGGGGCGGTGTTTGTGAACGGCATCCGAACATTCGGATCGCCTTTCTGGAGTCTGGCGGCGGTTGGATCGCACCGTGGCTTGATCGCATGAACCGGCATTTCGACGATATTGGCTTCAATGACTCGGGCCTGAAGACGAGACCCAGTGAATTGTTCGAGCGTAATTGCTGGATCGCGTTCGAGCCGGTGGAGACGAGTTTGAAGGTCCTGGCGGAACATATCGGGCCGCACAAGATTTTGTGGGCCACGGATTACCCGCATCCGGACGGGTTCTTTCCGGGGGCGCCGGACATGGTGCGCGGGCTTCTCGGCAACGCCTCGGCTGAAACGACTCGTCAGATCATGGCTGGTAGCGCGCTGAAGTTTTACGGGCTGAACTGAGACGCTGGAGGCGGCACCGTGATCGAACAAACGCTGGACATTGTCACCAAAGATGGGGCGATGGAAACGTTCGTTGTCCATCCGGACCGAGGCGCGCATCCACCAGTGCTGTTGCTGATGGACGCGCCCGGCATCCGGGAGGAATTACGTGATATGGCACGCCGGCTCGCGACGGTGGGCTACTACGTGATGCTGCCAAATCTGTATTATCGCGCTGGCCGTGACACGATTTATGGACCCGACGTTTTGACCAAAGGTAGCGCTGAGCAGGCGAGGATGCGAGCGGTGCGAACCAAAATGACGATTCCGCCGGTTATGGGCGACGTCGCCGCGATGATAGCATTCGCGGACAGTCAGACGGCGGCGAAGCCCGGTCCGGTCGGCACGCACGGTTATTGCATGAGCGGTCCGTATTCTTTGGCCGCCGCCGCGCGCTATCCCGACCGAATCGCCGCGGCCGCGTCGTTTTATGGCACATGGCTGGTGTCGGAAAATGAGGAAAGCCCGCATCTGAATCTCGGCAAGGCGAACGGCGAACTGTATATCGCCTGTGCGGAACATGATGAGCTCGCACCGTTGCCAATGGTCGAAGAACTGAAGGGCCTGTTTGAGAAATCCGGCAATCCCGGAACGCTGGAAATGTATCCCGCGGTGCATCACGGTTTCGCATTCCCGCAACGTTGGTGCTACGATAAACCGGCGGCCGAGCGGCATTGGGAACGGCTGATCGCTCTGTATCGTCGCGGCCTCGGCTGACGCAAGGGTTTCACTCCGATGGAATTATGGAACCACTGCGAAAATCCTTATCCATTCGTCCCGGCTGAGGTGCTGGACGCGGCGCCCGCCGTGCGCGCCAGCCTGCCGAACAAGTACTGCGAACCGGAGATCGCCGCGGGTCTTTATGATGAAGTGTTCGATGAATATCAGCTTTGCGACGACATCGGATTGAACATCGTCACCAACGAACACCATTCAGGGATCAACAACCTTTGGGCGGCGAGCCCGATTATCACCGGCATCGTCGCGCGTCTGACCAAGAAGGTCCGGATCCTGTCCTTGGGCACGTTGATCACCGTGCGGCCGGACCCGGTCCGGGTGGCGACGGAATACGCGACGATCGATGTTATCTCTCGCGGCCGGCTGGATATCGGCTTCGTCAAATCCGGCGCGACGGAAATGGTGTCCGGAGACGCCAACCCGATGCGGATTCGCGAACGCGAATGGGAGGCGATCGATCTGATCGAGAAATCCCTTACCTCGCACGAGGGGCCGTTCAGTTGGGAGGGTAAATTTTTCACCCACGCCCACGTCAATATCTGGCCGCGCCCCTGGCAAAAGCCACGCCCTGAATTCTGGGCCGCCACCTCCGATCTTCCAACCTGTGCCGAACTGGGCCGTCGCGGCATCGTCAACACACTGCTGTTTGGTGGTTATGACCGTACCCGAACCGCATTTGACACGTACAAGAAGGCGCGCGCGGCGGCGGGCCTTTCCGCGCCAGGTGAGGATCGTTTCTCCTACATGGCATTCTGTTACATCGGCGACACCGATGAGGAAGCATTTCGCATTGGCCAGAAAATCCCCTGGTTCCTGACTGTGAGCATGAAAAGCGCACCACAGATGTCGAAATTTCTGCCGGGCCAGATCGCCCCGGAAATGACACCGGCCGCGTGGCGAGCCGGCGTGTCGAAGCGGCCGACCGACCTCTCGGTTGAAAGCCTGGTCCGCCAAGGGCAGATGTTTTGCGGCAATCCCGACACGGTGGTTCGGCAGATCAAGGAATTCCGCCAACGAGTCGGCGGAGTCGGGCGCATCATCATGATGACCCGTCAGGGATTGGTGACTCACGCGGAAGCGATACGAAGTTTTACACGAGCCGCGAAGGACGTACTCCCTCAATTACAGGATCTGGGCCCGATCGATCTCGAAATGCCGACAGCGGCGCAATGACCTTGTCGCGTGTTGGGCCATTCGAACTTGAGATTTCGCGCGCCGGCGCTGGTCGTCCGATACTGCTGATCCACGGTGTCAATCCGATTCACCCGAATTCGCCATTTCTCGCGAAACTGGCGGGGATGGGCGAAGTCATCGTTCCCTCGCATCCGGGTTTCGGCGCCTCGCCGCTGCCGCCTGATTTCGATACGATGTACGATTTGGTGAACCTTTATCTGGCGATACTCGACACGATCCCATCGGACGACGTCACCGTCATTGGATTTTCCTTCGGAGGTTGGATCGCGGCCGAACTCGCGGTAGTCAATCCGAAAAGCCTCGGCCGCCTGGTGCTTGTCGATCCGGTCGGCATCAAGCTTGGCGGCCGTGAGGACCGGGACATCGTGCATTTCTTCAACACCGATCCGGGAGAGCTCAATCAGCGAAGCTGGCACGATCCCACACGTCGGCCAGCCGGGATATATGGTCTCGGATGGCAGGCGACGATCAGCGATACGATGACCGATCAGCAGATGATCGCGCTTGCACGAAACTGGGATTCGCTGTGCCTCTTCGCATGGCGGCCGCATATGTTCAATCCACAGTTGAAGCAATGGCTGCACCGGATTGCCGTACCCACGAAAGTGATCTGGGGTGCGTCCGATCGCATCGTCACGCCCGAGTACGGCCGGGCTTACGCGGGCCTTATTCCCGGTGCGGAATTCACGATCATCGATGCCGCTGGTCATCATCCCGAACTGGAACGGCCGGATGAATTCGTGTCGACGGTGACGCCATTTCTGGGACTACCCCGCCAATGATGTTCATCGTTCGCACAACGGGTGAAACGCCATCCGAGACCGGGCTGACCATTCGCCTGACACGTCGTACCCCGGCGTTGGCGTTCGGTGGCATGAATGATTTCTTCTGCGATGGCGACCCCGAGGCCGCGAAGGCAAGGCAACTGAACGTCGTCGCAGTGCATGACGGATGGTACGCCGACGATAACGGTGGCGGTGTGGCGATCTGGGGCCAGGGCCGCTTTTGGGAGATTCGCGATACACCGTTTACCGTCAAAGAAAGCTCGGCCGATGCGGCGATGCCGTCGGACGGCGCCACCTCGGATGCGGACGTCGTGAACGTGCGCCGAGCGATTTTTGGGGTTTAGGATCCGCAGTCCACGATCAGCGGATCATAGCCAAGTGAGCGCATGAACTTCAGTAAGTCCGCTGAACGCAACGTCGATGATGCCGCGTTGTGCAGCGGATGAAAATTCACCCACTCACTTTTAGGTATATCGTCATCCACGACAACTGTGACGCGCCGCTGGCGATCATTGATCAACCCAAACGGAGTCACCGATCCCGGGGTCAGGCCCAGTACCTCCAGCAGCAAATCCGGTTTGCCGAATGACAGGCGGGCGGCACGCACGCGTTTCTCCAGACGGTTGAGATCGGCGCGTTTGTCTCCAGGCATCACCGCCAGCCAAACCTTGTCCTTCTTGTCTTTCAAAAACAAATTTTTGCAATGCAGGCCGGGGATTTTGTCGTGCCACGCGCGCCCCTCCTCGACCGTGAAGATCGGCGGATGCGTCATTGTGCTGTGCTCGACGCCCAGTTGATCGAGGTACGCAAACAGGTCATCCGGTGTCGCGGGCATCGACTTCGGCGGCATTCCATCGCTCATGGCATTAACATCCGGGACCATTCAACGCGGTGCCGCCAGCAAAGCGCAAATTTCTCGCACATCCGCGACCTGATCCAACCGATCAATCAAATGGACGATCGCGCTGCCCACCGCCAGAGGCATCTCATCGCGCGCGAATTCCAGGCACCGATGGAATTTCCGAAGATGTTGCTCTCGAGACAGCGGCCGCATGGGATTGCCCAGAATCACGTCGCACGCCCAATGCAGAGTTTTTCCTGTGCGCAATTCGATTTCCACGCGCTGCGGCGCCAGTGCGTTGGGATCGGGATTGCCGTCGACCTCGATCTCAATCAACCGGGCGAGATCGTGGGTCGCCAGATCCGATAGCGCGTCGCCTCGGCAATGCGCGATGTCGACGGTTCCGTGCAACAGCGCTTTGGCGCCGATGAATGCCATGCACAGTCGTGCATAAGACGCTTCGGGTCGCGGCACATCCGGCCGTGCCACCAAATGATGGGTCAATGGCGGGACGATAACACGCACCTGGCGCACGTCGGCGGTGGCGAATTCGCACTGCTCCCGCAGCGCCAATATTCCTTCGATGCCACCATGTGTCGCGCGGCCCGCGGGCCACGGCTTGTGACTCATTTCACAAACACGCCAGTCGCGGCCCAGAGCCCGCCAGACCGGCTCGAGATCCCAATCGCCTTCGAACAGTGGGAAGTAACCGTACCGGCCTTCAAAGATATCGCGAGGCCCAGTGAGGCCGGCGTTGGCGAGATCGAGCGACCGTACGGCGCTCTGGGCGTTGAAGCCAATTTGCAGCGGCAACAGACCATTGCCCTCGGCATGTGGCTGCATCGTGCCGCTGGTCTGGCCGTATTGCAGGCCGAATGCATTCTCGATCCGTGAGGCATCCAGCCTGGAGACGACGGCTAGGCCGGCTACCGCGCCGAAGCCGCCGGCGGTCGCGGGACGGAAGAAGCGAAACGCGGACCTGGATGCCAGGCCCAGACCCGCGGCGATGTCGAGACCGGCGACGACCGCGGCGATCAGGTCTTGGCCGGATACACCGCCTTCCCGCTCCGCTACCGCGAGTATGGCGGGAAGCAGTGTCGCCATCGCATGCACGACGGCGCCTTCGTGCAGGCAGTCAAACTCCTGATTGTGCACCTGGGTCCCGTTGACGAACGCGGCGGCCGGGGCGGGCGCGCGGGTCCGTGTGCCCCAGATTGTCGCCTCCTCGCCCGAGCCCCAGGCGGATGCCGCGGCGCGTACGTGATCCATGCCGGTGGCGGATGATCCGGCGATGCCAACGCCTAGCGTATCCAGGACCCAGGTTTTCGCGGCCGCGACGGCATGGGCTGGAAGACGCTCGAATCGTACACTGGCGACATGGACCGCGAAACGCTCGGAGGCCAGAATTTCCGCCATCACGCGGGCCGCATCGCGCGCGCGAAGAGAGCCGTATTGTAGCGCAACATCGTAAGATAATCCGGTGCGGGCCCGTTGGGTTTGGACAGTGCGTCAGAGTAAAGCGGCCCAGAAAGTGTCGCACCTGTCTCTCGCGCCAGCATCTTCGACAGTCTCGGATCGGTCATGTTCTCCAGGAACACCGTCCGCACCCGCTCCCGCTTGATCTGCCCGACCAGCGCGGCGATTGCTTTCGCTGAGGGTTCCGCCTCTGTCGACAGGCCTTCGGCGGCGAGAAATTCGATGCCGTAACGGTCGCCATAGTAGCCGAACGCATCATGCGTCGTGATAATACGGCGTGACGCCGAAGGGATCGGAGCGAACTGGCCGGCAATCCACGCATCGGTCCGTTCGATTTCGGCGACATAACTCGCCGCGTTGGCACGGTACGCCTCAGCGTGCGCGGCGCCCGCCACCGCCAGACCCTGGGCAATGTTACGCGCGTAAATCATGCCGTTGCGCGGATCCTGCCAGGCGTGTGGGTCGAGCGACGTGGCCACGCCCTCACGCATCCGGCGCGGCGTGACGCCATCGCTGGCGATGACCCGTGTCCCGCGGAACCCGGAGGCTTCGCCTAGCCGCCCCATCCAGCCCTCGAACCCTAATCCGTTTTCCACCAGCAGCACGGCCGCGGCCAGAGTACGCGAGTCTGCGGTGGTGGGCTGGTAGACGTGGGCGTCCGCGTCCGGGGGCACCAGGCCGACGACGTCGACGAGGCCTCCAGCCACGCGTCGCGTCATGTCAGCGAGGATCGAGAAGCTCGCCACGACCTGGCCGCTCGCCGCCCATGCGGGCGCCGCGAGCAGCGACAATCCGATCATAAGGGCACGGCGGTGCATCAGGCGATCCTCTGTTCACGAACGCACAGCGTGGCTACCGACTCAGGCTCGCTGGCGCAATCTCCAGCGAAATCGGGCATGATCGAGGCCATGTCAGTTCCTCTGGTTCATGTTGTCGGCGCGTCGGGTCGATCCGGAAAGGCATTGGCGGAACGGCTCGGATCTCGGATCGTCCCGGTGGTTCGTAACGCGGCGAAATGGGATGCGCTTGGGTTCGCGGTCCAGCCCAGGGTCGCGAACCTGGCCGATCCGAACGCTCTGGCGCGAGCATTGCGCGATGCGACACATGTGGTGAGTTGCGCGCATGCCCGCCATACCGTCCGGGTGATCGAGGCCGCGCCTGGTGACGCTCGCTTTGTCCTGCTGGGTAGCACGCGCAAGTTCACCCGTTGGCCTGATGACCATGGTAACGGGGTTCTGGCGGGAGAGGCGGCGTTCCTTTCCTCCGGCCGTCGTGGCGTCATGCTCCACCCCACCATGATCTACGGCGCGCAGGGTGAGGACAACGTGCGGCGCCTCGCCGCGTTGCTGCGGCGGTTGCCCCTGCTGCCGTTGCCGGGCGGTGGCCGCTCTCTGGTGCAGCCGATCCATCAAAGCGACGTGACGCGGGCGATCCTGGCGGCGCTGGAGCACGATTGGACCGGACCACGAACGATGGTTATCGCGGGCCCGGATGCGGTGTCGTATGTCGATTTCGTTCGGGCCGTGGCGGCGGCATCTGGTCTGGCTCGGCCCAGGGTTGTGTCTGTCCCGGTCGGGCCGCTGATCGCGCTCGCGATGTTGACCCGATGGGCTCCGGGGTTGCCGACGATCGAAGGCGCGGAAATCCGCCGGTTGCTTGAGGATAAAGCGTTCGACATTGACCCCATGCGGACGAAACTGGGCGTCGTGCCGATCTCGCTGGCCGAGGGGCTTGCGCTGACGTTTGGGCCAATCCATCGTCATGGCTCGGCCTGACCGGGCCATCTCGCGCGGCGCGGTGCTGGTAGAGGTGGCCCGGTCAATCCCCCGATCAAGTCGGGGGAGAGCCATGACGAGGAAGTAGGAAGTTCTTAATGCCCATCATCAACCGGATCGCCGAATTCCACACCGACATGACTGAGTGGCGTCGCGACCTGCATGCGCACCCCGAATTGTCGATGCAGGAGTTCCGCACTTCGAAGGTGGTTCAGGAAAAACTGCGCGAGTTTGGCGTCGATGAAATCATCACCGGCATGGCAACCACCGGCGTGGTGGGCGTGATCCGCGCCGGCACCTCGGATCGCGCGATCGGGTTGCGCGCCGACATGGATGCGTTGCCGGTGCAGGAGGAGACCGGCCTGCCTTATGCCAGTCAAAACGCCAACGTCATGCACGCCTGCGGCCATGACGGTCATACGACGATGCTGTTGGGCGCGGCGAAATATCTTACGGAGACGCGGAATTTCGACGGCACGGTTTACCTGGTTTTCCAGCCGGCCGAGGAGTTCCAGGCCGGCGCGGACAAGATGGTCAAGGACGGTTTGTTCACCCGTTGCCCGATGGACATGATCTTCGGCGTGCACAATTGGCCGCAATCGCCCGAGGGCACGTTCCTCTGGCGGACCGGCGACATCATGGCGGCGGTGGGCTGGATCGATATCGCCATCACTGGCAAAGGCAGCCACGGCGCGTTTCCGCATCAAGGCGTTGATCCCATTGTCGTCGCCGCGAATATCGTCAACGCGCTGCAAACGATCGTGTCGCGGAACATGGAACCGATTCAGGGCGGGGTGGTTTCAATCGGCCACATCTCGGGCGGCGACGCGTATAATATTTTGCCTGAGCGTGTCGTTATGAAGGGGACCGCGCGCTGGTTCCGGCCGGAGGTCGGCGACATCATCGAAAACGGCATCCGCCGCCTGGCCATCGGCATCGCCGAAAGCTTCGGTGCGAAGGCCGAGGTCGCGTTCGATCGGCACGTGCCCTCGACCTTCAATGATGAAGAGGCGACGAAGATCGCGGTGGACGCCGCGCGGTCGGTCGCTGGCGATGCGCGGGTGAAACACATGCCGATGCCGACCATGGGCGGCGAGGACTTCGCCTACATGCTCAACGCGAAGCAGGGCGCGTATCTGATGTTGGGCGGCGGCCGCGGTCCGGATGAGCCGCTGCTGCATCACCCACGTTACGATTTCAACGATGCGATCCTGCCGGTCGGGTCATCGTGGTACTCGACGCTGGCGGAGCGGCATTTGCCGCGGAAGGGGTGAGTTGCGCCCAGTCTTGTTCGGATTGCCGACACGGGCTTAGGCGCCGTTCGCGCACATTCCACGACCGGAGCGTCGATCATCGCGCCATAGACGGGTACCGCGCCAAGGCCGCGGCCATAAGCGATGAGCATCCGTTTCGCCCGGAGAACTTCGATTGACGGTGGGATGTATTGTTCGTTCGGGACGAAGACCCGCAATCGGTGGATTGCGCTGGCGCCGATAAAACCCAACCATCGGGCTCCGCAGGTAATGGCGCGCAACGCGCGCTGAGTCCGGAAGCCCGCAATTGAGCCGACGAACTGATTGGCATGATTCCCTTGGCGAGCAGCGTGTGTGCCGCCTACAGAACTGCACAGTCAGGCCGATCTTGGTCAGTGTGTCGCAAATGGATCGGACTCGGGGTGCGCTTCGCAAAGTTTTCGCAATTGGTTAAGTGCTCGCGCCAGACGCTGCGCGGTTTCGTCGTCCCGAATGAAGAAATCGACTTGAGAAATGGTCGACTTACGAACCTGATCTCCTTTACCGATTCCCAAACTGTACGAACAGCTAAAAATTATATTGGGCGATAACCAGCCGAAAAGACTGTCGCTGACGAGTTCCCATGTCCGGCCGCCCGAGCCTGCACGGGTTCCGTAATTTTGAAATCGATCATATACGCCTGCCAAACCCGAGGATCGCCGCCAGCCGGGGAGTCATTTGTATCTCAAGTGAGGCGGATTACCAACAGCAGCTATCGCGACGGAGATGGATGGTTCCCAACCACTAACGCCCATATGGCAGGACGGTCCTTGGCGCTCGTTTCAGCCACAGCTGGCGTTCACTTCCCCGTCTCCAGGCGTCGCAGTTCTTGTTCGATCGCCGTAATCAGGTTCGGAACTTCGTCGCGAATGACCGGCCAGAGCCTCTCCTGGTCCAGCCCGAAGTAACTATGGGCAACGACGTCCCGCAGCCCGGCGAATCCGCGCCAATCGACCCCAGGATGCCGAAGCGAGACTTCGGGTGGCAGAGTCTTGATCGCTTCGCCAATTTCCATCAGGGCGTTCTTGATCGCACGATGTGCCATACGATCGGTGGCCGGCAGAACGTGGAATGCATCGCTTTCGATAGTGCCAACGAAATCGAGCAAATCGCGAGCCGCATCTCGAATGTCGATCAGACGGTCTCGCGGTGTACGGCTCAAAACACCCTTACGGCGTCCCGCTGGAATCCTTCGATCACGTGTGGACGCAGATCGTCACGGATACCGATATCAACCGGCGTGCCCAGGGTGTCCTGGATATCCTGCTGAAGGCGAGCCACGGTCAACAACGAGGCCTTGCTCGCGGGGGCGAATTCCACGACGAGATCGACGTCGCTGCCTGGTTTCGCCGCGTCTCTTGCCACTGAGCCGAACATCCAAAGTGCCGTCACGCCTTCGCGGCGCAGGTCATCTTCCATTGCCCTAAGACGGCCCAGGATTGTCTGCCTCGATGGCGGTTCACGTCCCTCGTCCGCCAATAGGCGCGAAACCGCGCGAGCAACGACCTGCTGCACGCTCTCCCCTCGAGATGCGGCGAATTCCTTCAACCGGTCACGGACTGTGGCCGGTAGCCGCGTGGAAACCAATGCCTGATCGGACGCCATGCGCCGGTTCTTAGCATGACAAGCCGCCGGCACGAAGCGCACGCCGCCAGTTTTCACGGGAACCGGGCGAATGGGTATCGGAAACCTCCACCGACGATCGCGTGTGCATCACGCGCCCAGTCGTTTACGGATCGCCGCCGCGCGTTTGAGCACCGTCCGTGCCCGTTCCACCACCGGCACGTCGATCATCGCGCCCTCGAACTGCACGGCGCCGAGGCCTTTCGCATAGGCCTCCTCGTACGCGGCGACCATGCGTTCGGCGCGTTCAACCTCGGCTGGGTCTGGCGAGAATTCCTCGTTCAGGACCGGGACCTGTAGGGGGTGGATGGCGCTGGCGCCCAGGAAACCCAAACGGCGGGAGCGGCGGACGATGGCGCGGAATGCGTCCTGGTCGCGGAAATCGGCGATGGAACCAACGAAACCCATCGGCAGGACGCCAGCCGCGCGGGCGGCGAACAGCATGTGTTGTTTGGGATAGAACAGGGCCTCGGGTTCGGACTGCATGCCGGCATCGGCGGCGAAATCCTCGGAGCCCAGGCTCAACGACACAATCCGGGGGTGGCATTTGGCGATCTCTTCCATGCGGAAGAAACCCTTGGTCGATTCGACGAGTACCGCGAATTTCATCGACCCGGCTGGCAGGTTACGTTCCACCTCCAACTCGTCGACCATTTCCGCCACGGCGAGAACGTGTTCGGGACTGTCGACTTTGGTTAGCATCAAGGCGGAGATACCCGGTATCACGGCGGCCTCGATGTCGCGCACCAGCATCCGCCAGGGACGATTGACCCGCACAAGCACATCGGCGCCGTTGCGCGACACGTGGGGAATTGCGTCGGCGATCAGCGTGCGCGCGTGGTCTTTCTGCGATGGAGCGACCGCGTCCTCCAGGTCGAGAATGATGCCGTCGGCGCCTCGGTCGGCGCCTGTTTTGACGAATTTATCGACATTGACTGGAACGAACATCAGCGAACGCCAAACGGGTAGATCTTCGCGCATGGGCTTTTCCTATGTGGCCGGGCTCAGCGAGCCATTCGATTTGACAACCTGCGGCGACAGATGGCCGGGTCAAGCCCCATACGCGCTAAAATAGGGTCCGGGCACTCGACTTTTCCTCGTCATGCCTGGGCCTGGTCCAGCCATCCACGACGTTACCGGCTGCGCCAAAGACGTGGATGGCCGCCACAACCCCCGGGCCAGGCCCGGGGGCATGGGGCGGCCGTGACGACGAAGAGGCAGCCTGATCCTCCTATTTTAGCGCTATGGGGCGCGGCCTCACCCTGGTGGTCTCCACCGTGAGGTTCCACTTTTGTTCTTGGCGCGGTCCCACCCCTCTCGTATCCTCCCCCGCAGCGACAACAACACCTGGACCACCGCCATGGACCTCGGCACCTACCTGCTCAACCGCGTCATCGACGCCACCACCCCGCCCAACGAGTCCGAGGCAGAACTGCGTCTCCGGCGAGACGCGACCTACGAGATGATCCGCGCCTACGCCCCCACCGACAACATGGAGGGCATGCTCGCCTGCCACTGCGTGACGCTGCAGATCCACTGCGACAACGCGATGCGCGATGCCAACGATCCGGCGTTGACGCCGACGCAACTGGCCCGTGCGCGCGCCCAGGCGACCTCGAGCAGCCGCACGCTGCTGCAATGGGTGAAGCAGTACGAAAGTACCAGGAAGCGCAACGAAGCCCGTGCGGCCGAAGCGCGGGCGGAACTCCAGAAGGCGGCCACAAGCCCAGAGCCTGAGCCGGCCGAGGCCGGCGAAGCACAGGCGGACGCGCCGGTCACGCCGCCTCCACCGCCCGATCCGTGGCTGGAGGAGGAACCGATGCTCCGGGTCTCGGTCCCGAACGGGCGAACCGGGGCGGACATGCAAGCCGACGATCCGTTAACCACCCCGGACGTGCTTCACATCAACCGCCCAATCGCCACGGCCGCATCCCGGGGCAGCTCGCCGTCCGAAACCAACGGGTCGCAGACCAAAACACCGGTCCGGGCCCATTCCGGCGCCGCGGGGGACCGCAAGCTGACCCTGTAATTCCAACGGTCCCAATGACTGACCCGTTCGCGACCCCCGCAACGTCACCGGGCTCGACCCCATACGCGCCGAAATAGGAGGATCAGGCCTCCTTTTGTCGTCAAGGCTGCCACAGGGGCGGCCATGACGGTAAAAAGGTGCGTGTGGCCAGCACAGTAATAAACAGGACGACCGTAGGACGAGCCCGCCATGACGGAAAAGGGGCGTTCTACCGCTTAATTTAGCGCTTATGAGGTCAAGCCCGGCCATGACGGGGTGGGTTGGCGGACCATGACGGGGATAGGTGCTGGTCCGTGACGTGGAGGCGAGCCGGCCATGACGGGGTGGGTTGGCGTGAGAGCCGGCTTCATCAGGACTCCCTGATCACGCCATCGGCGGCGAGCGCGTCGATCCGTGACGCGGCGACGCCGGCGGATTCCAGAATGGATCGCGAATGTTGCCCCAGACCCGGGGCCGCTGAACGGAAGCGGCCAGGGGTCTCCGACAGACGTGGAATAATGTTGTGCATCAGAACCGATCCGGCTTCTTCATCGGGCGCCTCGACCAATACGCCACGACCATGAACGTGCGGATCCTCAAGCAATTGGTCGATCTCATAAACCGGGTTAGCGGTGACCTCGGCGGCTTCGAAGATCGCCATGTTCTCCGCCAGCGTGCGGGCGGCGATGAATTCACCGACCGCCGCGTCGCAGAGATCGATGTTGCGCACCCGGTCGGTGTTGGTGCGAAACCTTGGATCGTCGATCATCTCGGGCTTGCCGATGGCGCGAAACACCCGCTCCGCCATCGCCTGGATCGAAGCAGAGATCGCGATGAAACGATTGTCGCTCGTCTCGTAAACATTGCGCGGCGAGGTGGTCAGCGAACGGCTGCCGGTTCGCCGCGGCTTCTCGCCACTGACTTTGTAAATCGCCGCGTCGGGACCCAGGACAGAAATCATCGGCTCCAACAGAGGCAGATCAATCACCTGGCCTTTGCCGCCGCGCTCCACCACCCGCAGTGCGACCATGATCGCATAGGCGCCGTAAAGCCCCGAAATCATATCGGCCATCGCCAGCGGCGGCAGCACCGGAGGGCGATCGCCGAAACCGTTCTTTGACGCGAACCCGGACATCGCCTCAACCAGCGTGCCGAACCCCGGACGATCCCGATACGGACCGTCCTGCCCGAACCCAGTGATGCGCACGATGATCAGGCCCGGATTGCGTTTATGCAGCACCTCCGGCCCAAACCCCATCGCCTCCAGCGTTCCGGGGCGGAAATTTTCGATCAGCACGTTGGAGGTCGCCAGCAGATCGTGCAGCACGTCCTTGCCCGCCTGAGGCCGCAAATTCAGCGCGAGGCTCTTTTTGTTGCGGGCGTAAACTTTCCAGTACAGCGACAGGCCCTTGATCCGCCACGCGCGCAACGGATCGCCGGTCTTCGGATCCTCGATCTTGATCACCTCGGCGCCCTGATCGGCGAGCTGCAGGCTCACCATGTTGCCGGCGACAAGGCGCGACATATCGACGACCCGCAAGCCGGATAGCGGCACGGGCGCCGAGGGATCGAATTCAACGCGTGGGATCATCTTGCAAGCTCTCCCGGACCGGCTATCACTGCGACAGACACAGGTGGCCCGCAAGGGCTGAAACGGGAATGCCGCAAGGCAGCCGCCCCCGCGACTGTAACGACGAGTCCGGACTTCATCATGCCATTGCCGAAAGGTGAGAAGGCGAGCCCGGACACAGACTCGTGAGCCAGGAGACCGGCCTGTGTCGAGATCGCACGCGTGCCGCTGGGGCGGGGTGCACCCTTGGCGCCGGGGAGAAACCCGGGATGCGGGAGATCGGCACAAGACCGATGGAGATCCCGCGTGCGCGCGAAATTCGTTCTGCTGACCATTGTTTTCCTCGCCCGAACCGCCGCCGCCCAAACCGTGGTGACAATTCCCGACACCGTTGTGACCGCGACACGAACGCCGTTGCCGGTGACAGATATTCCGGCCGGTGTGACAGTGATCAATCGGCAGGCGATCGAAGACAGCGGCGCGGTGACCCTGGGTGACGTGTTGGCGAGCGTTCCGGGCCTGCATGTCAGCCCGTCCGGCGGACCGGGAGGCCAATCCAGCGTGTTTTTGCGCGGGACCAACTCGGCGCACGTGCTGGTGCTGCGGGATGGCATGCCGATCAATGACGGTTCCGATCCCTCCGACGCGTTTAATTTTGGGATCGATACGCTATCGGACATCGAGCGGATTGAAGTGATACGGGGTCCGATGGCCGCACTGTACGGGTCGGGTGCGATTGGTGGTGTGATCAATCTGATCTCACGCCGCGGCATCTCGGGTGCTCCGTTGCTGGAAATGGATCTGTCGGGCGGTTATCCGGCCACGATCCAGGGGTCCGCGTTGGCCAGCGGCGTCAGCGGGCCGTTCGATTATGCCTTCGTCGCCGAAAGCCAGTCGCGCCGAGGTTTCGATAGCACACCGCAACGAATGACCGACATTTACTCCGGCACGCCGGAGGGATTCCGCGATCGCATAGCGACCGCGAACCTGGGCTACACGCCGGTCGATGGCACGCGCCTGTCGCTG